>Ga0308158_10002750_pt1 | contig 16183 bp, 14 predicted proteins | sample PhyBR2_FD_201038 | JGI IMG/M metagenome (GOLD analysis project Ga0308158, IMG submission 201038) | Phyllosphere microbial communities from UC Gill Tract Community Farm, Albany, California, United States - DLSLB.R2 | ecosystem: Host-associated > Plants > Phyllosphere > Unclassified | place: USA... | reverse complement strand
CGGTTTCGCCGGGTTGGATGAACGCCGCGGCTTGTTCGGCGGAAACGATACGGTCGCGCAGGCGCGGGTCCAGGATGCGTTCGACAGACATGACGACTACGGTTTCTTGTGGGGACTGCCAATTATCGCGGATCGGCGTGAACAGGGGGGTTCTACCTTGGTGGGATGGTCTTTGCCGCTTCAGTGCTCTTGTACTCCCCAGTATTGTTTTGCACTGCAGCGTGCAAGTTGTTCGATCTGCGCTCAGGATCGACCTGCATCCCGACGTGGGGGAGGGAGCAAAGCCCGCTGACAGTTCGCTGTCAGCGGGCTTTTTTAATGCCTGATCGCCGGAGATGGCGACCAACGGTGCCGGCAGATGCCATCATCCCCGGATGAGCCAAACCGCCCCCGCAGTACCTGAATCTGTTCAGCCCATCAGTGATCGTGCCCTGGCCCGGCTGAAGCTGGCCGTCCCCGATCCTGCCCAATGGCCGTCCCCGCCCGGGTTCGAGGCGGCGCTGCGGCAATTGGCGATCACCAGCGACTTCGCCATCGACACCCTGTGCCGGCAGCCGGAGCTGCTGCAGCGGCTGGCCGAGCCGGATCCGGCGCCGCTACCGCTGCCAGTGCTGGACCCGTTGCAGCCCACCGCCTGGCCCAGCCAGCTGCGCCGCTACCGCGCAGCGTCCTCCACCCGCTTGATCTGGCGCGACCTGCTGGGGCTGGACGACGTCGACGCCACCTTGGCGGGCGCCACCCAGCTGGCCGAAGACTGCCTGCAGCTGGGCCTGACGGCATTGGAGCAGGAGTTCGCCAGCCGCCACGGCGTGGTGCGTGGCGCCGATGGCAGCGCACAGCAACTGGTGGTGTTCGGGCTGGGCAAGCTCGGCGGCGGCGAGCTGAACTTCTCCTCCGACATCGATCTGGTCTACGCCTTCCCGCACAACGGCGAGTCCGACGGCGCCCGCCCGCTGGCCGCCGAGGAGTATTTCGCCCGGCTTGGCCAGCGCCTGGCGCGGCTGCTGGACGAAACCACCGCCGAAGGCTTCAGCCACCGCGTCGACCTGCGCCTGCGTCCGTTCGGCACGGCCGGGCGGGTGGCGCTGTCGTTTGCCGGCATGGACCAGTACTTCCAGCGCGAAGGCCGCGACTGGGAGCGCTACGCCTGGATCAAGGCGCGCGCGGTGGCCGGCGATATCGCCGCCGGCGAGGCCTGGCTGGAGACGCTGCGGCCCTTCGTCTATCGCCGCTACCTGGATTTCACCGCGCTCGACGGTCTGCGCGAGATGAAGGCGGCGATCACCGCCGAGGTTGCGCGCAAGGACCGGCTGGACGACATCAAGCGCGGCCCGGGCGGCATCCGCGAGATCGAGTTCCTGGCCCAGGCGCTGCAGCTGATCCGTGGCGGCCGCGAGCCGGCCCTGCGCGAGCGCCGCCTGTTGCCGGCCCTGCATGCACTGGTGGAAGGCGGGCAGATGGCGGCCAGCGATGGCGAGGACCTGATCCAGGCCTACCGCTACCTGCGCCGCCTGGAAAACCGCCTGCAGATGCTGCGCGACGCCCAGACGCACTGCCTGCCCAATGATCCGCTGGACCGCGCGCGCATCGCCCACGGACTGGGTTATGCCGATTGGGAAGCCCTGCTGCTGGCCCTGAACGAACAGCGCCAGCGCGTGGGCGTCGAGTTCGGCGCGCTGCTGGCACCCCGCAAGGGCCAGGCCGCGCCGGATGTGCTGTCCAGCTATTGGCGCGTGCTGCCCGATGGCGGCAGTGCCGAGGTGCTGGCCGAGGCCGGCTTTGCCGATGCCAATGGCGCCGACCAATCACTGCGCGAGTTTGCCCAGTCGCTGGGGGTGAAGTCGCTGTCCGACACCGCCCGCGCGCGCCTGGACCGGGTGCTGCCGGCCTTGCTGCACGCCGCCACCCGCTCGCCCCAGCCCGATGCCGCGCTGCGCCGCGTGCTCGGCCTGCTGGCGTCCATCCTGCGCCGCACCAGCTATCTGGCGCTGCTGGACGAGCAGCCCAGTGCATTGACGCGATTGGTCAACGTGCTGGCACGCAGCGCACTGCTGTCCGAGCGGCTGGTGGCCTTCCCGCTGCTGCTGGATGAGCTGCTGGACACCCGCGTGGCCGGGCCCATGCCCGAGGCGCAGGAGATGCACGACGCCTGCGCCAGCGCATTGGCCATCGACGACCCGGAAGCCGCGCTGCGCGCGCTCAACGAAGTACGCCTGGCGCTGAGCTTCCGCATGGCACTGGCTTTCCACGATGGCCGCCAACGCGCGGTGGACTGCACCCGCCAGCTGGCGCAGCTGGCCGACGCGGTGGTGGTGACGGTATTGCAGATGGCGCTGGCCGACATGCGCCGGGCCCACGGCGAAATCCCCGCCGGGCGCTTTGCCATCATCGGCTACGGCAGCCTGGGCGGCGTTGAGCTGGGGTTCGGCTCGGACCTGGACCTGGTCTTCCTGTACGACAGCCCTGCCGGGGTGGAGGCCAGCGATGGCCCGCGCCCGCTGGACCCCGGCCGCTGGTTCGCGCGTCTGGCGCAGAAGGTGATGGCCCTGCTTGGCGCGGTGACTGCTGCCGGCCGCCTGTACGACATCGACGTGCGGCTGCGCCCGGACGGCGGCAAGGGCGCGCTGGTGTCGTCGCTGGCCAGCTATACCGAGTACCAGCGCGAGCGCGCCTGGACCTGGGAGCACCAGGCGCTGGTGCGCGCCCGTGCGGTGGCCGGCGATGCCTCGCTGCTGGCCGATTTCGAGCAGGTACGCAGCAACACCCTGGGCCGCGTGCGCGACCATGACAGTCTGTTCGGTGACGTGCTGAAGATGCGTGCACGCATGCGGGCCGAGCTGGACCGCAGTGATGCGGCGCGGCTGGACCTGAAGCAGGGCGCCGGCGGTCTGGTGGACCTGGAGTTCGTGCTGCAGACCGGCGTGTTGTCGCAGGCCCAGCATCACCCGGCACTATGCGAGCCGCGCGAGACCCCGTTCCTGATCGCCGCGCTTGCCGCGGCCGGTTGGCTGCCGGGCGATACCGCGGTGGCCCTGCACGACGCGCATGCCACGCTGCTGGACGTGGGCCTGACCTGCACCCTGGACCGGCGCCCGCGCATCGCTACGCCCACACCCGAAATCGAGGCGGCCTGCGCGGCCATCACGGCGGCGGCAATAGCCCAGGGCCTGCCGTTCGAGCCGGGCAAGCACGCCGAATGAGCACGCCAACGGCCCGGCCAGGTGCCGGGCCGGGAATCAGCGGGCGTTGCCGCGCAGCGGCGCCATTTTCCACAACAGGGCGCGGAACGGGGCCAGCAGGCAGACGCCGATGGCCAGCTTCACTGCCAGGTCGCCTGCGGCCCAGCTGACCCACGGCAGCTGCGAGCCGGCAAAGGCGATGGACCAGAAGATGGCGGTATCGACGGTGGCGCTGCAGGTGGTGGCCACCATCGGTGCACGCCACCAGTTGCCGGCGCGCAGCCGGTCAAACACGGTGATGTCCAGCAGCTGCGCGACGATGAAGGCCGAGCACGAGGCCACCGCGATGCGCGGCGTGGCAATCCACACCGACAGCACCACCGCCACCGCAAAACCGGCCCAGGCAACGCGGCGTGCCGCCTGCGGGCCGAAGCGGCGGTTGATCAGGTTGCTGACCAGGAAGGCGATCGGGTAGCTGAACGCGCCCCAGGTGAGCCAGTCATTGATCGGGTACTGCACCAGCACGTTCGAGCCCAGCACCACGGCCCCCATTGCCAGCACGGCCAGCAATAGTGAGGTTGGGGTCAGCGGAGCGAAGCGGATGGACGGATGTGAGGACATGAACGGGCACAGGCAGCGCCGCCAAGCACTGCATCGATAGAGGAGGGGAAGGGCCGTGCCCGGGAGGGCAGGTCAGTGGCCATTGTAGCGGCTGTGGCCGAGATGGATGTCAAGGCGGCAGGCGTGCATGCAGCCTGCGATCCAGAGAACCAGAGCCCCTCTCCCGCACGCGGGGTGAGAAGGGCTGCTTGCGAACCAAAGGTTCGCAGCCATTCGAACGACCTTGCGCCAGCGCAAGGGCCGGGGCGCGGAGCGGGGGTTGGGGTGAGGGTGGCTTTTGCCTGTGCGTTTGGCCGGGCTTGTATAGAGGCTTCAAGAAGCAAAAGCCCAACGCCCAAGCCAAAGCCAAAGCTAGAGCCAGAGCCAAAAACCCCTCATCCGCCCCCCGCCTTCGCGGGGGCAGGCTCTTCGGGCACCTTCTCCCGCTTGCGGGAGAAGGGAGGCATCAGACTTTTCTACGATCTGCAGCCTTCAAGCACCACAACCTCAAAGCACTACACCCTCAAAGCTTCCCGCTATGACTTACCGACGCCGCCTCAATCGCCGGTACAAAGGTAAGCACCGCACCATCTTCCGCACGCAGCATCCAACCCGCACCCTGTGGGCTTGGTGTAAACGCCACGGTCTGCCCGAGCACGAAGTTGGTGGCCGGGTTGTCCTCGCGCTGCGGCCAATGCAGTGATGCGGTGTTGGCCGCATCCAGGGGATCCGCCAGCGCGACACTGCGGCCGCCATCGGCATCCTCGGTAATCGCTTCGACCTTCATGTCCGGCAGCGGGCCGGCGCTGATGCGACCTGCCTGGCGTCCAGTGGAGGCCGTGGACGACTTGTCGGCAACCGATGCGGCCAGCAGCAAGGGGGCGGACACCAGCATCGATGCGCCGGCCGAGGTCACCAGCGTGGAACCCTCGGATCGATTCAAGCCGTCGCCAGCATAAGCGGGTGCGATTGCCAACAGCGCATTGATGGCTGCGCCGCAGGCCAACAGGGAAAACGTTGATTTCATGGGGGCGTTCCTCAAGTACAGCGAATCAGAAATCAAAGCGTGCGGGTGCGGCTCTCGTCCACCGCCTCGATGGTGGGCACGAATGCCAGCGCCGCACCTTCCGGGTTGCGCAGCATCCAGCCTGCACCTTGCGGGCTGGGCTGGAACGCGATCTTCGTACCCACGGTGAAACCTGCAGCCGGGTCATCCTCGCGCTTTGGCCACTGCAGGGTCGCGCGGTTCTCGACGTTCGCAGGGTCTTCGAGGACGACGCGACGACCACCATCGGCGGCGGTATCCACGGATTTGACCTCCAGATCCGGCAGTTTCCCGGCACTGGCGCGGCGCTTTTCGTCGCGGCGTTCGCTGGATTCCTTGGACATGTCGGCCGCGCCGCGCACACCTGCGGCGGACAGGAAGATGGGGCCGGACACCACCATCACCACGCTGGAGCCGGTCACCAGCATCGAGACCTCGGAGCCATTGAGGTGAGGTTCGCCGGCCCGCACCTGGGCTGGAGCCACGGCCAGGGAAAGGGTGACGGCAAAGGCGAGGGCACTGCTCTTGATCAAGTGGTTCATGGCGTGACTTCCTGTTGTGGCATGGGGGCTTGCCTGTTGCCTCCGGCCATCGCCGGTAGGGGTGTCTGGTGGGCAACGGCGAGTTCGCGCTCCAGCGCACCGCTACGGTGCAGGAAGTCGAACACCGACTCGACAGTCACCACCGAGTAGTTGCCGGAAATGCGCTCGCTGGCCGGGTGGTCGGTGACCGCCACGTTGTCGGCAAGGAAACGCGCGCCCAGTCGCTTGCCGATGCCGATGTGCATGCGTGATGGCGTATAGCCTTTCTGCTTGAGCCAGGCCAAGGCGGTATCGCGGTTGTCCAGCGCAGTGTCACCGGCCGCCTGTGCCATCGCCGCAGCTGTGACTTCCAGGATCCACTGGTTGGAATTCTGGTACTCGCTGCTGCCGGGGTAGGCCAGCATGCTGTAGCGCGGCTCATGCAGTGCGCGTGCCTGTGGCGCGGCACCGGCGAGCAGGGTCTTCAGTGCAGCACGTACTTCTGGGGTAGGAATGCCGACGCGCAGGTCGGTGGTGATCGAGCTCTCGCCGACCAGGTTGACCAGGCCTTCGCGATACAGGTCCGAGCTGTCGGTCTTGCAGCGGTTGAGCAGGTGCACTACGTCCCAGCTGCCGCTGTCGTTGCGCACCAGGAAGGCGAGGTGGCTGTGGCGCAGCCCGTACTTGCTCAGGTCCTGGCCGCCGCGCGCGGCGATAGCCACATCCACGCCGGGCAGGGCGTCGAGCGTATCGGCGGTGACCGCGGCCATGTCGAACATGGCGGCAATGGTGGTCGGCGGTGGATAGCGCGGGCTGCAGGCCGGTTGCGCGAATACCGGGGCGGCGAGGGGGGCCAGGCTCAGTGAGGCGGCCAGCAATAGTGTCGTGCGAGGTTTCATCGGCGCGCATCCTTGCATGGGGGTTGGGAAAGATTCGTTAGGAGCCGATGCAGGTGCGACGAGCCGACACCTGCCGTTGGCGGGATTTTCGTTCACGGCTGCTTCCATTGCGCGTGCAGCAGGCCGGAAACCGCAAAACAGGCCGGTGCATCCTTGTTGGACAACACGATCACCGTCTCGCCGGTTGCCGGGTAATGGCGCACGTCGGTGCAGATACCGTCGGTGCTGCCACCATGGCCCCAGCGGAAGTCGCGGGCCGGCACGTCCTTGCCGTAGCCGGTGGCAAAAAAGCCCAGGCCCATGAACTCGCGCTGGGTCTGGGTGGCTTGTTCGAACAGCGCTGCTGGCAGCAGTTTGCCGGCATTCAAGGCCTGCACGAAGCGGAACATGTCGCGCGCATTGCCCACTTCGCCACCGGCGGGCAGGCCGCGGTCGGGTTGGGTGGCGCAGTTGCGCACGCGCTTGCCATCCACCTCCACATAAGCCCGTGCCAGATCGGCGGCGGGGTCGTCGCAAGCCACGAAGCCGGTATCTTGCATGCCGGCCGCTTGCAGCACGTGCTGACGGATGTAGCTCTCGAAATCCTGTCCGGAGAGGACTTCCAGCATCCGCCCCAATACCAGGTAGCCGAAGTTGCCGTACTTCTGCGCGCTGCCAGGCGCGAACTCCGGTGCGCGCCCGGCATGCAGCGCGACCATGTCCTCCAGGCTGCGCAGGCGCGCGCGATCGGCACTGTGTTCTGCACCAAACAGTTCATCGATATCCCCTGCACCGGCGCTATGTGTCAGCAGCTGGCGCACGCTCACCTCATTGGCGAACTGGCGGTTGGGGTAGTCCTTGAGCACCTCACCGACTTTGCTGTCCAGGCTGAGGCGACCGGCGGCGATCTGCTGCAGGATCGCCACGCTGGTGAACATCTTGCCGGCCGAGGCCAGGTTGAAGCGGTCATTTACCTGCAGCGGTGTTTCCTGCTGCTCATCGCGCGTGCCATAGGCTTTCTCGAAGACCACGTCATCGCCGCTGGCGATCAACACCGTGCCCGAGAACTGCCCGGCGGCCTGCAGCCCCAGCGCAAAGCCATCCAACTGTGCCAGTGCTTCGGCGCTGGGTGCCTGCGCGGCGGCGACACTCCAGGGCAATACAGCGAGCAGTAGCGGCGCAAGGCGCAGCAAGCGAGGCGTGGTGCTTGGGTGCTTCAGTGGTTTGCGCATGTTCGGGCTCCAGCTGCAGATGGCCAGAACATAGCATCGACCATTACCGGTGGCAGTCTGCAAGCCGGGCCCGGGCAGCGGATAATGGGAGCATGTCGCCTACCAAATCCCCCGTGCGTGCCATCGTCTGGATGCTGGCTGCCGTCGCGTTCTTCTCCTGCATGGACGCCGGCATGAAGATGCTGTCCAGCAGCTATCCCACCTTGCAGGTCACCATGCTGCGTGGTGCCGCCTCGTTGCCGTTTGTCCTTGTATGGGTGCTTGCCACCGCCGGGCCGCGCTCGATCATCCCGGTGCGTTGGGGCCTGCATCTGCTGCGCGGCGTGCTCGGCATGGTGATGATCGGTTGCTTTGTCTATGCCTTGCGCACCTTGTCGCTGTCCACCGCCTACACGATCTACTTCGTCGCGCCCTTGCTGGTGGCGGCATTGTCGGTGCCCTTGCTGGGTGAGCACGTGGGGCCACGCCGGTGGGTGGCCATCGGCATCGGTCTGATTGGCGTGCTGGTGGTGCTGCGCCCGGGCGTGGACGGGTTCATCTCGTTCCCGGGCCTGATGGTGTTGTTGGCGGCGACGGCTTATGCAATCGCGGCGGTCACGGTCAGCCTGCTGACCCGTACGGATACGCCGCAGTCGATGGTGGTGTGGTTCCTGTTGATCATGGCGATCGGCGCCGGCCTGTTGGCCTGGCCGCAGTGGCAGCCGCTGCAGTGGAAGCACGCCGCACTGATAGCTGGCATGGGCCTGGCCGGGGCGCTGGGGCAGATCGCGCTGACCCGCGCGTTCCAGCTGGGCCAGGCCTCGATGATCGCGCCACTGGAATACACCGGCCTGGTCTGGGTGATCGGCTGGGACGTGCTGCTCTGGCAGAAGCTGCCCGACCGCTGGACCTGGATCGGCGCCGGCATCATCGTCGCCAGTGGCCTGTACCTGCTGCACCGTGAACGCGTGCAGCGGGCGCAGCGGCCGGATCAGATCGATCATCCCTGAAAGCCTACCCCTCCCCAGTCCTCCCCTTGGCTTGGCCAAAGGTGGGCGTAGTGCCGAGCCATGCTCGGCAGGGGCTTCACCGGCCGGCTCAAGCGGCGCCAGCCGCGAAGCTGGCGATGCCAGATGAACAGCCACTACCGCGATCTGGTGGTTTATCTGCCTCGCGGCTCACGCCGCTCCCACAAAGGGCATTACCCCAGGCCCGATCGGTTTCACTTAGAACCAAAAGGAATAAGATTCCGGTTTGCGGCACGCGCGCCGACGGCCCGGCGCTGCTAGGCTGCACGCCCCCTTCTTATGCCCTCCGGTTGCCCTGGCAGTGATCGAGTTCCAGCACCTGCAGAAAGCTTATGCCGTCGACGGCCGCGCGATCACCGCGCTGCATCCGCTCGACCTGAAGATCCAGGCCGGCGAAGTGTTCGGCATCATCGGCCACTCCGGTGCCGGCAAGTCGACCCTGATCCGCCTGATCAACCGGCTCGAGGAGCCGAGCGGCGGCCGGGTGCTGGTCGATGGCCAGGACGCCACCGCGCTGGACACCGACGGCCTGCGTGCGCTGCGCCGGCGCATCGGCATGATCTTCCAGCATTTCAACCTGTTGTCGGCGCGTACCGTGGCTGCCAACGTGGCCTTCCCGCTGGAATTGGCTGGTACGCCCAAGGCCGAGATCGATGCCCGTGTCGCAGAGTTGTTGCGTATGGTCGGGCTGGAAGCGCATGCAGCCAAGTACCCCTCGCAGCTGTCCGGCGGGCAGAAGCAGCGTGTCGGCATTGCCCGCGCGCTGGCCACGCGCCCGCAGATCCTGCTGTGCGACGAGGCCACCAGTGCGCTGGATCCACAGACCACCGCCTCGGTGCTGGCACTGCTGGGCAAGATCAACCGCGAGCTGGGCCTGACCATCGTGCTGATCACCCATGAGATGGATGTGATCCGCCGCGTCTGCGACCGCGTTGCGGTGCTCGATGCCGGCCACATGGTGGAAATGGGCCCGGTCACCGAGGTATTCCTGCACCCGCAGCACCCGACCACGCGCCGTTTCGTCTCCGAATCCGAGCATGTGGACGAAGGCGAGCAGCTGCGCGATTACGCCGCCGTCGGTGGCCGCATCGTGCGCCTGACCTTCCTCGGCGATGGCACCTATGAGCCGCTGCTGGGGCGCATCGCCCGCGACACCGGAGTGGACTACAACATCCTGACCGGCCGTATCGACCGCATCAAGGACACGCCCTACGGCCAGCTGACCGTGTCCCTGGTGGGCGGCGACCAGAATGCCGCGCAGGCGGCCTTCGTCGCTGCCGGCGTGCACGTCGAGGAGCTGCGCCGATGATCATTGCAACTGCCGCCGAAGGCTTCTTCCGCCACCTGGATGCGGGCAAGTGGGCCGATATCGGCCAGGCCACCATAGACACTTTGCTGATGTTGGCGGGCTCGCTGCCGCTGACCCTGGCGATTGGTTTGCCGCTGGGCGTGCTGCTGTTCCTGACCGGCTCGCCGCAGCTGCACCGCAAGCCGCTGGTCTACGGCATCACCGCCTTGCTGGTGAACCTGCTGCGCTCGGTGCCCTTCATCATCCTGATGATCGTGCTGATCCCGGTGACGCTGGCGATGATGGGCACTTCGCTGGGTGTGCGTGGCGCCATCCTGCCGTTGGTGGTGGGCGCTGCACCGTTCTACGCGCGCCTGGTTGAAACCGCGTTGCGTGAAGTCGACCGTGGCGTGATCGAAGCCAGCCAGGCGATGGGCGCGACCACCCGGCAACTGGTCTTCAAGGTGTTGCTGCCGGAAGCGCGACCGGGCCTGATCGCTGGCGCGACCGTCACCACCATCGCGCTGATTGGTTTCACCGCGATGGGCGGTGCGATTGGTTCCGGTGGGCTGGGCGACCTGGCTTTCCGCGACGGCTACCAGCGCTCGCATACCGACGTGGCACTGGTCACCGTGGTGCTGCTGCTGGTGTTGGTGCAGCTGCTGCAGATGCTCGGCGACCGACTGGTTACGCATTACAGCCGCAAGTAATGGAATGACCGCAGGGTCGGCGCGCAGCGCGCCGGCCTGTTAGCGTATGTCCACACCATCCTTCCCCACGGGATCACGTTACCGATGAACAAACTGCTCAGCTTTCCCCTGATTGCCGCCGTGCTGGCCCTGTCGGCCTGCGCCAAGCCTGCCGCCGACGAGTCCAATCTGGTGGTCGCCGCGACTGCCGTGCCGCACGCCGAGATCCTGGAAGTGGTCAAGCCGCTGCTGGAGAAGGAGGGCGTCAAGCTCGACGTGCGCGTGTTCAACGACTACGTGCAGCCCAACGACCAGCTGGTGCAGAAGCAGGTGGACGCCAACTATTTCCAGACCGAGCCTTACCTGAAGGCCTACAACCTGGACCGCAAGACCGACCTGGTCACCGTCACCGGCGTGCATATCGAACCTTTCGGTGCCTATTCCCGTCGTTTCAAGGCGCTGGCAGAACTGCCCAACGGTGCCGACGTGGTTATCCCGAACGACCCCAGCAACAACAGCCGCGCGCTGATCCTGCTGGACACCGCTGGCGTCATCAAGCTCAAGGACCCGAGCAACGCGCTGTCGACCCAACGTGACATCACCGAGAACCCGAAGCAGCTCAAGTTCCGCGAACTGGACTCGGCGATGCTGCCGCGCGTGCTGGACCAGGTCGACCTGGCCCTGATCAACACCAACTACGCGCTGGATGCCGGCCTGAATCCGACCAAGGACGCACTGGCGATTGAAAGCAGCCAGTCGCCCTACGTGAACTTCCTGGTCGCACGCCCGGACAACAAGGACGACGCCCGCGTGCAGAAGCTGGCCAAGGCCCTGACCAGCCCGGAAGTGAAGACCTTCATCGAGCAGAAGTACAAGGGCGCGGTACTGCCAGCGTTCTAAGCGTCACCGCTGGGCCGGGATCGCACGGTAGTGCCGAGCCATGCTCGGCAAGGGGCCTAGTCCCAACCCGTAGTGCCGAGCCATGCTCGGCAGAGGCTCTCCCGGTAACATCCATGTAGGAGCGGCGTAAGCCGCGAAGCTGATATCGCCACCGGAGCCCGCGACATTGCGATCCGAAAGTGCGCTTGCTTCGCGGCTTAAGCCGCTCCTACAGGTTTGGTATCCCGGTAAGGCCTCTGCCGAGCATGGCTCGGCACTACGGGTTGGGAATGCCGGTAAGGCCTCTGCCGAGCATGGCTCGGCACTACAGGTCTGGAATGCCGGTAAGGCCTCTGCCGAGCATGGCTCGGCACTACAGGTCGGGAATGTCGGTCAGGCTTCTGCCGAGCATGGCTCGGCATTACGGGTTGGGAATGCCGGTAAGGCTTTTGCCGAGCATGGCTCGGCACTACGGGTTGGGAATGCGGGTAAGGCTTCTGCCGAGCATGGCTCGGCACTACCGGTATCCGGCATGGCGTACTCTCTGGGCCTGCATCCTTGGATCAGTCCCCATGCCTGTGCTTTTCGCTCTGCCGCTGGCGATACTGGTTTTCGTCGCGATCCTGCTGCTGTTGATGCCGCTGTCGCTGTGGCAACGCGTGCGCAGTGGCGGTGCGCGGCGGCAGGCGCGGCCCTGGCTGATCACCTTCAACTTCTGGGCAACGCTGGTATCCACCGGCATGTTCGCGGTGTTTGCCGGGGTCGCCGGCTTCTGGTGGTCCGGCGCCTGGAGTTACGCCGCGCTGGGTTGGCTGGCAGGCCTCCTGGTCGGCGTGCTCGGCCACTACCTGACCCGCTTCGAGCCTGGCCCGGAGGCGTTGCACTACAAGCCCAACACCTGGCTGGTGTTGGCATTGACCGCGATGATCGTGGTGCGTGTGGTCGCCGGCATGGTGCAGGGCTGGCAGGCATCGGTGAACGGCGTGCCATGGCCGGACACGGGCTGGCTCAGCCATGCCGGTCTGCTGGCGATGGCGGCCCTGTTGCTCGGTTATGCCGGCATGTATGCCTGGTTGCTGCGGCGCAGGGTACGTCATCATCAGCGCTATCGTCAGTTTGACCGCAGTCCTCGCTGAGCCCGTACCCGATGGCGAGTGGGGGCTGTCCCGGCTAGTCTGAGCGAAGCAGATTCGGAGATCGTGGATGGGAGTGCTGCAGTTCTTTGGGCGCCGTTTGGCGCACTTCCTGGCGCAGCCGCGTCGCAACCAGATGCGGCCGTCGACCAGCGACCCGGCGATGTTGTTGCGCACCTTGCGCCGTGGCGATGTGCTGCTGGTGGAGGGCAATAGCCGCTTCTCCACGGCCATCAAGTACCTGAGCCAGTCCACCTGGTCGCATGCGGCGCTGTATATCGGCGAGGAGCCCTTGCTCGAAGGTGGCAAACCGCAACCGATGCTGATCGACGTGGATGTGGAGCAGGGCGTGCGCCGCATTCCGTTGAGCGAGTTCGCCAATCAGCACACCCGTATCTGCCGTCCGCAGGGCCTTTCACCGGCGGTGGTGGATCAACTGGTCGGCTTCATGCGTGCACGCCTGGGTTATAGCTACGACCTGAAGAATGTCTTCGACCTGGCGCGATTCCTGATCCGGCAGCCGCCAGTACCGGGACATATGCGCCGTCGGCTGATCGCGTTGGGCAGTGGTGAGCCAACCAAGGCCATCTGTTCGACCTTGTTGGCGCAGGCCTTCGAGTCGATCCGCTACCCGATCCTGCCGGAGATCGAGACGGTGCTTGCGCAGGTGGGTGGTGCCGAGCAGTCGCAGGAGATCCTGCACATCCGCAACTACAGCCTGTACACGCCGCGCGATTTCGATGTGTCGCCATTCTTCGACGTGGTCAAGCCGCGGCTGCAGCACAACTTCGATTACCTGGCGCTGCAGTGGGGTGATGACGGCAGCCCTTAGTTTGCGTGGAAAGCTGCCCCCTCTCCCCAACCCCTCTGCCGCGGGGGGAGAGGGGCGAAAGCAACAACAGCAACGCAACTGCAGCGCAACAGCAACAGCTGCTTTTGTTGCAGTCACTGGGAATGCTTGCACTCGATGTGCTCCAAGCCCCTCTCCCCTCGCGGGAGAGGGGTTGGGGAGAGGGGGACACCCAAAAAAAACACGGGCCGCGAACGGCCCGTGTTTCATTTGCAAGCGCTGCATTGCATCTACAACGGTATTGCCAGGAACATAGTCGCTTAGAAGCGTGCACCCAGGCCGAAGCCAACGGTCCACGGATCCAGCTTCAGCTCGCCAGCGTTCTGGCCGGCGACGCGCAGGTCAGGACGGGCGTGCATGTAGCGCGCATCGGCGCGGGCAAACCAGGTCGAGTTGATGTTCATGTCAACGCCGACGGTGCCGATGGCGCCCTTGGCGGTATCCACACCAACGTGGTTGCCGGTGCTGCTCAGGCCATCGATCTTCTCGTTGCTGAAGTTCGACTCGTAGTAACCCAGGCCGACGAACGGACGGAATACGTTGTCCGCCTGGCCGAAGTGGTACTGCGCGCTCAGTGCAAGCGGCTGCTGCTCGACGCTGCCGACCTTGGCGCCACCATCGGTGCGCACGCGGTGATCGAACTTGTCAGCGGCACCCCACAGTTCAACGGCGAAGTTGTCGTTGAAGTAGTAGCTGGCGCTGATCGTCGGTGCCGGGCCGCCATCGACCTTGCCAATGCCGTCGATCGGATCGTTCTTCGGCTGCAGCAGGCTGATGCCACCGACCACGGCAAAATGCTTGCCCGATGCGGTATCGCCATTGCCATCCTGCGCGAATGCGGTAGAGGAAAGCGCAAGTGCGCTGAGCGTGGCAAGGCTGAGAATTTTGATGGAACGCATAACTGACTCCTCGTATTGCGATCGGGACTACGCTGTTATCTAGGCCCTCGTGATGGGGCGAGGCAACCCTAACGATGGCAAGATGAATCGCTCTAAACGCAAGGGGATTTCAGTGCCATTGCGTTCAGCGAAAAACAGAGGGATCCCATGGACACGAAGCATCGACAGAAATTTCCGTTCACGATGTTGTGGTGCGCGTGATGAGTGGCGCATTGTTGCAGGGCCTGCCCGCGCAGCTATCGACCTCATGCCGCGTGCTGGTACTGGGCTCGATGCCGGGCGCGATGTCGCTGCATGAATCGCGCTACTACGCGCACCCACGCAATCGCTTCTGGCCGCTGATGGCTGCGCTGTGTGGCTTCGATGCGCAGCTTCCTTATGCGCAGCGCCTGCAGTGCCTGCAGCAATCGGGTATCGGCCTGTGGGACGTGATCGGGCAATGCCAGCGCGCCGGCAGCCTGGATACGGCGATCGTGCGTGGCAGCGAAGTGCCCAACCCCATCCCGGCGTTGCTCGCCGGCCTGCCGCAGTTGCAGGCCATCGCCTGTAATGGAGCCGCGGCACACACTGCGTTCCAGCGATGGATCGCACCCGCTTTGCCGCCTTTGGCGGCTGCGCTGCCGGTGCTGGCCCTGGCGTCGACCAGCCCGGCCAATGCGGCATGGTCGTTGCCGCGCCTGACCGGGCAATGGCAAGTGCTGCAAGCGTGGTTGAATGCGCCCAATGGGGTGGTAACGCCTGCAACAAGGGGCTTGACCGGCTAGGACAGGCAGGACAGCCGGCAAGTCAGAACACGCGTCCAGGAGCAGACATTGCGGCCTTGTTGGCTCGGATGGCATGCCCTTGTCCGGGGACATACGCAGGCGAATTCAGTTGTAGCGGTTGGCGCTGCGGCCCGCTAACGCCACAATAGAGGATTCCCTCACTGTTGCTGGAGTAGTTTCATGGCCGAAATCAAGGAAGCACTTGTCCCCGATATCGGTGACTACAGCGACATTCCGGTGATCGAAGTGCTGGTCGCCGTAGGCGATACGGTCAAGAAGGACCAGGGGCTGGTCACGCTGGAATCGGACAAGGCCACGATGGAAGTGCCGTCGGCCTACGCCGGTGTGGTCAAGGAGCTGAAGGTCAAGGTTGGCGACGGCCTGTCTGAGGGCAAGGTCGTGGCCCTGATCGAGGTGAGCGAAGAGGCCGCCAAGCCGGCTGCCGCTGCTGCCCCGGCCGCCCCGGCCAAGATTGAAGCCACCGCCGAGACCGGCGCCAAGGTTGAGCCGGTGGCGGTTGCCCCGGTCGCCGACAAGCTGGCCCAGCGCGAGATCGCCCAGGAAGACTCGGTTACCACCAGCAAGCCGGCTACCCCGCCGGTGCAGTTCAATGCCGAAGGCGTGCTGCCGGCCAATGTGCCCTATGCCAGCCCGGCGGTGCGCGTGTTCGCCCGTGAGCTGGGCGTGGACCTGCAGCAGGTCAAGGGCACCGAGAAGGGCGGCCGCATCACCAAGACCGACGTGCAGAAGTTCGTCAAGGGCGCGCTGTCCGGCGGTGTTGCTGCCAGTGGCGGTGCCCCGGCGGCTGCCGGCGGTGGCCTGAACCTGCTGCCGTGGCCGAAGGTGGACTTCAGCAAGTTCGGCGAGACCGAAGTGGTGCAGCTGTCGCGCATCAAGAAGATCTCCGGCGCCAACCTGGCCCGCAACTGGGCGAGGATTCCGCACGTCACCCAGTTCGACCAGGCCGACATCACCGATCTGGAAGCGCTGCGCGTGGCGCTGAACAAGGAAAACGAGAAGGCCGGCATCAAGCTGACCATGCTCGCCTTCCTGATCAAGGCCAGCGCCGCCGCGCTCAAGAAGTTCCCCGAGTTCAACGCTTCGCTGGATGCCAGCGGCGAGAACCTGACCCTGAAGAAGTACTTCAACATCGGTTTTGCCGCCGATACCCCGAACGGCCTGGTCGTGCCGGTGATCCGCGACGCCGACAAGAAGGGCG
>Ga0308158_10002749_pt1 | contig 16188 bp, 14 predicted proteins | sample PhyBR2_FD_201038 | JGI IMG/M metagenome (GOLD analysis project Ga0308158, IMG submission 201038) | Phyllosphere microbial communities from UC Gill Tract Community Farm, Albany, California, United States - DLSLB.R2 | ecosystem: Host-associated > Plants > Phyllosphere > Unclassified | place: USA... | reverse complement strand
CAGGGAAAATTGTGCTGGATCAGTTTTACAGCAATGTCATCTTATTGCCGGTTGCATCTACGAGAACCATTCAGGATAAAACATTTGTATTTACCATTAAAGACGGAAAAGCGGCCATGCTTCCGATTGAAGTGAGCGGAAAAGCAGGTGACAATTTCATTGTATCAAAAGGGTTGAAAGCCGGAGATCAGTACATCGTTACAGGTTTCGACAGACTGCAGCCGGGAACTCCGGTAGTGGCGCAAAAGACAAAGGCTCAATCGAAAAAATCGTAAGAAAAAATCATGTTAAAGAAAATTATAAAAAGACCCGTACTGGCGACGGTTATCTCCGTATTGCTTGTTATCTTGGGTATTGTGGGCATGGTAAGCCTGCCGATTACAAAATTTCCGGATATCGCTCCGCCTACCGTCATGGTAACGGCAGCCTATCCCGGAGCCAATGCCGAAACCATTGCCAGATCGGTAGCTCCTCCTCTGGAAAATGCCATTAACGGGGTGGAAAACATGGACTATATTACTTCGACAGCGAGTAACGATGGTTCATTGTCCATCACGGTTATTTTTAAACTGGGAACAGATCCCGATCAGGCAGCGATTAACGTACAAAATAGGGTAGCACAGGTTACAAATCAGCTTCCTTCGGAGGTTGTTCAGGCGGGAATTACGACCGTGAAAAGACAAAACAGTATGATTGCCATGGTTTCCTTAACGAGTAAAGATGGTACCATGGACGATCTTTTCCTTGAAAACTATGCCAAAATTAATATTGTTCCGGAACTGAAAAGGGTAAAAGGAGTAGGAGATGCGATGGTGTACGGAAATAAGGATTATTCGATGAGAATATGGCTGGATCCGAATAAACTGACCTCTTATAACTTAACACCTTCAGATGTTTCAAGAGCCATTCAAACTCAAAACTTAGAAGCGGCACCGGGAAGATTCGGAGAAAGAAGTAAAGAAGCGATGGAATATGTTCTTCGTTATAAAGGAAAATTCACCGAGCCCGAACAATATGAAAATATCACGATTAAAGCATTGAATGATGGTTCTGTTTTAAAATTAAAAGATGTTGCCAAAGTAGAATTCGGTGCGTACAGCTATACCGTTGCTTCGAAATACAATAAAAAAGCATCCGTAACGATGGCGATCTTCCAGATGGCTGGTTCTAATGCGAATGAAGTGCAGATTGCCCTCCAGCAAAGAATGAAAGAACTGGAAAAATCCTTCCCTGAAGGCATGGCGTATGAAATTCCGTATGCGACAAAAGATGCCTTAGACCAGTCGATTGAGCAGGTAATTCATACGTTGATTGAAGCGTTTATTCTTGTATTCATCGTAGTGTATATCTTCCTTCAGGATTTCCGTTCAACCTTAATTCCGGCGATTGCAGTTCCGGTTTCTATTGTGGGAACGTTCTTCTTTATGAAAGTTTTCGGGTTCTCTATTAATATATTAACGTTATTTGCCCTGGTACTGGCCATTGGTATTGTGGTGGATGACGCCATTGTCGTCGTGGAAGCGGTTCATGCTAAAATGGAACATAAAAAACTGAACCCGCGGGCCGCAACCATGTCGGCGATGAGTGAGATCACGGGAGCAATTGTTTCGATTACCTTAATTATGTCTGCGGTATTCGTTCCGGTGGCGTTTATGAGTGGCTCTACAGGATTATTTTATCAGCAGTTTGCTTTAACATTAGCGATTGCCATTGTAATTTCTGCGATTAATGCCTTGACTTTAAGTCCTGCTTTATGTGCGATTTTCTTAAAACAGCATCATCCGGATTCTCATGAAAAAATGAATTTCAAAGATCGTTTCTTTGCCGGATTTAATGCGAGTTTCAACAAACTCACCTTCCGTTACGGAAAAGCGGTTTTATTTTTATTGAAAAGAAAGTGGATTGCCTTAGCTATTGTTTTGGTATTCGGCGGATTGTTCGCATGGATGTCGATGACAACACCAAAAGGATTTATTCCTGATGAAGATCAGAGTTTCATAATTGTAACAGCCAATCTGGCTCCGGGCGCTTCAAAAGACAGAACGTCGAAAGTAGTTTCGGATACAGAAGATCAATTGATGAAAAATCCTGCGGTAGATAAAGTAATTTCCGTAGACGGACTGAATCTTTTCAGTGGTTCGATGTCTTCTTCGGCAGCTTCGATTTTCGTTAAACTGAAAAACACCAAAGAAAGAGGTCAGGTTAGCAAGATCAATGATATTATCGGTCAGGTTCAGGGGATGCTTTCTCAGGATAAAAGAGCGAATTTCTTAGTTATTAATACGCCAACCGTTGATGGTTTCGGAAATACGAGTGGTATGGAACTGGTTCTTCAGGACAGAACAAACGGTGAGCTTCAGAATTTAGGAAATATTTCTTACGGAATGATGGGCGCTTTGATGCAGAGACCCGAAGTTGCAGTAGCATTCACCACTTTTGATGTGACGTATCCTCAATATGAAGTGTTGGTAGATGAAGTGAAAGCGGCACAACTTGGCGTAAACGTTTCTGATGTTTTAGGCGTGATGCAGGGCTATTACGGAAGTATTCAGTCTTCGGATTTCAACAGATTCGGGAAATACTACAGAGTTTTGGTGCAGTCGACTCCAGAAACCAGACAGGATAAAGAATCATTGAACGGAATTTTCGTCAAGAACAGTTCAGGCGAAATGGTTCCTGTAAACACTTTGGTAAGCCTGAAACAGGTAACCGGTGCAGAAGTGGTAGACCGTTTCAACTTATTCAACTCATCGAATTTAACCGTGATGCCGGCTCCTGGATTCAGTACGGGACAAGCGATGGCAGCGATTGAAGAAGTGAGCAAGCAGGTTCTGCCTCCGGGATATACCTATGATTATAAAGGAATGAGCCGTGAAGAAGCGGGTTCAAGTTCACAATCGGTAATGATTTTCGGATTGTGTATCGTGTTTGTCTTCTTCCTTTTATCGGCGCAATATGAAAGTTATATTCTTCCGTTTGCAGTATTGATCGCGATTCCGGTTGGTTTATCAGGCGTATTTTTGGGCATTACACTGGCAGAATTATCCAATAATATTTACGTGCAGATCGCATTGGTAATGTTGATTGGTCTATTAGCGAAAAACGGGATCCTTATCGTAGAATTTGCCATCCAGAGACGTAGAGCAGGAAAAAGTTTAATCGCTTCGGCAGTGGAAGGAGCAAAAGCTCGTTTCCGTCCGATTTTGATGACCTCATTGGCATTCATCACAGGATTAATTCCTTTGATATTCGTGGTAGGGCCGTCTGCAATGGGTAATCTTTCTATTGGTTATGCAGCCATTTCGGGAATGTTATTCGGAACCATCTTAGGGGTGTTTATCGTTCCTGTTCTGTTTGTGGTTTTCCAGGCATTGCATGAAAAAATAAACGGCAGAGTAGTGACAGAAGCAGATTGGGAATATTAATTCACAGAGGTTATAATCTAAATAAATATAATAATGCATTTATTCTCGCAGATCAAAAGGAGCAGGCTGATTTAATTTTATCATCTGCTCAATCAAAAAAAATCTACGGGATATTAAAAATAACCTCTATTTATTCAAATGATTTTTAAAATGAATTCAATTAAAAATATAGCATATATCGCACTAATTTCAGGAACGGCCATCGCCTGCAAAGTTCAGAAATATGAACAGCCTGAAGTGAAAATGCCCGAAGCCTTCAGAAATGACAGTATTACGAAAGATCAAAATGAAAATATCGCTAAAATAAATTATAAAGATTTCTTCAAAGATCCTGTTCTGGTAGCTTTAATCGATAAGGCAATGGCGCAGAATAATGATCTGCAGGTTGCTTTAAAGCAAATTGAATTTGCCTCGTTAGCGTATAATCAGAGCAAATGGGGAAATGTGCCAACCGTGAGCGCAACCATTGCTAATGCAAGTATTAACCGACCTTCAGACAACAGTATGAATGGCGTCATGGCCAGTCAGTTTCTGGGAAGTAAGTATACTCAGGATTATACCACTTCCATCAATATTTCCTGGGAAGCGGATATCTGGGGTAAAATTAAAGGCAGAAAAGAACAGTCTCTGGCAGATTATCTGAAAACTCAGGAAGCGGCAAAAGCGGTGAAAACCCAGTTGGTGGCAACGGTTGTTCAGGGATATTATAATCTGCTGATGCTGGATACTCAACTGGAAATTACCAGATCTAACTTAACGTACTCTGATAATACCCTGAAGTTTTTAACGAAACAGCAGGAATTGGGTTTAACCACAGCTTTAGCGGTTCAGCAGCAGGAAATTGTAAAAGATCAGATCTTAAAATCAATTCCGGCCATTGAAAGCTCGATTGCCACTCAGGAAAACGCGTTGAGTATTTTAACAGGTTCAATGCCCGATAAAATTGAAAGAAGCGCAAGCTTGCATAACGTTCAGTCACCGGCTCAGATTTCAACAGGAATTCCTTCTGAATTATTGAGTTACAGACCCGATATTAAAAGTGCCGAACTGGATGTGAGAAGAAGTGTATCTTCTGTAAATGTGGCAAGAGCCAATATGTATCCGTCTTTTAACATCACAGCCCAAGGCGGTTTGAATGCTTTTAAAGCGAGCAACTGGTTTAATATTCCGGGTTCACTTTTCGGTACTGTGGTAGGAACTTTAGCACAGCCGATTTTGAACGGAAAACAGCTTAAAACGCAGTATGAACAGTCAAAAATTGTTTCGGAACAGGCTGAAATCAGCTTTAAACAATCGGTTTTAAAAGCGGTTGGTGAAGTTTCAGATGCTTTAGTTCAGATTCAAAAATTGGAAGAGCAGCAGAAAATTGCGGAAGGTCTGGTGAAGAAATCAAATGAAGCCGTTCAGAAGGTAGATTTATTATTTAAATACAATTCAGCGACTTATGTGGAGGTAATTTTAGCTCAGACCAATAAATTGCAGTCCGAATTAGACCTGGCTTCTCTGAAAGCTCAAAAATTAAATGCCATAACAACCCTTTATCGCTCTGTTGGCGGAGGATGGCAATAAAGTAAAATGAATCCTGTTACGTCTAAGGGGGTAACAGGTTTTTTAACCCAAAACGATTATGGAGAATACAAACATTAAAGAGGGCATTATTCTTATTCCGGATTTCAGCGGGTTTACGGAATTTGTATTCAATACTAAACTTTATACCGGAGAATATATTGTAAGACAACTACTTTCTACACTCATTGATATGAATAATGAGTATTTTGAAATTTCGGAAATCGAGGGCGATGCCATTTTATTTTATCGATATGACGATAAACCGTCTTACCAGAAAATTTCAAAAATGTTGAGGAATATGCAGAATGCTTTTACCCAAAAAGTTGAAGAATTGAGTACTTCATTAAGTATGGCGATCGATTTATCATTAAAATTTATCGTTCACTATGGAAAATTTTCGCAATACAAAATCGGAAATTTTAGAAAATTATACGGAAAAACCATTGTGGAAGCTCATCAGATGCTGAAGAGCGGACTGGCGGAAAATCCGTCTTATGTTTTGTTCAGCAATTCGTTTCTGGAAAGCAGTCAGAACATCGAAAATGATTTTAATTCAGAGAAAAAACATCATCCCGAAGTTGGAGTGATCCATTATTTCGAGACGTAGATTTATATTTTTTAATCCTTGTAATTTTGCAATTGCGGGCGTCCGGAGATATTCGGGCGTCTTTTTTTGTCGAAAAGTTATATCTTTGATACTATCAAATGATACTATCATATTTTGAAACCACCTTATACCATAACAGATACGATTTTAATATTAATTACTTCTATTTCAGAAAAGATAGGAGAAATTAACGCGAATCATCTCTATAAACCGACAACAGAATTAAGAAAGAAAAATAGAATTAAAACAATTCATTCTTCTCTTGAAATTGAAGGAAATACCTTGACAGAAGATCAAATTACCGCGTTGTTAGAGAATAAAAGGATTGTTGCTCCTGCCAAAGATATTTTGGAAGTTCAGAATGCCATTGAGGTTTATAAAGACTTAAAACGTTTTAATCCGAATAAAATTAAAGATTTAGAGTTGGCGCATGCTGTTTTAATGAATGAGCTGGTTGCTCATGCAGGTAAATTCAGGACAACGAATGTTGGAATTGTTAAAGGCTCAAAAGTGGAACATCTCGCGCCAGGCGGAACTATGGTAAAAGGATTGATGAATGATTTATTTTCATATTTAAAAAATGATAAAGAATTAATTTTAATCAAAAGCTGTGTTTTTCATTATGAATTTGAATTTATTCATCCTTTTACAGATGGAAATGGAAGAATGGGAAGATTATGGCAAACTTTAATCTTAATGCAGCAATATCCTGTTTTTGAATATTTACCGGTTGAAAGCCTCATTAGAGAAAATCAGAAAGATTATTATAATACGCTGTCGGAATCTGATAAAAAAGGTCATTCGACTCCTTTTATTGAATTTATGCTGGGGATACTATTAGAATCGCTGAAACAGGTATTACAATCTCAAAATACTAATTTAACGACAAAAGACCGACTGTCTTTATTTAAAGAGAAGATTGAAAGTAAAAAATTCAGCAGAAAAGATTATTTACAACATTTTAAAAATATCTCCGCTCCAACGGCAAGCCGGGATTTAAAATGGGCCGTTGATCAGCATATTCTGATAAAAATCGGCGAAATGAGACTTACGGAATATCAATTTCAATAATGATCCTGAATTTAACCTTGTCAAGGTTTTAAACCTTGACAAGGTTAAATTCAAAAAATAAAAAATGCCTGAAAAAAATTTCAGGCATTCATTTTAGAAATATATAAGTAAGATTACTTCAACGTAAACTTCACCTTCGTTTTAATCGCATCAGAAGAATTTCCGATTTGAGCTTCGAAATCTCCGGGTTCAGCTACCCAGTCATGCTTTTGAACATCGAAGAAACTTAACGCTGTTTTATCAATTGTGAACGTTACTTCTTTTTCTTCACCAGGATTTAAAAATACTTTTTCAAAACCTTTCAGTTCTTTTGCGGGTCTTTCTACAGAAGATTTTACATCGGTAATATAAAGCTGAGCAACTTCAGATCCTGCTTTTTTACCTGTATTTTTTACAGAAACCGTGAACGTAATTTTATCGTCCTGAGCCATAGTCGTTTTATCAGCTTTAGCTTTTCCAAACTCGAAAGTGGTGTAGCTTAAACCGTGTCCGAAACTGAATAATGGCTTAATTTTTTTGGTATCATGCCATCTGTATCCCACAAAAATTCCTTCGTTATAGGTAATATTGATCGGGTTTTTCTGATCTTTTCCTTTTCCTGCAGCCAACTCATCTTTTTGTCCGGGATATTCTCCTAATTTATGAGCCGAATTATCTTCCAATTTCACAGGAAATGTGAACGGTAACTTTCCAGACGGATTCGCGTCTCCGGCAAGGATTGAAGCAATAGAATTTCCTGCTTCAGAGCCCAGATACCATCCCTGAATAACCGTAGGAACTTCTTTAATCCAAGGCATGGCAACAGCATTTCCTGAAACCAGAACAACTGCCAGATTTTTATTGGCTTTGGCCAATGCTGCAATTACATTATCCTGATTATAAGGCAATCCATAGCTTTTTCTGTCGTTTCCTTCGCTATCCTGGAAATCGGCTTTGTTAAGACCTCCGACGAAAATAACATAATCAGATTTTTTTGCCAATTCCACCGCTTCATTCAATAATTCAGCTTCAGAGCGGGTATCTTTTAAATCCTGACCAGATTTTACGCCATTGTATTCTCCACCAATATCGCCCACATAACCTCTCGCATATTGTACATCCGACTGTTTTCCGAATCTCGCTTTAATACCCTCTAAAGGAAGCGTTTCGTATTTTACTTTTAATGAAGAAGAACCTCCGCCAACAGTCATGATTTTAATGGCATTTTCACCAATAACCGCAATTTTTTTAGCTTTATTAATGTCAATAGGAAGTACATTTCCCTGATTTTTCAACAATACAATTCCTTCTTCACCAATTTGTTTGGCGATTGCTTTATGCTCTTCAGAAGCAATGTTTCCGAAAGGCTTGTTTCTGTTCATTGTTGTTTTATAGGCAAGATTCAGAAGTCTTGTCACTTTATCATCCAGCTCTTTCGTGCCTACTTTTCCGGATTTAATTAAATCTAAATAAGGTTTTGCCAGATAATAATTGTCGTACGCATTTTTAGTTCCGGCAGACAGTCCGTTGGTCCAGCTTCCGAATTCAAGATCCAGTCCGTTGTGGATGGCTTGTTCGGTGTTGTTTACAGCACCCCAGTCGGAAACGACAACGCCTTTATATTTCCATTCTCCTTTTAAAATATCATTCAGAAGATATTTGTTCTGGCTGGCATACTGACCTTTATACATATCGTAAGCGCCCATCAGCGTCCAAGAATCTCCTTCTGTAACCGCCGCTTTAAAAGGTGGAAGGTAAATTTCGTACAAAGCTCTGTCGTCTACATTAACATTGCTTGTGTGACGGAACATTTCCTGATTGTTTAGTGCGAAATGCTTCACAGAAGTTGCCACACCGTTCGACTGTACTCCTTTGATATAAGGAACCACCATTTTCGACGTTAAATAAGGGTCTTCACCCATATACTCAAAATTTCTTCCGTTCAGCGGCGTTCTGTAAATATTAACTCCGGGACCCAGAATAATATCTTTTTTTCGGTAACGGGCTTCTTCTCCCAATGCTTTACCGTAATTCCAGGACATTTTTTTGTTCCATGTCGCAGAAAGAGCCGTTAGAGCAGGATAAGCGATAATAGAGTCGTTTGTCCAGCCTGCCTGATCCCATTCGTCCCACATTACTTCTGGTCTTACCCCGTGAGGGCCGTCGGTTGTCCAGAATTCAGGAATTCCCAATCTCGGAACACCTGGCGAACTGAATTTCGACTGCGCATGCAGCATCGCCACCTTTTCTTCCAGTGTCATTCTGGAAAGTGCATCCTTAACACGCTGTTCCACAGGTTTTGATTCATCTAAATAAACGGGTAAAGTAGTATTTGTTTGAGCCATATACGAAGCAGATATAAGGGTGAATAAACTTACAATGGCAGTTCTCTTTAACATAAAAGCCTTTTTTTTGATTGGTAACAAAAATAGCAAAAATATTTATTATCTCAAATTGAGAAAATAAATATTTTTCAAGAAATAGTTATTTCTAACCGGTTGTTTATTAAAAAAGTGCAAATTTATTCAAATCAACTGTTTGAACAAAGGTATTCAATAAAAAAAGACATCATTTCAATAATCTGAAATAATGTCTGAATATATAATAATAGAATATTTTTAAAAGTCAATTGTGAATTGTTAATGAGTGAATTTTTCCATACTATTAAAAATTGACTCATTGACAATTCACCTATTCACTTCAAGGTTACCAACCTTGGATGGCGCCACCTTTGAAGATTTCCTGTGCTTTTTTCACCACTTCATCAGATTCATACGCTTTTACGAAATTCTTCACTTTATCCGAATTTTGATTGTCGTGTCTTGCTACGACCACATTGGTGTAGGGCGAATCTTTATCTTCGGTAAGAATTCCCTCTTTTTCGGCATCCAATCCTGCCTGAGCGGCAAAATTATTATTGATGATGGCTAAAATAACATCCTTATCATCCAGAACTCTAGGCAACTGCGGAGCTTCGATTTCAACAATTTTTAGCTGTTTCGGATTTTCTGTAATATCGGTTACTTTTGGTAATAAACCGATTCCGTCTTTTAATTTTAATAAACCGTTTTTCTGTAAAAGAAGAAGCGAACGCCCGCCGTTTGTCGGATCATTTGGAATAACAATCGTGCTTCCGTTTTTAAGTTCGCTGATATTTTTAATTTTCTTAGAATAGGCAACGATAGGATATAAAAAAGTTTTCCCGACAACTGCCAGTTGGTAGCCTCTCTGTTTCGATTGCTCGTTAAGGTAAGGAACGTGCTGGAAAGCATTGGCATCAATATCCCCGTTGTTTAATGCTTCGTTGGGAACTACATAATCGTTGAAGGAAACCAGTTCTACCTCAAGATTATACTTTTCTTTAGCTACTTTTTTGGCTACCTCGGCAATTTCCTGCTCGGGACCTGAAGTGATGCCGACTTTAATATAATTCGGATCTTCTTTCTTTGATGAATTACAGGCAGTGAATAATAACAAACCCGCCGTTAATAATCCTGCAATTTTTATTTTTTTCATTATAAATTATTTTTCTTTTTAAAAAGATAAAAGGCTAATAAGCTATTGCAAAGAAGCCCTTTATCCACACTATTTCACATTCACATATATTGTATTGTAAAGCTTTCAACGTTCTCACGCCCAAACTCTACAACTTTCAGACACTATACCTCTCCAGCACAAAACTATCGATGATCGAATCTTTTCGCCAGTCTGTCACCTGCAAACTGGATGATGAAAACAATCGCCACCAGCAAACCTAACACCAGATTCATAATAACCGCATCATAACCGATGTAGCCATACTGATAACCGATTTGTCCCAGTCCGCCAGCTCCTACAGCACCTCCCATCGCGGAATATCCGACTAAAGTAATCAGCGTGATCGTGGCATTATTTATTAATGACGGAAGCGCTTCGGGCAGCAAAACCTTTCGGATGATCTGAAAAGGAGTCGCTCCCAACGCCCTTGCGGTTTCAATTAAACCCTGAGGAACTTCAAGCAAACTGTTTTCAACCAATCTTGCAATAAAAGGCGCGGCACCAATGCTTAAAGGGACTAAAGCTGCGTTAACACCAATGGATGTCCCGACCAGACTTCTGGTAAAAGGAATCATCCAGACGATTAAAATAATAAAAGGAATGGAGCGGAAAATATTAACCAAAATAGATAAAACTCTATTATAAATTGCATTTTCAAGCAGCTGATTTTTCCTTGTTAAAAATAAAAAGATCCCAACCGGCAGTCCTAAAACAAAACCAAAAAATCCGGACACGAAGGTCATAAAAACGGTTTCCCAAATTCCCTTTGATAAAAGCGAAATTACTGTATCACTAAGCATATCCTCTTACTGTATTTTGAATGTTGTTTTGATTGAAATAATAAATGGTCTGTTGGTTTTCCTCATCATTACCTTTCAGCTGCAGCAATATTTTTCCGAAGTTGCCATCCCCCAGATATTCTACATCAGCCTTTAAAAGCTGATAAGGAATTTTATATTTATTCTGAACGATGCCTAAGACTTCCTCAACAGATACACGGCTGCTGATTTCAACTTCCACCAAGGGAAATAATCCGTACTGAGGCTCTTTCTTAAGTTTTTTGTTAAGCTCTTGCGGTATCGTTAGTACACCCGCATTTAAAAATTGTTTGATGATAGGATTCTCCTTGTCAGAGATGATCTCGCCCAAAGTTCCTTTCGCTATAAGCTTTCCTTTATCAATCACCGCGACGTGGTTGCAGACGGTTTTAATTACTTCCATTTCGTGGGTAATTAATAACACCGTAATCCCTAATCTCAGGTTAATATCCCTCAGCAACTGCAAAATAGATAGAGTCGTTGCCGGATCCAGCGCGCTGGTGGCTTCGTCACAAAGCAGGAGATAAGGATCATTGGCCAGAGCACGGGCAATGGCAACCCTCTGTTTTTGGCCCCCGGAAAGACTTTTAGGATAATCGTTGGCTTTTTCTTCCAGGCCGACAATTTTTAAAAGCTCGTTAACCTTTCTGCTGATTTCTGTTTTATTAACAGCATCCAGCTCCAACGGAAGTGCAATATTTTCAAATACGGTTCGGGAAGAAAGAAGATTGAAATGCTGAAAGATCATCCCGATTTTTTTTCTTTCATGGGCCAGTTGTTTAGAATTTAATTTGGTAAAATCTTTCCCATTGATGATAATTTCGCCATGATCGGGTTTTTCAAGAAGATTTACCGTCCGGATCAACGTACTTTTTCCCGCGCCTGAAAATCCAATGATTCCAACAATGTCGCCCTTTTCAATAGTGAGGCTTACATCATCCAGCGCTTTAAAAGACTGTTTTTTCTGATGGAAGGTTTTTGAAATATTCTTTATCTCTATCATTTTTTTATAATACGTTCATTTTAAAATTAAAAAAGGCTTTACAACGTGGTAAGGCCTTTAAAATATGTCATATAAAAGTAAGGTTAACCACAGTTGTCTATTAAAACAGGCATAAAACAGCACATCATATTCTCAATGTGGTGTTTTGTATCTGAAATATATTTCAATTTTGCCTTCATTCTTTAGACCTATGTAATGATGTCTGCAAATATAGGGCATAAAATTAATTAGTCCACTAAAAAAGTAGACTTATAAATAAAAAATAATCAGATAAGTTTTTAAATCTTTGTTAAACAGTTTTTTAGATTCAAAATAAACCGGTTTCTATAATGCCGATTCTTACCTTATTTTTATTGTTACGAGCGAATATAGCAAATAAATACCTTAAAATTTCAGTTTGAAGATTAAATCTGAAGAAGGTATCTGTTAATTCTAAAATTGAATTGTTAAGGTTTAAAATATTCGCTCATAACAATGCAAAATTACATTAATTTCGCAGAAAATGAAGTCTCAGTCATTTATTAAACTAGTTAAATGTGCAGGGTTATCAATAGTTCTACATTTGTCATATAAAAAGTAAATTAGCTTCTGGCTTATAGCTTTTGGCTTTTGGCTTTTGGCTTATAGCATTTGGCATTTGGCTTCCAGCTTCCAGCTGTTAGCATTTGGCTTTTAGCATTTAGCATTTAGCTTCAAGCATTAAGCATTAAGCAATAAGCAATAAGCAATAAGCCAAAAGCCATAAGCTAAAGCCATCAGCTAAAGCCATCAGCTATAAGCCAAAAGCCATCAGCTATAAGCCAAAAGCTAAAAGCCATCAGCCAAATGCCATCTACTAATTATAATAAATATTATGGAAACAACAAAAGTAGTTTTAGGAAACGTGAGAGGAGAAGTTCAACTGTTCTCAGACGATAAAAAAGCAGGAAAAATGGATATTTCTGTGATCAAAGATAAATTAACGGTTTATCACACCGAAGTTGACGAAGAATATGCAGGAAAAGGTTTTGCAAAAATATTATTAAATCAACTGGTTTCTTACGCCAGAGAAAACGATTTGAAAATTGTACCGCTTTGCCCTTACGTTCATGCCCAATTTAAACGCAATCCGGAAGAATACAGCGATGTCTGGTTCCAAAAAGAAGCAAACCGATGAAATCCTTTTGGTGGAAGATATTTCAGGAAAAGGGCAAAAAAACAAAAACCTTGAAAAAAGAGAGCAAACTTCAGTTTTCATTCATTTATAAAAGATAAAGGATAAAAGATAAAAGATAAAAGATAAAGGATAATAGATAATAGATAATAGATAATAGATAATAGATAATAGATAATAGATAATAGATGTTGAAGTTAAACATAGAGCTTTAGTCTGATGTCTAGGATCTGATATCTAACATCTTAAAATAAAAAACTATGCACGAACAACTACTTTTGGTACTCGGCTTACTCCTCATCGTGATGATGCTGGTAATGCTGGCACAACGAATCAGGATCGCGTATCCCATTTTTCTGGTATTGGCAGGATTGGGGATCAGTTTAATTCCCGGAGTTCCGGTATTGAAGCTTGATCCGGAAATTATTTTCTTAATTTTCCTGCCGCCATTATTGTATGAAGCCGCGTGGTATACTTCGTGGAATGATTTCTGGAAGTGGAAGAGAACCATCGGGCTTATGGCTTTCGGGTTGGTATTTTTAACATCGCTGGTCGTGGCATTTGCTTCACAGGCTCTGATTCCGGGGTTTACCCTGGCTTTAGGATTTCTGTTGGGTGGAATTGTTTCGCCACCGGATGCCGTTGCCGCAACCACCGTTTTAAAAGGATTGAAAGTTCCGAAACGTACCATCACCATGCTTGAAGGCGAAAGTTTAATAAACGATGCATCCTCATTAATTGTTTTCAGATTTGCTCTGGCGGCGGTGATGACCGGAATGTTTTCGATGCAGGAAGCGACCGGACAATTCTTTTTAGTGGCAGGGATGGGCGTTGTTGTCGGAATTGTGGGAGCACATATTTTTTATGCAATTCACAGATTTTTGCCCACCACTCCGGCAATTGATGCGGCTTTAACTGTTATGACACCCTATATTTTATTCCTCTCTGCAGAACATTTTCACTTTTCCGGAGTAATGGCGGTGGTAAGTGGCGGATTATTCATGTCATTCCGTTCGCATGAGATGTTTAAAACGGGAATTACGAGAATTAATATGACGGGAGTCTGGAACACGCTGATCTTTGTAATGAATGCTTTGGTTTTCGTCTTAATAGGTCTGGAACTTCCTGATATCATCGATGGTTTAGGGGAAACTTCTGTAATGGAAGGTATTAAATATGGCCTAATGATCAGCTTAATTGTAATTATCGTTCGTTTATTATGGATCTACCCCGTAGCACACGTTCCGAGATGGCTGAGTAAAAAAGTAAGAAAAGACCCGAGTCCGGGATGGAAAAACCCTTTGATCATCGGTTGGGCAGGGATGCGGGGAGTGGTTTCACTGGCCACTGCACTTTCTATCCCTGTAATGATGAACGATCAGGCCGAATTTCCGATGAGAAATTTAATTATTTTCATCACGTTCGTGGTTATTTTTGTAACGCTGGTTTTTCAGGGATTAACGTTGCCTTTAATTATTAAATTAACTAATATTGGAGAAATTGATGATATTTTACCGTCCCACGAGCAGCAGGCAAGCATTCAGATCAGACTCGATAACCTGGCATTAAGCAGACTGAACGACAAATACAAAACCAATATTGAAACCAATAATCTGGTTGAAAATTTTAAAAATACAATAGAAAATGATATCTCTTTACAGCAAAATCACCTCGAATCATTGGAAATGTGTACCAACAGAAGAAATGACATCAACGAGTATCACAGGATTATGCTTGATATTTATGCATTGCAAAGGAAAGAACTATTTAATATAAAACGTGAAAAACATTTTACCGATGAAGAGATCCGAAAAGCTGAATCTCAATTGGATTTAAATGAACTGAAAATTACAGGCACCAAACACCTGTAATTTTGGTTGATTAAATTTAAATTTAAAATGATCATTCTGAATGAAACGAAAATGAATGGAAGATTTTCTTACTTAAAATAGATTAATTCCTATTTCTAAATATAAAACCAACAACCAACAACTAAAAACCATCAACCAGCAACTACCAACCATCAACAAACAACAAATCTTATGAAAACACTCAACTTCCTTGTCATAGGAAAAAATCAGGAAATATTAGATACATTAAAAAGGATCATCGAAAATAATGAAGGCTGGAAAGCGGAAATTAAAAGTGATGAAACGGCTTGCTATGATTATATTAAAGACCATCAGACAGATATTGTCTTATTAAGCTCCGGATTAGAAGGGGAATTTGAACATCAAATTAAAATCTATTGTGAAAATTTAGATAAAGAGGTAAAAGTGATTGATCATTATGGAGGCGGAAGTGGACTGTTAAAGAATGAAGTTTACACACTTTTTCCTAATTTGCAGCCGTAAACTAATTTTATGTTTGAAAATATCATCAAAAACGTAACCCGATTTATCACCCTTAGCGAAAAAGAAGAAAAATTTTTCACGGATTCATTAACCCTTCAGACCTTTCCAAAGAAAACTGTTTTACTGAGCGAAGGCGACATCTGTCAGTTTGAAGGCTATATTCAGAAAGGTTGTGTAAGGGTGTATTATCTTGATGATAACGGTTTTGAAGTAACCATATTATTTGCCATTGAAGATTGGTGGATTAGTGATATTGCATCTTTTCAGGAACAGAAACCTTCAAGATTATACATCGAAACCCTCGAAGATTCAGAAATACTGATGCTTAATCCTGCCACAAAAGAAAAATTATTAACAGAAATTCCAAAATTTGAAAGGGTTTTCAGAATGTTGGTTCAGAGAAACCTTTCCACCTTACAGAACCGTCTGGTCAATACCATTTCCAAAGCCGCCACCGACCGGTATCTGGAATTTATTAAAGTTTATCCATCCATTCCACAAAGAGTCGCACAATATTATATAGCATCGTATCTTGGCGTTTCAAAGGAGTTTGTAAGCACCATCAGAAAGCGTTTAGCTTCAAAATAAAAATAAATTCCCCCCCCCAAAAAAAAAACACCCAAAAAAAAATTCCCCTCCCCCGGAGGGGATTCAAAAATTCAAAGAATTTTT
>Ga0308158_10002748_pt1 | contig 16193 bp, 10 predicted proteins | sample PhyBR2_FD_201038 | JGI IMG/M metagenome (GOLD analysis project Ga0308158, IMG submission 201038) | Phyllosphere microbial communities from UC Gill Tract Community Farm, Albany, California, United States - DLSLB.R2 | ecosystem: Host-associated > Plants > Phyllosphere > Unclassified | place: USA... | reverse complement strand
CGCTTTACGGCTATGTGGGTGCAGCCCCGCAGGCCGGCCATGTTCCCTCGCAGGGTTCGCAGGTCTTCACCCTGTCGCTTGCGCCTGCGCTCGGCGGCTACGCCTTCGAACTGAAGGGCGCGATCGACCATCTGGGCGGCGACGCCGTCGCCAAGGAACTGAGCTTCGCGCTCACAGGCAAGGATTATGATGGCGACACCGTCAACATCAATCTGCAGTTCCATATCAAGGATGATGTGCCCACGATCGGCACGCCGACGCTCGGTCATGCCGAGGAAGTCGGCTCCTCGCAGATCCTCGCCAACGGCACCTTCGAGCAAGATAGGCTGGCAGCCGGCCTGCCCGGTGTGCAACCGGACACCAGGGGCAACTACAGCTACAACGCCCCGACCGGCTGGACCATCACCGGCGGTATTGGCGGCCTGTTCGCGCCGGCGGCATCGATCGTGTCGGCCGAGGGGCATGACGGCGGCAACGTCGTCTGGCTGCACAGTGGCGCGACGCTGGCCAGGGACACCGGCACGACGCTGGTCGCCGGCCAGGTCTACTCGCTGCATTTCGACGTCGGCAACCGCACCGACCAGGACTTCGGCGGCGGTGTTGCCAAGCTGATCGCCACCAACGGAAACCAGACGGTCGTGCTCTCGCAGATCACCCTGACGGAGCCGGCCGACGGCAAGTGGGGTTCGGTCGACCTGAACTCGCCTGTTATCGGCAGCGACTATGCCGGCTGGCATCTGAGCGTCGAAATCACCCAGACGAGCGGCACTGGCAACCAGATCCTCATCGACGACGTCGAGCTGCGCCAGTTCACGCCGTCGGTCGCGACCGGCTCGCTCGGCATCAGCTGGGGTGCTGACAACAATGTCGACCTGCGCGGCGTTACTTTCGACACCCAACAGCCGACAGGCCTGACCTCGAACGGCGATGCGATCCACTACACGCTGTCTGCAAACAACACCCTGCTGACGGCGATCTCCGCCGACGGCCGCACCATTTTCACGGTCGAGCTGTCGAAGACGACGGGTCAGTACAAGCTGACGCTTATCGATACGCTCGACCATCCGTCGGTGCCCCAGGGCGGCCTGCAGTTCGCCTTCACCGCGACCGATGCCGATGGCGATCCGGCCCACAGCCATTTCACGGTCACCGTCGCCGACGACAAGCCCGTCCTCACCAACGCGGATGGCATTTCACAGGCGCTGCTCTCTGAAAGCGGCATCGTGGCGGTCGGTACCCAGCCCGCTGGCACCGACGCCGGCCATGGCAACGTCACATCCGGCAATCTGGCGGTCAACTTTGGCGCCGACGGCTTCGGCTCCACGGCCTTCTCGGGCGGCTTCACCGTGAACGGCGGCGCTAGCCGCTCGCTGGTCGCCGGCGCCCCGGGCGTCGACAGCGGCCTGACCTCCGACAAGCGAGCGATCTTCTTCAGCCTGTCTTCCGACGCGCACACGATCGAAGGCCGCACCGAGAGCGGCGAAGTCATCCTGCGCGCCGTGCTCGATCAGGGCGACGCCGGCTGGAAGGTGACGCTGCTCGGCAATATCGACCATCAGCCGGGCAATACCGGCCTTGGTGCCGATCAGTCGCTGAGCTTCGGCGTTATCGCCAAGGACGGCGACGGCGACAGCGTCAACCTGACGCTTTCGACCACGATCCATGACGACAAGCCGGTGATTAACGGCGAAACGGGCACGGAAACCCCGGTCTTCACCGCATCAGCCAGTGAAGACAGCAGCGCAATCACCTTCAACCTGCACGAGGACAACAAGGTCTCGTTCGGCGCCGATGGTCCGGGCGCCGTGGACTTCGACTTCGATCACGCGACGATCACGACGCCAGCCGGCATGACCGTTACGCTTGATCAGCTCGTCTACAGCTACGACCAGACTAGCGGCGTCCTCAAGATCGAGCCGGGAAGCGCCTTCAACGCGCTGGGCAAGGGCGATGTCGCGACGCTGACGGTTCCCTTCACGGTCACCGACGCCGACGGCGACAGCAAGTCCGCCGTCTACCAGGTCACCATCCACGGCGCCAACGACAACCCGATCGCCAATGACGACGTCTTCTCCAGCGTGCCGAATGGCTGGACGCTCGATGCCGCCAGCGGTCACGCCTACACTTTCAAGCCCACCGACAATTCCGAGACCTGGGACAAGGCACGGGTGGATGCGGCCCAGCTGCTGGCCGACAACAAGAGCTATCTGGCGACCATCACCTCGGCGCATGAGCAGAATGTCGTTCTTGGTGTCGTCAATCACGATGGCGGCAAGGCCGAAATTATCGCCTATCTCGGCGGCACGGACGAAGGCCACGAGGGCCATTGGGTCTGGGCAACCGGCCCCGAGGCCGGCCAGCCCTTCGTTTATACGAACTGGGATGCAAACGAGCCGAACAACAGCAACGGCAACGAAAACATCCTGTGGCTCTACGGCCAGTTCCGCGACGGCGTGTGGAATGACGCGCCGAGCGGTGGCCTGGCCTTCGGTGGCTATCAGTTCGGCTTCGTCGCCGAAGCGGGCGAGCCCGGCTCCTATTACGCCGCGATCAACGAGGATCACACCTACAAGATCGATGCCAGCCTGCTGCTCGCCAACGACAAGACCGTCGACATCGGTGAAAAGCTGAGCGTTATCGGCTTCGATCAGGCTGGCGCGAAGGCTGCAATCTCCGCGATGGGTGCCGCGATCTCCTTCGACGGCACGTCCTTCAGCTACGACGCCAGCGCTTCTGCGCAGTTGCAGCATCTTGCCGAAGGCGAGAAGACGACGGATACCTTCACCTACACGATCAGCGACGGCCAGGGCGGCTTCAGCACCGCAACGGTGACCGTCACGGTCGAGGGTCGCAACGACAAGCCAATATTCGAGATCGCCGACAACGTCTCAGCCGCTGTCATCGAGGACACCAAGCCGACTGAAACGGGGACGATCAACTTCATCGACGTCGACCTGACCGACACCCACACGGTAAGTGTGACCTCCCCTCAGGGGGCGCTTGGCTCCCTCGTGCTCGGCGCTGTCAACGAGTCCTCTCTTACGGCGGGCGGCAGCGTGGAGTGGACCTATAAGCTGAACGAGGCGGCGCAGGCGCTAAAAGCGGGCGAAATCCGCACCGAAACCTACACCGTCTCGATCAGTGACGGCCACGGCGGCGTCATCAGCAAGGACGTGACGGTCACCATCACCGGCACGAACGACGCGCCGACGGCGATCGCGCTCTCTGCCAACACCATCAACGAAAACAAGTTTGGCGCGACGATCGGCCACCTGACGACGACGGACAAGGATGTCGGCGACACCCACACTTACACCGTCTCCGACGACCGCTTCGAGGTGGTCAACGGCGATCTAAAGCTGAAGCAAGGCGTATCGCTGGACTACGAGACAGCCCACACCGTCACCGTCAGCGTTACGTCGACGGACAGCGGCAACCTCACGACCAGCCAGGACTTCACGATCCAGGTCGGTGACGTCAACGAGGCGCCGACCGGGGTTACCTTCGGCAGTGTCGTCAACTCGATTGACGAGAACATCAACGTCGGCACAGGCATCAAGGTTGCAGTCCTTGGCGCGACCGATGATGCGCTCGGCCAGAACAGCTTTTCGCTGACGGGCGCGGATGCCAGCTCCTTCCAAATCCGCAACGGCAACGAACTATACTACGTGGGCTCGTCTCCTGATTTCGAAACGAAGTCGTCCTATTCAGTCAATGTGAATGTCAATGATCCGAACGTCGGCGGCGATGTCGACGCGTCGAAACAGTTCACTCTGAATGTAAACGATCTCCCGGAGGCGCCGCTTGCGGCACTTCAGGCAGGACCGCAATATGCGTTCACGGACGGTCGTTCGGGCCAGTACCCGGCGGGTGAGCCGACAAGCATCCGGCTTGATCTGGCGTCGTTGTTCAGCGGCGCGACCGCGGCAACGACCTATAGCTATGAGGTTGTACGCCAGGGCAACGGCACAACAAACAACGGTTGGGACAACTGGCTGACCCGCACAGGCAACGTCCTGTCAGGCGATCCCGACACCAACCGCGACGGTCTTTACATCCTGAAGGTTACGGCGACCAATGCCGGGGTCTCGACATCGACCTATGTCGCGATCACTGCGATCGAGGATGGCGGGACGAAGTACAGCGATGATACGCTTTGGGACGGAGATGGCGATCTATACACGGGAGTAAACAATCTATCAGCGGGCGGGGGCGATGATGTCATCATCGGCTTGAAGTCCAGCGCCAACACGCTGATCGGCGGTAGCGGATCGGACCAAATCTACGGCGGTGACAAGGACGATACGATCGTCGGGGGTAGCGTCGGCGTCTTTAACGAGGTCTATCTGGATGCGTCCAAAGACTCTAACTTCATCTCCGCCGGCGCCGGCAACGACACGATCTACAGCGGCGGCCGCGACTACATATTTGCGGGCAGCGGTGATGACCGGATCTACGGTTTCGATACGGACAAGATCATCGACGGCGGAACCGGCACCAATACGCTGATGGTCGCAGGTGGGTTCGACAGCTCAAGCGATGGCCAGATCGTCAACATCCAGAATGTCATCATGACAACGTCCGGTACATTGGATCTGTCGAAGCAGACCGAAGGGTTCACGGTTACTGGCTCAAGCGGCAATGACATGATCATCGGCGGCAGTGGGGCCGATTCACTGTTTGGCGGCGCTGGCAACGACGCGATCTACGGCGCGCAGAACGACGTTGTTCTGAACGGCGGCGCGGGTAACGACACACTTTACGTTGCCGGTGGCTTTATCAGCACCAGCGATGCGCAGATCGACCAGATCGAAAGCGTCGTCATGACGTCCAGCGGCAAACTCGACCTGTCGAACCAGACCGAACGCCTTACCATCACCGGCACAAGCGGGAACGACGTTATAACGGCAAGTTCCGGCGGCGGCACCGTAAATGTCGGAACCGGTAACGACGTTGTCGTTATCGATGCGCGCGGTTCCTCCAACGACTCCTGGACCGTCAACTTGAGTTCCAACGGTGCCGACACGATCGTGTTCAAACACAATGGGGTCGCGTCGAGTGAAAACACTGTGGCGGACGTCTATGGGTTCGGTTCGGGCGACAAGATCGCCGTCGTGCTCGGTACGACAGACATCGCTGGCAGCAGCAACCCGGCTGCGACATACCAGACGATTCAATCGACCTCTTCAGGCGGTACTACGGTATCGAGTGGTATCAAGGTCATAGAGCTACAGAATTCGTCGTTCGTTGCTTCATCGCTGACGACCGACACGAACAGCGGTTCAGTTGCAAGTCGGATTGCTGACGCAATCGGCAATATCAAGGCCGGTTACTACACGATCGTGGTTTATTCTTCGACGAACACCTCGACCGCCGATGCCGGCATCTACACGCTCCACGTTACCGGCGATGCCAATAATCTGACTTCCAGTCAGTTCACGCTTGAGCACATTATGACGTTGCATAATGTTGGTTACGGCAGCCTAACTTCGAGCAACTTCGCGCCTGCCCCCAACGCCATCGACCCCATCATCCTCGACCTCGACCACAACGGCATCGCGCTCACCAGCCTCGAGCATGGTGTCTCCTTCGACATCAATGCCGATGGCCACCAGGACAAGATCGCCTGGACGGCGGGCACGGATGGCATCCTGGCCTATGATGTGGATGGCAACGGCAAGATCGACAATGGCAGCGAGATCTTCTCGCCGCACTTTGCCGGCGGCAATTATGTCGATGGTCTTCAGGCGCTGGCGACGCTCGACAGCAATCATGATGGCAAGATCGATGCCAGTGACGAGGCCTTCTCGAAGCTCACGATCTGGCAGGACCTGAACCACAATGGCATCAGCGATGCCGGCGAGCTTTCGAGCCTTGCCTATCATCAGATCGCCAGCCTGTCGCTCGACGCACACGCGTCGGATAGCGCGATCAACGGTCAGGCGATCCTAGCGGATGGCAGCTACACGCTGACGGATGGCTCCACCGGCCACTTCGTCGAGGTCGCCTTCGATGCCACGCTTGGCAGCGCGGACGACAACCATGCCTACTCGCTGGTCGGCAGCGATGGCAACGACACGCTCTCGGGCGCCGGCGGCATGTATACGCTGACGGGTGGGGCAGGGGCCGATACTTTCGTGCTCGATGCCGACGCGCTTTCGGATGTGAAGATCGCTGACGTGATCACCGACTACAAGGCCCGCGAGGGCGACACGCTCGACGTGTCGAAGCTCCTCGACAGCCTGCTCGGCCACCAGGCCACCGAAGCCGAGGCGCTCTCGAGCGTCAAGACGACGGTCCAGGGTGCCGACACGGTGGTCAGCGTCAACGCCAATGGCGGCTGGCACGATGTGGCGGTTCTCCAGAACACCACGGAAGCGGTCAAGATCCTGTTCGACGACAAGCACGACACCACCACCGCGCCGCATGTCGGCTAAGGGGTGACGGACAGGCGGAACACTCCGCCTGACATGACAAGGGAAAAGGCGCGCGAGCGCCTTTTTCGCGTTTTGAGGGGCGTGCGCGGGGTGAGGGACGGACGGCTCCCCATCGGCGTGCGGTCGAGATGCGGAGTATGGTCGGGCAGTCGGCCGTTACGGCCAGCCTGATTGCGTGGTCGGTGGATGGCGAATGAAACCACGTGGACTGTTTCGCTTCGGATGGCCAGAAGCGTTGCAATACAAATGGCTGGTGAGGCGCGGCGGATATTGATGGTTGCTGCAGGTTTTCGCCGTTGCGGCAAGCTGCGGCGATTGCGATACGCCTCCAGCCTGCGTTCGCCGGTATCGACGCCAGCGTTCGCCGCCATGCCTCCGCCTGGCCGAAACCCCGATCCATCCGCCAATCGCCCAAACGAAAAGAGGCGCCTGCTGGCGCCTCAAGATCACGTCGCGATTGCTGCCTTGTCCGCGTCAGTCCGCAGCCCTCAGGCCGCCGGCAGTCTCGAGATCGGCACGGTGTCGTCCGCTTCGCCGCCACGGTCCATGGCCATTTCGTCGGCCAGCTGGCGGATGTGGTTGAAGTCGGTCGGGCCGTCGAAAACGGCGCCGCCGAGGCGGATGTCGAGTGACAACGGTGCATCGCCGGCGGTGAAGGCCGCCTGTTCGCAGCGGCGGCGGATGCGCATGCCGACATCCTGGGCGTTCTCGATCGTGGCGCCGGGCAGGAACACGCCGAGCTCGTTGGTCGCGAGACGCGCGACGAGGTCGCCCGAACGCACCGAGGACTGGGTGATCGCGGCAAGCGACTGCATCACGGTATCGGCCCATTGCGGCCCATAGCGGCGGCTGATGGCGTCGAGCGTGTCGATCACGACGGCGATCATCACGCCGCCCGCGTCAGTAGAGATTCGCTTGCGGCGGTCGATATAGTGTTCGACGGCGGCCGCGAAGGCTGTTCCGTTGAGAGTCTTGGTAACGCTGTCGTGCCGCTGAGAATAGTTAACGGCTTCCTGCAGTTTTCTGAGCTCGTTATTCTTGATCTGCAGCATCATGAGCAGCGGAAATGCAACAAAAAGCGAAATAGCGGTGGCTCCGACGAATCCAACCAAAAATGGTCGCTCCGGCATCAGAAGGTTTAAGATAAGTAAAAAACCGACCGAGAAGGCCGCGAAGCAGATCGAAACGATCGATGCGATGCGGAGTGCGGAAAGGTTTGTTGCGGATTGGTAACGCTGACGGAATTTCATCGCGGGGCAGGTCCCTGTGGAAGTAACGGCAGATAAACACGGACGGGAAAAGTTGGCGTTAAAAAACCCTGTAAAATTCTAGCTTTAGCGCTTGATACTAGGGAATTAACCGTCTCCGCAGGAAAGACCTGTACCGGAATTGGAATGTGGAAAAATAGGTGTTACTTGTTTGCCGAATGAAAGCGTTCGGTATACGGGTTCACTCGGTGAATTTAGATGTTGAGGGGCATCCGTCTTGTTTAAAACCAAAAGCATTATTGCAGCATTGTCTGCCACTGTTGCTCTGAATTTCTCGTTTTTCGTCGACGCCAATGCGATGTCTTTGCAGCAAGCCATCGAAACGACGATGAAAACCAATCCGCAGATACTTCAGGCTGCAAAAGACAAAGAAGCAATCGAGTTTGAGCTTCGTCAGGCGCGCGGGTTATACTTGCCGTCGGTTGATCTGGAGAGCGGCATCGGCCGCCGCCGGTTGTCGAATTCGACCACGGGCACGCTGAGCTCCGACCATGATTACCTGTCGCCCGGCGATGTCGGCGTGACGGTCACGCAGACGCTGTTTGATGGCGGCGCGCGCAAGTCGCAGGTCGATCAGCAGGCCTCGCGCGTCGATGGCGCCTCCTTTCGGGTCCTCGAGCGCTCCGAAGCGCTGGCGCTCGAAGTAACCCAGGATTACCTGGAATATATGCTGCAAAACCAGATCGTTGCCGCCGCGAAGGAAAACGTCTCCTTCCACACGGCGATGGTCGGCGATATCAATGAAAGCATCAAGGGCGGCGCGCTGACCGATGCCGACCGTCTTCAGGGCAGCGAACGTCTGCAGGCCGCCAAGGCCCGCATGCGCGAAGCGCTCGAAGAGCTGGAAGCAACGAAGATCCGCTTCATGAAGGCCGTCGGCCAGCCGATCGTCAATGCCCAGACCCCGCCGTCGGTCGCCAAGTATATCCCGAAGACGCTCGACGATGCACTGTTCGTCGCCAACAAGAACAGCCCGCGCATCTTCTCCGCCAACGCCGATGTTGACGCGGCCGATGCAGGTGTTCGTGGCGCGCGCGCCAATTACCTGCCGAAGGTCAATCTCGAGGGTACGGCCCGCGTTGGTAACGACATCGACGGCGACGAAGGCAATACCAACGATTACCAGGTGCGCGTCGTCGCCCGCTGGAACCTTTATCGCGGCGGCATCGATGTCGCCCGTGAGCAGGAGCAGATCCGCCGCGCCGGCGAAGAGCGCTATGCGCTTGCCCAGGTCCAGCGCGAGGTGAAGGAATCGGTCAGCTCCGCCTGGAACGAACGCGTCAGCCGCGGCGAGCTGTCGGGCATTCTTGCCAAGCAGTCGTCGATCAACAACCAGCTGGTCGGTTCCTACCGCGAGCAGTTCAAGGTCGGCCAGCGCTCGCTGCTCGACGTGCTCGATGCGCAGAACACCCGCTTCAACACCAAGGTGCTGGCTGATACGGCCCGCGTTGCCTCGCTGTTTGCGGAATACAAGATCCTCGCCGCATCCGGCAATCTGCTTCAGACCATGAAGCTGAAGCCGCTGGATCAGGCCAAGCCTTACGCACGAGAAGAGTTCGCTGTTCCAGCGGCCGCTCAGAATCCCGGATATGCCGAAGTCGACTCTCATCAGAAGGCTGGCATGCCTATGGACCTGCTGGCGCCGATCCGGCAGCAGTAGTAGTCAGGTGACCATAGAACATGCGGAACGTTGCATCTGAGACGAACGGCAGCATGCCGCTTCAAACATTCAAGGCCGCGTTCAAGTCCGTGGCAGCGTTCTATGGTCGACCAAGCTCCGATACGGTGCTCTTCTCCGGCCTTCCGGATGAGATCACCGAATCGCTTGAGGGCGATGATGTCGAGCAGATGGCCGAGCGCATCGGCCTTCAGGTCATCAAGCATCCGGAGCGCGATTGCCGGCTGGGCAATTTCGATTGTCCCGCCATCGTTGCCTTTGCCGATGGCGGCGTGCTCCCGCTGCTGGAGATGGCCGAAGACGGCTCCTACATCACCGACATCGTCCCGGTCGCCGGCGTTTCCTCGCGCCTGTCGCGCGAGGACCTGATCGCGCTGAAGCCTGAGACGGCTTTCGCCTTCACGCTCTATTATCAGAACGCTTCGGAAGAGGCGCTGGTCGGCAATGCCGTCGAGATCGAAAAGCGCCATTGGCTGGCAACGACGCTGGCGCCTTACTGGCGCACCTATGTCCGCGTCATGGTGGCCGCACTCTTCATCAATCTGATCGCGCTCGGCTCGCCGCTGTTTACGATGAACGTCTATGACCGCGTTCTGCCCAACAAGGCGATCCCGACGCTCTGGGTTCTCGCCGCCGGCATCACGCTTGCCTATCTCTTTGATTTCCTGCTGAAGACCGCGCGCTCCTCGCTGATCGATTATGCCGGTCGCAAGGCCGATCTGCGCCTGTCGCAGATGCTGTTCGACAAGGTGTTGAACTCGACGCTGGCCTCGCGCCCGATGTCGACAGGCGAATATGCCAACCGCGTCACGCAATATGAGTTCGTCCGTGAATTCTTCACCTCGAACACGATCGGCGTCATCATCGACAGCCTCTTCGTCTTCATCTTCCTTGCCGTCATCTATCTCATCTCCGGCTGGCTGGTCGTCATCCCCGCCGTCGCCTTCGTGCTCTCGGTCGTGATCGGTCTCTACGCCCAGGCCGCGATCGGCAAGCGCATGGCGACCGCCGCCAACGAAGCCTCGCGCCGTCAGTCGCTCTTGGTCGAAACCATCTCGACGATCGAGACGCTGAAGAGCCTGCGCGCCGAAGCCACCATGCTGCGCCGCTGGCAGGAACTGACGAAATATTCCAGCCGCACCAGCGAAGAGATCAAGCACGTCTCCACCAACGCCATCAACATGACCATGTTCGTGCAGCAGATGGTGAGCGTCCTGATCGTCATCGCCGGCACCTATGAGTTCTCCGAAGGCCGCATCGCCATGGGCGCGATCGTCGCGACCGTCATGCTGGCCAGCCGCGCCGGTGCGCCGCTCGGCCAGATCGCCATGACGCTGGCACGCTTCCGCCAGGCCACCATGTCGCTGCGCATCCTCGACAAGATCATGGAACAGCCCGACGACCGCCCCTCGACGGTCGGTTTCGTCAATCGCGAGATCACCCGCGGCGCCTTTTCTTTCCAGGATGTCTCGTTCCAGTATCCGGGTTCGGATTATCCCGTCATCAACAAGCTGTCTTTCAACGTCAATCCCGGCGAGCGCATCGGCATCATCGGCCGCATCGGCTCCGGCAAGACGACGCTGGGACGTCTGCTGGATGGCCTGTTCGCGCCGTCAGGCGGCCGCGTGTTGATCGATGGTGTGGATATCCGCCAGTATCACATGGCCGAAGTGCGCGCCAACGTCGCCGTCGCCGGCCAGTCCTCCGATCTGTTCTCGGGAACGGTGAAGGAAAACCTTCTGCTCGGCCGCGCCGACGCCACCGATGAGGACCTGCTCGAAGTCGCCCGCATGACTGGCGTCGACGAGTTCGTCGGTACCCATCCGCGCGGCTTCGACATGCCTGTTGGAGAGCGCGGCAGCAATCTGTCGAGCGGCCAGAAGCAGGCGCTCACCATCGCCCGTCTGCTCCTCACACGCCCCAAGGTCGTCTTCCTCGACGAGCCCTCGGGCGCCATGGATCTCGCGACCGAACGCAACCTGATCGCCCGCCTCTCCAAGGCCTTCGACCGCAAGACGACGCTGATCATCGCCACCCATCGCTACAGCATGCTGGATCTCGTCGACCGCCTGATCGTCATCGACAAGGGCCGCATCATTGCCGATGGTCCGAAGCAGGCCGTCATCGAAGCCATGCAGCGCAAGCCCGGCGCGCCGGCTCCGGCCGTGGCCCCGCAGGCTGTGCCGGTCGCAAGGCAGGCTCCGGTCACGCCGGTCGCCATGTCCGTCGCCCCGGTCACCTCAGTCGCGCCGGCCCCCGCAGGCTCCGCCGCCATGCCGGTCGCGCAGGTGGCAACCGCTGCTCCCGCCCACGCCCATCCGATCCCGGTAGCCTCGGTTGCATCCGGCGCGCCTGTCGGCCCGGCGGCTGCCGCGAACGTGACGCCGATCGTTCCGGGGGTTAAGCTGTCATGAAGAACAAGCACGACAACCCGCCCTTTCTCGCCCGCGCCATTCTCGGCCTCGTGGCGCTCGTCATCGCCAGCTTCGTCGCCTGGGCGGCGATCGCCAAGATCAACGAGATCGCCCGCGGCGAAGGCAAGGTCATTCCCGTCTCGAAGACGCAGATCATCCAATCGTCGGAACCCGGCGTCGTCCAGCAGATCGCCGTCGTTCTCGGCCAGGTCGTGCGCAAGGGCCAGCTCCTGGTCCAGCTCGACAACACCACCACCACCTCTACGCTCGGTGAATCGGTCGCCAAGGCCCGCGCGCTCGGCGCCAAGGTGGCGCGCCTGAAGCTCGAGGAAGAGGGCAAGTACGACGAGCCCTATAATTGCCCTGAGGATATTCTGGCCGTCGCCAAGGAAGTCTGCGCCAACGAAGCCCAGCTCTTCGCCGCCGATCGCGCCAGCTATACCAACAAGCTCGGCGTGCTGAAAGAGCGCGTCCGCCAGCGCGAAAACGAACTCAGCGAGGCGCACGCCAATATCGACCGCCTGACGCAGAATATCGACGGCGCCCAGCGCCAGTATGACCTGATCAGCCCGCTCGCCAAGAAGAAGCTGGTCGCCGAAACCGAAGTGCTGAAGACCGAGCGCGATCTCACCGATCAGCAGGGCCAGCTCAAGGTCTACCAGGAAAGCCTCGATCGCCTTCAGGCCGCCGTGCAGGAAGCAAAACTGCAGCTCGGCGATCTCGCGCTCGAACTGCGCCAGCAGGCGCTGACGGACAAGGCGCAGGCGCTGGCCGAGCTCTCGGTCGTCGACGAAACCGTGCGTGGCGCATCCGATCGCGTCAAGCGCACCGATATCCGCTCGCCTGTTGATGGCATCGTCAACACGCTCGAGGTCAACACGATCGGCGCCTATGTCGATCCCGGCCGCGTCATCGCCGGCATCGTTCCGACGGCCGATACGCTGCTCGTCGAAGCCAAGATCTCGCCGCGCGACGTCGCCTTCATCCGCCGTGGCCAGCCGGCCATCGTCAAGATCACGGCTTACGACTTCTCGATCTTCGGGGGCCTCGAAGGCATCGTCGAAAACATCTCGGCCGACAGTCTGGTGGAGAAGGAAAAGGGCGAGACCTACTATCTCGTGCAGGTTAAGACCGACAAGTCGGAGCTCGCGCGCGACGGCAAGACCTATCCGATCATCCCGGGCATGGTCGCCTCGGTCGAGATCATGACCGGCAGCAAGACCGTGCTCAGCTATCTCATGAAGCCGATCAACAAGGCGCGCACCGAAGCGCTGACGGAGCGCTGACCATGCTGATCGTCAAGCCCGGAATTCAGGACGCAACCGATCTCGAACCATCAGACGAGCAGCTGCCGGCGATCGACGCCGAAGAGATCGAGCCGCGTTTCCGGGCTGTCGCGGGTCGTGGCGGCGAGCGTCGCGGCATCCGGCTGGAACGCATCTATTGGGACGGCCTCAGCCGCATGTCGGCCTCCGGCAAGATGTCGACCGCCGATCTCGTGCACTATACCGCCTCGCAGATGCCGGAATCCGGCAATCTCGCCTCGCTGCTGCGCGTCCTCAGCCTCAAATGGGCGTTGCGCCGGCTGGATACGGTCGAGGACATCTCCTCGCTCGCCAATGTCAACGCCATCATCCAGGCCTCGCCGTCGCCGGCGATCCTTTTGACGCATGAGAAGAAGGTACAGCTCTTCAACGACGCCTTCCTGTCGATGCTGCGCCAGCGCCTGCCGCTCGGCGATCTCGCGCAACTGACCAAGAGCCTGCGTTTCTCGATCGACACCCAGATCGAGGAAGCCATCGCCACCCTGTCGCGCAACAAGGGCAAGACGCTCGCGACAGGCTTCACGATCACCGTCGGCACACAGACCATGAAGGGCCAGATCAACCTGGCTTTGGCGCCGACGCACGAGAAGTCGATGCTGATCGGCTACATCTCCCGCTACTGATCCACATCAATCCTCGAAACGCCCCGCCGCATCCCGGTCGCGCTCGTACCGGTGCCTCAACGGAAATGCCGGTAGCCACCCCTCGCGGCGGATGGTCCACAGCTCATACGTCGGCTGAAACTGGTCCTTCTGATCAAGCGATCCAAGATTGACCTCGACCTCATCACCGCTTCGCCCAAACACCGGCGACCCACAGCGCGGACAAAAGAACCGCCCATTATACTCCCCCGTCTCGCCTTCGACCCGCACCGCATCCTCGGGAAAGATCGCAGACGCATGAAACAGCGCTCCATGATGCTTGCGGCAATCCATGCAATGACAGATGCCGACCCGATAGGGCGCACCGGATGCAGTCAAACGAACGCGGCCGCAGAGGCATCCTCCGGTAAACTGATCCATGGTGTCGCTCCTCCAAACGCGCAGGAAGAGCTATGTAGAGTGATATGGCATCATGGCAATTCCTGCTTAAATGGCGGCGTCATTCATCTGTGGGCGCCTTGCGGAAATACACTAAATAATTGCTGCGAGAGGAGTGATATGCAGATCTTGTTTCCGCGAATATCAGAAGGGGCCAGATGATTCTTCGTGCTTTTCGATGGGTATCGACCGCCGCCGTGGTCGCAGCGACCTTAGCCGCATGCGTGCCGGGCAAGGCGTCTTTCTATCAGAACGCGTTGCCCGAAGCGCTTGGAACAACTGACATTCTGGTTTTGGGAAGCGATGCAAGCTGGTTCGACATGGTCGTTCCGATACGCCGCGAAGGATGCGGCGCAGTCGTCTTCCGGCTGTCCCCGGAAACCATCGCGAAAATCCGCCAACAGGGGTTGGCATTTTTCCAAGATGCGCGGCAGGCGCGAGGCTATGATGCCAATAGTGCCAAGGGTCGCTACTATGCATACGCGGCTTGGCAGGCAACCCCGGCACCGGAAGGCTGGTTCGGTGATGGTGCCGTTGCCGGCTCCCTTTCGTGCGCGGGCGTCGCCAACGACTTGATCCGGAAGATCACCGAAGGCGGCAAGGGGGCCGAGGGCTACTTCACCACAAAAAGCGAAGCGCAGCTTATTGTGCTGCCGCAGGAACAGATCGCTATTTACACCTACTTCGGCTAGCCTACCTAATGTCATCCAGATTGTAAGGCGTGTCGATCTCCACGCGCGCCTGCATGATCAGGTGCACTTCGCTTTCCGAAAGCGCGCCCACGGGAAGCGAAACCCTGAAACGATCCCAAAGCTGATGAAACATCTCCGCCGAGACGAGATAGGCGGTCGGCCTGCCGTATTTGGTGATCTCGACCGGTGCCTGTTGGACCTTGTCGTGCCACTCGCCAAAATTCTTCTGAAATTCCGAAGCAGAGACGCGCGGCATGTTGGTCTCCATTTTCCGTAACTTGCGTAACGTACACAAAATCCGGCCGTTTCTCAAAAGTTTCAGGGGAGGGCGCGTTTCACCTCTGTAAAGATATTCACCCATGTGGTTGACTATCGCTCGGATATGGATATATTCAACCACATGGGTGAATGAAATGGATGAAGACGCACTGTCACGGATATTGAAGGCCGCGGGGGATACCACGCGGCGGCAGATCCTGACGCTCCTCGTGCAAGAGGGGCCTCTCAGGGTGACGGGGCTCGCTGCTCATTTCGACATGTCCCTGAATTCCGTCTCCAAGCACATCAAGGTTCTGGAGGAGGCGGGGCTGGTCACCCGGCGTACTTTGGGCCGCGAGCATTTCATTGCAGCGGAGCTTGAACCGCTGAAACTGACGGAAGACTGGTTCGCGCAACTGAAGTCGATATGGGAGCTGCGCCTTACGGCGTTGGAAGAGTTACTCGTTTCAAAGGAGTGAAGTCATGTCCGAACTTGAACTGACGGTAAGCCGCAAGATCGCCGCCTCGCGCGAGAAGATTTTCAACGCCTGGCTCTCGCCAACAGCGCTGGCCAAATTCATGAAGACGCCGGCGGGCAATTTCGACGCCCGAGATGTCACCACCGATCCGGTCAAGGGCGGTCGGTTCATGATCGTGATGGTCACACCGGAGCGCGAGATCCCGCATTCCGGCACCTATCTCGAAGTCGATCCCTATTCGCGCCTGTCCTTCACCTGGGAATCCCCGCATTCGCTGGATGACAGCGTCGTCACCATCGACTTGAAGGAGATCGACGCGGAAACCACCGAGCTGACGCTGAAGCAGGTGAAGTTCCGCAGCGAAGGCGCCCGCGACGGCCATATCCAGGGCTGGACCTCGATCCTCGGCGAACTCGACAAATATCTCGGCTAAGTCAGGGGGCCGACATGAAAAAGCCGCCGGCAATGCAGCGCCGGCGGCTCCATTTCGCCTCGGTATCGAAGCGGGATGCGAGAGGAGGCCAGCCCCGGCCCTCGCCATTGCCTTCCAATCAGAAGGCAACACCTTCGCCAGGCGCGACCTTTTCGATCGGCATGGCAGA
>Ga0308158_10002747_pt1 | contig 16198 bp, 13 predicted proteins | sample PhyBR2_FD_201038 | JGI IMG/M metagenome (GOLD analysis project Ga0308158, IMG submission 201038) | Phyllosphere microbial communities from UC Gill Tract Community Farm, Albany, California, United States - DLSLB.R2 | ecosystem: Host-associated > Plants > Phyllosphere > Unclassified | place: USA... | reverse complement strand
CCCGCAGCAAGTTCGGCCGGGTGCTGACCGCGCTGCGCGACGCCGAGAATCGGCTGATGTTCTGCGGTTACGATCCACGCGGATTCAAGCTGTTCGTCTGGGTGCTCAGCGCCGTGCTCTGCGGTCTGGCCGGCGCGCTGTACGTGCCACAAGTGGGGATCATCAACCCCAGCGAGATGTCGCCGACCAACTCCATCGAAGCCGCCGTGTGGGTGGCCCTGGGCGGACGCGGCACGCTGATCGGGCCACTGTTGGGCGCCGGCATCGTCAACGGCATGAAGAGCTGGTTCACCGTGGCGTTTCCCGAATACTGGCTGTTCTTCCTTGGCGCGCTGTTCATCATCGTCACGTTGTACCTGCCCAAGGGCGTGATCGGCCTGTTGAAGAAGAGAGGTGAACAATGAGAATCACCGCAACCGGCGAGTTCATGCTCGAACCGATCCTCGACCCCAACAGCGACGCCGGCACCAGCCGCGATGCCATCGGCCTTGGCCGGGCCAGCGGACCGGGGCTGAACACCCGACACGGGACGATTCTGACCCTGGAAGACATCAGCGTCAGCTTCGACGGCTTCAAGGCGCTCAACGACCTCAACCTGTACATCGGCGTCGGTGAGCTGCGTTGCATCATCGGCCCCAACGGTGCCGGCAAGACCACCCTGATGGACGTGATCACCGGCAAGACCCGACCTACCACGGGCAAAGCCTGGTTCGGCGAAACCCTGGACCTGACCCACATGAGCGAGGTGCAGATCGCCCAGGCCGGCATCGGCCGCAAGTTCCAGAAGCCGACCGTGTTCGAAGCCTTGAGCGTGTTCGAGAACCTGGAGCTGGCGCAAAAGACCGACAAGTCGGTCTGGGCCAGCCTGCGCGCACGGCTGACCGGCGAGCAGCGCGACCGCATTGCCGAAGTGCTGGAAACCATTCGCCTGAGCGCGTCGGTCGATCGCCCGGCCGGCTTGCTGTCCCACGGCCAGAAGCAGTTTCTGGAGATCGGCATGCTGCTGGTGCAAGACCCGCAATTGCTGCTGCTCGATGAACCGGTAGCAGGCATGACCGACGCCGAAACCGAATTCACCGCCGAGTTGTTCAAGACCCTGGCCGGCAAGCATTCGCTGATGGTGGTGGAGCATGACATGGGCTTCGTCGGCTCGATTGCCGACCATGTCACCGTGCTGCATCAGGGCAGCGTGCTGGCCGAAGGTTCGCTCGAGGCGGTGCAGGCCGATGAGCGGGTGATCGAGGTTTATCTGGGGCGTTGAGGTCCATTCGCGGCCACTGACCGCTCCTACGCTCGATTATCGTAGGAGCGGTCAGTGGCCGCGAAGAAGCCCCACCCAGACACTGCAACAACAAGGACAAACCATGCTCCAAGTCGACCAGCTTCACCAATACTACGGCGGCAGTCACATCCTGCGCGGCCTGTCGTTCGATGTGAAAATAGGCGAAGTGACCTGCCTGCTCGGGCGCAATGGCGTGGGCAAGACCACCCTGCTCAAGTGCCTGATGGGCCTGATTCCGGCCAAGCAAGGCAGCGTGACTTGGGAAGGCAAGCCGATCACCGCATTCAAGCCGCATCAGCGGGTGCATGCAGGCATCGCCTACGTCCCCCAGGGCCGCGAAATCTTCGGCCGCCTCACGGTCGAGGAAAACCTGTTGATGGGGCTTTCACGCTTTCCCGGCAGCGAAGCGCGCGAAGTGCCGGCGTTCATCTACGAATTGTTTCCGGTGCTGCTGCAGATGAAACACCGCCGTGGCGGCGACCTGTCCGGCGGCCAACAGCAGCAACTGGCGATTGGTCGTGCTCTGGCGAGCCGACCACGGTTGCTGATTCTCGACGAGCCCACCGAAGGCATCCAGCCCTCGGTGATCAAGGAAATCGGCGCCGTGATCAAGCAGCTCGCCGCGCGTGGCGACATGGCGATACTGCTGGTCGAACAGTTCTACGACTTCGCCGCCGAGCTGGCCGATCAGTACCTGGTCATGTCGCGCGGTGAGATCGTCCAGCAGGGGCGCGGTGAAAACATGGAGACCGAGGGTGTACGTGGCCTGGTAACCATTTAATCTTCCGCGACCCGAACAAGAATGAAGGCCATGAATCTACCCCTCACTTCCCTGCCCTACACGCCCAGCTGGCACGCCCGGCTGGAGCTGGGCTACGCACGCTTCGGCGACAGCACGCGACCGACCCTGCGCCGCCACCTGGGCCCCTTGCGGGTGCAGAAGCATCTATACGCCGAAGGGCCCGAGGTGTGCCAGCACATCATCGTGCATCCGCCGGGGGGCATCGCTGGCGGCGATCGGTTGGACATCAGCGCCCAGGTTCAGGCCAACGCCTGGGCGCAGTTGACCACACCCGGCGCGGCCAAATGGTACCGCGCGCTCAGTCCAGCCTATCAAAGCACCGAGCTGCACGTGGCCGCTGGCGCCACCCTCGAATGGCTGCCCCAGGAAACCATCGTCTACAGTGCCGCCCAGGCCGAACTGGATACCCGTATCCATCTGCAGGGCGATGCCCGGCTGTTCTATTGGGACATCGTCGCCGTGGGTCGTCCGGCGGCCGCCGAGCGCTTCGACCAGGGGCATTTCCAGTCACGCCTGGAGATTCGCCGCGACGGCGAGCTGCTCTGGCACGAGCGCCAGCGCATCGTCGGCGACGACGGCCTGCTCGACTCGGCCGTGGGCCTGGGCGGCAAGCCGGTGTTCGCAACCTTGCTGGTGACCGGCGAGATCGACCCGGCTCTGCTCGAACGCTGCCGTGGCCTGACGACCCGCGTGCGCGGCGACCTGAGCCAGTTGCCGGAGCTGCTAGTGGCCCGGTGCCTGGCCGACGAGGCGCTACATGCGCGCGACTGGCTGATCCAACTGTGGACGCTGCTACGCCCGGCCCTGCTCGGCCGCGAAGCGCTGGCGCCACGGATCTGGAGCACTTGAATGATTTTGCCGGCCCTTTCGCGGCCGCTGACCGCTCCTACAGGCGATGCGCCGGGCACCTGTTCACAGCACCCGTCCGCGCCCACCGCCGATGCGCCGGGCACCTCCTGTAGGAGCGGCCAGTGGCCGCGAAGAGTCCCTCACTGCCAACCAAGATTCTGAAGGAACACCCATGGACCTGACACCCCGCGAAAAAGACAAGATGCTGATCTTCACCGCCGGCCTGGTCGCCGAGCGCCGTTTGGCCCGTGGCCTGAAGCTGAACTACCCGGAAGCCATGGCGCTGATCTCCGCCGCCTTGCTCGAAGGCGCCCGCGATGGCCAGACGGTCGCGCAGCTGATGCACTACGGCACCACCCTGCTCACCCGCGAACAGGTCATGGAAGGCATTCCGGAAATGATTCCGGAAATCCAGGTAGAAGCCACCTTTCCCGACGGCACCAAGCTGGTCACCGTCCATCAACCCATCGCCTGAGGCACGGCCATGATTCGAGATGCAACCGAGCGCGATCTGCCCGGGATCTGCGCGATCTACAACGATGCGGTGCTCAATACCACGGCGATCTGGAACGAGCAGCCGGTCGACCTGGCCAACCGCCAGGCCTGGTTCGAGGCCCGCAGGGCGCAGCGTTATCCGATTCTGGTCGCCGAGGAACAGGGCGAGGTCATCGGCTACGCGTCGTTCGGTGACTGGCGCCCATTCGAAGGGTTTCGCTACAGCGTCGAACACTCGGTGTACATCCGCAACGACCAGCGCGGCAAAGGCCTTGGCGCGCGCCTGATGCAGGTGCTCATCGAGCGTGCCCGCGAGGGCGGCAAATACGTCATGGTGGCCGCCATCGAAAGCGGCAACCAGGCATCGATTCATCTGCACGAACGCCTGGGCTTCACCAGCACCGGGCAGATGCCCCAGGTCGGCATCAAGTTCGGCCGCTGGCTGGACCTGACCTTCATGCAACTGGCCCTCAACCCCGGCGCCGAGCCGCCCCAGGAGTCGGCTTGAGCCGCTGTCCTTCATCACTTCGAGGAGCTCTCCCATGATTCCCGGCCAATACCAGATCCAGCCTGGCGACATCGAACTCAATGTCGGGCGGCGTACCCTGAGCCTGACCGTGGCCAACAGTGGCGATCGGCCGATTCAGGTGGGGTCGCACTATCACTTTTTCGAGACCAACGATGCGCTGCACTTCGATCGCGCGGCCACGCGCGGCATGCGCTTGAACATTCCTGCCGGGACGGCGGTGCGCTTCGAACCGGGCCAGAGCCGCGAGGTGGAACTGGTGGACCTGGCGGGGCTGCGCCGCGTGTATGGCTTCGCCGGCCGCGTCATGGGTGAGCTCTGAACACGTCCCTCTTGTAGGAGCGGTCCTTGGCCGCGAAGGAGGCAACGCGCTCTACCTGATACACCCCAGCGAGCCATTCGCGGCCGATGACCGCTCCTACAGGGGCCACACACCATTGAATTGCAGGGCATAGCGATGAAGATTTCCAGAGAAGCCTACGCCGACATGTTCGGCCCCACCGTCGGTGACAAAGTCCGTTTGGCCGACACCGACCTGTGGATCGAAGTGGAGAAGGACTTCACCACCTACGGCGAAGAAGTCAAATTCGGCGGTGGCAAGGTCATCCGCGATGGCATGGGCCAGGGCCAGTTGCTGGCCGCCGACGTGGTCGACACGTTGATCACCAATGCCCTGATCATCGATCACTGGGGCATCGTCAAGGCCGACGTCGGCCTCAAGGACGGGCGCATCGCGGCCATTGGCAAGGCCGGCAACCCCGACATCCAGCCTGACGTGACCATCGCCATCGGCGCCAGCACCGAAGTGATCGCCGGCGAAGGCATGATCCTCACCGCCGGCGGCATCGACACCCACATCCACTTCATCTGCCCACAGCAGATCGAAGAGGCGCTGATGAGCGGCGTCACCACCATGATCGGCGGCGGCACCGGGCCGGCCACCGGCACCAACGCGACCACCTGCACCTCGGGCCCCTGGCACATGGCGCGCATGCTCCAGGCCGCCGATGCCTTCGCCATGAACATCGGCTTCACCGGCAAAGGCAACGCCAGCCTGCCCGAGCCGCTGATCGAGCAGGTCAAAGCCGGCGCCATCGGCCTGAAACTGCACGAGGACTGGGGCACCACGCCTGCTGCCATCGACAACTGCCTGAGCGTGGCCGACCAGTACGACGTGCAGGTGGCCATCCACACCGACACCCTCAACGAGTCGGGCTTCGTCGAGACCACCCTGGCCGCCTTCAAGGGCCGCACCATCCACACCTATCACACCGAGGGCGCCGGCGGCGGTCACGCCCCGGACATCATCAAGGCCTGCGGCTTCGCCAACGTGCTGCCCAGTTCGACCAACCCGACTCGCCCGTTCACCCGCAACACCATCGACGAGCACCTGGACATGCTCATGGTCTGTCATCACCTGGACCCCAGCATCGCCGAAGACGTCGCCTTCGCCGAGAGCCGCATCCGCCGCGAGACCATCGCCGCCGAAGACATCCTCCACGACCTCGGCGCATTCTCCATGATCAGCTCCGACAGCCAGGCCATGGGCCGGGTCGGCGAAGTGATCACGCGCACCTGGCAAACTGCCGACAAGATGAAGAAACAACGCGGCCCGCTGCCAGAGGACGCCGCAGGCAACGATAATTTCCGCGCCAAGCGCTACATCGCCAAATACACCATCAACCCGGCCATCACCCACGGCATCAGCCATGAAGTCGGTTCGGTCGAGGTGGGCAAATGGGCGGACCTGGTGCTCTGGCGCCCCGCCTTCTTTGGCGTCAAGCCGACCCTGATCCTCAAGGGCGGTGCCATTGCCGCCAGCCTCATGGGCGATGCCAATGCCTCGATCCCGACCCCGCAACCGGTCCACTACCGGCCGATGTTTGCCAGCTTCGCAGGCTCGCGCCACGCCACCAGCCTGACCTTCATCAGCCAGGCGGCACTGGACGCCGGGGTGCCCGAGCAGTTGGGCCTGAAAAAGCAGATCGCGGTGGTCAAGGGCTGCCGCTCGGTGCAAAAGACCGACCTGATCCACAACGGCTACCTGCCCGACATCGACGTCGACCCACAGACCTATCAGGTCAAGGCCGATGGCGTGTTGCTGTGGTGCGAGCCGGCCGAGGTGCTGCCCATGGCGCAGCGCTATTTTCTATTTTGAAAAGAGCGGATTTGAAAGGACTTCTCTGACAGGACCGCCCTGCCCCAACCGCGCCTAACTATGTAACCCGCTGATTCATGGCGGATTCCCTAAGGTGTAGCTCCCATCGATACAGGAGCTGCACCATGCCCGTCACCACTGCGCTATCCGCTGAAAACGTCAGCGCCATCGCCGACCGTTACTACGAGAACTTCCCCGACCTGCGCGAGTGCGCACGGGATTGGGGTATCAAGCTGCTCAAGTTTCATACCGACCTCGATCTGGATCCGGACAAGGTCTACTGGCACGACTTCGACAATGCCCAGAACAACCCGCGGGCCCACACTGGCCAGCAGCACATGGGCACGCCCAAGCAGACGCTGACCGTCACCGAGCTGGTGCTGCGCCGATTCAAGACGTTCTACCAGGTGAACTTCGACCTGCTCGATCAGATGTCCGGGTTCTATACCGTGCGGCAGGCCGACATCTACAACGAGACCAACGAAGTGCCGCTGGCTCCTTCGTGGATCATGCGGGAATTCTGGGCCACGGATTTCTCGGCCCACTATCAGAAGCGCCTGGGTATTTTTCTGCGCGACTATGCCGATGACGGCCGCGTGCTGATCAAGATCCTGTTCTTCAGCTTTGTCTGGAATGCCTACAACTCCGGCGCGCTGAACGCCAAGGAACTGATCCTGGTGTTCGATGCATTCGTCGGACCGGTCGCAGGCCCGCCTACCCTGGAAGACCTGAAGAAACTGCACAAGAGCCGCACCTTGACCACGGTCAAGAGCTTCACGCTCGGCGACCTGACTTCGTTCGACATACTGCGCATTACCACTGGTGAGGGCCCGGAAATCCTCTACATGCCGGCCGGTTGGTTCAGAACCTTCCACAGTGAACAGCACCTGTACGAATGGGTCGCCGAGACAGCCGCACAGGAGCAGCAGCGCGAACGACTCATCGCCCATTTCGATACCCCCGGGGAGTCGAGCGTACCGCCGCGCACGCTGTTGCTGGCGACACTGGAACGCATCCGCACCACGCCTTGGCAAGCGGGGCAGCGCCTGCTCAACGGTGCTGCCGTGACCATCGAAAAGGATGCTTTCAGCTTCCTCTTCGACTCAGTGCGCAACCGTCTCAAGCTCGATGCCAAACAACTGTTGAGCAGCAATCACGAGCTGCGCAAGGAATTGTTCCTGGTCGACCTGGAAGCCTTCATGCGCATCGTCACGCCCCTGGCACCGGCCGACTCGGTGGTAGCGCTGGTGGCGGTGGCGGCCGGCTCGGTTGCCTTCGGCGCCCACCTGGCCAGGGCTGTGCGTGGTTCCACGCCACGTGAGCGGCAAAGTGCATTCAGGGCGGCAATCCTAGACGCGCTGAATATCCTTCTGGATATGCCGTTGCTGCGCGGGGTGAGTAACGAGACCGTGGTACACCTCGGCAACTTCGAAGAACTGGGGGCAGCCCTGGATCTGGAGGCCGGGAATCTGGCGCAGATCGACCGCGTCGTGCCAGGCAACTCGCAGCTCGATGCCATTGCACTCGACGAGAACCTGTCCGACTTGCCGGAAGGGACGGGTATCTACCAGGGCGTGTTCACCAACTCCGAGGGCGACCATTACATTCGCCTCGACGGCAAGGTCTTCCAGGTCACCTACATCGAGGCGCTGGAACGCTGGGTGATCGTCGATCCCGTTGCGCCGCTGCAGATCCAGGGCAGTTTTCCGGTGCAGCGAGACTGGAAGGGCCGCTGGGAGCTGTTCACGTTGACCGCGCCCGGCAGCCCCACCGTCAGCACCGATACCCTGGCCGCCTTCGATACGGCACCGGGGTTCCGCGACATCACCGCAATGCTGATCAAGCCGGGTGCGCATCAACTGATGACCGGCCCCATCGACAGCGTCCTGCGCACCGCGCGTTCGCAGTTGATCGAGCTGCGTACGGCCCTGGGTGCCAAGGCCGAAGCGTTCTTCCTCAGCTCCGTCCCACAGCGCAGTCCGCGCCTGCCGGCCTTGAGCAGCACCATGACGCCCAAGGAGTTTTTCACTCAGGTGTATGCCAGCAACACCGGGCTGGTGGTCAACGAAGCCAGGAATGCCGTCGGCAGCTGCCAGCTGTTGATCAAGTACATGTCCACGCTCAAGGCCCAACAGGTCAAGATGCTGTACGTCCAGGGGCTGCTCAAGGACCTGCACCAGGACCTGCTCGATCAGTTTCAGAAGACGGGCATACTGGGCCGCGACCTGGAAAAGACGCTGCGCGACCTGCACAACCGAGGCACCCGCCTGGACGGTGGCCGCTACACCCTGCGCCAGGTACTGGTGGAAGCGCGGCGTCAGGGCATCAACGTCCGAGCGCTGGATTGCGCTGCCAGCCTGTCCAGCGACGGCTTGAGCAATCCCTCCCCGCACCTGCAACAACGCCTGCGTGTCTACTATGCGTACAAGCGCATCGAAGCGTTGCAGAGCCTGAAACCCGATGAAAAATGGCTGGCACTGACCGACCAGACCCTGGCCAACCACTACAGCCGCACTCCCGGGCTGGCGGGTCTGACCGGCACGCCCAGCCTGCGGGTCAAGTTGGTCGACAGCGATCAGCCGTTACGTTTCGGCATCGATACCGGTGAGGTGCTGGCCCCGGACCTGATACCGGTTCGGGGCGATATCAGCCTGAAGATGCCAGCGTCCAGCAAGAATACTGGCACCAATGTCTAGCGGTAGCAGTGTCCAGAAGTAGCAGGGCCTGGCGGTATCAGCGCCCCCAGTTCTGACGCGGGTCGAATTCGGCGTGCTTGGCCAGGGTTTCCCAGGCCTGCCGAGTGGCCTCGTCGGCCGCTGGCGGCATCACCACCTTGAGCTGGGCGAACGCGTCGCCTCGTCCGCCCTGCTTGTTCTTCAGGCCCATGCCCTTGACGCGCAGACGCTGGCCGTTCTGGCTGTCCGGACGGATCGTCAGGTTGATCCGGCCGGTCAGCGTGGGCACGGCAACCTTGGTGCCCAAGGCCACTTCCCAAGGGGCCAATGGCACCTGAATGATCAAGTCGTGACCGTCCACCTCGAACAGCGGATGCGCGGCCAGGCGCAACGTCAGGAACAGATCGCCGCTGGCGCCACCCGCCACGCCAGGTGCGCCCTGGCCCTTGAGGCGGATACGCTCGCCATCGACGACCCCGTTGGGAATCTTCACGTTGAGGTTCTTGACCACATCGGTCAGACGCTGGCCACCGGCGTTGTACTGCGGCACCTTGAAACTGATTTTCTTCGATTCGTCGGCCAGCGTTTCCTCGAGCGACACCGCCAGCTCCATTTCCACGTCCTGGCCTTTGCGCGCAGCACTGCGCTGACCGCCGCGACCGAACGGGCTCTCGCCTGGCCCACCGCGGCCGCCGCCATTGCCGAAGATGGTGCTGAAGAAGTCGGAGAAGTCACCGGCGCTTTCATCGTGAAAACCGCCGCCACCACGCCCCTGCCAACCCGGCGGCCCTTGGAAGGGCCGGCCATGCTGGCCATATTTGCGCAGCTCGTCGTACTCGGCGCGCTTGTCGGCATTGCTCAGCGCTTCGTAGGCCTCGCTGGCCTCCTTGAACTTGTCCTCGGCGTCCTTTTCCTTGCTGACGTCAGGGTGATATTTACGCGCAAGCTTGCGGTAGGCGGTCTTGATCGCCTTCTCGTCCGCCGTCGGCTCGACGCCCAGAATCTTGTAGTAGTCTTTGAAATCCATCTAAGCATCACCATCAATGAGCGAATGCGCGCCGCCCGCGCCTACTGGTCGGACTCGGCAACGCATGGGAAGTTTATCGGCTGCAGGCCACTGGATGTGAACAGTGAGTTGTACAGCACGGTCGATGGCTAGAAGGTTGGGGCCGCCGGCGCACTTTCAAGACAGCCGCGGCGCTTGATTCTGTACGCAACTGGCATACACTGCGCGGCCGTTTTTTGAACAGACCGCCTTGCCATGAAAAACGCATCCCCGGCCCGCGCCTGCGGCATCGACTTCGGCACCTCCAACTCCACCGTCGGCTGGCACCGCCCGGGCAGCGAGACGTTGATTGCGCTGGAAGACGGCAAGATTACCCTGCCTTCGGTGATCTTCTTCAACTTCGAAGAGCGTCGCCCCGTGTACGGCCGCCTGGCCCTGCACGAATACCTGGAAGGCTACGAAGGCCGTCTGATGCGCTCGCTCAAGAGCCTGCTGGGCTCCAAGCTGATCAAGCACGACACCAGCGTGCTGGGCACGGCGATGCCGTTCAAGGACCTGCTCGGGCTGTTCATCGGCGAGCTCAAGCAGCGTGCCGAAGCCAACGCCGGGCGCGCCTTCGACCAGGTCGTACTGGGACGCCCGGTGCATTTCGTCGACGACGACGCGGCCGCCGACCAGGAGGCCGAAGACACCTTGGCCGAGGTGGCGAAAAAAATCGGTTTCAAGGACGTGTCGTTCCAGTTCGAGCCCATCGCGGCCGCCTTCGACTACGAGTCCACCATCGAGCGCGAAGAGTTGGTGCTGATCGTCGACATCGGCGGTGGTACGTCCGACTTTTCCCTGGTGCGCCTGGCGCCCGAGCGACGTGGGCTGGACGACCGCGCCGAAGACATCCTGGCCACCGGTGGCGTCCACATCGGCGGAACCGACTTTGACAAGCAGCTGAGCCTGCAGGGCGTCATGCCGCTGTTCGGCTATGGCAGCCGGATGAAGAGCGGTGCCTTCATGCCAACCAGCCACCACATGAACCTGGCGACCTGGCACACCATCAACTCGGTGTACCTGCAAAAGTCGCAACTGGCCCTGGGCAGCATGCGCTACGACATCCAGGACACGGACGGCATCGACCGGCTGTTCAAGCTGATCGAAGAGAAAGCCGGGCATTGGCTGGCGATGGAGGTCGAGGAGACCAAGATCCAACTGACCGAAGCTGCCAGCCGCCTTGTCGCGCTGGATCGCATCGAGCCGGGCCTGAGCGTGGAGTTGACCCGTGCCCTGTTCGAGGCGGCCATCGATAACCTGCTGGAACGGGTGCGCGGCAGTGTCGGCGAGTTGCTGATCAAGGCGGGTGTGGGCGTGGAGCAGGTCGACACGGTGTTCTTCACCGGCGGTTCGAGCGGCATTCCGGCCCTGCGCAACAGCGTGGCGGCAATGCTGCCGAATGCGCGGCATGTTGAAGGCAACATCTTCGGCAGCATCGGCAGCGGCCTGGCCATCGAGGCGCGCAAGCGCTACGGCACGGAGTAAGGCAGGCTCGGCCTCTTCGCGGGCGGCGAAGAGGCCAGTAAGCCCTACACCAACTGAGCCTGCCTCAACTCACTCTTCAGATACGCATAGTAGATCGGTCCCGCCACCACCCCAGGCAGGCCGAACGCCGCCTCGAAGATCAGCATCGCCAGCAGCAGCTCCCACGACTTGGCACTGATCTGCCCACCCACGATCCGCGCATTGAGGAAATACTCGACCTTGTGGATCAAGATCAGATAACCCAGCGCCGCCATGGCCACCCAGATCGACAGCGACAGCCCGACGATGGTGATCAAGGTGTTCGAGATCAGGTTGCCGATCACTGGCAACAGCCCGAGCAGGAAGGTTAGCACGATCAGGGTCTTGGTCAGCGGCAGCTTGATCCCGCACAGTGGCAGCACCACGGCCAAGAAAATGGCGGTGAAGAAGGTGTTCAGCAGCGAGATCTTGATCTGCGCGAAAACGATGTTGCGAAAGGCCCGCACCAACAGTGACAGGCGATCGAACAGCGCCGCTGCCAGGGGCTTGCGCCGGTCAGGATCGGGGATCGCCTGCAGCGCGATGATCGCGCCCAGCACCATGCCGATCAGCAAGGTCACGAACATGTGCGCCGCATCCTTGCCGACCAGTTGCAGATCACTCAAGTGCTTGCTCAGCCAGCCACTGATGGCCACCCGAAATTCGGCAGCGCTGGCTGGCAGGTAGGCATCGATGAAGGGTGGCAACTGGCCGCGCGCACGATCGACCACGCCCATGAACTTGTTCAACGAAGCACCGGGGTTTTCCGCCTCATGCAGAACGAAGCTGATGACGCCTGCGAACAGCAGCGCCAGGCTACTGACCACCAGGGTGCCCAACAGCGCCACTGCCACCCAGCGCGCACGCCGCCCGGCAATCAGTCGTTCCAGTTGCGGCGTCAGCATGTTCACCAGTTCGAAGACCAGCAGGCCGGCCAGCAGGCTGGGCAGCAAGCGCATCGGCAAGACCAGCAGGAGGCCGCCGAACACCAGAATCCAGCTGGCGATCAGCACTTGACGCGAAGAGAACATGGGCATAAAGCCTCAGAAGCGAGCGATTCGAAAGGACAGGCAGTCTGCCAGCGTTGCGAGCGAAGGGCCAGTAGGCGAACACATGCCGACCCACGGGGAAATTGCGTCATTTGTTTTCCGGCGCAGACCACTTGTGCAGGGTCTGGCCAACACGGGAACGGGCAAAAAATTTCAGAACTAACGCCCTGCCACGGCGCTCCAAAGCTGCACGGGGCCACTCACGGCCCATCGAAGGAGCGACTCCCCATGTACAAGCAATCCTTGGCAGCACTGTGCGTCATCGCCTCGCTGGCCGGCTGTTCGTCGAACACCACCGTGCAGAACCCGGTGGACTTCGTGACCTACCGCGACGCGCCTCTGGTCAAGCAGGTCGAGAAAGGCATGACCATGCAACAGGTCCTGGCCATTGGCGGCACGCCTTCGACCGTAGTGGCCGGCACTGCCAACTCGATGTACGGCACCTGCAACAACTACATCCTGACCCGTGAAGGCCATCAGCAGCCTTACTACGTGAGCTTCGACAGCTCGGGCCGTGTTGCTACCAAAGGCTTCATGACCTGCGAGCAGCGCAAGCTGAACGAAACCGCGCCGTAAGCCTGCTTCAGGCGGCTGACGAAAGGCCCTCCCCAGGCCATTTGTAATAAAACTTTTCGTCGCCGCCGCCACTCACATTCCTGTAGCGACATTCATGCAATGACGCATCTGCACCGATCCCGCCGGGTTCCGAATTCGGAACAACAGAGCGCGACGGCTCAAACCGTATAGCTGGAGATAGACATGCTGAATCTCGAAACTTCCCAACTGACATCCGTACAAGACCTGCGTGCCCGCGCACGTCAGAACGTCGATCAAGGCGCCGTCACTGAAGGCTACAACGCCGACCGCGAAGAGATCATCAAACTGCTCAATGGCTCGCTGGCCACAGAGCTGGTCTGCGTGTTGCGCTACAAGCGCCACTACTTCATGGCCAGTGGCCTGAAGGCCAGCATTGCGGCCGACGAATTCCTTGAGCACGCCGAGCAGGAAGCCGAACACGCCGACAAGCTGGCCGAGCGCATCGTGCAGCTGGGTGGCGAGCCGGAATTCAACCCTGACCTGCTGAGCAAGAACTCCCACGCACAATACGTGGCAGGCAACACGCTCAAGGAAATGGTCTACGAAGACCTGGTGGCGGAGCGGATCGCTATCGACAGCTACCGTGAAATCATCCAGTACATCGGCGACAAGGATCCTACCACTCGCCGCATCTTCGAAGACATCCTGGCCCAGGAAGAAGAACACGCCGACGACATGGCCGACATTTACAACGCGCTGTAATCGTCAGTCGCAAGCCCCACGCCAGAACTCAGGTTCTGGCTTTTTTGTGCCCGGTCATTTTGCCTGGACTCCGTCGGAGCGGTCCGTGGCCGCGAAAAACACGACCCGATGCAACTGACACACCGCAGCGCACGTTTCGCGGCCGATGACCGCTCCTACAGTCGCTCCCAAAACCCGTGGGAGCGGTCGGTGGCCGCGAAAAACACGACCCGATGCAACTGACACACCGCAGCGCCCAATTCGCGGCCGATGACCGCTCCTACAGTTGCTCCCAAAACCCGTGGGAGCGGTCCGTGGCCGCGAAAAGGCCACCCGGTTCAACTGACACACCGCAGCGCCCAATTCGCGGCCGATGAGCGCTCCTACAGAAACGGCTCAAGACCCCGGCACGGTCTTCGGTGCCTTGCCCGACTTCATCTGCTCGAGCAGCGGCGTACATTGGTTCGGCTCACCGCCGCTGGGTGCGACCAGTGCGAGCAACCCAGCCGCTGGCCCGATGGTAGCGCCTAGGGCAACCATGCCCGCACCGCGTAACAGCAACGGCACCGCTTGTACCCCGGCATTGGGCTTGGCGAACGGGCCGCGGACATACAAGGGCGAGCGCAGCGACAACAGGCGGAAGCCCTTGGATTCCGGCGAAATCTTCAGATCCAGCTGTTCCTGCTTGAAGTTCACGGTGCCATCGATGTAGATGATCGCGTTCTCGGTATCGAAGACGAACAGATCGGTGCTGGCCAGGCCATTCTTGATGCCCAGCGACGCGGCGGCGCAGTTGATGTCCACTTCCTTGTCGCCGAATATCTTGCCGACCAGGTAATTGCCCACGTTGAGTCCGGCAATTTCCATCAGGTCGCGGCTCACCGCGCCGTCATTGACCAGCATCTTCAGGTTGCCGTCCGCCGAACCCAACAGGGCCGCTATCGAATTGCCAGTGCCGGCAATGTCCGCATCGCCGTTGAGCTGACCGAAGCTGGTGCGCATGGGTTCGAATGTGGGAAACAGTTGCTTGAGCTGGAACCCGCGTGCCGTCAATTTGGCCCGACCCTGCAACGGCGTGGTGCGGCCGTTCAGCGAGATCTGGGCGTCCAGCTTGCCACCCGCCACGCCGAAGCGCAGGGGCTCGAGGCGCAGATTGCCGTCGTCCAGAACCACGTGGGTATACAGGTCCGTGAACGGCAATTCCTCGCTGTGGACGATCTTGCGCCCGGTGAATTCGACGTCGGCATCCATGGCGCGCCAGCGGTCGGTTTTGAACTCCTCCACCGGCAGGACCTTGCCGGCCGGTTGCTTGCTCGCTCCGCCGCGGGCCTTCTGCTCGGCATTGGAGTCGGCGCCGATCAACGGCTTGAGGTCGGCGAACAGCAGTTGGTTGGAAACCAGCGCGCCGCTCAACTTGGGCCGGGGCTGACTGGCCACGAACCCCAGTTCGCCATGGATGTCGCTGTTGCCGATCTTGCCGTTGAAGCCCTCGTAGCGGAACGATGCGCCACCGGGCTCGTGCAGCTTGACCAGCAAGTGCCCATCGGTTTCGTACGCAGGGGAATCGGGCAGGGTCACGCCGGTCAGCGGATACAGGTTGCCCAGGCTGCTGCCGCTCAGACGCAGGCGCAAGTCCAGGGCTCCCAGGTTGCGAGGGTCGGTCAGCGTACCGGCAACCGCCGCCCGGGTATCGGCGATACGCACGTCGACCTGGACGGGAAACGGTCGAGACGCATCCTGCAACGCCAGCAGCCCGCCGATCTTGCCTGAGCCCGACAGCGGCAAGCCCTTGTAGCGTCCATCGACCTTGAAGCCGAACGCATAGTCCTGCGCACTGGCGCCCTGGTCGGCGACTTTCTTGGCCGCGCCGCTGCCGACGATGTCACTGAACGGGATGGGTTTGCCCAGCGGATCGATCAACACCTTGACCGAGGTCTTGAGCGTCTGGTCGTCGAACGCCACCACGCCCTTGTCGAAGCCGATGGCGCCGATGTCCATGACCCATTTGGACGGCTCGGCGTCAGGGTCCTTTTCATCGAACTGGAAAGTCCAGTTGGCACGGCCGTCGGCCAGTCGCTGCAAAGCGACATCGGGGCCGGTCAGGTCGATACGCGGGATGACCACGCGCTGGGCCAGTAGCGGCAAGGGCGAGAGGCGAAATTCGACTTTCTGCAGGCTGGCCATCTGCGGTTTCTGTGACCAGTCGGGGTTGCCCAGAGTGATGTCCTGCGCGACGAAACGCGGCCATGGCACCCAGGCACGCCAGCCACCTTCGTCCGTTTCGCGTTGCCAATGCACGGCGAGGTCACCGTTGATGGCAAAGGGACGATGCAGCGCTTCGGATACTTTTTCGTTCAGCGTGGGCTTGATTCGATTCCAATCGAAGGTGGCGATCACCACCACCATTATCACCAGCAGGACCAACAGGCTGCCCAGGGTCCAGGCGACGATTTTACGTGGGCGCGTCATTGCGGGCTCCTTGAGACTGCGTGCTCCCGCGAGCACAGGGGGTGCTACCTACAAGGGTAGGACT
>Ga0308158_10002746_pt1 | contig 16203 bp, 13 predicted proteins | sample PhyBR2_FD_201038 | JGI IMG/M metagenome (GOLD analysis project Ga0308158, IMG submission 201038) | Phyllosphere microbial communities from UC Gill Tract Community Farm, Albany, California, United States - DLSLB.R2 | ecosystem: Host-associated > Plants > Phyllosphere > Unclassified | place: USA... | reverse complement strand
CCGACATCGGCCGCGAATTGCTGCCCTTATTTAGCCAGATCATCGATGACCTGGACGGTGCGCTGGCTAACGTGGCCGACCACACGCGCCTGAAGAAAGGCGTCGTGCGCATCGCGGCGCCACAGCTAATGGCGTGCACGCTGCTACCGCCCAGCATTGCCGCCTACCGCGCGCAGCATCCCGAAATCGTCGTGCGCCTGGCCGATACCGAAGTCGAGGGTGTCATTACGCGCGTGCTGTCGGGCGAAGCCGATGTGGGGATCGGGCCGGAGCGCACGCCCGCGCCGCCGCTGCTGGCACGCGAACTGTTTTCCATGCCGTTCGCGCTGGTATTTCCGCACCAGCATCCGCTGGCCGCGCTCGAGCGCGTGACGTGGCAGGATGCGGCGGCCTACCCGTTCATCTCGCTGCAGGGCCAGTTCACCGAATTGCTGCTCGACGCGGTGCCGCCCTCGCGCACGGGCATTGCGCTCACGCCGGCGCACGAAGTGACATTCATGACGACGGCGCTGGCCATGGTCAGCGCGGGCCTGGGCGTCACGGTGTGCCTGCCCTACGCGGCGCCGCTGGCCACGTTGTACGGATTGACGATGCGCCCGCTCGATGCCCCGACGCTGCAGCGGCGCTTTTTCGTCTACACGCGGCCGGGCCGGTCGCTGTCGCCGGCCGCCGAGAGTTATGTGGAATTCCTCTTTGGATATGTAAAACGGGCGCAAGCGGAAGGCTGATTCTCACAAAAAGGCACGCTACAATGGGCCGTGTCTTTTTTAATCGGACCCACGATGTCCCACGATACCATCGCGATCAACCGCCAGATGAACAAGTTCGATGGCCATGCCAGCGTCTGGCTGTTTGGCTACGGCTCCCTGATCTTCAAACCCGACTTCCCGTTTCTTCAGCAGCGCGCGGCGTTTATCCGCGGCTGGACGCGCCGCTTCTGGCAAGGCTCGCACGACCATCGCGGCACCGAGACGGCGCCGGGGCGTGTGGTAACGCTGGTGCCGGATCCCGATGCGGTCTGCCACGGCATGGCGTTTCTCGTCACGCCCGAAGAATTCGCGCATCTCGACCATCGCGAAAAGAACGGCTACCTGCGCCTGGCGACGCAAATGCAGTTTGACGACGGCAGCAGCGACGAAGGCATCGTGTACATCGCCACGCACGACAACGCGGCGTATCTGGGCCCGGCCGATGAACACGCCATCGCGCGCCAGATCGCCACGGCGCGCGGCCCGAGCGGCCCGAACAGCGACTACCTGCTGGGCCTGGCCCAGTCACTGCGCGCGCTGGGCAAACCCGATCCGCACGTGTTCGAGATCGAACGGCATCTGGCGGCGATGGGGGTTACGCAGCAGTACGCGTAATTGAGTTCCCCTGCTGCGCGATGGCTGCAAGCGTGGCCAGCACGCGCGCAGCACGCTGTTCGAGCGAACCGGTCAGGATCGTGTAGCCGATGTCGCGTCCATCCAGATCGTCCAGCACCAGTTGCTGGATCTGCGTGCGCCACGCCGCGTTCTCGCGCACGCTGGGTTCTTCTTCATACGGGATGTCGTCGGCGCACACGAAATGGTGCAGGTAGCGCGTGCGGCATTCCAGCGCGTAGCGCAGCAAGGCTGGCGGCACCGGCTCGGTGACCTGGCCGAAGCGCAGGCCGAGCAGCAGCGTGGTCAGTGCATTGGTGTCGACGAAGACGTATTCGCCAGCGGCGTTCGCGATAGCAGCGTCTTCGGCAGCGCGGTGCCGCTCGGCGATCTCGACGTAATCGGCGGCCACCAGCTGGCCCTGCTTTTCTTCCCAGACGAAGCGGCCGATTTCGGGCACGAACTGCGCGCCCTGCTCGCGCGCCAGCATGCTGGCCAATGTCGATTTCCCCGTCGACTCGGCGCCGACGAACACCACCAGCCGACTACCTGCCCCCTGCTCACCCATGCCTGCATCCTGTAACGATCGATGCGACATCCTAGCCGAGCCGCCGTGACAACTCAACGGTTCAGTCGAGCGCGCGCTGGCGCGACTCGGTGTCCACGCACAGGATGGCAATGGCGCCCATGAGCAAAAAGCCCGAGAGCATGATCAGCGCCAGCGTGAAGTGCGTCGCCATCACCGGCGCGACAATCGCGGGCGCGAACAGGCCGCCAAAGCGGGCCACTGCCCCGGCCATGCCCATCCCGCTGGCGCGCAGGCGCGTCGGGTAGACCTCGGGCGTGAACGCATACAGCGCGCCCCACGTGCCCAGCAGCGCAAAGCTCATCAACAGCGTCGAGCCGACGACCAGCACGGTCGAGCTGCCCAGGCTGTAGCCGAGGCAACCGACACTGCTCAGCAAGAGAAAACCGACGAGCGTCGGCTTGCGGCCCCAGCGTTCGACGCCGTACGCGGCCAGCGCGAAGCCGGGCAACTGGACCAGCGCCAGCACGATCAAAAATTCCTGACCGCGCATGAAGCCGAAGCCTTCCGCACTCAGCCGGATCGGCAGGTAGACAAACACGCCGTAATAGGCAATCGAGATCAGGCCCCAGGCCACGAACAGCGCGATGCTGCGCCGTCGCAGCCCACCCGAGAACAGCGACAGCAGTGTCGTTTTGACCTGCGGCTCGGGCAGCAACGGCGGCATCGTCAGCGTGCGGCCGTTCGTCCTGGCCACGCGTTCCAGCACGGCGCGCGCCTCGTCCGGTTTGCCGCTGCGGTGCAGGTACATGGGCGACTCGGGGATATACCAGCGCAGCACGATGCCGATGAGCGCTGGAATCCCGGTAACCAGGAAGATCACGCGCCACGCATCGTCACCCCAACCAACCGCCCACAAGGCAAGCACGGCCAGGGCGATCGTGCCGAGCGCCCAGAACGATTCGAGCAGCACCAGCCAGCGACCGCGCCGGTCGCTGGGCAGGAATTCGGCCATCATCGTGTAGTCGACCGGCAGCGTTGCGCCCACGCCGATGCCCGTCATCAGGCGCAGCACGAGCAGCCACGTGAAATCAGGGGCGAATGCGGACGCCACGCCGAAGCAGGCGTCGATCACGACCGCCATCAGCAGCACAGGCCGGCGGCCGATACGGTCGGCCAGGCGCCCGAAGACAAAGGCGCCGATCAGCATGCCGACAAAGAACACGGTCCCTGTCTGCAAGGCCTGCGGCATCGAGAGCCCGAAGGTCTTCGCGATCGATGGGGCAGAAAAACCGATCGACAGTACCTGCATCGCGTCGGCCAGCCAGACCAGGCCGAAGATCAGGAAGATCCGGTATTGGAACTTGCCGACGCCGGCGGCCTGCAAGCCCTGCTCCATCGTCACGGCGGCAGCGCCGGCCTCGTTCGGGCCGTTGCCGGAAAGGCCGGCCTGCCCTGGTGTCACTGGATTGGTCATGGATTCTTATCGAGGCGACTGGACGGCGCGCGGAGCGGCGCGCCTGTCAATGCCGCATCTTAGAATAAAACGCGCTTATCAGTGACGTTTTACCCACTGCCGGTGCGTGATCAGCCGCCGAAGTTCAGCGAGGCGCCGCCCGGCCCACCCGGCCCCGAACCAGCGCCAGGGCCGCGCCCGTTGCCAGGCCCGCCGCGCCGGTTTTGCTCATCACGCGGTCCAGCCGGCGCGCCACTGCGCTGGCCGCCGTCGGGCACCACGCGCAGTAACTGCTCGCCCAGCCGGCCCGCAACCCGGTGACGCTGGTTGTCGTCGAGGCCATCGTTCACGTCAAGCCACAGCGCGCGCAGTTGCCGGTCCTCGGCGTTTGCTGTCGCGCTTTCGGCGTCGGTGGCTGCATTGAGTTTGCGCAGGTCGGCGTCCTGGCTGGCCAGCAAGGTCCTGGCCCATTCCTGGAGTGCCGCGCGGCGCCGGGTGCGATCGCGCAGGATCGTGCGCGATGCGGCTTCGGCCTTGTTCCACAGGGTTTGCTGGTTGGGACTCAGGCCAAGCAACTGTTTCAGGTCGCCCGCCATCGGTAGCAGGTCTTCGGCGCGCAGATCGGTCAGTGGTACCGCATGCGCCGCTCCGGCGCCGGCCATGGCCAGTGACAGCAGGCAGATGCGCAGCCAGCAAGGCAAGCGTGAGAACGTGGTTTGAACTGGGATACGACACCCATGGTCAGAAAAGGACGACACGAATATAAGGGCAAGGCAGATGACTGTCGTGCTGCTTTACCCAAACTTACCCGACGCGTCACCACCGTTTCAGCGCTGCGCCAAGCTGCTTCAGCCCTGGGGACAGTGCACCCAGCACGTTGCCGATACGGGAAGTCTGCCCCGGCCCAAGCAAGCTGACGGCGGCCGCCAGTGCCTTGTCGTCGCGCGTGCCGAACATGCGCGTGCTTTCCACGCCGGCGCGTGTCGTGGGCACTGCGTCATCTTGTGCCGGCAGAATCGCGGCGAGGTGCTGCGCCAGATCTTCCTCGCGCAATGCCAGTCCCGTCGCATCGTCACGAGCGGGATCCGGCGCCACGATCACGTCCGGCGTGATCCCGCGCGCCTGGATTTCGTGGCCGTTTGGTGTGAAGTAGCGCGCCACCGTGAGCTTGACGGCACTGTCGCCGGTCAGCGGAAAGATGCTCTGGATCGACCCCTTGCCGAACGTGCGCGAGCCAAGCACGGTGGCGCGGCGGTGGTCCTGCAATGCGCCGGCCAGCAATTCGGCGGACGACGCCGACGCGCCGTTGACCAGCACGACCAGCGGCACGGTTCGCGCCCATGCGGGCAGGTCGGCCAGTACGTCCGGCTCGTCTGGCCGCTGGTAGAAACGCGGATCGACCGTGACGGTGGCATCAGCCATATCAGTAGCGGTAGCACGCCCGCGCGCCGAAAATAATGGCGTCCCCGCCGGCAGGAATGCCCCGGCCACGCCGACCGCGGCCGACACCAGGCCGCCCGGATCATTGCGCACGTCGAGCACAATGCCGCGCGGCGCCCCGCTTGCATCGAGCGTTTTCAAGGCCGCTACCAGGTCCTGCGCGGTGCGCCCTTCGAATGCCGACACCTGGATCCACGCGACGCCGTTTGGCATTGCACGTGTCGTGACGGTCTGCGCCAGCAACGCGGCCCGGTGCAGCCTGACGGTACGAACGGCGCCGCTGCCGCCACGCCGGTACCCGATGTCCAGCGCGCTGCCGGGCACGCCGCGCATGCGTCGCGCAATCTCGGGCAAGCGCATGCCAGAGAGTGTCGCACCGTCGATCGACGCGATCGTATCGCCCGGCTCGATGCCGGCCAGGTACGCCGGTGAGTCTGCGGTGACCGCCGTTACCACCATGTCTGCGGCAGCGAAGTCGACACTGATGCCGATGCCGGTGTACTCGCCAGCCTCGTCCTTGCGGACGGCATCGAGTTCGTCCTTGTCCAGAAAGCCCGAGTGCGGGTCGAGCGAGGCGAGCATGCCGGCGATCGCCCCTTCGAGCAGCTTCTTGTCGTCCGGCGCTTCGACGTACCGGGTTTTTACCAGCGCATAGGCCGAGAGCAAGGCCTGGAATTCGGCAGCGGGCACCACGACCGGCTCGCCTGCCCGGCAGGTGCTTGCGGCGACAACAGGAAAGAGAAGGCAAAGAATGGTGGCGCGAAGTCGTTTCATGAGTCGGTGTCCTTGATGATCGACCGATTCTCTACTGACCGCGTGTTGTGTGCGGTTAAGCGCTTGTAAGCAGGTGTAAGCAGGGGGCTGTGCAGATCTGCGTTCAACGCTGGCGCATCCGCTGCATTCTCAGAACAGATCCAGCTGCCCTGCCCCCTGCGCACTGCCGCGGCGTGTCGTCGCGGGCACCACCACTGGTCGCCGGAACTGCGAGCGATCGAGCCGCCCGAAGCGCCCGCGCAATGACTTGAAGCCAAGGCGCTCGACTGCTTTTTCAAAGCGCTGACGGATCAGGTCGGCCCACACGCCGTCACCATGCATGCGCTGTGCAAAATCGGCATCGTAATCCTTGCCGCCTCGCATCTCGCGGATGCGGTTCATCACCCGCTGAGCGCGGTCCGGAAAATGCGCCTGCAACCACTCTTGAAACAGCGGATTGACTTCGTGCGGCAGACGCAGCACCGTGTAGTGCGCGCCGACCGCCCCGGCATCGCGCGCCGCCTCGAGGATGCGTTCGATCTCGGGCTCGGTCACGAAGGGAATGATCGGCGCCACGCTCACGCTGACGGGAATGCCGGCATCGGTCAACGTGCGGATCGTGCGCAGGCGGCGCATTGGCGCGGCCGCGCGCGGCTCCAGCGTGCGCGAAATCTGCGCGTCGAGTGTCGTGAGCGTCACCGCCGCGCACGCCAGATTGTTGGCCGCCATTGGCGCCAGCAGGTCGATGTCGCGCTCGATCAGCGACGACTTGGTGATCAGCCCAAGCGGGTGGCGGCATTCGGACAATACCTCCAATACCTGGCGCGTAATCTGACGCTCACGCTCGCAAGGCTGGTAGGCGTCGGTGTTGACGCCGATGGCGATGTGTTCGGGGACGTAGCCGGGCTTGGCGAGTTCGCGCCGCAGCAGTTCGGGAGCATTCACCTTGGCGAAGAGCCGGGATTCAAAATCAAGGCCCGCCGACAGGCCGAGATAGCTGTGCGTGGGCCGCGCGAAGCAATATATGCAGACCTGCTAAATGGCGACTCGAATTATTCACAGAGTAACCTAAACCGTTGATCCCTAGAGACAAACGCCCATCAGCAAAATTTTGCGTGTTCATGAACACGTTCTCGGATCAGTGGTCCGATACGACCAACTCAATTTTGGGCACAGTTGCCCAATCCCAAGCCCCACTATCATGCGCTGCTCCTGATCTATGGTTGCGCTACATAAATATATGGCTGACAATGCATTTTTCTCTTGTCGAGCTTCCCATGGAAAACAATGCCTTCCTCATTATCGTGGTGATCGGCGCCTTCGCATGGGCCGCACTGCGCCACCTCTGGCGCGTTCGCGACTACGGTTCAGCCATGGCCCTGTCACCGCGTGATAGTCAGTTCGTCACGGAAGCGTGCCATGAGGGCTTGCGCTGCATCGGCTACAGTTGTGTGCCAGGCTGTGACAACCCGGCTGCTGCTGCCAAAGCAGGGGCTGCATACTGCAGTCAGCATGGCGGGCGGACAGTGCTGACCGCTTCGCTAGTTGCAGTCGGGATGGTGGCCCATTACGCGGCCTAGCATCGGCTGGCCGAAGCGCACGCTGCTGCGCTGCTGTCGCAAGTCAATGCCATGTTCGCGGCCGGTTTTCGCTCGACCTCCGAAAAGGTCCACAGCGCCCGAGCCAAGCCGGTCGCGGGCAATCAAGAGGCCATCGATTTCGTGGATACAGTGACGCTTCAAGGTTTCAAGAGCGGTATCCTGGCTCAGAACGGCGTTTTCGCAGACAAGTTACGCGGGCTGGCAGACGTTTCCCACTACGCCCAGGCGCGCTCAGGAATTTAAGCGCCCGGCGGCGCCATGACCGCCTTCCGAATGCCGATTTAGAGCGCCTAACAAAACCCCTAGGGCAAGGCGCATCGTCGAAGACAGTACGCTAGTACGGCGAGACGATGCAACGCCGCCATAGGGGAAATTGTTAGGCGCTCTAAGTCCTTGCCTACGCAGGTTGACGTGCCTGCCGGGCTGGCAGAAGTTGCGATCCGGACCGGTTACGTCAACGGCACGGAAGCGTTGCCGGTCGCTTTCCTCAAAGGCATCTACGCCGCGCCGCAGTACCGCCGCAAGGGCGTCGCGAAGTCACTTTCGACGCTGTGGCTGCATGGGCAAGCGCTAATGGATGCAGCGAGCTCGCGCCGGACGCGCTGCTGGAGAACCGTGCTAGCCACGCGATTGATCGCGCATTGGATTCGAGGTAACGGAACGCGTGGTGTTTTTCAGGAAGCGGCTGGTGTTCCCATGATCCCAGCCCATGCCAGTTCTGGAATCCGCCCCTTTCCATTCGACATACACATTGCAGGGCACCGGGTGGCGCATATCATTGCTTATTGTGTAACCGGCACGTACACTCCCTAAAGCCTTCAGGCCGTACGATAAGGCGTATGGGTCTGGCGCGTGCTTGGCAAAAACCCGGCTGCTACCACACTTCACCCATTTTACCAATTATAATTCCAATAATTCTCAATGCACGTTCTCAGCGCTTCCACTCGAACTGAATATAACGATGTCTACCTGTGCCTGGCGAAGACACTGACCGAACTGGACAGCGTGGAAACCCGGGAGATAACGCCGACAATAAAAACTTTTTTCGAACAAAGATATGCTCCGCTTTACGTGGCGGGCGCCAACGGCTGCAAAGAATTCCTGTTTGACCTAGCGGTATTGTCTTGCGATCCGAGGGCCCTTTATTTGAATGACCAGCCCGAGCATAAACTTCACGTCGCAATCGAATCCGAACTCGGCGGGACATCGGCATCGGCTAGCAAGGCCGCGTTACACAACGTGATTATAGATTTTATCAAGTTGTTATATGCGAACGCGGAGCAAAAAATACTGATAGCGGCCTATTCGATCGCCCACAAGTATGCGCACGACCCGGACGGCGAATTCAGGAAAATCATTGCACGGCTAGAAGATATCAACAATAAATCGAACAATGGTACCCCGATTTTGTGCGTTTTCGTCCGCGGAGATCACACATCGGGCAACAGTCGGCAACTCAAAATATGCCGTCCGATCCATACGAGGGGCGTCATCCTGCACAAACATTCCGAGCCGATCAACCTGCCTTTGCAATCGGCTTGAGCAAGAAGTTCGAGCAACGGATAGCCCAACATTATTATTACGACTGAATCGGTTTCGATCTATCTGCAGGTAGTCAAACCAGCCTGCATAAGATGAAAATTTCGAATTTAACTTGCGAGCGTGCGGACATGGCAGCAGTAGAAAATATCATCACTATCCTTGAGAACTATATCTCTAAAGCCGAAGAGGACGAGTTTCTCAGAGACCATGATTCTCGATTCGTCGGATTAAGGGCTGCAGTAATAGGGAAATCGGCCAAACTAAAGCCCCCCCTTAACGTCATCGCCCCTCGCTTATATTATATAGCTGATCATTCCTTTTACTGCATAGAATTATTTAAGTATAAGTATTATTTATTGGCTAAAGCGATGCTCCATGGATTTAATGAGTTAAATCCGCTTTCACTTGCTAACAACTGCCGATCCCTCCTTGAACAGGTCGCCACGCTTGCCTATTGCATGCAAGCAGTTCAAACAATGCTCGATGGATTGAAACACCAGGGATCGATAGAAAAGATTGATGTAATCATCTCAAAAGCAGAGAAAATTCTGCAGCGAACTTACGCAGGCCAAGGAAAGAAGAAAAATTCTGCGAGTCAAGTTGAGGCGATTCATGTTCATACGGCTATTGATGACCTTGATAAAAAGCTTGCAGATTCGATTAACTCCTATGACTATCTCTGCGAGTTCGTACACCCTAATCTCGGAAACAATCTTTTAGTTTCGAGCGGCGAGATCGGCAAAGGCAAAATACATAGCCGTAGCAACATTGACGAGAACATCGTAAAAATAGCCTCCATTGGCATTGCTCTCTTAGTTTTTAACACTGAGTCCGTAGGGATGGTATATCCCACTCTAACTTGGCGAACTCACCACCTCGTCGAACTATGTTTTACGCAAGGCGCAAAAATCACCAATGTATTCTCCACCAAAAAGCCACTTCCGGAGGGGGATGGACGTTCTAAAGAGACCGCTTTTTTCTTTAAAAATGCCCGAACAGCACAAGAATCTATGAGTTTGAGCCATCAGTATTTAATTGACAATGGACATTTCGTTGATCCGTACAATCGGAGTAACGGAGGCGTTGCCACAATAGACGGTACGATTTACATATATGACAAATGGAAGACCAAAGTTGGGGACATCTGGTTCAAAACTCCAGCATATGCAGGTATCTAAGAGCGCCTAACAAAACTCTGCAGTTGCTCAGCAGGCAACATGCCCCATGGTTCGTTATAACGTTTGAGATCAGCGACCAGTTTTCGCCCCTTGTTGACTATAGCGTTCCTTTATAAGCTATATCTAAGCTCTAGCTCATATGTAAATACTTACCATGTGGTCGCGAATTTGATAGTTCGAGTGGCTCACCAACACGAGGCTTATCCATATTCCAAATTAAAAACGAAATTTTTTTGAAAGATCGACCGGTATTGGAAAGCTCATCTACGTTATCTTTCGACTCTAAAGTTGGATGCACTATTGTGACAGCTCGGCCGGCAGAGGACGATTAAGCCTGCGTGTCGTCAACACTTCGGCTTCTTAATCGAAACCCGGGAACAATGGCGTCCACGGGCGTTGATCATTGCCGGTTTCCCACAAAAGCGTGACTGTGGTTTTCGGCACGTTATACGGAAAAATCAAAAGACGCTGGAAGTCTGAGTAACCCAAAGCACTTTCACGTCTGCGCGCATCATCCCATTCTTTCTCTCGGCTTTTCTTTTTCAAAATATCATAACCCACCTCCTGAGAAAACTCCTTGATTGCGTTGCGCTCGTCAGCGCTCGACCATCCCACCGGGCCTAAGGGATCAAATGCTTTTGATTTGCTATGGTCCATCACACCATAGGTTAAACGCACATTCTCAGGATTAATTCCTTTGTTAGCAACTTCAGCTAGGAACCTGTTCTCTCCAATTTCCGTGGCCACGCAATATGCGAAAACCAGCCTTCGCGCTAGAAAAGCCTTTCGCTCCGCGGGAGTTAGCGGATTGCAGTGCACAGTGTGATGTGCAGCGTGCTTTCTGACCCCCATCAAATCGCCCAAAATATTTAGCGTTTGCGTGCCGCTTAAGAGACAATCGTCCACGAAATAAAGCTCATCACCAGCATCTGTTTGTAGTAATGCTGTATTGAGATCCGTTGCGAACTGAAGCTTGTTCCCAAGTGATGAATGGGAGGCCATATATTTTATTATCGCTGTGCTTCCAGTTTGATCGCCCAGCGGCGCAACCACAAGTTGGCTTCTACTACCGTCGGCCAACTCAGCACCTAACAGATTTTCCATTGACGATCCAAGTTCCCACAGCGGAAAAAAACGACTGTGAGTGAGCATTTTCAAGGCTCCGCGAATACGTTCTGTCGTTTGAAACTGTAGCAGGAAAGTGGCCAAGTGATCTGTCGTAACAGGATATCGGTAGCTACCAAAACGCATGCTCAACTGGACAATTGCGTTCTGTTCACCTTCACTTAAGACAGCAAGGTTATTGGGATTGCCACGAAAGCCTCTGATAGAAAAGACCTCGGCATCGAGTTTCTCCGCAAACCAACGGAAAACCCATTGATGTGTTGTGAATGGGGCATCTGGTCCTATGCCAGCAGCGTCGCGAAATACATTGCGCAAGTCCGCCAAAGTGTTATTGCTGAAACCGAGTTTTGATTGAAAGCGTTGATCTGCAGGATAGAACGCAAGCGTTAGAAACAGAACTAGCGCGGCGTACTGCATTCGGGTGCGAGTGTCTACCGCAGCCCAAGCGGCAGACCTGACAAGTCTGAACATTAAAAGGTGATCACTGACAATCGTTGACTGGATGCCAAGGTCAAAATTTGACGCCAACATTAGATAGCAATATATAAAACAATTTTGGCTTTCTAGGAGGCTATTGCTAAATACACCAGATCGCAAGAAATTACTGTTAGTGTGTATAATACTCTCAATCGACTCAAGGATAGCACCTGCGATCTGAGGATCAGTCTTGACTTGATCACGCCACTTCAGGCCCGGGTCAAGCAGCAATGGTAACATCGCATGACCGAGCTTATATTCTTCGGTAGGAGATGTTAGTGAATGGCTTACGACTTCCGAAATTTTCTCATAGAAAAATTTCAGATGCGTTAAAACCGTGTCATTTGCGTCCAAACTGACTATGAATTCCGCGAACAAGTCAAGGTCGGCGAATTCATCCAAATCATTTTCAGATTTTGAATCTTTTGCTAAGGCGTCCATTACAGCCTTAGCAAATATCGATCGCTCACTAATGCGTTGCTGTTTAAAATTTTCAAAGTTCAATCCTAAAGGAACTGCGGATTTTTTTTGATCCAGCTCTGCAAGTCTAGTGTCGATTCCTCTCATTGGGCTGAAGTGCCAGTCCAAATTTAAAAACGGACTTTGCCGAATTGCATATTGAATGTCAGATGGCGTGGAGTTAGAAAATACAGGTGTCGACAGCATAGAGTATGCGAAAAAAATAGAATTTTAGATGGTAAGCATTTTCACATAAAAATTACTTTTGTACATTACAAATCTTTAATCAGCGGCCAGTTTGTACGGTGGGATCTGAAGGCGCATGCCCTCTAGTGTTGAAAGCGCTTTGCGACTGGGCGCATAGACGTTCAGGTAAGATGCATGCCGATCAAGCATACGCTTCCAAAAAATCGGGCTCGGCTACGCCGACGAGGGATCGCAGCACGCATCGCGCGATATGGTGTGGAGTTGCGAGAAGGCTCGGCCAATGGCGTTGGTCCGTTGAGCGTACCTTGGGATGGCTACACTGCTTTCGCAGGTTGCGCATTCAGCACAAGCGGCGAGCAGACGTTTATCAGGCGTTCCCTTCGCTCGCTTGCTCGCTCATCTATTGGCGGTATGTCAGACGGTTTTGTTAGACGCTCTTAATCTTTTCAGAAATATAGCTTGCCCTGGCATTATTGCCTTTTCCTTTGGCGGTTATGAGGGTTTGAGACACCCGCTCGAGATACCTACGCCCACGCCCGGCCTCAAGCAGCGGGCTGAAGCGCCCAGGTGCGCCTTTCAGCCCCAGCGCCTGTACCGCGGCCTCTAGACTCGATAGTTGATGCGGCGCGTGCGCTTTGCGGATGCGGTAGTTCGATGGCGCCATGTCTGTCGTTTCCAATGCCACAACCAGATCCTGCCCAGGGCGCCCTTCGAATGCCGTCACGTGGATCCACGCCATCCCGTTTTCCAGCGAGCGCACCCGGAGGACGGTCTGGCCGGAAAAGCGGCCCGCTGCACCCCGATTGTGCGGACGGCACCGCTGCCGCCGCGCCGAAATTCGATCTCCAGTGCGCTGCCGAGCGTCGCGCATGCGCCGCGCGATGTCGCGCAAGCGCATGCCAACAATCGTCGCAGAGTCGATCGACGCGATCGTATCGCCCGGGTCGACGCCGGCAAGGTCGGCTGGCGAGTCTGCGGTCCCCACCGTCACCGCCATGTCGGCGGCAGAGAAATCGACGCTTGTGCCGATACCAATGTATTCGCTGGCATCGTCCTTCCGGATGTCATCGAGCTCGTCCTTGTCCAAGAAGCCGAGTGGGGATCGAGCGAAGCGAGCATGCCGGCAATTGACCGATTTAGGAGTTTATTGTCGTCCGATGCGTCGACGTAGCGGGTTTTCACCAGCGCATAGACAGCGAACAGCGCCTGGAATTCGGTAGTCGGGACAACGACCGACTCGCCGGCCCGGCACATGCCTGCAAACAGAAAGAGAAGAATGGCGGCGCGAAATCGTTACATAAGTCAGTGTCATCGATGATCGACCGATTTTCTGCTGACCACGTGTTATGTGCGATTAAGCGGTTGTAAGCAGGTATAAGCGAAGTCCACACAACGAGTTAAGAGCGGCCGGAAAGCGGCGAAGCAACTCCAAGTTTAGCTGCGTCGGATAAGATGCATTCTTAGTCTTAATCTCAAGTTCACCGGAAAATGAGACTTTAATCGTCAAAAGGATTAGCAGGTTCTGGCTCTAGTCCAAAGACATCAACTGCCTCATAAAATAATCTTGACTCAATAGTAGGATAGTCTGTAAGCAGTGTTGCAAAGAAAGAGTAAACGTCCGAATCCGTAGCGATCCAACTGATTTGCTCGTTTTTCACAGCAGCATTTATCATTCTCTCGGCATCTGACCTGTTGAAAATATCACGATAATATTTCAACTTCGCAATTGCAGCGTGAGTTTGTACAAAGCTTCGACTGTCAACAAGTTCATCAATCGCAGCGACCTTTTCTGCATACAGATCATGCAGATCCACTTGCTCATCTATATCGTCCTCGCTGCTGGAATATTGAGACTGCGGCTCACTCACACCCACTAATCCAAGGTCCAAATCCTCTTCAATGACCTCATAATTTACCGTAGGCTGCCGTACCGCTACAGGTGGCGGAAGAACAGAGACAGGTTGCTCGAGTATCTGCTCATAGCGATCTAAAAATATTTTCAACTCTGAAAATATATGAAGATCGTATCCTTTTTTACATTTCCATTCAGCCTTCAAGAATGGATGAGGCAGCGATTTATTCAGTAAAGACACATAATCACCATCTCTTGATACGATGTATAGATCAGCAGCCGGCACCTCACGAAGCAGAATTTCCCAATTATACTGATCTCCTAGACTACCAACCTTTCCCGGCGGATTTCCTTTTTGCATTCGCTGAATTGCCGTCGCAAAAGCATCTTCATTTTCATCATGTTTTAGGGTCTTTGCGAATAGTTGATCCAGCAACAAGTCCGGTTGTAATGAGTGATTAGATGCATCTGCAACAGCAAGATTCACCAACTTCTTCCTCAAGTCTTTAGCGGTTTCCAAAGCCGCCAAATAATCAACTGACTGTGCATATGCTTGTATATGTCGAGGAATAGCAGTCTGCATCGCCTCTTTTGAAAACTGTTCGTTAGCGATTTTAATTTTTTGCTCTCGATTTCTGGAAATTTCGTTAATAACCTGCTGAGGCAAATGCAAACGAATATTTCCACTATCAACCGCATCAATAAGTCGATTTAATTGATCGAGCCTATCACCTTCGAAAGAGTAAAAATTCAGGAAAATATTCGTATCAACGAAAAGATTAATCATAAATAGTCTAGTAAATTAATTACCAATTAACAATGGCACTATTTATATCATCTTTAAAACTTCACTGCAAACATTTTAATAAATCACAACACAGCACTACAAGTCCAAGTGTGCGCAATGCAGGAGCAGTTTGATCATTACTTCATGTTAAGGGTAGCTACTTATTAGCTCGGTAAACATGCATTCAAAGTATCGACCTGATGACGATTAGTTACGCACGGCAAGTTATAGAGCAGCGATGTGAAATTGGATTCGCTTTCTTGCACGAGCGCAGGATTGATTCGTCGTTTGGAAGCGTGGCGGGACATGGGAAAGGAGAACTAGACTAATTACTCGCGGCCTTTGTAGAAAAAAGAAACACTGGCGCTGTATGGTCAGAAGCTCTATGCAAATTGCATCTCTATGGTCTCAGAGCACTAAGTCAAACGCCGGTACTAGACGCGCATAACAGCCTCTATGTTAACGTGGTCGCAGCAACAGTAGACGTTGAGCGACACGCTAAACGAGATATCGGGCGACGTGTTGCGCGACAGAATATTGTTGGCGAACTCATCAGTGACGACAGTTCTGAACGCGGCTGGCTTATCAGCTGATCTATCAGCCCCATCAAATCAACCGTCAACGAAGTGCTCGCGCCCATTGGCCCTCATAGCGTCCTTGCATGTTCGGTACCGCACCATGCCCCCTTACGTGTAACGCGCTGCCGTGCCAACATGATGTGTTCGTCTACCCGCTCGCGGCGAATGGGCTCATCGGTGTCGATCATGGCCACTGCTCTATCCTGCATTTTTATACAGTTTATTACGCCGCTACCCCATCAAATTCAAGCGCGCACGTAGGCCGCTTGTTGTGCGACAAACCCGTCGAAGGCGTTAAGCAGCGGGCTGAAGCGCACAAGGTGCGCCTTCCACCTATCGCAGCGCCTGCGCCGCGGTCTCCAGGCTCGATAGCTGATGCGGCGGGTGCGCTTTGCGGATGCGATAGTTCGACGGCGCCGCATCCGTGGTTTAGCAGGTATGAGCCGTGGCGAGCGAATACAGGCAAGCTGCCCGATGAGAATCAGACTACTTTTCCCAGCTGCCCCGGTCAGGTCGGACGGGCAAAGGTCGCCAGATAGTTCACGCTCGTATCGCTGCACCATGAGGCGCGATGCAACACCGGCAGGTAACGCATGCCGCGCAAGTCGATCCGCTGCAGCCCGGCCCCGGTGGCGGCAGCCAGCATCTCGGGGGGTTTGACGAAGCGGTGCCACTGGTGTGTGCCACGCGGCAGCATGCGCATCACGTACTCCGCTGCCACGATGGCCAACAGATAGCTCTTCCAGCTGCGGTCGATCGTCGACGCCAGCAGCAAACCACCGGGCGCAACGCGCCGAGCTACCTCTTCGATGAAGGCGTCGGGGTCGGCCACATGCTCGGCCACTTCGAGCGCCAATACGA
>Ga0308158_10002744_pt1 | contig 16215 bp, 14 predicted proteins | sample PhyBR2_FD_201038 | JGI IMG/M metagenome (GOLD analysis project Ga0308158, IMG submission 201038) | Phyllosphere microbial communities from UC Gill Tract Community Farm, Albany, California, United States - DLSLB.R2 | ecosystem: Host-associated > Plants > Phyllosphere > Unclassified | place: USA... | reverse complement strand
CAGCAGCGCTACGAGTAGTTTCATGGGGCGAGGGGGCGCGGGCAGCGCGCAAAAAAGCTGAAACAAGGCGGCCAACGACGCGTTTGCGATAGAAGTGCGAACCTACTACCGCCCCGCCCCTAGCCCACCACCCCGGCCGCTATGACTACTGCCCAACTCGACGAAATCACGTTTGAAAACCCTTTTGTAGAAGAGCTGCGCGGCGAGGCCGCCGGCCCCAGCGGCTCGCGGCAGGTGCCGGGCTACTGCTACTCGCGGGTGCGCCCCACGCCGGTGCCCAAGCCGCAGCTGCTGGCCTGGTCCGCTGACTTAGGCAAGCTGCTGGGGCTAGCCAAGCCGGCCGAGCACAGCGCGGCGCTCAATATCCTGGCCGGCAACATCCTCACGCCCAGCATGAAGCCGTTTGCAGCGCGCTACGGCGGGCACCAGTTTGGCAACTGGGCGGGACAGCTCGGCGATGGCCGCGCCATTTCACTAGGCCAGGTGCCCGCCCCGGACGGCAACCGCTGGGAAATTCAGCTGAAGGGCGCTGGCCCCACGCCCTACTCGCGGCGGGCCGACGGCCGGGCGGTGCTGCGCTCGTCGCTGCGCGAGTTTTTGTGCAGCGAGGCCATGCACTACCTCGGCGTGCCCACCACCCGGGCGCTGAGCCTGGTGCGCACGGGCGCCGAGGTGGTGCGCGATATGTTCTACGACGGCCGCGCCGCCCCCGAGCCGGGCGCCATTGTGGCGCGGGTGGCGCCTACGTTCATTCGCTTCGGCAACTTTCAGCTCATGGCGGCGAGCGGGGAAATCGACAACCTGCAAGCGCTGGCCGACTACACCATTCGCCACCACTACCCCGAGCTGGGCGAGCCCTCGCCAGCGGTGTATGAACGGTGGTTTGCCGAGGTAGCCCGGCGCACCGCCGTGCTGGTAGCGCACTGGATGACAGTGGGCTTCGTGCACGGCGTGCTCAACACCGATAATATGTCGATTCTGGGCCTCACCATCGACTACGGCCCCTACGGCTGGCTTGAACCCTACGACCCCGACTGGACGCCCAACACCACCGACTTCGGCTCGCGGCGCTACGCCTTTGGCCAGCAGCCAAACGTGGGCATGTGGAACCTGATGGCCCTAGCCCACGCCCTCGGCCCGCTGGTGGCCGATGTGCAGGCCCTGCGCCCCAGCCTCGACCTCTACGCCGATACCCTGGCCGCCACCCAGCACGAGCTGCTGCTGCGCAAGCTTGGCCTCACGCCCGGCGAGCCCGCCCCCGACCGCGCGCTCACCGAGGCGCTGCCCGCCGCCCTGGCCGGCCCGCAAGTTGACATGACCATCTTCTTCCGGCAGCTTTCGCACCTGGCCCCGGCCCTGCTGGCTAGCCCTACCGCCGCCGAAGAGGCTGCTTTGTTGCGTGGCTTGCTGAGCCAGGCCGGCTACGAGGCCGCGCCGGCCGAAGACCAAGCCCTGCTAGACTGGCTGGCCCGCTACGCCCAGCGCCTGCGCCAGGAAACGGCCGGGCCCGAAGCTATTCGGGCTAGTATGCTGGCAGCTAATCCCAAATATGTGCTGCGCAACTACCTGGCCCAGCGCGCTATTGAAGCGGCTGAGGCCGGCGACCTGGCCCCGCTCGACACCTTATTCGAGGTATTGCGGACGCCTTTTGACGAGCATCCGGCGCACGAGGAGTTAGCCGCCAAGCGTCCCGACTGGGCCCGCGATAAGCCAGGTAGCGCCACGCTTTCGTGCAGCTCGTAGGCTAGCTGGGGCAGTGGCTGGCGGGGCACCGGCGGCTAGCCAAGCCGGTAGTTTTACCCCGGCAGTGGTTGCCGGGTGCGCTTTTTACGTAAACGCCGTGGGCCGCCTATTCCCGCGCCCACCTTGCAATGCCCACTTTCACCGTCGAACGCCTTTCTTTTCAGCACCTCTCGGAACTGCCCAATGCTTGGCAAAATGCCGACTACCTGGCCCTGCTCAACCAACTGAGCTATGAAAACCCCGAAGCCATTGCCCCGGCCGAGCTAGCCGAAATGACCAAGATGGCCCTCACCGACCTCGAACCCGCCGAGGCCGCCGAAGCCGTGCTCACCTACACGGCCGCTGAGGAGCTAACCAAGGGGCAGCTCGACCAGCTGGCCCACCAGATGCAGACCGAGAAGCTGTGGGAAGAAAACCCCAACTTTGCGCTGCACCAGAAGTTCTTCAACGCCACGCAGCTGCTCTACGACGCCTACAACGGCAAATTTCCGCACCCGCAGGCCGTAGAGTTCAAGGTGAAAATAACGGCCGCCAGCCCCGACGACCTTGCTGCCCTCGACCACGAAACCGCCGCTACCCTGCTGCGCCTGCTAGCCCCCGGCTTGTCGGACCGCGCCCTGCTGCACCGCCTGTTCAGCGACCAGGTAGCGGGCGGCGAGTTTCCCGAGGCCGCCTCGATTATGTGGCAGTTCACACCCAGCGAAAAAACGGCCGACAGCGTAGTCTACGACATCATCAGCTCGGATTACTGGCTCGAAGACTTCAAGTTTGCCGATACGTACGAGGCCACGCTGCCGACTGAGTAAGCAGTTGTGCTTCTGGCTTTTCGGTGAGTTAAAGTTACAAAAAACGGTTATCATGCCCAGTAAGCCCAGCATGATAACCGTTTTTTTATTTTATAAACCAACCAATTAGTTCAAGCCAACTTTGCCCTTCATCGACTCAAACAGCTTGGGCGAGTCGAAGCCAATGCCGTGCTTGAACACAGTTTCCATCTGGCGGAGCTGGCGAATATCTTTTTCCGGGTCGCCGTTTATTAGCACCAGGTCGGCCTGCTTGCCGGTTTCGATGGTGCCGATTTCGCGGTCGCGGCCCAGGTACTTGGCTCCGTTGAGGGTACAAATTTGGATGGCTTGCAACGGCGTGAAGCCGCCTTCGACCAGCAGCTCGATTTCGCGGCGGTTGGCGTAGCCCGCAATGGTACGGCCCGCGCCGGTGGGGTCGGTGCCGGCCACCAGCAGGCCGCCCGCGTCGAAAAACTGCTTTTCCCAGCCTTGCTCCTTCCTGAAGAGCGCCACGCTAGCCGAGTCCTTGCCCTGGCTGGCCTGCCAGGTTTTGGTTTCGCGCTCCTGTAGCTGTGGCATCAGCGCCTCTAGGCCACCGCCCAGCACCACCTCGCGGCCAGTGTAAGGCTCAAACACGGGCAGCGTGGAGGTGAGGGCCACTTTCTTGCTAATCAAATACGTGATAAGGTCGGTCACGGCCGGGCTATTGGCGGGCTGGCGCAGCAGGCCCTGGCGGGCGGCGGGGTAGTCGCAGGCATCGGCCACGTGGCCGGGCGCAAAGTCGGAGCTAGCCATGAAACCGTGTTCTAGGTTGTCGATGCCAAGGTCGGCGGCCTCGCGGTAGGTGATGGCGCAGAGGTGGCCGGTTACCTTGAGCTGACGGGCGTGGGCCTCGCGCACCACGGCGGCCAGGTCGGCGCGGGTGGCGTGCATGTACATTTTGAAAGACGTGCAGCCCTTGTCGGCCCAGAACTTGGTGCTGGCGGCCGCGTCGGCGGGGCCCTTTATGGTGTTCAGGGCCGGAATGTCCATGCCGGGTTCCTCCATGTAGGGCGCGGTCACGTCCATGTCGGGGCCAATAAACTTTCCTTCGCCAATGAGGCGCTGAATGGCTAGGTCGGTCTGCGGCTCGATGCTGCCCGCCGTGCGAATGGTCGTGGCCCCGCCCGCCAGGTAGAGGCGCGGAAACGAGTACGGCATCTGGGCGATGTTGAAAAGCCCACCCGCTGGCATGGTATAGTAGAGGTGCTCGTGCAGCATTACCAGGCCGGGAATCAGCGTTTTACCCGCGCAATTGATAACCTCGGCGCCGGCCGGCACTTTCACTTTTTTGCTAGCCCCCACCTGCGCGATGCGGCCGTTGCGCAGCAGCACCGTTTGGTGCAGCAGCGCCGGCCGGCCAGTACCGTCGATGACTTTGGCATCGGTGAGGGCCACCACGGGCGCACTCACCTTGATAAACTCCCTGACCTGCGGCGTAAAATTGGGCGGGGCAACCGGCGCCTGGGCGTGGCTGGCGGCAACCGGCGCAGTTCCGGCCAGCAAACTCAGGGACAAGCGCAGCAAGTACGTTTTTTTCATAAGGTATCGCATGTGGAGAATTGAAAATTAAGAACGCGGAATTAAAAATCGACGCGAGAATTTTGACTCCTCCTTTTTAATTTTTAATTCTCAATTCTTCGAAGGTCGGGCAGCGCCAGCTTTTGTGCTGGCCGAACGCAAAAAGCCCCGGCCCGCAAACGTGCGCGGGCCAGGGCTTTGGGGAGGGGCTAGCCAAGGCTAGCGACTAGCCACGCTAGGGCTGGCTTGGGGGCGGGTAGCCGTGGCTTTGGTCGCGCTCACGCGCCAGAGCTTGTTGCCGGCGTCGTCGGTCACGAGCAGCGCACCGTCGGGCAGGGTTACCACGCCCACAGGGCGGCCATAGGCTTTATCCGAACCATCGCCCACGAGGAAGCCCGTGAGGAAGGGCTCGGGCTTACCGGCCGGCTTGCCTGCCTGGAAAGGCACAAAGGCCACCTGGTAGCCCGAGTAGGCCGAGCGGTTCCAGGAGCCGTGCTCGCCTACAAAAGCGCCGTTCTGATACCTGGCGGGAAAGGCTTGCTTATCGTAAAAAGTGAGGCCTAGCGCGGCCACGTGCGGGCCCATTGGCACGTCGGGCACGATGGCCTTTTGCACCAGGTCGGGGCGCTCGCCCTTGCGGCGCGGGTCCTCATTGGGGCCGTAGTAGGCATAGGGCCAGCCGTAGAAGCCGCCCTGCTTCACGCTCGTGATGTAGTCGGGCACCAACTCGTCGCCCAGCTCATCGCGCTCATTCACGGCTACCCACAGGTTTTTAGTCACCGGGTTCCAGGCCAGGCCGATGGGATTGCGCAGGCCGCTGGCGTAGATTTTCTCGCCCGTGCCGTCGGGGTTGATTTCGAGAATGTTGGCCCGGCGCAGCTCGTTGGCGGGGCCGTGCTCCATCACGTTCGAGCCCGAGCCCACGGTCACGAGAATCGTTTTGCCATCGGCGCTCGGGTACAGGTTGCGGGTCCAGTGGTTGTTGTAGCCACCTTCCGGCAAGTCCATGATTTTCTGGCCCTTGGCCGTAATCTTGGTTTCGCCCGGCTGATACGGGAATTTGAGGATACCATTGGTATTGGCCACGTAAAAGCTGTTGCCCAGCACTAGCATTCCGAAAGGCTGGTTGAGGCCAGTCATAAACACGGAGCGCACGTCGGGTTTGCCGTCGCCGTTGGTATCGCGAAACAGCGTGATGCGGTTGGCACTGGTGCGTTGCAGCGAGCGCGATTTATCGAGGCCCAGCGTGGCGGCAATCTGCTTTTTGGTGCCCTTGGGCAGCGTCGTGGCCTCGGCCACCAGAATATCGCCGTTGGGCGCCACGTAAGCCCAGCGCGGGCTTTCGAGCCCCCCGGCAAACTCACTCACGGTGAAGCCAGCTGGCGCGGTGGGCGTTTTGCCCGCCGGCCAGTCGATAATATCGACCCGCTTCGTCACCGATTTGGTGGCATAGGGTTCGGGCAGGTGCACCGTCTCGTCTTTGGGTGTAGTAACGGTCTGGGCCGGGTTATCGGCCTGGGCCACTTGCTTTTCCTCCTGGCTGGGGCCACTGCTGCACGCGGCCAGCAGGCCTAGCGCCGGCAGCAGCGCCGTATATTTTGAAGACATCATGGGGTAAAAGGGAATGCGGGCCGGATGCGACCTCTCAGAATTCCCTTAGTTTACTACCAACTGCCATATTGGTTGCGCCGCCGCCGGCTAGCGGGTCGGCTACCAAGTTGATAAGCAACCGCTTTTCGGGCTAAGGGCCACTACGCTACTCACCCGGGTAGTAGGTGCGTGCCGCGTGCTGGGCCACGTCTTCGGGGTAAAACAGCACGTCCTTAAACTGGCCTTCGCAGTACAGCGGCGCCTGGTCGAGGAAGTGCGGCGAGTCGGGCCGGCTAGCCTGGCCGCCGGTCACCACCGAGCGGGCCACCACGCGGGGGCCAAACTCAACCACTGCCACGAAGCTGTTGCCCACGCCGCCGTAGCGCTTTTTGGTGCCTGGGTACGTGCGCGCCCCAAAGGCGGCCAGCGAGCCCCAGGCCGACGACGTGAAGGCCACCGGCCGGCTAGGCTGCTTATCATCGAAGGTTTCGTTGATGTTGCCCGTCAGGCGCTGGTAGCGGTTTACCTCGCCCCAGGGCACTTGCCAGCTGCCAAAGTCGCGCTTCAGCTCGGCAATGGTTTCGGCCAACGCGGTGGCCTTCTCCTCGGGCGTGGTGTGCTCGATAATAAAGTTGATGAAGCTGATAAAGTCGGGCGGCGGGCCGGTGGGCAGCCGGGGCCGCGCCAGGCGCTGCATGCGCTCGGCCCAGTAGGTGGCCAGGGTTTGAGCGGTTGAGGTTTTGCTGTAGCTCAGGTTCCAGGCACGTAGCACGGGCAGGGCCGCCTCCACGCCGGGCGGCAGCGTGCCGCCCGGCTCGTCGAGCAGCAGCTGGCAGTCGTGCAGCAGCGAGGGCAGCAGCTGCTCGAAGCCCGCGAGGTGCGGGTCGTTGGCCGCTACCACGAGCGTATCGAGCGTGAAGGCCTGCTGGCGGCTCAGCACCCGCACGGCGTTGATACCGCGGTAGTTCTCGGCATCGGGCGCCATGTAGGTGGGGTACTGGCCTTTGGCGGGGCTAGCGGGGCCGGCCACGGTATAGGGCGTCGAGTTGCAGTTCTGGATGAAGCCGCTGGCGGGGTTCTTCACCTGCACCAGCTCCTCTACTTTGTGCAGGCCTTGCCACTCGGTGGCCTTGGTGCTGCCATCCACGGGCTGGCTGTAGTCGTAGCCGGCCGGGCGGCGGGGCATAAAATTGCCGTGCCAGTAGGCGATGGTGCCGGTGTTGTCGGCAAAAACGGTGTTGTTCGAGGCGTTGCCGTTCAGCCGCATCACTTCCTGAAAGCTGGCGTAGTCGTGGGCTTTGGTGCGGAGGTAGCTCTGCTCCAGGGCTTCGAGCGGCATATTCATCATCTTTACCGTCACCCACTTATCACCCTGCTGACCCACCACCGGGCCGTGGGGCGTGTGGTAGGTAGTGAAGGGGCGCCGCCGCCGCTGGCCATCTTTTAGATAAACCAAACTCAGCGTATCGGTGGCTAGGGGTAGCTGCTGGCCATCGTATTGGTACACGTACTTACCGTCTTGCTGGGTCACCGTTTCGAGGTACTCGTCCATCGAGTCGGCCTGGCTGGAGGTGTGCATCCAGCCGCATTTCTCGTTGAAACCCTGGTAGATAAAGAACTGCCCCCAGGTCACAGCACCGTAGGCGTTGAGGCCGGCCGCGCTGGTCATCTGCACCTCCGAGCGGAAGTAAAACGAGGTGTGCGGGTTAATGAGCAGCAGCGGGTGCCCGCTGGCGCTTTTGCTGGCCCCAATGGCGAACCCGTTGGAGCCCACCGGCTCATCGTCGGCGTGGCGCGGGTCGGCCTGCGGAAAAGGCGCCTGCCACGACGTCTTTTTAGGCTGACTATAAAACGCCTTGAGCCGCTCCAGGGGCACCACGCTCACGTTGCCGCCGATGCTGCCTTCGCTGAAGAGCAGCGGCATCCAGGGCTGGAAGCGGTGCAGCAGCCGGGGCCGCACGGTGGGGTGCGTGGCCAGGTAGTAGTTGGTGCCGTCGGCAAAGGCGTGCAGCAGGTCCTTCATCCAGCGCGGGCTGCGCTGGTAGATACCCACCGCCCGGGCCGAATCCAGAAACAGCCGCTGGCGCAGGTCTTCGTAGAGCGCTTCCTCGCCCTTTACCTCGGCCTGGCGGCCTAGCGCGGTGAGGTAGTTGTCCTCGACCCGCGCGAAATCGTCCTCGCACTGAGTGTAGAGTAGGCCAAATACGGCATCGGCATCGGTTTTACCCGTGATGTGGGGCACGCCCCAGGTATCGCGCACAATACTAATGCGCCGGGCCTGCTGCTGCCAGCGAGCTACTTCGGTGGGCGTAAAAGCCTGGGCGCTAGCTTCGCCAGCGGCCAGCAGCAGGAGAAAAGTCGGGAGTTTGCGCATCAACAGCCGGGCTCGGTGCCCTGATTTTGGCAAGGGACGGCCCGGCCGCAAGTTAGGTTGCCGGGCGCGCCAGCCCAGCGGGCTAGGCTAGCGCACCAGCCGCTAGCTCCTTTTCAAGGCCGGCAGCAGCGTCTTTTTCAGGTAGGCGGCACTTTGGGCGATGCTTTGGTAGGCATCCAGGCTGAAGTTTTCCTGCTCCACAAACAGGTGTTGGAGGCCGGCTTTGCCCGCCTGGGCGAAGATTTTGCGGAAGTCGATGGAGCCGGCGCCTACTTCGGTGTTCAGCTCCGGCCGGGCCTTGTCCATGTCCTTGACGTGCCACAGCGGGAAGCGGCCGGGGTGCGCCTGCATCAGCCGCACGGGGTCGAGGCCGGCGCGCACCACCCAGTACAAATCCAGCTCAAAATCAACCAGCTTGGGGTTGGTTTCCCGCAGCAGCACGTCGAAAAGCGTGGTGCCGCCAATCGGCTTAAACTCGAAATCGTGGTTGTGGTAGCCTAGCCGCAAACCCGCTTTTTGACACAGCGCCCCGGCCTGGTTGAGCCTGGCGGCCACGGTCTTAAATCGGCCGCCGAAGCCCGTAGCTTCTCGTCGAGGTAGGGCACAATGAGGTAGCGCTGGCCGCAGCCCCTGGCCGCGTCGATGGCGGGCTGCAACGCCGCCGCGCGGCCCTCACGCATAAAATCGCCCACGTCGTAGTGCCCGCTCGAAGTGGCTAGGTTGTTGGCCGCCAGGGCTTTCTTAAACTCAGCTGGCGTGAGACCCCAAAAGTGTTTGTCGGGGCTGTAGCCGTAGGTTTCGACTTCCTGGTAGCCGGCCTGGGCCACTTTGGCTAGGGTCGCTTTTATATCGGTGCCGATGGTTTCGCGCAGCGAATACAGCTGCAACCCAATTTTCAGCGGGGCCGGGGCGGCCAGCAACAGGCCAGGCTGGGCGCAGGCCACGGCCGCCAGGGCCCCGGCTTGCTTCAAGAAATCGCGACGATGCGTCATAAGGCGGGCTAAGTGGTTTTCAGGTTTTGCTTTTTGGCTTCGCGCACGGCGTGGTCTACGGCGCGGGCCGTGAGAGCCATGTAGGTGAGCGACGGATTTTGGGTCGAAGTCGAGGTCATGGCCGCGCCGTCGGTGACGTACACGTTGGGGCAGGCGGGCAGCTGGTTCCACTTGTTGAGCATGGAGGTGCGCGGGTCGGTGCCCATGCGCACGCCGCCCATCTCGGACATGTCGAGACCGGGCGCCTGCTGCGCGTCCTGCGTTTTGATGTTCGTGAAGCCCGCCTGGGTGAACATACGCACTCGCCCACCAAGATAATTTACCGCTACTTTTTGGCAAGATAGCATCAGCCGGGCCGCTCGCTTTTGGTGGTGGCCCGGCGCGGCTAGCCTTCCGCGCGCGGCCGGCCCAAGCTGGGTAGGCCCAGCGCAACGGCCCGGGCCCTAGCCAGCGCGCCGTACTTTTGCGGGGGCGGCTCGCCGCCTTGTCGCCTCGTTTGAGTAGTAGCGGAGGGCCATGAAAAAAGGTCAGGAACATTATTCCTGACCTTTCCAACCAAAACACCTTAAAAAACTATTCTTTCACGTGGGTAGAACAAACGAGCGAGCAAAAGATTCCTGAGAATCTAAAGTTTTTCTGGGCTTTTTAGTAAAAAACTGATTATCAATTCGTGGAAAAAATAGATGCAACCCCCACGGCCCCCGCGGCCGAGTTTATGCGCGAAGCCATCCGGCTGTCGCTCTCCAATATGCAGGCTGGTTTTGGCGGTCCTTTCGGCGCCGTGGTCGTGAAAGACGGGCAGATTATCGCGCGCGGCTTCAACCAGGTCACCAGCACCAACGACCCCACCTGCCACGCCGAAGTCGATGCCATTCGCAAGGCTTGCCAGGTGCTGGGCACCTTTCAGCTCGCTGGCTGCGACCTCTACACCAGTTGCGAGCCCTGTCCCATGTGCCTAGGCGCCATCTACTGGGCCCGGCCAGCCAGGGTATTCTACGCCAATACCAAGGTCGACGCGGCCGCCATCGGCTTCGACGACCAGTTCATCTACGACGAGATTGAGAAGCCGCTCGACCAGCGCCAGCTGCCCATGCAGCAATTTCTGCGCGACGAGGCGCTGGTGTCATTCCAGGCCTGGGCTGCCCACGAGGGCCGCACCGATTACTAGCTGCCAGGAGCTGGCGCGGCGGCTACGACTTTTTGGTGAAGTCGAGGTTGTATATCACGTTCAGCCGCAGGCCGTTGTTGAGCTCCACTACCGGTTGGCCGCTGGCCGCGTCGGGGCCACCGTGCGAGCGCACCTGGTAGAGATAGTTCAGCTCCAGCTGGGCATTGTCGGCAAACTGGTAGCCTAGCCCGCCCGAAAGGCGGTTTTGGTTGAAGACGTTCTGACCCACATTCTGCCCAAAGCCGATGAATAATTCATCAAAAGCGGTGAGGTAAAATTCCTTACTATCGATACTGGCGCCTTGCAGCGGCAGCTGAGCTTCAAGCTGGTAACGAATGCGGTTCTGGTACTCCCAGCGCTGCACGGGGCCATTGCCATTGGGGTCGCGCGAGCTCAGCCAGCGCTGCTCGAGCCGGATGCGCTGGCTCAGGCCCACGCGCCCAAGCTTATCGGCCAGGCTCACGTCTTCGTATAGGCGGTTTTCGGGCGTGGCCTGGCCGGGCACTTCGGCGTATTGCCCGTAGCGATGGCTTTGAAAATAGGTGTAGCCGCCCGACACCTTCACCCGCGCCGACAGCGTGCGCACGAGACCCAGGCGGGCCAGCTGCTGCTGGGGGTCGCGCAGCCAGTCCACGCGCCGCCACTGGTACTCGGTGTGGATGGCCCACTGCTCGCTCACCTTGTGGTCGCCCAGGTACACCAGCCACGCGAGGCTGTGAAAGTCGTTGAGCCGGGCTGCCTGGCCGTAGCTGGCATGAGCCGCCGCGCCCATTAGGCCCGCCAGCAAGAGTAAGTGCTTTGTCACGCTACGCTAACAGGAGGGCGGGGCCGGCGGTTTAACAGTAGCGGCGCGGCCAGGCTGGCGCGCCGCCACCGGCTTTTGTAAACAATGGGGTCAGATAGCACCCCAACGCTAGTCTGCCCGGTGGCACAATTTACTCAACCCGCATAAAAACAAGCCCTGTAAGCAAAAAACCCCGTTTCCAAGCTGGAAACGGGGTTTAGGGTGGGCCCACTTGGAATCGAACCAAGGACCTACTGATTATGAGTCAGTTGCTCTAACCGATTGAGCTATAGGCCCTTTGCCGCTACCCAGAGGCAGCCAGCGCAGTAAAGTTACGTCAGCGCCGCGAAACTGCGTGTGGAACAGACGCGGCAGCGGCATCTTTTGAGCCCGACCTTTGCGGGCGGCTGGCCGGTGGCCAGCGCTACTTCCCGTTTTGCCGCATGCTTCCCAACCTGCTTTTTGATTTTGGTGGCGTCCTTATTGACATCGACTACGCCCGCACGCCCGAAGCCTTTCGTCGCCTGAGCCGGGTGGGGCGGGCCGCCGAATACACGCAGGCTAGCCAGGCCGAATTGTTTGACCGCCTCGAAACCGGCCATATCTCGCCCGCCGAGTTTCGGGCCGGGCTGCGCGACCTCTACGACCTGGAGGCCAGCGACGCGGAAATCGACGCGGCCTGGAACGCCCTGCTGCTCGACGTGCCCGCCGAGCGGCTAGCCCTCATTGGCGAGCTGCGCCGCCGGGGGCACGCCACGGCGCTGCTCTCGAATACCAACGAAATGCACATTGCCGAAGTGAACCGCCGGCTAGCCCGGCAGTATGGGTTCAAGCAGGGCATCGCCGACTGCCTCGACCGCGTGTTTTACTCGCAGCAGGTAGGCCACCGCAAGCCCGGCGAAGAGATATTTCACCACGCGCTGCGCGAAATGAACTGGCAGCCCGCCGACACGTTGTTTATCGAAGACAGCCCGCAGCACATTGCCACAGCCCGTCGGCTGGGGCTGCGGGTGCTGCACCTGGCCCCGCCCCTCACCCTCACCACCGCGCTGCCCGAGGCACTGCGCCTTTTTCCCCAAGAATACCCTGAACCCGTTGCCCCCACCCCTGCCGCCCGGGCCTAGCGCCGATGAGCCCCTGCTGAGCTGGCCCGCCGATGCCGCAGCCGAGCCCGCGCCCACCCGCCGGGTCTGGGCGCAGCGCCTGTTTCGGCGCTACGAGCGGCCACCCATGCGCCCGGCCTACCGCTACGCGCTGCATTTGGGGCTGTTTTTAGCTACGCTCATTACCACTACCCTAGCCGGCGTGCAGCTAGTTCGCAGCGGGCCCGTGGACTGGCTGGCGCTCGACGTAGTCGGGTTGCCCGCTCGCGAGCGGCTGGCCCAGCTGGGCTGGGGCGCGCTGTATGCCGGGCCGTTCGTAGGGGTGCTGGCGGTGCACGAGTTCGGGCACTACTTTGTGGCGCGCTACAATAAGGTGCGCACCTCGCTGCCGTATTTCTTGCCCATGCCGTTTGGGCTGGGCACGTTCGGGGCGGTTATCCGGATAAAGGAGCGGATATTCTCGCGGCGCGAGTTTTTTGACATTGGGCTAGCCGGGCCGCTGGCGGGGCTGCTGGTGGCCGTGCCGCTGCTCGCCTACGGCTTCGCGACCCTGCCCGACCAGGCCGAGTACCTGCTCGTGACCACCCGCAGCCTGGCCCGCTACCCGGCGCCCGAGTTCACGCTGGCCCAGCCGTTGCTCTACCGCTGGCTCGAGCACCTGTTTGCCGACCCGCACCGCCTGCCGCCGCCCAACCTGCTGCTGCGCTACCCGCTGCTGGTGGCCGGCGAGTTCAGCTTGTTTTTCACCTCGCTCAACCTGCTGCCCATTGGTCAGCTCGACGGCGGGCACATTTTGTACGGGCTGCTGGGGCCGCGCCGGGCGGGGCGGCTGTCGGCGCTGCTATTCGTGGCGTTCATCTTCTACGCCGGGCTAGGCATCTTCTCGCTGCGCAGCGGCTGGGAAATGTGGCTGTATGGCGGCGTGCCCTACGCCCTGTACCTGGGCGTGGTTTTTTGGAAAATCCTGCCCCGCTGGCAATGGGGGCTAGCGGTGGGTGCCGGGGTGTGGCTAGCCCAAATTGCCGTGGCTACGGCCTGGCCGGGCACGCTGGGCCAGCCGGGCTGGCTGGTGTTTGGGCTGCTGCTGGGGCGGCTTTCGGGCATCTACCACCCGGCCGCACCCGACGAGTCGCCCCTGAGCCCCGGCCGGCGCGTGCTGGGCTGGGTGATGGTGGGGCTGTTTATTTTGTGCTTCTCATCGTCGCCGCTTGAATTGCTGAGTTAGAATTTGGAAAGGTTTTTTTATGGAGTTTAAGCAAAGTCAAGTTACCCGCTCTACCCAGTTTGCGCTGCGCAAAGACGGCTTGTTCGTGAGCCAGCGCGATGGCCGGGGGGCGGTCGATATCGCCGTCGAGATTCCGTACGAGGAGGTGCTGCCCATCCAGATAGAGTACCGCACCAACCTGCCAGGCAAGCACCTGCGCTGGCTGGCGATAAGCCTGCTGTGGCTGGCAGGCAATGCCGCTCGCATACAGTATGATGCGGGCTACCAGGGTGGCCGGGCGCTGCCCGAAAACTTCTGGGTCTACGTAGTAAGCGCGCTGGCGGGGCTCGGGCTGGTGATGCTGTATGCCTGGCAAAACTGGTGGCACCAGACCATCCTGCACACGGCCCACCTGCGCGTGGTGCTGGCCGACCACCCGCGCGACCGCCGCGCCCTGCGCGCCTTCCTCACCAACCTCGAACAGCACACCAAAGCCTACCTGCGCCGCGAGTATGCCCCTATTAACCCGCTAGGCCTCATCGAGCCGCAGCTGCGCCGCCTGGCCTGGCTGCACGAGCTGGCGGTGCTCGACACGCCCGAGGCGCAGGCCCTAGCCACGCGCCTCACCGGCCGCCTGCCTGGCCGGGGCTTCAAAAGCATGGGCCAGAAGCTGGAGGCACCCTACGTGAATTGAAAACCGGCCATGAAGTAGTCGATTGGCATGAGTAGGCCACCCGCTCCGCGTGCCAGCGCAGCCCCAAGCCGGTAGCCAACCCTAGCGGGGCAAACCCTGCAAGCTGCCCCTCGCTTCAGTGCAGCCGGTGCACCACCAATAAAAATGGCCGCCCGGGTATCGGGCGGCCATTTTTATTGGTGCATTTTCAATTCTTAATTCCTTACTGGCCGGGCTGCGCCTCAGGGCCAAAGGCACTGCCGGCCGCGGCGCGGCCAATGCCGCCTTCTGAGCCATCGCCGCCTTCCAGGGGGCCGGGGCCGCTGCTCTGAGCCACGTAGGTGCTGTCGCTGCGGCGGGCCTCATCGTAGCGCTGGGCCAGGCCCGGCACATCGTCGCGCAGGTTGTCGATGCGGGCATCGAGGCGGTGCAGCACGCTACGCAGGCCTTTTAGTACCTGGCGGGCCGTGTCGCCCATAGCGGCGCCCTGCTTCACGTTGCTGTTATTGAGCGTGGCTAGGGGGGTGTAACGGGCAATGGCGTCGTCGAGCGCTTGCAGGTGGTCGGCGCTCACCCCTTCGTTGGCGAGCAGCGGGGCAGCCGTAGCAGCCGCGCCGGCAATGGTATTAAGCGCCGCAAGCAGCTCCTCGCCATGCAGCGGATTGAGCGAGCTAGGCGTGTAGCCAGCAGCGGTGGCAAATGCCGGGTTGGGCACGCTGAGTTGCAGCACGCGCAAACCCCGCACGATGCGACCGGCGGCTACCTCGGCGGCGTGCTCGGCCTCGTCGCGGGCGTTGGGCTCGCCCTGGCCAGCCTGGCCACCGGTGCGGCTAGCTACTTCGTCTACCGCTTGCAGGAAATTGTTGAGCTGCTCAAAATCGGCCACCATGGCGGGGCTGCGCTCTTCCCACTGGGGGCGCTGGTCGGTGAGTTCGCGGTAAGCGAGACGGGCCATTTTGGCGTATTCTACTTCGTGGGTGGTCATCGGGAAAAGGGAAAGAAACTGACGAATAACTACTGGCTATACTGTTGAAAGCGCTCGGTCGTTGCCCGCACACAAAAAAACCTGACCGGCTAGCGGTCAGGTTTTTTGTCTTTGTCAGTAAGATACCAGTGTGCGTGGGTAGCACACCAGGCCCTAGCCCAGCGCCGCTACGCCGGGTAGCTCTTTGCCTTCCATAAACTCGAGCAAGGCGCCGCCGCCAGTGCTGATGTAGCTCACGCGGTCGCCAAAACCGAGCTGCTGCACGGCCGCCGCCGAATCGCCGCCGCCGATGAGCGAGTAGGCGCCCGCCTCGGTAGCTTCGGCAATGGCGCGGGCCACGTACTCGGTACCGAGCGAGAAATTGCTCATCTCAAACACGCCCATCGGGCCGTTCCAGAGAATGGTTTTCGAGTCCTGAATGATGCCAGCAAACTCCTCGCGGGCCACAGGGCCTAGGTCGAGGCCCATCCAGCCGACTGGAATGCTGCCGTTGGGGGCCACGTCTACGTTGGCGTCGTTGGCAAACTTGTCGGCAATGAGGCTGTCGCCGGGGAGCATCAGGTTTACGCCTTTTTCTTTTGCCTTGGCGATGAGGCTCTTGGCTAGGTCTACTTTGTCGGCTTCGAGCAATGAATTGCCCACCGTGCCGCCCTGGGCCACGGCAAAGGTGTAGGCCATGCCGCCGCCGATGAGCAGGTTGTCGACCTTATCCAGCAACTGCTCGATAATGAGGATTTTATCAGAAATCTTAGCGCCGCCCATAATGGCTGTGAAGGGCCGAATAGGGTTTTCGAGCACCTTCTGGGCATTGTCGAGCTCACCTTGCAACAGCAGACCACCCACGCGGTCTTGGGGCGCAAAGTAGTGGGCCATCACGGCGGTGGAGGCGTGGCGGCGGTGCGCGGCACCAAAGGCATCGTTCACGTACACGTCGCCGAGGCTAGCCAGGCGCTTGGCAAATTCTTCATTGCCAGCTTCTTCCTCGGGATGAAAGCGCACGTTGTCGAGCAGCAGCACTTGACCAGGTTGCAGGGCTTGCGCGGCGGCCAGGGCCTCGTCGCTCAGCACGTCGCCACCCCATTGCACGTCGCGGCCGTACTCCTGCCGGAGGCGTTGACGCAGGCTTTCGAGCGAGTATTTTTTCTCGTAGCCGCCCTTGGGCCGGCCCAGGTGCGAGAGCAGCACCACCGAGCCGCCGTCGTTGAGAATCTTGGCAATCGTGGGTGTAGCCGCCCGAATGCGGGTATCGTCGGT
>Ga0308158_10002740_pt1 | contig 16228 bp, 17 predicted proteins | sample PhyBR2_FD_201038 | JGI IMG/M metagenome (GOLD analysis project Ga0308158, IMG submission 201038) | Phyllosphere microbial communities from UC Gill Tract Community Farm, Albany, California, United States - DLSLB.R2 | ecosystem: Host-associated > Plants > Phyllosphere > Unclassified | place: USA... | reverse complement strand
TGCGCTCGACGCTGGTCACGGCGATCTCGATCCCGACCAGCGTCCTGATCACGTTCATCGGTATCCAGGCATTCGGCTACTCGCTGAACATCCTCACGCTGGGCGCGCTCACGATCGCGATCGGACGCGTCGTCGACGACTCGATCGTGGTGATCGAGAACATCAAGCGGCATTACGTGCAGGGCGCAGACAAGAAGAGCGCGATCCTCAGCGCCGTGCGCGAGGTGGCGACGGCCGTCACGGCCTCGACCATCACCACGGTCGCCGTGTTCCTGCCGATCGCCTTCGTCGGCGACATGACCGGCGAGCTGTTCCGGCCGTTCGCGCTCACCGTGACGATCGCGATGACCGCGTCGCTGCTCGTCGCCCTCACGATCGTGCCGGTGCTCGCGTACTGGTTCCTGCGTCCGGGCAAGCCGCTGCTCGACGCGGACGGCCGCGCGATCGACCCCGAGCACGAGGACGCGCCGCCGACCCGGCTGCAGAAGGCGTATCTGCCGATCCTGAGCTGGACGCTCAAGCACTCCTGGATCACGGTCCTGCTCGCCGTCGTCGTGCTCGTGGGAACGCTCGCGGCGGCCCCGCTCATGAAGGTCAACTTCCTCGGATCCAGCGGGCAGAACACGTTCCGGATGACGCAGTCGCTGGGGCAGTCGCCCAGTCTCGACGCCGAGGACAAGGCGGCGCAGAAGGTCGAGGAGGCGATCAAGGACATCCACGGCATCAAGACCGTGCAGGTCTCGATCGGCTCGAGCGGCTCGGCGCTGCGCGACGCCTTCTCCGGCGGCGGCGCCGGCATCACCTACTCGATCACGACCGATCCCTCGGCGGACCAGGACGCCGTGCAGGCCGACGTGCGCGCCGCCGTGAAGAAGCTCGACGGCGTGGGCGACATCACGATCGCCGCCAGCGAGGGCTTCGGATCCAGTGACATCCAGGTCAAGATCACCGCGCCCGACGACAAGACCCTGGCGAGCGCGGCCGACGCTCTCGTGAAGGAGCTCAAGGGCTCGGCGGGCGTGAACCAGGTCTCCAGCAACCTCTCCGCATCGCTCCCGTACATCTCGGTGCAGGTCGACCGCGCCGCCGCGGCGCAGCGCGGCCTGAGCGAGGTGGCGGTCGGCGGCATCGTCTCGCAGGCCATGCGCCCGCAGCAGATCGGATCCGTCGAGATCGACGGGAGCTCGCTCACCGTCTTCCTGCAGAGCGCGAACCCGCCGAAGACCGTCGACGAGCTCAAGGCGCTCACGGTCCCGAGCCGCGGCGGACTCGTCCGTCTGGATCAGATCGCCACCGTGCAGCAGAGCGAGAGCCCGGCATCGGTCACGACCCAGCGCGGGCAGCGCACGGCGACCGTGTCGGTCACCCCGAAGGGCAACGACCTGGCGAGCGCCTCGGCCTCCGTGTCGAAGGCGATCGCGAAGGCGGACCTCCCGTCCGGCGCCGATGCCTCCCTGGGCGGCGTGGTGACGCAGCAGCAGGATGCGTTCGGTCAGCTCGGGCTCGCGATGCTCGCGGCCATCCTGATCGTCTACATCGTGATGGTGGCGACGTTCAAGTCGCTGCGTCAGCCGATCCTGCTGCTGAGCTCGGTGCCGTTCGCGGCGACCGGTGCCATCCTGCTGCAGATCGCCACGGGCGTGCCGCTCGGCGTCGCCTCGCTGATCGGCGTGCTCATGCTCATCGGCATCGTGGTGACGAACGCGATCGTGCTCGTCGACCTCGTCAACCAGTACCGCGAGAAGGGGATGAGCGCGCACGACGCCACGATCGCGGGCGGATCCCGTCGTCTGCGCCCGATCCTGATGACCGCCCTCGCGACGATCTTCGCGCTCACTCCGATGGCGCTCGGGATCACCGGTCACGGCGGCTTCATCTCGCAGCCGCTCGCGATCGTCGTGATCGGCGGCCTCGTCTCCTCCACGGTGCTGACGCTGCTCGTGCTGCCGACCCTGTACAACCTCGTCGAGGGCGCCAGGGAGCGGCGGGCGGCGAGGCGCGCCGGACGCGGCGGCGATTCGCCGGCGGCACCGGACGCCCCCGGCCCGGACGCTCCCCGCCCGGATGCGCCGCGGGATCCCGGCGCTCCCGCCCTCGACGGAACCGGGCGGGATGCGGCGGAGACCGTCGATCCCGCGGATGCCACTGCTCCCGCGGAGGCTGCCGCTCCGGCGGAGACCGTCGATCCCGCGACGCACCCCGGGGAGACCGTCGATCCCGCGACGCACCCCGGGGAGACCGTCGATCCCGCGACGCACCCCGGGGAGACCGTCGATCCCGCGACCTCGTCCGAGCCGCCGACCTCGACATCGCAGCTGTCCGCGATCGCGGCCGCGTACGTGGAGGGCGCGGAGACTCCGGCCCATCACCCGACCCGCCGCGAACTGCGCGAGCACGGCCTGTCCGGTGCGGGTGAGACCGAACCCGCCGCAGACCCCCGCGACGAGACCCGGTAAGCGCGCGGCGTCGGCTGCGGATTCGCGCCGCGGCCATCGCTCCGGCCGTGATGCCGAAGATGGAAAACGGTGCTCCGGAGCACCGAGGAGGTGCGTGATCCATCTCGCCGGGTCGGGGAAGGGCGCGGTGAGATGGAAAACGGCGCTCCGGAGCGCCCGGGAGGTGCGCGATCCATCTCGTCGGAGCGCGGCGCCGGGTACGGCCGGAGCGCGGCGTTGGGTACGGCCGAGTCGCGGCGGGTCAGCCGAGCTCGTGCTCGTGCACGGTGGTGGTGAGCGTGGTGCCGTTCAGGTCGAGGTAGAGCACGCGCTCGGTGACGGTCATCGTCACGGTGTTGCGGCGCTCGAGCAGCGGCACGGCCGCATCGATGAAGCCCGGGTCGAAGGCGTAGACGCGGATGTCGTCGGACCGGTGGATCCGCTTCCCTTCCCACGGGGCCATGACTTTCGCGGGATCGCGGTGCGTGTAGACGACGGTGCGGTCGGCCAGCCGCGAGCCGTAGTGCAGGCGCTCCGCGTCGGGTGCGCCCACCTCGATCCAGGCGGTCGTGCGCCCGGTCAGGTCGCGCACCACGACGGCGGGCTCCTCGGTGGAGGAGAGGCCCTCGCTGAACGCGATGCCCTCGACGAACTCCAGGCCGTAGGCGAGCAGGCGGGTGAGCATGTACGCGTCGGTCTCGGACGGATGCCGCGCGACGCGCAGCGAGTACTCCTCGTAGACGCCGCGGTCGGTGTCCGCCAGCTGTACGTCGAACGTGTGGATCGTCGCCCCGATAGCCATAGAGATCCACCCTAGGGGGTGCCCCCGTCGCAGGAGCCCGGCCGGACGGTCAGTGGTCGCGGCGTCCGCTCAGCTGTCCGAGCAGATGGTCCAGGATCGGATCCAGCACCGCGAGGCCGTCGCGCACCCCGCCGCGCGAGCCGGGGAGGTTCATCACGACCGTGCGGCCGGCGACTCCGGCCACGCCACGGGTGAGCAGGGCCATCGGCGTCGCGGCGAGGCCGCGCCGACGCAGCTCCTCCATGAGGCCCGGGATCTCGCGGTCCAGCAGCGCGGCCGTGGCCTCGGGCGTGCGGTCGTCGGGGGACAGGCCGGTGCCGCCGGTCGTGAGCAGGACGTCGGGGGATCCTGCCAGGGCGGAGGCGAGCGCCTCGGCCACGGCCGCATCGGGCACGACGATCGGGTCTCCCGCGGCGAACCCGCGGGTCTCCAGCCAGTCGCGGATGATCGGCCCGGTCTCGTCGGCGTACACACCGGCGGCGGCGCGCGTCGAGACGACGAGCACCGTCGCCGTGCGCCCCTCCGTGCGGGATCCGGACGCGGCGGTCATTCCGCGGTCCAGTCGCCGCTCTTGCCGCCCGACTTCGCGAGCACACGGATTTCTCCGATCACGGCGTGCTTGTCGACGGCCTTGATCATGTCGTACAGCGTCAGCGCAGCGACGCTGGCGGCCGTCAGGGCCTCCATCTCCACCCCCGTGACACCCTTCGTCACCGCCGTGGCGAGGATCCGCACCCGATCGCCCTCGGGGATCAGGTCGATCTCCACCCGGCTCAGCGGCAGCGGATGGCAGAGCGGGATGAGGGCCGAGGTCTGCTTCGCGCCCATGATCCCGGCGATGCGCGCCGTGCCGAGCGCCTCGCCCTTGGGGAGCGTGCCGTCCGCGATCTTCGCGACCACCTCGGACGTCGTCTGCAGCACGGCCTGCGCACGCGCCTCGCGGCGGGTGACGGCCTTGTCGGTCACGTCGACCATGTGCGCGGAGCCGTCGGGGCGCAGGTGGGTCAGGTCGCTCATGCTCGTCTCCTCCGGCTCGTCCTGGAAGACCGAGCCTTTCACGTTTCGCGGATCCGATCCGCCCGAGTGATCGTCCGAGGCGGCCAGGCGGATCGTGGCCTCGGGGTTCAGCCGCCCGCGAAGGGCGGCAGGATGTCGACGACGGCGCCGACTGCGCGACCGTCGTCGCGGCTGACCTTTCCGTCGATGAGGAAGGATCCGGATCGCAGCACGGCCGCCATCGGCGCCCCGTAGCGCTCCAGCAGCTCCGCCCGCAGTGCGCCGACCGTCGGGGCGGGGCCGTCGCCGACCAGCGTCAGCTCTTCCTGGTCGCGTCCTGCGGCCTCGGCGGCCGCCGCGAAGTATCGCACGGTGATGATGGCCATGTTCTCAATCTAGACCGTATGGCGGAAAACAGTATCCGCATCCTGGAAAAGGAGGGATCTCATCGCGGGATCCCGGCGTACACTCGATCCTATGATCGCGCTCGTCGAGCCGGGGCCGGAACTGCCGCCCGAACGCATCGCCCGCTACAGCCGCCAGCTCATGCTCCCCGGCTTCGGCGAGTCCGCGCAGCGCCGCCTCGCGGCCGCCCGCGTGCTCGTGATCGGCGCCGGCGGCCTCGGCAGCGCGCTCATCCCCGCGCTCGCCGGCAGCGGCGTCGGAACGATCGGCGTGATCGACGACGACGTCGTGGAGCTCTCCAACCTGCATCGTCAGCTCAGCCACGGCATGGCCGACATCGGCCGTTCCAAGGTCGGCTCGCTCGCCGACACGGTGCGTGACATCGATCCCGGCGTCCTGGTGCGCCCGTACCGCGAGCGCGCCACATCCGAGACCCTGCCGGCGATCCTCGCGGAGTACGACCTCCTCGTCGACGGCAGCGACAACTTCCCCACCCGGTACCTCGCCGACGACGCTGCGCGTCTCGCCGGAAAGCCCCTGGTCTGGGGCTCGATCCTGCGCTTCCAGGGGCAGGTCGGCGTCGCGGTGCCCGAGGTCGGGTTCCGGGATCTCTTCCCGGTGCCGCCGGATCCGTCCGAGGTGCTCTCGTGCGAGCTCGGCGGGGTGCTCGCGAGCCTGTGCACCGCGATCGGATCCTTCATGGCCACCGAGGTCGTGAAGCTCCTCACCGGAATCGGGGATCCGCTCATCGGCCGGGTGCTGTTCTACGACGCGCTCACTGCGCGCACCCGCGAGATCGCCTACGAGCGCACCGACGACGCGCCTGCCGTCACGGAACTGATCGACTACGAGCTATTCTGCGGAGCCGGCGCCGCCCCCGGCGCGGCGCTGAGCGTGTCGGCCGCCGAGTTGCTGCGCCGGGGACGGGAGGGCGACGTGCGCCTCCTCGACGTGCGCGAGCCGCACGAGACGCTCCTGCGCGGCATCCCCGGCGCCGCAGAGCTGCCCCTGGGTGCGCTCGAAGCCGGTGCGCCGCTTCCGGAGGCGATCGGGGACGGGCCCCTCGTGGTGTTCTGCGAGAAGGATCCGCGCTCGCGGCGCGCGGTGCGCGTGCTGCGGGAACGCGGCATCGACGCGCGCTATCTCGCGGGCGGGATCAGAGCGTACGCCGCCGTGGGCGGCAGAACCGAAGGCGCCGGCGCCGCCGCTGCGCCCACCAGGGAGGGGAAGTCGGAGTGAGCGAACGAGCGTTCATCAGCGATCAGCCGCTGGACGAGGCGGTCATCCGCGGCGCGGTCGGAGACGCGGCGCACGGCGCGACCGTGATGTTCTGCGGCATCGTGCGCGACCACGACGGCGGTCAGTCGGTGAGCGCCCTCGACTACCGCGCGCATCCCGACGCGCAGCGCTTCCTGGAGGAGATCGTCGACCGCGTGACCGCCGACACGGGCCTGCGGGTCGCGGCGGCGCATCGCATCGGCGATCTGCGGATCGGGGACGTCGCGCTGTTCGCCGCCGCCTCCGCCGGGCATCGCAAGGAGGCTTTCGAGGCGTGCGAGCAGCTGGTCGAGGAGATCAAGCGCGGGGTGCCGATCTGGAAGCGCCAGCACTACGCCGACGGCGTCTCGGAGTGGGTCGGCCTCTGACGGCCGGCCTGGCCTGCGCTCACCTGCTCACGCGCAACGAGAGCATCAGGCTCCCCGGCCTGGTGGGGACGTCTCAGCCGCCGATGTAGCTCATCTCGATGCGGTGGCGATCGGCGCGCAGCTCCGGCGTGAGGCTCGATCGGATCTCGGAGTACCGGTCGTCGCGGACGCCCCAGATCCGCGCCAGCGTCGCCGTGAGCTCGTCGTCGTCGGCGCCTCCGCGCAGCAGGGCGCGCAGGTCGTGGCCCTCGGTCGCGAACAGGCACGTGAACAGGCGTCCCTCGGTCGACAGCCGGGCGCGGTTGCAGGTGCCGCAGAACGCGTTCGTCACGGAGGAGATCACGCCGATCTCGCCGGATCCGTCGGCGTATCGCCACCGCTTCGCGGTCTCGCCGGGGGCGGACGGCGCGACCTGCTCGAGCGGGAAGCGGGCGGCGATGTTCGCGACGATCTCGGCCGACGGGACGACCTCGTCGAGGCTCCAGCCGTTCGTCGCGCCGACGTCCATGTACTCGATGAAGCGCAGCACGTGGCCGGTGCCGCGGAAGTGCTCTGCGAGGCTCAGGATCTCGCCGTCGTTGAGCCCGCGCTTGACCACCGTGTTGAGCTTCACCGGCATGCCCGCGGCCTGGGCGGCGTCGATGCCCTGCAGCACCCGGGCGACGGGGAACTGCACGTCGTTCATGCGACGAAACAGCTGGTCGTCCAGTGAGTCGATCGACACCGTGACGCGATCGACGCCCGCGGCCTTGAGCGCTTCGGCCTTCACGGCGAGGGCGGATCCGTTGGTCGTCAGGGCGATCTCGGGCTTGGATCCTTCGAGCGTGCGCAGGGCGGCGAGGCGTGAGACGAGCTCCTCGATGCCGCGGCGCAGCAGCGGCTCACCGCCGGTGAGGCGGAGTTTGCGGACGCCGTTCGCGAGCGCGGCGCGGGCGATCCGCTCGATCTCCTCGAACGTGAGCAGTTCATGCCGTTCGAGGAATGCATAGTCGCGACCGAACACCTCGCGCGGCATGCAGTACACGCAGCGGAAGTTGCACCGGTCGGTCACCGAGATCCGCAGATCGCGCAGCGGGCGGTCACGGGTGTCGAGGACGCCGGTCGACGGCAGCTGCATGGGTGACATCGGTCGGCCTCCTTTCGAGGGGCAACCGTAGCACCGGCGCGGCGGTGCGGGATCCGAACGGCCTCCAGTTCGGTCCGGCGGACAACGCGTGTGGTCCCTGAGCGAGGAGCGCTCGCTCAGGAACCGGCGCGGACCGAGACGTCGGCCTCGTCGACGCGGAACGCCAGGCGCTGCCCGGGTCGCAGGCCGAGGGCGACGGCGTGCGTCGACGGGCAGTCCACCGCGACCGCCGGATGCTCGGCGGTGCGCAGCCGGATCCCGCCGGGGATCGGTTCCAGCTCCGTGACGCGACCGTCCCAGCGGTTCGGGACGGATCCGGCCCCGTCCGCCCGCGCCGGATCCACACGCACCGACCCCGGCGCGAACACGGCGCTTCCCGCCGCCCCCGCTCCCAGGGTGTCGCCGTGCCCGCGCAGCACGAGACCGTCCGGCGTCCGCACCGCTCTGTCGCCCGTGCCGACCGCCCCGAGACGGTTCACCCCGGCGAGGGCGGCGACGAAGTCGGACCGCGGATGGCCGATCACCTCGGCGGTGCGCGCCGACTGCTCCACCGCCCCGTCGTGCATCACGAGCGTGCGCTCGGCCAGGATCAGCGCATCCATCGGGTCGTGCGTGACGAGCACGATCGGCATCGCGCGCCCGCCTGCTCCGGTGGTGTGCGCCTGCGCGGCGATGAGGCGCCGCGCCTGTGCGGCGGAGGGGGCGTCGAGCGCGGCGAACGGCTCGTCCAGAAGCAGGGCGTCGGGCTCGGAGGCCAGCGCACGGGCGATCGCCGCCCGCTGCTGCTGCCCGCCCGAGAGCTCGGCGGGCCTCCGGGACGCGAGTCCGCCGAGGCCCACCTCCTCGAGCCGCTGCTCGGCACGGCGCCGCGCCTCGCCGCGGGGGACGCCCTGCGCGCGCGGCCCGAACGCCACGTTCTCGCGCACCGACAGGTGCGGGAACAGGAGGGGGCGCTGCCCGAGCAGAGCGATGCGGCGGTGCTCCGGTGGCACGTGCACGCGCCGTGCCGTCGCTGCGCCGCCCCGCGAGCCGGCCGGCGCGTCGAGCAGGCGGCCGGCCACCTCGATGGTCCCGGAGACGGGCAGGATCCCGGCGATCGCGTCCAGCAGGGTGGACTTGCCGGATCCGTTGGGCCCGATCACGGCCAGGATCTCGCCCGGTTGCGCCTCGAATGCGGCGGAGAGCGCGAAGCCGCCGCGCCGAGCCCGCAGGTCGACCCTCATCGCAGGGCCCCCGGACGCCATCCGCGCACCAGCACCAGGGCGGCGACGGCGACGAGGATCAGCATGAGCGAGAGCGCGATCGCCGTGTCCTCCTCGACGCCGGCGCCGTTGAACGCGGTGTAGATCGCGAGCGGCATCGTGCGGGTGACGCCGGCGGAGTTGCCCGCGAACAGTGCCGTCGCGCCGAACTCTCCCAGTGCGCGTGCGAAGCACAGCACGGTGCCCGCGACGAGGCCCGGAGCGGCGAGGGGCAGCGTCACCCGGCGGAACACCGTGAACCGGCCGGCGCCGAGACCCGCGGCCACGTGCTCGTGCTCGGTGCCGATCGCGCGCAGCGCGCCCTCGATCGAGATCACCAGGAACGGCAGCGCCACGAACGCCTGCGCGATCACCACCGCCGTGGTGGTGAACGGGATCTGGATCCCGGCGATCGCCAGCGTCGCGCCGAGCAGGCCGTTGCGACCGAGCAGCGCGAGCAGGGCGATCCCGCCGACCAGGGGCGGCAGCACCAGGGGCAGCGTGGTCACCGTGCGCAGCACGGCGGCGAGCCCTGCGGGGCTGCGGGCGATGGCCACCGCGAGGGGGATCCCGAGGAGTGCGCAGAGCGCGGTGGCGATCGTCGCGGTGACGAGCGACAGCCCGAGCGCCTGCAGGGCCGCCGGCGACGTGACCGCAGCGGGCACGGTCGCCCAGTCCAGCCGCACCAGGAGCGCGACGAACGGCAGCACCAGCAGGAGCACGGCGATCAGCGCCGGCACCAGCAGCCAGGCGGGCAGGCGCTCGCCGCGCGGGGACGGCGCGGCGCCGCGCGCGGTCGGCTGCTCCGACGCCGCGCGCAGTCCGCTCCGCCCCGCCGTGCTCATTCCCCGCCGAATCCGAGCCCGGTGAGGATCCGCCGGCCCTTGTCCGACAGCACGAACGCCTGGAACGCGGCGGCCGCTTCGGGGTTCTTCGACGCCTTCAGCACCGTGATGGGGTACTTGTTCACGGCCTTCTCGGCGCCGGCGATGGCGACGCCGGTCACGGCGGGTCCCGCCGCCTTGACGTCGGTCGTGTAGACCAGGCCCGCGTCGGCCTCGCCGGCCTTGACCTTGGCGAGCACGGCGCTCACGTTCTGCTCCTCGCTCACCGGCGTGACCGTGGCCCCGGCGGCATCGAGAAGCGTCTTGGCCGCGTTGCCGCACGGCACGGCCGGGGCGCACAGCACCACCTTGAGGCCGGGGTCGGCGAGGGAGGTCAGATCCTTCACCTTCCGCGGGTTGCCGGGGGCGACGGCGATCTGCAGCACGTTCGTCGTGAAGACCGGCGCGGGCCCTGCCAGCCCTGCCTGGGCGACCTTGTCCATGTTCTTCTGGTCGGCCGAGGCGAAGACGTCGACCGGGGCGCCCTCGATGATCTGCGTCGCAAGCGTCGAGGATCCGTCGTAGGTGATCGGGTTGACGTGCACCTTCGGGTTCTCGGCCTCGAACTCGGCGGTGATCTGGTCGAACGCCTTGCTCAGCGACGCGGCGGCGAAGACGGTGAGCTCCCCGCTCGCCGTCGATGCAGAGGCGGTGGGGGTCGGCGTGGGCGTCGATGCGGGCGCGGCTGCGGAGCACGCGGCGAGGGCGAGCGTCGCGGCGAGAGCGGTGGCGGTCAGCGCCGCCAGGCGGAGTCGGGTGCGGGTCATTCGGGATCAGGCCCTCTCGGCTTCGATGATCATCATGGTGGCCTTGGTGACGGCGACGGCCTTGCTGCCGACCTCGAGCCCGAGTTCCGCGGCTCCTTCGGCGCTCATCAGCGACACGATGCGGTGCGGACCGCTCTGCAGCTCGATCTGCGCCATCAGGCCCTCCACGCGCACGGCGGTGACGAGTCCGACGAAGCGGTTGCGCGCACTGCGCACCAGGTCGTCGCCGGGATCTGGTTCGCTCGCGAGCGCCTGGGCGCGCTCGGCGAGCTCCGCACCGGGCACGACCTGGTGCCCGGTGGCGTCGGTGGACAGGGTGAGGATCCCGTCGGCCGCCCAGCGGCGCACGGTGTCGTCGCTGACTCCTAGCAGGCTGGCAGCCTCACGGATCCGAAAATGCGTCATGAAGATGACCATAGCGCCGCAGATGCGGCAAGGCAATTGTGATTACCGCAATGCGGAATCTGGATTTCGAAAAGTTGTGGACGGGTGGCGGGAACGCTGTTACTGTCGAGCCAGCCCGAAGCCGCATCCACGGCCGAAGGCGGGATGACAACCTAGCGGTTCGACGTACTTATCTCGAGGAAGGGCCCGACGAGGGGCCCGACCGGAAGCCGTATCACTGCGACGACAGCAAGGAAGCTCTCCATGAACAGCACACCTGTGCCTTCGGACAGCAGTGCGCCTTCGGCCGCCGCGGCGACCACGCCGGCCGAGTACCTCGCTCAGGCGGTCGCCCTCGCCACGGCCAACGTCCGAGACGCCGGAGGTCCGTTCGGCGCCATCATCGTCTCGGCCGACGGCCGGGTCTTCGAGGGCGTCAACCGGGTCACCGCGAACCTCGACCCCTCGGCGCACGCCGAGGTGACCGCGATCCGCAACGCGTGCCAGCAGCTCGGCACGTTCGACCTCTCCGGCGCCACCCTCTACACGAGCTGCGAGCCCTGCCCGATGTGCCTGGCCACGTCGCTCTGGGCGCGCATCGACCGCGTCTACTTCGCGGCGAACCGCGACGACGCGGCCGACGCGGGCTTCGACGACGCGGTGTTCTACCGCTATTTCGAGGGCGGGCCCGAGGACCGGGCGATCATGCCCGTGAGCGACATCGCGCTGCCTCCCGAGGAGCGCGTCGCGCCCTTCACCGAGTGGAGCCTCACCACCACCCGCATCGAGTACTGACCCGACCCGACCGATCCAGGAGCAGACAATGACGTCCCACACTCCCTCTCCCGACACCGAGGGCATGCCCGCCGTCTCCGGCGGCGACGTGTTCTCCCGCAGCACGGAAGACCTCCCGCCGCTGAAGACCGGCGCCAGCACCACCGTCGACGCGGAACCGGCGAACGCCTTCGACCGCTTCTTCGAGATCACCCGCCGAGGCTCGACCATCGGCCGGGAGATCCGCGGCGGCATCGTGACCTTCGTCACCATGGCCTACATCGTGATCCTCAACCCGCTGATCCTCGGCGGGACGAAGGACGTGGTCGGCCACGCGCTGCAGGCCGCGCAGATCGGCGCCGCGACCGGCCTCACCGCCGGCGTGATGACGATCCTCTTCGGCGTGGTCGCGCGGCTGCCGTTCGCGATCGCGGCGGGCCTCGGGATCAACTCCTTCCTCGCCGTCTCGGTGGTCGGCCAGGTCACCTGGCAGGAGGCGATGGGCCTCGTGGTCGTCAACGGCGTGCTGATCGTGCTGTTCGGGGCCACGGGCATCCGGACCGCGATCTTCAAGGCCGTCCCGCAGGCGCTCAAGGCGGCGATCACTGTCGGCATCGGCCTCTTCATCGCCTTCATCGGCTTCGTCGACTCCGGCTTCGTCAACCGCACCCCGGCGGGCCCTCCGGTCCAGCTCGGCAACGGCGGATCGCTCACCTCGGTGCCCACGCTGATCTTCCTGCTGGGCGTCGTCGTCATCGCGATCCTCGTGGCGCGCAAGGTGCCCGGCGGCATCCTGATCGGCATCGTGGCCACGACCGTCGTCGCGCTCATCGCGCAGGCGGTGCTGAACCTCGGACCCTCGTTCAAGGATCCCAACGGCTGGCACATGACCATCCCGCAGCTGCCCAGCACGTGGATCACCGTGCCCGACTTCGGGCTCGTCGGCCAGTTCGACCTGTTCGGCGCCTTCGGCCGCATCGGCGCGCTCTCCGCCACGATGCTCGTCTTCACCCTGGTGTTCTCGAACTTCTTCGACGCCATGGGCACCATGACCGGCCTCGCCAAGAACGCAGGCCTGGCCTACAAGGACGGCACGTTCCCGCGGCTGCGCTCCGCGTTCGTCGTCGAGGGCTTCGGTGCCGTCGCCGGCGGCGTGACCTCGACCTCATCGAACACGGTCTACGTCGACAGCGCCTCCGGCATCGGCGAGGGTGCTCGCACGGGTCTCGCGTCGCTCGTCGTCGGCGTGCTCTTCCTGCTCTCGATGTTCGTCACCCCGCTCACGCTGGTCGTGCCGATCGAGGTCGGATCCGCGGCGCTGGTGGTCGTCGGCGCCATGATGATGGCGCAGATCCGCGAGATCAGGTTCGACAAGTTCGCGGTCGCGCTGCCGGCGTTCCTCACCATCGTGACGATGCCGCTGACGTACTCGATCGCGAACGGCATCGGCGTCGGCTTCATCTCCTGGGCGCTCGTCAACGCGCTGTCGGGACGCGCGCGCAAGGTGCACTGGCTCATGTGGGTCGTCGCGGCGGGGTTCGCCCTGTACTTCGTCCGCGGGCCGGTGGAGCAGCTGCTCGGCCACTGAGCCCTCACCCCCGCAGCCCCGAGCGTCGCCGCGGGAGGGGCCTGGGGGAATTCCGGGTCAGGATCCACGGCGTCACACAGCCGGGGACGCCCGCGGGCGCGAGAACGGCGCCCCGACAGGGATCGTCGGGGCGCCGTTTCGTGCAGCTCGCTCAGACGAGCTGGATGTTCGCCGCCTGCATGCCCTTCGGGCCGCGCTCAGCGTCGAAAGAGACCTTCTGGTTCTCTTCGAGGTTGCGGTAGCCGTCGCCGGTGATCGCGCTGAAGTGCGCGAAGACGTCGGCGGTCCCGTCGTCGGGGGAGATGAAGCCGAAGCCCTTCTCGGAGTTGAACCATTTGACGATGCCCGTGGCCATGACGTCATTCCTTCGTTGTCTGGGACCAGCGAGTGATCCGCGAGTGCGCGGCAAACCTGCCGCGACGTGGGGGAGATCGGGATTCGATCGGCGAAGCGCATCACGATGGCTGATGCGACCAGAGCCACTGAACTGAATACCCGCCCGGCGCGTAGCCGGGGCCAGAAGATGGTCCGGAGATCACTCCGGCAGAAACCACAACTTCAATAACCTGAACCCGAGCCTACACGAGATCCGATCCTCTCCGGACAGCGGTGCATCCCGGCTAGCGTGGCACGAGGAGGAACCCATGAGTACCGACCCCGAACTGCACGCCCGGCTGGATGAGATCTTCGCCGCGCGGGATCGCGCACGGATGGCACCGACCATCGCCGCGTTCCTCGACGTGCTCGCCGAGCATCCCGACGATCCGGCCGTGCTCTACGAGGTGGGCGGCGCGTACGACACCGACGGTCAGGAGGAGACGGCGCTCGGCTACTACCGGCGGGCGATGGCGGCGGGACTGGAGGGGCGTCGGCTGCGGCAGTGCTTCCTGCAGCTCGGCAGCACCCTGCGCAATCTCGGCCGTCTCGACGAGAGCCTCGCCGTGTTCGACGAGGGCATCGCGCTGTTCCCCGAGGCGGAGTCGCTGGGCCTCTTCCGCGCTCTCACCCTGCACGCGATGGGTCGGCCGAGCGCCGCGCTCGGCGCCGTGCTCACCGTGATCGCCGACCGGTTCCCGACCGCGGAGGTGCAGCGCTACGAGGCGGCGCTCCGCGGCAACGCGGCCTACCTCGCGTCTCTCGACGACTGACCCCCTCAGGGCCGGTGCGGCGACGTCGCCTGCGGGGACCCGCTCACCACTCCCGGACGACGGTCGCCTTGGGTCCCGCCACGAGGGAGCGCGCGGGAACGTCGTCGGCCACGACCGAGCCCGCCGCGACGACCGCGTCCCTGCCGATCGTGACGCCCGGCAGGATCGTCGCGCCCACGCCGATCCAGACGTCGTCCTCGACGAGGATTGGCGCCCCGGAGAGGTACTGCCGCCGCTCCTCGGGATCGACGGGGTGCCCCACGGTGATGAACGTCGCCTTCGGTCCGACCATCACGCCGTCACCGAGCCGGATCCCGGCGAAGTCGAGGAAGGTGCATCCCTGGTTGATGAAGACGCGTTCGCCCAGCTCGAGGCGCAGGCCGTGGTCGGTGTAAAAGGGCGGGTAGACGGTGAGGCGCGGCGGAAGGGGGCGCCCGAGGATCTCCGCGAGCACTGTCGCGCGGCCCGCCTCGTCGTCGAACGGCAGCAGGTTGAGGCGCGAGGTCAGCGCGCTCACCGCGAGCACGCGCTCGCTCATCGCGCGGAACTCGGCGCCCAGCACGCGCTCGCCGGCCGCCAGGAGCTCGGGGTCGTGGATCGGCAGGAAGCGGTCGCGCGTCATCCCTCCAGTATGCGAACCGCGGGGAACAATCGGTCCTGTTCCTCCGCGTCGGTGCCGAGCCGTCGTCCGCTGATGCTCATCGCGCAGCCGAAGAAGTAGCGCCGCACCTCGACCTCCAGGCCCGGTACGGCCCGGAACGCCGCGACGGCGCGCGATCCGTCGCCGAACCCGGCGAGGTAGCGATGCAGCATGCGGTACTCGGTCGGGTCGGAGAGCAGGAGCAGCCCGGCGAGGGGGACGATCCAGCGCAGGTAGGAGCGGTAGGCCACGCGCAGCGGACCGCAGGCGGGCTCTGTCACGTCCAGGAACGCGAAGGACCCGCCCGGGCGAAGGGTGCGCGCGACCTCGGCGGCCAGGCGCTCCAGCTGCCGGGCGTCGAACGTCTTGAGGCCGTATGCGCTGACCGCGATGTCGACTGAGGCGCTCGGGGTTGTCTGCTCCAGGGCGTCCTCCTGGCGCAGTCGCACCCGCCCGGCGAAACGGCCGAGATTAAGCCGCTGCGCCTGCGCCAGCATCTCGTCGGAGAAGTCGAGCGCCGTGATCTGCGCCTGCGGGAGCCGTCGCTCGATGGTGGCCCAGGTCTCACCGCGACCGCTCATGAGATCGAGCACGCGGCGAGGGGAGCCGGTCGCCGGCACGAGGCGCAGCAGTCGATGGCGCCACAGCACCGAGAAGCCGAGCGACAGCATCACGTTCATCCGGTCGTAGGAGCGCGCCATGCGGTCGAAGAGGTGGCGCACGCCGGCGGGGTCATAGAGCGGGTCGGGCGTGCACGGCACGGCGTCGGAGGCGGGGAGGGTGACGGCGGAGGCTGCCGGGATCGTGGGCATGGAAAGACCATACCCGCAGAACTGAACATGTTCAATAAACGATTCGGCGAACACGGACGGCGGCGGCGCCGGGACGACCTACTCGATCGCGGCGGCCTCGTCGATGAGCTGCAGGATCCGGGCGGCGACGCTCACCGCGATCACCGCGGGCTGCTTGCCGGAGACCTCGGGGATCCCGATCGGCGTGGTCACCCGGGCGAGGTCCTCGTCCGTCTGCCCCAGCTCGTGGAGCTTCGCGCGGAACCGCGCCCACTTCGAAGCGGATCCGATGAGGCCGACGGATCCGAGTCCCGGACTGCGCAGAGCCTGGTCGACGATCGCGAGGTCCTCGACATGATCGTGCGTCATGACGAGCACGTGCGCACCGGGGGCGAGATCCGCGAGCGCGGTCTCGGGGACCGGTGCGTGCACGACGCGCACCCGGGCGACCGCGTCGCCGAGCGGACCGTGCTCGCCGGGTGCGCCGATCCGCTCCTCGGTCAGCATCTCAGCGCGCGAGTCCACGAGCACGAGATCGAGCTCGTGGCGGGCGAGGATGCGGGCGAGCTCGAGGCCGACGTGGCCGAGGCCGAACACGGCG
>Ga0308158_10002739_pt1 | contig 16234 bp, 12 predicted proteins | sample PhyBR2_FD_201038 | JGI IMG/M metagenome (GOLD analysis project Ga0308158, IMG submission 201038) | Phyllosphere microbial communities from UC Gill Tract Community Farm, Albany, California, United States - DLSLB.R2 | ecosystem: Host-associated > Plants > Phyllosphere > Unclassified | place: USA... | reverse complement strand
CAAAGGCCAGGCGCGCATGACCTTTACGGCCGAGATCAGCTCTACCGCGCAGCTGTTGAAGGCCTTGAATGTCATCAAGGATGTCAGCGGCGTGCTTGAAGCGCGGCGCAGCTGATCGCAGGAGTGCACAGGTCGGCGTCGGTCGGCGTAGGTCGGATTAGCGCGCAGCGCGTAATCCGACAACATTGTTGACGTCAATGGTGTTGTCGGATTACGGCCCTTTAGGGCCTGCGCGGCGCGGCCTAATCCGACCTACCCGACCTACCTGCTCCCTGCCGAGCCAGGATGCAGGCCCGCCATCGCCCCTGTTTCGGGCTGCAGGGTGATATGGTCGATGCCGTGTTGTTCCAGCAGCATAGCCTTGATGCTGCGCAGCACGCGTGGCCAGTGTTCCAGTTCCACGATTTCCACGTGGCCGATCAGCGCCGGCTGGCCCGGCGACATGTCCCACACATGCAGGTCATGCACGGACAGCACGCCGTCGACCCGTTCCAGGTCGGCGCCCACTTTCAGGTAGTCGATCTGGTACGGCACGCCTTCCATCAGGAAGTGGTAGGAATCTTTCAGTACGCCAAAGGTGGACTTCAGGATCAGCAGCGAAACCAGCACCGACAGCAGCGGATCGATCTGCATCCAGCCGGTGAAATAGATGACGGCGCCGGCCACGATGGCCGCTACCGAGCCGAGCAGGTCACCCATCACGTGCACGAGGGCGGCGCGCGTATTGACGCTGTCCTTGTCTTTCGACAGCACCCAGGCCACCACCAGGTTGATCGCCAGGCCGATCAAGGCCACCACGAATACCATGCCGCCTTGCACTGTTTGTGGCGTGTTGAAACGCAGCACCGCCTCGTAGCAGATCCAGCCGACCACGCACAGCATGGCCAGCGCATTGACAAAGGCCGCCAGCGCTTCGGCGCGGCCGAAGCCGAACGAGTGGCGCGGCGAGGGCGGGCGTCGCGCGATCAGCTGCGCCATCAGCGCCAGGCCCAGCGCGGCCGCATCGGTCACCATATGGCCGGCGTCGGAAATGAGGGCAAGCGAATTGGACCAGAAGCCGGCGGCCACCTCGATGCCGGCAAACGACAGCGTCAGTCCCAGCGCCCAGGCCAGCACATTGCCGCTGCGGCCCTCGAAGGAGTGGGTGTGGTGTGCGTCGCCTTTGAGGTGGGCGTGCAAATGCTGGTCTGGCTCGCTGCGATGGTCGTGCATGGTATCAATCTCGAATCGTGTTGGCACAAGTGTAAATGAAAAGTAACAATACCGTTGCTTTGCCAGCAGTCGCCACCATCAGATAAGGAAAGACCATGTCGCTGAAAAAAGGACAGAAGCTCAAGCTCGACAGCAGCAACAGTGCCAGTGAAATGGCTGTGCGCTGCACGGTGCAGGCGCCGTTTCATATCGATATCAGCTGCTTTGGCCTCGATGCCAATGACAAGCTGGCCGATGATGCCTATATGGTGTTTTACAACCAGACCGCGTCGCCCCATGGCGAGATCCGCCTGCTGGCCGATGTGCCGGACAGCCATTTCGCGGTCAGCCTCGCGCGCCTGCCGGCGCAGGTCAGCAAACTGGTGTTTGCGGCGGCCATCGATCCGGCGCACCAGCAGAGCATGCAGCAGTTGCAGTCGCTGGAGCTGCGCGTGGGCGAGCATGTGTTCAGCCTGACAGGCGCCGACTTCAGCGGCGAGAAGGCCATCATGATTGCCGAGCTGTACCGCAAGGACGGCGACTGGCGCCTGGGCCTGAACGGCCAGGGCTTCAACGGCGGCCTGGACGCCTTGCTCGTGCATTTCGGCGGCGAAGTGGCGTCCGCTGCTGCACCTGCGCCGGCAACGGTGGTGACCCCGGCAAAAATATCACTGGAAAAACGCTTCGAGCAGAAAGCGCCGCAACTGGTGTCGCTGGCAAAGCTGGCCAGTGTCTCGCTGGCCAAGAACCAGCTCGACCAGGTACGCGCCAGGGCGGCGTTCGTGATCGATGCGTCCGGCTCGATGCATGGCCAGTACACGAGTGGCCGCGTACAGGAAGCGGTCAACCGCGTCTTTCCGCTGGGCGTGCATTTCGATGATGACGAAGAGCTGGAAACCTGGGCTTTTGCGCAGAAAAGCAGGCAGCTGGGCAATGTGACGTTTGCCAACGTGAACGATTACGTCGAGCGCGAGGGCGGTGGCTGGAAGAAGTGGATGGATGATCTCAATGCCGGCTACAACAATGAACCGGCTGTGATCCGCCAGGTAATCGCGCATTTTACCGGCCTGGCGGCACCTGAGGTGGTGAGCAAAAAAACCGGGATATTTTCATCGAAAAAAGCGCTGCCCGACACCTTTGCGCCAGCGGTGGACATGAAAACGCCGGTGCTGGTGCTGTTTATTTCCGATGGCGGCGTGTCGCATAATGATGAAATCGAATTGCTGATTCGCTGGTCTAGCACGCTGCCGATTTTCTGGCAGTTTATCGGCATCGGCGGCTCCAGCTATGGGGCGCTGGAGCGGCTCGATGAGCTCTCTGGCCGCCATATCGACAATGCGAACTTCTTTGCGCTGAACGACCTGCGCCAGATTACCGAAGCGCAGCTATACGATCGCATGATGCAGGAGTTTCCTGGCTGGCTGAAACAGGCACGCAGCAAAGGCATGATCGGCAGCGGCGCATAAACATTGCGCCGCTGCCGCTTACATGACTACCGCATAAGCATAATTAAGACGCAACGGCTTCGCCGAATTTGCCTTCGCGGAAGTCCTGCACGGCCTGGAAGACCTCGGCCTGGGTATTCATCACGAACGGGCCGTACTGGGCGATCGGCTCGTTGAGCGGCTTGCCTGCTACCAGAATCACGCGCCCGCCTTCGGGGGCGCTGATGCGCACGCCGTCGCTGCCGGCGGTATTGGCAAAAATGGCCATGCGCAGCGCCGGCACCGTTTTGTCATCAAGCTGCACTTCGCCACGGAAGGTGTATAAAAAGGCGTTGTGGCCGGGTGGCAAGGGCTGCTCGAAGCTGGTGCCTGGCGGCAGCTCGATATCGAGATACAGCGGCTCGGTCCGGTCACGCTCGACGGCGCCCGTGACGCCATGGCTGCTGCCGGCAATCACCTGTACCTTGACGCCCGTTCCGGTGGTGTAGCGGGGAATCTCCTCGCTGGAAAAGTCGCGGTACCACGGCTTGCGCATCTTGTCGCTGGCGGGCAGGTTCAGCCACAGCTGAAAGCCTTCCATCACGCCTTCTTCCTGCTCCGGCATTTCCGAGTGGATCACGCCGCTGCCGGCCGTCATCCATTGCACACCGCCTGACGAGAGCAGCCCCTCGTGGCCGGCGCTGTCGAGGTGGCGCATGCGCCCCGTGATCATGTAAGACACGGTTTCAAAGCCGCGGTGCGGATGCTCGGGAAAGCCGGCGATATAGTCATTGGGCTGGTCGCTGGCAAAATTGTCGAGCATCAGGAAAGGATCGAGGCGGCGCTGCAGTTGCTGCGTCAGCACCCGGTTGATCTTCACGCCCGCGCCGTCCATCACGGCCTGGCCGGCAATCACGCGCTCGACCTTGCGTGGGCTGGCAACAGTGCCAGCGACAGTTTGGTTATCGTTCATCTTGTTCTCCTTGTGCTCGACAAAAATGGTTACACCAGTACGGCGTTGATTTCTGCGTCGGCCTGCGCCTGCGCCTTGGCCACGGCGTCCGGACCCATGCCCATGCCTTCCGAATACACATACTGCACATCGGTCAAGCCCAGGAAACCGAACATGGTGTTCAGGAATGGCACCTGGCTGTCGGTCGGGCCGTTGCGGTGCATGCCGCCACGCGACAGGCCCACATAGACTTTCTTGCCAGAGAGCAGGCCAACCGGGCCATTTTCCGTGTACTTGAAGGTCACGTTGGCGCGGGCAATCGCGTCAAACCAGCTTTTGAGCTGCACGGTGATGCCGAAGTTGTACATCGGTGCGCCCACCACGATCACGTCGGCAGCTTGCACCTGTGCGATCAGCGCGTCGTCCAGGGCCACGCGGGCAGCCTGCTCGGCGCTGCGCTGGTCCGCTGGCGTAAACAGCGCCTGCAGCGTGGCTTCATCGAGTACCGGATGGGGCTGGGCAGCGAGATCGCGGCGCACCAGGGTGGCGCCGGGATTGGCAGCCAGTACGCGGGCCGAGAGGGCGTCAGCCAGGCGGGTCGAGGCGGAGCCGGTGCTGCGGGCGCTGGAATTGATTTGCAGAATGTTCATGGTGTGTTCTCCGTGTTGGGTAGTGTGTTGCGATGGATGAACTATAGCAATCCCAAATCCAATACGGAAGACGTTAAAATGAGTAACATTAGCTCAAAAATGGAACAATCGAGATAGCGGAAATGATGGAACTGGATCCTGGGGATTTATTGCTGTTTGCGCGCGTGGTGGAGAGCGGCAGTTTTTCACGCGCTGCCGACCGTATCGGCCTGCCCAAGTCGACCGTGTCGCGCCGCGTGGGGCAGCTGGAAGCAAAGCTCGGTGAACGCCTGCTGCAGCGAACCACGCGCAAGCTGGCGCTGACCGAGTTTGGCGCCAGCCTGCTCGGCCATGCGCGCCGCGTGGTGGAGGAGGTGGAAGCGGCCGGTGCGCTGGCGCAGCATCGCCAGGCCGGGCCCAGCGGCCTGCTGCGCATTTCCATGCCGGCCGACTTTGCCGACCTGCTGATGCGCCAGGTACTGGCCGAGTTCGTGCGCCGTTATCCCGCTATTTCGCTCGAGCTCGATCTGTCGGCGCGGCGCGTGGACTTACTGGAAGAGAACTTCGACCTGGCCATTCGCATGGGCAATCTGCCCGACGACGCCAGCCTGGCGGCGCGCCGCGTGGCCTTCAGCACGCTGGCGCTGTATGCCTCGCCACAATATACGGCGGTGCATGGCCTGCCCGAGCATCCGGATGATCTGTTCGGTCACGATCTGCTGAGCTTGCCACGCGTCGTGCATGGCCTGGTCAGCTGGACTTTGGTGCGCGGCAAAACCACCTGGCAGCGCGAGCTGCCGGTGCGCCTGCTGGCCAATTCACCCGAGCTGCTGATACGCATGGCGTGCACCGGCGTGGGCATCGCCGCCAGTACCGACCGCTTTGCCACGTCCTATCTGAAAACCGGGGAACTGGTACGCGTGTTGCCGGAGTGGAGTTTCCCGATGGTGACGGGCTGGGCGGTGTTTCCCGGCCGGCGGCTGATGCCGGCCAAGACCCGGGCGTTTCTCGATCTGATGGACGAACTGTACCAGGGCGACCGGCCCGTGTAGGCCAGCCGCCGCCTGGGCAGATCAGGACAGGTTGCCCATCACTTCGCCCAGTTGCACCGGGCCGGCCGGCTGCCAGGCCGGGTTGAATTGCAGCGTGTCTTTCGGGAACAGCATGACCACGGTAGAGCCGAGCAGGAAGCGGCCCAGTTCTTCGCCTTTTTTCAGCACCACATTGTCGTTGGCGTAGCTCCAGTCACGCACCTGACCCGAACGCGGCGGATTGACCACGCCGTGCCAGACGGTAGCCATGCTGCCCACGATGGTGGCGCCCACCAGCGTCATCACGAACGGGCCGTTGGCGGTATCGAACACGCATACCACGCGTTCGTTGCGGGCAAACAGGCCGGGGATGCCACGCGCGGTGGTCGGATTGACCGAGAACAGTTCACCTGGCACATAGATCATGCGCGTCAGGCGGCCGTCGCACGGCATATGGATGCGATGGTAATCGCGCGGACTCAGGTACAGATTGGCAAAGCTGCCGTGCTCGAACTGCGCCGCCAGCGCCGCATCGCCGCCAACCAGGGCGGTGGTGCTGAAATTGTGCCCCTTGGCCTGGAAGATCTGATCCTTGTCGATGGTGCCGAACTGGCTGATGCGGCCGTCGACCGGGCATACATAGTCAGCCTCGGCAATCGGGCGCACACCAGGGCGCAATGCACGCGTGAAAAAGTCGTTAAAGCTCGTGTAGTGGCTGATATCCGGATCCAGCGCCTCGTCCATGTTGACGTTGTAGCGGCCAACAAACCAGCGGATCAGCCGCGTGGTCATGGCGCCGCCCTTGGCGCCGGCCACGCGGCCGGCAAAGTTGGTCAGCGCTCCCTTGGGCAGCAGATATTGGGGCAGGACGGCTAGACGGTCAGACACGATAGGGGGCCTTTGAGTAAAAATTGAAATTGCATTATAGCGGCGAAGCGGCGCCGCATGATACGCCAGGCATACCGGCCGGTGAACCTGCTGACAGAATTTATTTTTAGAAAGATGTGTCTTTAGAGCAAATTTCGCGCACAATCCCTCCCTTAGCTTTTTAGCCATCTTTTTTAGTCATTTTTCTCAGCCATTTTTTAAGCTACTTTCATGATGCCACCACGCAGTTTGCCGTCTCTTTTGTCGTCGTTTCGTCTTGCCGTCTGTACCGCTGCCGTCCTGTTTGCCTGGAATGCCCAGGCGCAGGAAAAAAAATCCGATGCCGAATCGCCGGCACAGCCTGAGGCGGCGCCAGTCCAGAAAGTGGAGGTCAAGGGTAGCGGCTATGATCCGCGCCGCGATGACACGGCCAGCAAGATGGTGGTGTCCAGCGAAGAAATCCTGAAGTACGGTGACACCAACGTGACCGACGTCCTCAAGCGCCTGCCTGGCATTACCGTCAGCGGTGCGGCCGGACGCTCGGGCGGCGAGATCCGCATGCGCGGCCTGGGCAGCGGCTATACGCAGATCCTGCTCAACGGCGAACGCGCGCCGGCCGGTTTTTCGCTCGATACGCTGGCGCCCGAACTGATTGAACGCATTGAAATCCTGCATGCGGCCAGCGCCGAGTACAGCACCCAGTCGATTGCCGGCACCATCAATGTGGTGCTGAAAAAGGCGGTGAAAACGGCGCAGCGCGAAGTCAAGCTGGGCGTGCAGGGTAGCAAGGACAGTTTTTCGCCGACCGTCAACCTGCAGTTGTCCGACCGCGACGGCAATTTCTCCTATTCGCTCAGCGGCTCGCTGTACCGCTTCGACTATCACTATGACAATCCGGCGCAGGAGCTCGCGTATGCACCCGACGGCAGGCAGGTGCTGCAGCGGCGCAGCATGGGTACCGGCGACGGCCGCCCGGAAGGCTTCAACCTGGCGCCGCGCCTGAACTGGGTGCTCGCTGGCGGCGACACAGTCACGGCACAGTTTTTTGTCAATGCCGGACGCGGTGAGCACCGCAGCAATAACCGCATCGAGACCGAGCTGGGCGCGCGTCCCGCTTACGATATCGAGGCGATACAGTCCAGCAACCATAACGCCATCGGGCGCGGCGACCTGACGTGGGTACACAAGCTGGCCGGGGGCACAAAGCTGGAACTGAAGCTGGGCGCATCGAGCGGACGCAATACCTCGGACAGCCGCCAGCGCGGCACGGTCGAGGGCGCGGGGCTGGCGCTGGACCGGCTGATCCATGTCAAATCGACCGAAAACGGCGTCAACTCGACCGGCAAGGTCAGCACGCCGCTGGTGCCCGGCCACGCCCTGTCGATGGGCTGGGACACCGGCTACACCAAGCGTGAGGAAAGCCGGCTGCAGAGGGAAACCCCGTTGCCGCTGGCTGGCGTGCCGGTCAACAGCGACGAAGGTTTTGACGCCGCCATCCGCCGCCTGGCGCTGTATGGACAGGATGAATGGGAGATTACGCCGCGCTGGTCGATGTACGGCGGCGTGCGCTGGGAAGGCATCGAGACGCGCAGCGAGGGCAACAGCTACGACAGCGTGCGCCAGCGCACCAGCGTTTGGAGCCCCCTGCTGCAGACGCTGTGGAAATTACCCGGCACCAAGGGCGACCAGGTACGCCTGGCGCTGACGCGCACCTACAAGGCGCAGCCGACCTCGAGCCTGATTCCACGTCGCAATACGTCGACCAACAACAGTCAGACCGACCCTGACCGCGAAGGCAATCCGAACCTGCGCCCTGAACTGGCGCTGGGCCTGGACGCGTCGTACGAGCACTACTGGGCCGAAGGCGCCTTGCTCAGCGCACGCGCCTCGGCGCGCCGCATCGACGGCTACACGCGGCAGGGTCTGCTGCTGATCAATGAGCGCTGGGTGTATACGCCCGTCAACGATGGCCGTGCCAATACGCAGACGCTGGAGCTGGAAGCGAAATTCCCGCTGCGCGCCGTGTTTGCCACGCCGGTGCCGGCGATCGACCTGCGCGCCAGCCTGAGCCGCAACTGGTCGCAGGTCGAGCGCGTGCCCGGGCCGAACAACCGGCTCGACCAGCAGACGCCGTTCAGCGGCAATGTGGGCATCGACTACAAGACGCCGGGCGGCATGCTGACCACCGGCGGCAGCTTCAATTTCCGCAACGGCGGGCCGGTACGCGTGACCGAGCTGCAAAGCAGCTATACCTCGCCACGGCGTGATCTGGACGTGTACGCCCTGTGGAAGTTCAATCCGAAACTGCAGCTGCGCGTAGCGGCCAGCAATCTGCTGGCGCAGGACTTTGAAAGCGACAGCATCTACAGCGACGCCAGCGGCACGATACGGCGCAACAGCATTTCGCCGAGTTCGCCGCAGGGACGCGCCACGCTGGAGATGAAGTTCTGAGCGCTGGCCGGACTATGATGGCCGATCACCTATAATCGCAGCATTTTATTTATTTAGCTGCAAGGTATAGCCATGACGTTTTCTTCCCTCGGCCTGATCGATCCGCTGGTCCGCAAACTTGACGAACTCGGCTACGACAAGCCGACACCGGTGCAGGCCAAGGCGATTCCTGCCGTCCTGGCAAAGCGTGACTTGATGGCGGCAGCCCAGACCGGCACCGGCAAGACGGCGGCCTTTGCCGTGCCTTTGCTGCAGCGCCTGACCATGGAAGGGCCGCAAGTAGCGCCGCACTGCGTACGCGTGCTGGTGCTGGTACCCACACGCGAGCTGGCCGAGCAGGTATATGGCAGTTTTCGCAGCTACGGCGGCAATTTGCCGCTGCGCAGCTTTGTCGCCTATGGCGGCGTGTCGATCGAGCCGCAGATTGCCAAATTGCGCAAGGGGCTCGATGTGCTGGTGGCCACGCCGGGCCGTCTGCTCGATCTGCAGACGCAGGGCGCCGTCAAATTCGAGCAGCTGCAAACGCTGGTGCTGGACGAGGCCGACCGCATGCTCGACCTCGGTTTCGAGCGGGAACTCGATATCTTGCTGATGGCCGTGCCGAAGCAGCGCCAGACGCTGCTGTTTTCGGCCACGTTTTCCGACGCCGTGCGCGCCATGGCCAAAGGCCTGCTCAAGGATCCGCTGTCGGTCGAGGCGAGTCCGCGCAATACCACTGCCAAGGCCGTGCGGCAGTCGCTGATCACCTGCGATAAGAAAGCCAAGCCGGAACTGTTCCTGCACCTGATGAAAAAGCAGCGCTGGGGCCAGGTGCTGACGTTCGTGAAAACGCGCAAGGGTGTCGAGCAGCTGGTCAAGACCTTGCTCGAGCACGGCGTGCGCGCCGATTCCATTCATGGCGACAAGACCCAGCCCAACCGCCTGCGCGCGCTGGCCCGCTTCAAGGCGGCGGAAGTGCAGGTGCTCGTTGCCACCGACGTGGCCGCGCGCGGCCTTGATATCGAACAGCTGCCGCTGGTGGTCAATTTCGACCTGCCCAGCGTGGCCGAAGACTATATCCACCGCATCGGCCGTACTGGCCGCGCTGGCAGTTCGGGCACGGCGCTGTCGCTGGTATGCGCCGACGAAGTCGAACTGCTGTCGGCCATCGAAGCGCTGACGCGCCAGAGCATCAAGCGTAGCGAAGAGCCCGGCTTCGAGGCTGAACACCGCGTGCCGGCGACCAGGGCGGGCGGCGTCGTCGAGAAAAAGCCGGTCAAGGTCATGACGCCCAAGGCCGCCGAGCGCGCCAGCAAGCGGCGCTTCTACCGTTAAGGTGCACTGAACGGCGCTGCACGTATCGCCCAGGTATGCCATGATGCGTGCATGACCTCGATACCCTTGTTTCCGCTCAATACGGTACTGTATCCCGATGGCTATCTGCCGCTGCAGATCTTCGAGGTGCGCTACCTGGACATGATACGCAACTGCATCAATGGCGAGCAGCCGTTTGGCGTAGTGCAATTGCTGACCGGTACGGAAGTGCGCAAGCCGGGGCAACAGGAGTCGCTGGCGCCGGTGGGTACGCTGGCGCGCGTGGTGGACTGGTCGGCCCCGCTGTCGGGCCTGCTGCAGATCAAGTGCATGGGCACGCAGCGCTTTCGCGTGCTGTCAAGCGAGCAGCTCAAGCACGGCCTGTGGATGGGCGAGATCGACATGCTGGCGCCGGACCTGCCGGTGCCGGTGCCGCCGGAGCAGCAGAACGTGGCCGACGCCCTCGGTGCGCTGATCCGCACGCTGCAGGAAGAAAAAATCCCGCTGGACCAGATGCCGCTGCAGCCACCTTACCGGCTCGACGAGAGTGGCTGGGTGGCCAACCGCTGGTGCGAACTGTTGTCGCTGACGCCGCTGCAAAAGCAATTGCTGTTGAGCCAGGATAACGCCGTGCTGCGTCTGGAACTGGTGCAGGACGTGTTGGCCGACAACGGCCTGCTCGATAACTGATCGTGCAATCTTTTATTTGCGTCAAGATGTCGTTGTGCAATTGCAATTTCTGTTGAGAAATACTTTACGCTATGACGCCGCTTCGTTAAGATAATCACCCTGGCAATAGCGCCAGCAAACTCAAGAGAAAAGCAGATGGCAAAAGCAAGCGCGGAACAGATCAATGCGGCGATGGACAGCCTGGTGGCTGAAGGCCAGGCGCTGACGGTACGCGCGCTGCGCGAAAAACTGGGTGCTGGCGCTTCGCTGGGCACCATCAGCAAGCTTTTGCAGCGCCGCAAGGCCGGCACCCAGCGCCAGGTTGCGGCGGCGGCCGAACTGTCGCCGGTGCTGCGCCAGGCCATCCTTGATTTCGTGGGACAGGAACTGCAGGCCAGTACCAGCTTGCATGAAGCGGAAATGAACGACAATCAACAAGAATTGATGGACCTGGCCACCGAAAACGAGCGCCAGCAGGAGCAGCTGGACCTGCAGGCCGGTGAACTCGATACCCTGCGCGCCGAACTTGAGCGTGAACGCCAGGTTGCCAACCAGGCCCGCACCGACCTGGCCAAGGCGCAGCTGCGCCTGGAAGGCTTGCCACGTCTGGAAGAGGCTGCCGAACAGGCGCGCATGGACCTGGCCAAGGCGCAGTTCAAGCTCGAAGGCATACCGCGCCTGGAAGAAGCGGCCGAGCAGGCACGCACCGAACTGATCGCGGCGCAGCTGAAGCTGGAAAGCATGACGCGCATCGAAACCGAGCTGGCGGCTGTGCGCCTCGAACTGGAAGCCGAGCGTGAAGAGCTGGGCGAAACGCGCGCCGAACTTGATGAAGAACGTACGCTGCGCATCAAGGCGCAGCAGTTTATCGTCGACCCCATCTTCAAGACGCCGGTCGGATAATATCCGGATGCATCCGGCTGGAGATTGTTACCTGTTTCCTTAATAGGCTGATGCCCGGGCGCACTGCCAGCACATCCATCCCAGTCCTGCCAGGTTTGCCACCACCGTCAGCCAGAAAGCGTGCTGGAACGAGCGCTTGCTGGTTTTATGGCGCAGCAGCTGTTGCGCCAGCAGGGCGCCGGGCCAGCCGCATAGCAAACCCATCAGTAACAGATTTTTCTCGGGCGTGCGCCATGCCCGGTTGCGGGCGGCGCGCTTGTCGATGGCGTAAAAAGCAAAGCTGGTAACGCTCATCACGCCATAGGCGGCGGCAACGAGGGTCGGCAGCGGCCACAGCACGCTGGCAAGCACATAGCAGACAATAAACAGGGCAAGGATGGCGTAGGGCATACAGCGTGCGTCTCAGGATGTCAAAGCGGCATTGTACGGCCCCGCTGCGCTCACTGCCGGCTGTGTGAAGCGGCGCACTGACCCATGGCCATGCCCGAGCCCAGAATGGCCCATCATCTGTAACGCAGGAGGCCCGATGCGAGCCCTAATCGTGATTGGCGCATCTGTTGGCGGCATGGAAGCGTTGTCCGTGATTTTTTCCAGCCTGCCGCCCGATTTACCGGCGGCCGTGCTGGTGGTGACCCATATCGGCGCGCGCGACAGTGTGCTGCCTGAACTGCTGGCGAAAACATCGGCCCTGCCGGTACGCTATGCGCGCGACGGCGAACCGGTACTTCCGGGCCACATCCTGATCGCGCCGCCCGACCAGCATATGCTGGTGAATTCGTTAGGCGGGCAATGCGTGATCGAACTGACGCGCGGCCCCAAGGAAAACCATACGCGCCCGGCCATCGATCCGCTGTTTCGCACGGCTGCCGCTGCCGCTGGCGCCAGTGTGATCGGGGTCGTGCTGACCGGCTTTCTCGACGATGGTACCGCCGGTCTTGCCGCCATCAAGGACTGCGGCGGCACGGCCATCGTGCAGCAGCCGTCCGAAGCGGTGGCGCCGTCGATGCCGCAAAGCGCCTTGCTCAATGTGCAGGTTGACCAGTGCCTGCCTGTAGCGCAGATCGGCCCGGCCCTGCTGGCGCTGGCTATCAGGCGTCAACCGGCTGCCATGGCGCCTGCAATACCGGAGGTGACGGTGGTGGAAAATCGTTTTGCCAAGGGAGGCGGTGACATGGAAGAGCTGCAGAAAATCGCCACGCCATCGACCTTTACCTGTCCCGAATGCCATGGCGCCCTGTGGGAGCTGCATGCACAGCAACCCAGGCGGTTTCGCTGTCATACCGGACACAGCTTTACCGCCACCATCCTGGCCGAATTGCAGCATGAAAAAGCCGAAGACGCGATCTGGGCGGCCGTGCGCGCGCTGCAGGAAAAACAGCGGTTGTACGAAAGCCTGGCCGCCAAGGCCACGACCTGGCGCCATACCAGTACTGCCATCGATTATGCAGCCAAGGCAGCGCAGGCGCGCGAGCAGGCTGAACTGCTGCGTGGCATGCTGCTCAAAGCTGCTGCGTGAGTCACACCCGCTATCGCAGGCACTGCGCGAGAATGTAAAATATTGCTCGATAGCATAGCTTTATGTAAAAGCTTTTGCCATACACTTTTCTATTTTGCAACTCGTTTTCGCCGGCAATGCGATGCAAACTGCGTGAGCTAGCTGCACCGTCATCATTCCTTGCAAGCCGCATGGATCAAGGCTTCAAGGCAAGGTAAGCAATTCGCTTGAACTCCTGTAGTCCCCCTCCCACCACATATTTCTGCGCGGAATAGCCAGCGCAACCGTTGTCAAACATTGTTAAAATTTGTTTACTTTCTTGCTATTCCAGTAAGGTAGTCAACAAGGGGGGATCATGTGCCGGTTTAACCACGTTTGCTTGCAGCCGGCACCGTTCTCGCTGAGCAGTTTCAGGCCGTGGAACGCCCGATCAGCCACCGGGACCTGCATATGAACGCACCGCTGTCCAGGCCCGGATGGCCCTCGCCATTTGCCAGTTACTGGCAGGCCGGCTATGAAGGCGCTGACCATGTCAACCATGGCGGCATGCCACAGGATATGAACCAGGCCAACGGCCACCAGCAGCGTGGCCGCGCCGATTACGCCTTGCTGCAGCAGTTCGGCATCCGCACGGTGCGCGAATCGATCGGCTGGCGCCTGGCCGAGCAGGACGGCATCATTGACTTGCATTTTCTCGATGAGCGCCTGAAGGCCGCTCAGGAGTTTGGCCTGCAGATATGCTGGACCTTCTGCCACTATGGCTGGCCGGCCGACATCGATGTGTACGGTCTACAGTTCGTGCCGCGCTTTGCCCGCTTTTGCCGCGCCTGCGCCGATTACCTGGCGCCATATGGGGGCGCGGCGCCTGTCTATTCGCCGATCAATGAGCTGTCGTTTACCAGCTGGGGCCTGTCGGTGCATATGTTCCGTTGCAACAATATGCACGATGAGCGCGCCGGCAGCGAAGCCAAGCGCCAGCTGGTACGCGCCAGTATTGCCGGCAGCGACGCCATCTGGCAGGTCACGCCCGGTGCGCGCCTGCTGCAGTGCGACCCCTTGATCCATATCGTCGCTCCCGCAGCGATGCCCGAGTGGCAGGTGCAGGCAACAAGCTGGCGGGCAGCGCAGTACGACGCCTGGGACATGCTGTGCGGGCGCCTTGAACCGGAACTGGGCGGCGCACCGCGTTACCTCGATCTGATCGGCGCCAACTATTACCACGACAACCAATGGGAATGTGGCAGCAATTTGCGTTTGTGGTGGCATTTGGCCGATGCGCGCCGCATGCCGCTGCACCGGCTGCTGGCCGAACTCCACCATCGCTACCATCGGCCGATACTGATCGCTGAAACCAGCCATGTCGGCAGCGGGCGCGGCGCCTGGATACGCGAGATCGCCGCCGAGGCAGCGCTGGCGACAGGGCAGGGTGTCGATTGCCTGGGCATTTGCCTGTATCCGGCTATCGACCGGCCCGGCTGGGACCAGCCGCAGCAATGGCACCACAGCGGCTTGTGGGACCTCGCCCACCAGGCGCCCGACCCGCTGGCGCGCCAGCTGGTATTGCCCTATGCCCAGGCTATCAGGCAGGCCCAGCAGCTGACGGCCAATCTGTGCGAACGCCCGCGCAAGCATTCGACCCGTCAAGCAAACGAACAACTGTGTGTCAATGTCGGCGCACAGGGCAACTCCAGGGAGACCGTCATGCAAAACCTTATTGTCTTTAGTCATCTGCGCTGGGACTTCGTCTATCAGCGCCCGCAGCAATTACTGACGCGTCTGGCCCAGCATTACCAGGTTGTTTTCATCGAAGAGCCTGTGTACGATCCCGGCCAGGCCAGGCTGCAGACCAGTACGCCGGCACCGAACGTGACCGTGATCCGGCCGCACACGCCCGTGCATGCGCCCGGCTTTCATGACGAACAGATTCCTGTGCTGCAGTCGCTGCTCGAGCACCTGCTGCCGGACAGCCTGGCGCCCATCGTCTGGTTTTACACACCGATGGCCTTGCCGCTGCTGGCCAGCTTTGAACCGGCGCTGGTGGTCTACGACTGCATGGACGAGCTGTCGGCCTTCCGCTCGCCACCGCGCCAGCTGCTGCAACGCGAGTCGGCGCTGCTCAATCTGGCCAATCTTGTCTTTACCGGCGGACCGAGCCTGTACGAGGCCAAGCGCACCCGCCATGCCCATGTGCGCTGCTTTTCCAGCAGCGTCGACGCGATTCATTTCGAACAGGCGCTCGATCGCAGCAACGCCCACCCGATGCAAGACCAGCTTGCCAGGCCACGGCTGGGCTACTACGGCGTGATCGACGAGCGTTTCGATACCGATCTGATCGCTGCACTGGCCGACGCCCATCCCGAATGGCAGATCGTGCTGGTCGGGCCAGTGGTCAAGATCGATGCGGCCACGCTGCCGCAGCGCCAGAATATCCACTACCTGGGCCAGCAGCCATACCAGGCGCTGCCGCAGTTCCTGGCAGGCTGGGATGTGTGCCTGATGCCGTTTGCACTGAACGAGGCGACGCGCTATATCAGCCCGACCAAGGTGCTGGAATACATGGCGGCCGAGCTGCCCATCGTCAGCACGGCGATCCACGACGTGGCCGTGCCGTACGGCGATATCGTGGCCATCGGCCGCGATCATGCCGGTTTTATTGCCAGCTGTGAAGCGGCGCTGGCGCAGACGGCACCGCAGACTGCCGCCATGGCCAAGCGCATGCGCGAGATCGTCGCCGGTACCTCGTGGGACGCCACCGCCACGCAGATGCACGGCTTGCTGCAGCAGGCATTGCGCAAGGACGCCACTGCCGGCAAGGTCAGCGACAACCAGGCAAGCGACGACAAGGCCAGCGACGACAAGGCCAGCGACAACGCGGCAAACGCCATAGTGCCGCAGAACGAAGCGGGCAAGGTCAATGCGCTGCGCGCAACGGGTGCCAGCCAGGCGGTGGGCTGCGTGATTATCGGCGGTGGCCCCACCGGGCTGTCGGCCGCCTATCATGGCGACGCCAATACAGTCATGCTCGAACGCCATGCCAGCGTGGGCGGCTGGTGCCGGTCCCTGCAGGACGGGGGGTTTACCTTCGATTACGCGGGACATATCATGTTTTCCAATGACCCCTACGTGCTCAAGCTGTATGACATCCTGCTCGGCGACAATCAGCACTGGCAGATGCGCGAGGCCTGGGTCTACAGCAAAGGCGGGCATACGCGCTATCCGTTCCAGGGTGCGCTGTATGGCCTGCCGCCCGAGGTAATCAAGGAATGCATCCTGGGCGCCATCGAGGCGCGCCATGGCGCCAGTGCTGCGCTGCCGGGTGCGCCAGCAGT
>Ga0308158_10002738_pt1 | contig 16236 bp, 10 predicted proteins | sample PhyBR2_FD_201038 | JGI IMG/M metagenome (GOLD analysis project Ga0308158, IMG submission 201038) | Phyllosphere microbial communities from UC Gill Tract Community Farm, Albany, California, United States - DLSLB.R2 | ecosystem: Host-associated > Plants > Phyllosphere > Unclassified | place: USA... | reverse complement strand
CGTCGATCGCTCCCACCGAATCGGTGATGTGCGGCAGGACGGGCATCAGGAAGACCCCGACCCGGAATCCGGCGTCCGTCAGGGCGCGCACGGTGTCGAGCCGGGCCTGCGTGGTCGGCGTGCCCGGTTCGATGGAGTGCTGCAGCGCGTCGTCGTACATCGCGATGGACATCTGGATGTCGATCGGCACGCGCTTCGCGGCCTCCATCAGCAGAGGGATGTCGCGGCGGACCAGCGTGCCCTTGGTGAGGATCGACATCGGCGTGCCGGATTCCGCCAGCGCCTGGATGATCCCCGGCATCAGGCGGTATCGCCCCTCCGCCCGCTGGTACGGATCGGTGTTGGTGCCCAGCGCGACGGTCTCGTGCTGCCAGGATCCGCGGCGCAGCTCGCGCCGGAGCACGTCGACGATGTTCGTCTTCACGACGATCTGCGAATCGAAGTCGTGCCCCGCGTCCAGGTCGAGATACTGGTGCGTCCCGCGAGCGAAGCAGTTGTGGCTGATCACGCCGTTTGCGACGAAGTCGCCCGTGCCCGTGGTGATGTCGACGAGTGTGCGGGTGCCCGGCAGAGGCTCGATGCTGACGATGCGCAGGTCAGCAACGGACTTCACTGCCGTGCCCTCAATGCTCAGTTTTCTCGTGATCGCTGGGCTTACAACGGCGAAGAACTTCATCCGAGCGGGCAATCCACCCGTGACTCTGACACAGCGCACGCCATTGGCGCGAGCAGGTTCGAGCACACAGGGGATACCGAATGTGCTGAGCGCAGACATGGTCGTGTTCAAGAGGATCGGGTCGCTGTTCGAGATGCGCAGTACCCCTCGAGAGCAACTGCCTTCGGCATCGAAGATGCCCGAGAGGAAGCCCCTTTGCCACTCTCTGGACTGCATGAAGGGTATGGCTGTGAGACGAGTCTCGATGAGATCCACGTCTGCCTTCTTGGCGGTGTGGATAGCAACCATCGGTGCTCGGGTCTCGCTCTCGGGGGCGAACGCCCTCGTGATGGTACGGATGCCCTCGGAGGAAAGACATGCGCGGGTGCGGTCGAGCGCCTCCTCGTCTTTGAGCGCCAACCGGAATCGATGAACGTGACGAATCCGCTCGTTCGACGGGTAGACGCCGTGAAAGATCATCCCGTCGCCGCGAATCATGCCGGAGAGGTAGCCGAGTCGGTAGTCCTCATGCTCCGCACCGTCTGGGGCGGGCGGCGACCCCGCTCCGAACCCCAGCAGTCGGTTGTTCAAGGTGAGATGCGGTCGCTGTCCCCCATGCGTATCCGCGACATGCTTCCACCCACGGTCGGTGAGGAACCGGTGATCGCCGCTCGCGACCAGTTCGGTCCCGTCCGCGAGTGTGATCCGGTAGGCGCTCTTGCGTGTCGTCCACTTCGCCTCGACGCGCGTCCTGACGTAGCGCCGGTATCTTCCCTGTCGCTGGGTCCCGATGATCTCTTCACCGACCCGCAGACCGCCGATCTGTCTCTGACGGCCATCTGCGCACAGGACAAGGGTGCTCGGATCCAGGCAGTAGACGCATGCATGGCTGCACCCGCGGTAGGGATTGATGGTCCAGTTGAAAGGCATCCGCGACGGCCCGGGGACCGCGTTCAGCGCCGACTTGGCCAGCACCTCGTGGAACGTCATGCCGGAGAACTCCGGCGTGGTCACCGACTGCACGATGCCGTTGCGGTTCTCCAGGCCGGGCAGCGCGGCGGGATCCGCATCGTCGATCGTCTGACCCTGCCACCGCATCCCATCATTAGAACAAAGAAACTAGCTCGGCGCAAGCAATATTCGAACAGAACTATGAATCATGTCGATGCGCCCGCAGCGCCTCGGTCTGCTGCTGCAGCATCGCGCGCACCCCGACGATCACCAATCCCGCAGCCAGGAACGCGAGGCCGATGTGAAACAGGACTGTGCCCAGCCAGGTCTGGAAGACCGCGAAGTCCTTGGGCTCGGGCCGCGCCATGAGCTCGGATTGCACAAGGGTGAGGAAGCCGCCCATCACGATCAGGAGCAGGGCGGCGACGAACAGTGCGGCAACTCCACCGGGGGTGCGGATGTACGGAGGCTCGGGGCTCTGCGAGGTCTGGGTCATGGCTTGGATACTATGAGCCCGGCTACCGCGGGCTTCGAGGCGATGGCGGCGAGGTCGTGTAACGGTCAGGGCCATGCGTCACAATGGAGCGATGAGCGCCACGCATTCCCGGCATGCGTCGCGTGCGCCGCTCGCCGTACGGGTCGCCGTGCCCATCGGCGTGCTGTTCACCGCGATCGCCTCGCTGGTGACGCTGGCCGGCGGCGGTGGATCGGACGCTCCCGCCGCGGCGGAGCTGCCGGCGCCCGCCGCGGTCATGGCGCTCCCGGACGTGAAGCTGGCCGAGGCCCACGCCGCGAATCCGTGCGCGGATGCTGCAGTGAGGTCGGCACTCGCCGCGCACGATGACGCCGCCGCTGTACGCGCCTTCGGTGGCGGCGAGCAGTTCCGTTCCGCGGTCACGGCGGGCAACGCCCCGTGCATCTCGCTCTCCGATCCCGCTCATGACTGGGTCGTCGTCAACAAGCTCCGCCCGCTGGCCCCGGTGGACTTCGCGCCTGCATCCGTGCGGGCGTCGAGCCTGCGTGCCACCTCCGGTTCGGTGAGCATGCGCCCCGAGGTCGCGGACGCCCTCGACCGGATGAGCGCCGATCTGACGGCCGGAGGGGCCGGCACCATCGGCGTCAACAACGCCTATCGCTCCTACGGCCTGCAGCAGGTCACCTACTCCCGCTTCGTGCGCTCCGAGGGTGTCGCGGGGGCGGATGCCGGATCCGCGCGCCCCGGTCACAGCGAGCATCAGAGCGGCCTGGCCGTCGACGTCGTCGCCTGCTCGGACGGCTGCGGGTCGCTCGGCGCGTTCGGTTCCACCGCGCAGAGCGACTGGATCGTGCAGCACGCCTGGGAGTACGGGTTCATCGTCCGCTATGAGAAGGGCGCCACGCCGACCACCGGCTACATGCCCGAGCCGTGGCATCTGCGCTTCATCGGTGTGGAAATGGCGAAGGCCTACCATGACGGCGGCTTCCACACGCTGGAGGAGTTCTTCGGGCTCCCCCCAGCCCCCGATTACGCGCATTGACAGCATCCGGATTCGTCCACTGACGGCTTCCCACAAACCCGGTACGCAGTGCCACGGATTGTGAGACGCATTCCCACAATCCGCTGTGTCCGGACCTCCTCGCGTCGTAGACTCCCGGTGCGAAGACGCGCACGACTTTCAGGAGGACGTCATGGAACGCGACATCTACGAAGAGGATCACGAGGCCTTCCGCGACCTGGTCAAGGACTTCGTCAAGCGGTACGCCACGAACGAGAACATCGAGAAGTGGGAGGCCGCCGGCGAGATCGACCGCGCCACCATGCTCGCCGCCGGTGAGGCGGGACTGATCGGCCTTTCGGTGCCCGAGGAGTTCGGCGGCGCCGGAATGCTGCAGGACTACCGCTTCCGCACGATCGTCATGGAGGAGGTTATCGCCGCGGGTGCGGGCTCGCTGGCCGGTGCCTTCGGCATCCAGGACGACCTGGCCGTGCCCTACCTGGTGCACATGGGCACGCAGGAGCAGAAGGAGAAGTGGCTGCCCCGCATGGCCACCGGTGAGGTGCTCGGCGCGCTCGCCATGACCGACCCGGGTGCCGGCTCCGATCTGCGCGGCATCAAGACCAACGCCAAGAAGGTCGACGGCGGCTACATCCTCAACGGCGCCAAGACGTTCATCTCCTCCGGTACGACCGCCGACATCGTGGTCACCTTCGTCAAGACCGGTGAGGGCAACCGCCCCGACGCGTTCAGCCTGCTGATCGTGGAGAAGGGCATGGAGGGCTTCGACCAGGGCAAGAAGCTCAGCAAGATGGGCTTCCACGGCTGGGACACTGCCGAGCTCAGCTTCACCGACGTCTTCGTCCCCGACGAGAACCTCATCAGCGGCAAGGAGGGTCAGGGCTTCATCCAGCTGATGATGAACCTGCCGCTCGAGCGCCTCTCGATCGGTGTCGCCGCCGCCGCGGCCGCTGAGGCCGCGACCAACTGGACCATCGCGTACACCAAGGACCGCGAGGCCTTCGGCGAGCGCATCGCCGACTTCCAGAACACCCGATTCCGCCTGGCCGACATGGTCACCACCACCGAGGTGATGTGGGCGTACGTCGACCGCGCGCTGCTGGCCTACAAGGACAGCAAGCTCACTGCCGAGGACGCCGCCAAGGTGAAGTTCTGGGCCACGGAGCGCGAGTGGGAGGTGCTCGACATGGGCGTGCAGCTGCACGGCGGCTACGGCTACATCATGGAGTACCCGATCGCGAAGGCGTTCACCGACGCCCGCGTGCACCGCATCTACGGCGGCACCAACGAGATCATGCGCGACCTCGTCGGCCGTCAGATCGCCGGCAAGCGCTGACGCATCACCCTCGAGGGCCGTCCGGATGCTGCATCCGGACGGCCCCTCGTCGTCGCGCTCGACCGGTCCTGACTGTACAGATATCGGTCGGGAGTACGGATGTCGGCCGGACGCCGCCGTTTCGGCCGACATCCGTACTCTGAGCCGACATCCGTACCGGTCGAAGGGCGGAGCGGCTCAGACCGCGGGCTTGGCCGCGGCTTCGCGGGATGCCTTGGATGCCGGCGATGAGGCACCGCGCTTCCAGTAGCCGGTGAAGCTCACGTGATCCTTGTCCACGCCGCGCTCGGCGACGAGGTACCGCCGGGCGCCGGATGCCAGGGACTGCTCGCCCGCGATGTATGCGTGGAACGGCATGGACGGCAGAGTCAGCTCGCGCAGCGCCGACAGCGCGCGCACGCCGGGCACCTCGGCATCCGTGCGCACGATCGTCCGCACCTCGATTCCCGCCGGATGCGCGAACTCGAGCGCGTCCTCCGCGGCCGCGGCCTCGACGATCACGGTCCCGACGGCCGTCGTCGGCAGCGAGGAGCAGATGCCCGCGATCGCGGGCAGGGCCGTCTCGTCGCCCACCAGCACGACGCGGTCCTCTCCGCGTGCGGGGTTGAACGTCAGTCCCTCGTCGATCACGAGGACGTGCTCGCCGGGACGGCAGGTCTCCGCCCAGCGCGATGCGGGCCCTGCGGTGCCGTCGGCTGCCGACCCGTGCAGCACGAAGTCCACGTCGATCTCGGCGCCGGCATCGGCACTCGCCGGGCGGTACGACCGCACGGTGTAGTTGCGCATCACCGGACGCACGCCGTCGGGGATGCGCAGGAACCTCAGATACCCGAGCAGGCCGTTGGCCTTCGCGGGCACGCGCTCCAGCCCCTCCTCGCCGCCCAGCGGCAGGAACAGCCGGAACCACTGGTCGTAGCCCATCGGCGTGAAGCGCTCGATCTCACCGCCGCCGAGCGTCACCCGCATCCACCCGCTGGTGAGCCGCTGCGTGCGCAGCACGGTCAGGTGGATGAGCTCCGCGGATGCGGGCTTGACGATCTTGCCGACGGACATGATTCCCTTTCAGAGCTGCCACGGGAAGGTGGCGGTGAACACGACGGCGGATGCCAGGGCCACGGCGACCACGAAGACCGTGTCGCGCGTGCGCCACGGGACGAGGTGCCGCTCGGTGCGCGTGCGGTGCGCGCCGAAGGCGCGGGCATCCATCGACAGAGCGACGCGCTCGGCATGCCGGATGCCGGATGCCAGCAGCGGCACGACGTACCCCCAGCCGCGCACAAGGCGGGCAACCGGTCCTCGACTGCCGATCCGTCCGCCGAAGCCGTGCCCTCGCACGCGGTGGGCGGCGCGGATCACCGACAGCTCGTACCCGAAGCGCGGCACGAACCGGTACGCGGCCAGCGCCGTGTACCCGATCCGGTACGGCACCCTCAACTGCTGCACCGCGGCGCGCACCAGATCGGGGCCGCTCGTGGTGAGACCGCCGATCAGGGCGAGTGCGAGGATCGCGCCCAGGCGCAGTGCCGTCGCGAGGCCGATCACCAGCGCTCCCGCGTGCAGCGTCCATGCGCCGATCGTGAATATGGCGCCGGTGCCCGGGACCTGGCCCGGGGCGACCCACACGCCGAAGCCGACGGTGAGGACGGCGATGCCGATCGGCATCCCGAGCAGCAGCAGCGCCGTCGCACGGCGGGTGAGCCGCGCTCCGGTCAGCACGAGCACGTACGACAGCACCACGAAGACGGCCGGTGTGAGCAGATCGCGGGTCGCGACCAGCAGTGCCATCGCCGGCAGCACGGCGGCGATCTTCGCCAACGGGTTGAGATGGTGCAGCCAGAACCGGGCGGATGCCGGCGCCGCGGCGTACGGGTCGGTCGGCGTCGGCTCGGTCGCGGGGGAGTGCGGCGCGGCCGAAGGGCCGGGAAGCGGGGCATCCGCGTCCCAGCTGTGGCCGGTCGGATGCTCCGGCACCGGCGCCTTCTGGGACAGGGTGCCGGCCGATGTCGCAGAGGCTGCGGGTTCGGCATCCGCTGACCCGCCGTTTCCGAGACCCGATTCGCGAAGCACCTCGTCGGTCGGCCCGGCGGCGACCAGAGCCCCCGCATCCAGCAGGACGGCATGGGTCGCATAGGCGGCCACGAGGTCCAGGTCGTGCGTGACGACCACGATCGTCGTGCCGGAGCGCTGCAGATCCTGCAGCAGGCTCAGCAGCTCGAGCGCTCGGGCCCGGTCCTGCCCGAAGGTGGGTTCGTCGAGGGCGACCACGCGCGGGCGGGTGATGAGAGCGGTCCCGACCGAGAGACGGCGCTTCTCACCACCGGAGAGCAGGAACGGATGCTCGTCGGCCCTGTACCGCAGGCCGAACCGATCGAGCATCTCGTCGACGCGCGCGTCGATCTCCGCCGAGCCCACGCGCTGCAGCCGCAGCCCGTGGGCCAGTTCCTCTCGCACGGTGTGCGCGATGAACTGGTGCTCCGGGTTCTGGAACACGAATCCGACCTGCGAGCTCAGCGCTCGGGGCGAGGCCCGTCCGGCGTCCAGCTCCCCGATCATGACCGTCCCGCGCGGCGGCGCCACGACCCCGCCCAGTGCCTGCAGCAGCGTCGTCTTCCCCGCACCGTTCGCCCCGACGATGGCGGTGAACGACCCCGCGACGATGTCGAGGGCGGGGATGCTGAGGACAGTGGCGCCCCTCTTCTCCACGACCAGTTCGCGGACGGTGATGGCGGCGTGCTGCGCTTCTGACCCATCGTGGCGTGGGAGCTCAGCCGGGCTTCGTGGCCCCCACACGCCCAGCTCCTCCAGCTCCGCGGCGTGCTTCTCCAGCACCTCGCGCGCCGGCCCGTCCCACAGCATCCGCCCTTCGCCGTCGAGCGCGACGACGCGCGTCGCGAACCGCAGTGCGGCCTCGAGGTTGTGCTCCACGAGCACGATCGCGCGTTCCCTGCCATCCGTCGTCAGCGCGGCGAGCGCGGCGTAGACGTCGGCGACGCCCTGCGGGTCCAGGTTGGCCGTGGGCTCGTCGAGCACGATCACCCGCGAGCGCATCGCGAGTGCGCAGGCGATCGCGAGCCGCTGCCGGCCGCCGCCGGAGAGCAGGTCGGGGTTCCAGCTGCGGCGGTGCCAGAGACCCACGCGGCGCAGTGCGTCCTCGGCGCGCTCGAGCACCTCGGATGCCGGCAGCAGCAGGTTCTCGAGAGCGAACGCGACCTCGTCGAGCACCGTGCCGGTGACGAGCTGCGAGTCGGGATCCTGGAACACCATCGAGATGTCGGTGCTGAGCTGCGCGACCGGAGTCGTGCGGGTGTCGCGTCCGCCGACCTCGACGGTGCCGGTCATCTCGGCCTCGACCGACTGCGGGATGAGCCCGTTCAGCGCGAGCGTGAGCGTGGACTTGCCGGATCCGCTCGGCCCCATCAGGATGACGACCTCGCCCGCATGCACGTCGAACGACACCTGCTGCGGGGAGGGGTGCGCCGCGTCGGCGTGCGTGACGCTGAGGTCGCGCACACGGAGCAGGGGCGCGGATGAGCGCACGTCGGGTCCTCTGTCGGCGGCGGAAGCTGTGAACTTAGCCTACCCTTACCTGGGTTGGCCCGCCCTCGGCATCCGCTGTCTCAGCGCTTCGGCGCGATGCCCGCCCGGCGCAGCGCGTTGCCCACGGCGATGCCCACGGCCGTCCATGCGACCGGACCGACGACCGAGATCGTCAGGTAGACCACCTGAACCCACAGGTCGAAGCGGCCGAGGTCCACCACGAACCCGACCACGACCGCCACGATCGCACCGATGATCACGGCCGAGACGAAGAAGCGCCAGCGTCCCCAGGCGCGGTACCGGGTGAGGGCGGCGACGCCCTCCTGGATCGCGCCGAACAGCAGCGCCGTGCCGATGAACCGCATCGCCCAGGCGGGATTGAAGGCGCTCGAGATCAGCGCGGCGATCACGTGCGTGATCAGGGCGACCAGCGGCCGGCGCAGCACCTCCTGCGCGATGATGCCGGGCAGCACGTGCACGCCGAGCACCAGACCGTAAAGATACGGGGTCACGGCGAGGACGCCGAGGGTGACCACACCCGCGATTCCGCCGAGGATGCCGGTGGCGACGCCGATGGCCGCGCAGACGAGCAGTGTGCGCGTGCTCAGGCTGGCGGCGGGGGGCACCGATCCAGGCTACGCGATCGGCGGGCGGCCGGGCCCGTCAGGAGTTCGACACCTGGCCGTAAGTCGCTGGTGCGATGTCCGGATGCCGGGTTACGTTGAGACGCGGATGCCGCAGAGCAGCGGCGTCCGGACTCACAGGAGCGACTCATGAGACGAACACCCCTCAGAGTGACAGCGGCCGTATCCCTGGCCGCGTTGTTCATCGGATCCACTGCCACCTCCGGTTTCGCGGCCGAGGGGGTGACGACTCCCACCCCCGTCGACGGAACGCCAGGCCACTACATCGTGCTCATGAAGGCGGATCCGCTGGCCAGCTACGACGGCGGCACCGCCGGCTTCAAGGCCACCAAGCCTGCCAAGGGCGACAAGCTCGACGCGCACTCCGCGAACTCGCAGAAATACATCGCGCACCTGAAGAACGAGCAGCGCAAGCTCGCCGCGGAGCAGGGAGTGACGCCGGACGCCGACTACCAGGTCGTCGCGAACGGCTTCTCGGCGCAGCTCACCGGCGCGCAGGTCGACAAGCTGCGCGCCTCGAAGGACGTGCTCGGCGTCTACGCCGACGAGGTGCGCCACCCGCAGGCCCAGACCTCCACCGACTTCCTCGGCCTCGGCGACGACGCCGCGGGCAAGGGCGGCGTCTGGGAGAAGACCGGCGGAGTCGGCATGGCCGGCGAGGGCATCGTCGTCGGTGTCGTCGACACCGGCATCGCTCCCGAGAACCCGTCGTTCGCGGGTGCCAAGCTGAAGAACGGGAACAGCCCGAAGTCCAAGGGCCAGCCGTACACCGACGGCAAGTACGTGTACTTCGACAAGGCCGACGGCAACACGTTCAAGAGCCCGATCGTCAGCGGACAGGAGTGGGACAAGCACGACTACTCCACCAAGCTCGTCGGCGGGCAGTACTTCTCCGCCGGCGCCAAGGCCGCGGGCTTCGACTTCCAGTACGACCTGCTGTCCCCGCGCGATGGCGCCGGGCACGGCTCGCACACCTCCAGCACCGCGGCGGGCGACTTCGGGGTGAAGGCCTCGGTGTCGGGCGTCGACTTCGGCACCGTCTCCGGCGTCGCTCCGGCGGCCAAGGTCGCCATGTACAAGGCCTGCTACGAGGGTCCCGACCCGGCGGTCACCACCGACGACATCTGCGCCCTCAGCGACCTGGTCTCGGCGATCAACGCGGCCGTGACCGACGGCGTCGACGTGATCAACTACTCGATCGGCGGAGGGGCCGCCACCGGCATCCTCGAGCCCGACGACATCGCGTTCTTCAACGCGGCGGCCGCGGGCATCTTCGTCTCGGTCAGCGCCGGGAACGACGGCCCCGACCCGGTCACGGCCGACCACGCCTCGCCCTGGTACACCACGGTCGCGGCATCCACCATCCCGACGTGGGAGGGCACGGTGAAGTTCCCCGGCTTCGAGAAGGCCGGAGCTTCCGTGAGCGTCCCGTTCGGATCCGAGGTCACCGGCCCGTCGATCTACGCCGGTGATGCGGCAGCGGGCACCGACGCGAACCTGTGCCTGCCCGGCACGCTCGACGCCGCCAAGGTCAAGGACCACATCGTGGTCTGCGATCGCGGCAGCAATGCGCGCGCCGAGAAGTCCGAGGTCGTCAAGGCCGCCGGCGGCATCGGCATGGTCCTGGTGAACGTGCCCGGCGGCGCCGACTCGCTCGACAACGACTTCCACTCGGTTCCGACCGTGCACCTGGCCGCCGCGAACCGCGCGGCCGTGCTGGCGTACGTGCAAGGCGGCACCGACCTGCCCATCACGCTGATCGGCGAGAACACCACCGGGATCACCACCCCGGTGCCGCAGATCGCGGGCTTCTCGAGCCGCGGCCCGATGAAGGCGGCCGGCTCCGACATCATCAAGCCCGATGTCGCGGCCCCCGGCGTCGCCATCCTCGCCGCGACGAACAACCGGCAGGACGAGCAGCCCACCTTCAACATCCTCTCCGGAACCTCGATGGCGTCGCCTCACGTCGCCGGTCTCGCCGCGCTGTACCTCGGCGAGCACCCCGATGCGTCGCCCGCCGAGATCAAGTCGGCGCTGATGACCACCGCCTACGACACGGTGAACGCCGACGGCTCGCGCAGCACCGACGTGTTCGCGCAGGGCGCCGGTCAGGTCGACGCGAAGCGGTACCTGCAGCCGGGCCTGCTGTATCTGAACGGTGCGCAGGACTGGGCGGAGTACATCGAGGGCGTCCTGCCGGGCACCTTCGACGACGTGAAGCCCATCGACGCGAGCGACCTGAACGTGGCGTCGATCGCCATCGGCACCCTCGCCAGCGAGCAGACGGTCACCCGCACGGTCACCGCGACCGCGCCGGGCATGTACACGGCCGTCGCGTCCATCCCGGGCGTGAACGTCACGGTCGAGCCCAAGGTGCTCAGCTTCGCCAAGGCGGGTGAGTCGAAGAGCTTCACGGTGACGTTCGACAACTCCTCCGCCCCGGTGGAGACGTGGGCGACGGGATCGCTGACCTGGAAGGGGCAGTCCGGCGACGTGCGCTCGCCGCTGGCCGTCTTCCCGGTCACCGCCGCCGCACCGGCCGAGGTCTCCGGCACGGGGGTCGACGGTTCGGCATCCGTGAAGATCACCTCCGGCGTGAACGGCACGATGGCGCTGAACGTCAACGGCCTGGCACCGCTGCAGCTGCTGGCCGACCCGGACAACCCCGTCGACGGCCACTCCGGCGACGGCAAGTCCGGCGACGAGAACAAGGACGTCAGCTGGATCGTCGACGTGCCCGCGGGCACGACGCTGAGCCGCTTCGACCTGGACTCGTCGGATGACGCGGGCAGCGACCTCGATCTCACGGTCTACCGGGTGGTCTCGCCCACCGACCTGCGCTACTACCAGAAGTGGCAGTCGGCCACGGCATCCGCCGACGAGCAGGTGACGATCCCGGCGCCCACCGCGGGCACCTACCTCGTCGTGGCGAACATCTACTCCGCACCGAACCCGATGACGTGGGACATGACCTACGCGAACGTGGCTCCGGGCGCGGGGCAGGGGGCGCTCACCGCGACTCCGAACCCGCTCTCCGTCACCCGCGGCGAGGACGTTTCGTACGACCTCTCGTGGAGCGGCCTGGCGGCCGGGAAGTACCTCGGCCTCGTGCAGTACGGCGACTCCGACGTGCGCACCATCGTGACCGTCGACGCGAAGTAGCACGACACACGCGGCGGGGCCGGTCCTTCGGGATCGGCCCCGTTCGCGTGCGGAGCGGTGCGGCGGGCCGGCGGCGCTCAGCCCTGATTGGGCAGGCGGATCTCGACGCCGTCGAGCGGATGCTTGGTCAGATAGCTCGCGATGAACGGGCAGTACGGGGCGATGGCGTCGCCGGTCGCCGCCGCATCAGCGAGCGCCTCCGCGGCGAGCTGCTGGGCGAGGCCGCGGCCCTGGAAGGCGTGGTCGATCTCGGTGTGGGTGAAGCGGAACTCGCCCGGACGCCGGTCGAACTCGGCGTACCCTGCGAGGGTGCTGTCGAGGCGGATCTCGTAACGCGAGGCGTCGTCGTTGCGGCTGACGGTGATGTCGGGCATTGCTCCTCCTTCGGTTCCGTCCAACCTACGCGCACCTCGCCGGGAGGGGCGGATGCTGTGGAGAGCCGGATCCGAGGTCGGCGGTGGTCGTTACGCTGGATGAATGCCGACGCCATCCGACCCGTACGACGACATGCCGTACCCGGATGAGCCGTGGGGTGAGCCGGAGGAGATGGACTGGGTGCCGCCGGAGGACGGCTGGGAGCCGCCGCTGGACTGGGGGTCGCCTGCGCAGGGGGCGCCGAGCTCGTCGAATGGGTCGGGCCTGGCATCCGTCCCCACAGCGGCGAAGGCCGCTCCCTCCCGGTTCGGGACCGCCCTCGAGGCGCTGCGGACGGTGTTCGGCTACGACGCGTTCCGCGGCGATCAGGCCGCGATCGTCGAGCAGGTCATCGGCGGCGGGGATGCCGTCGTGCTGATGCCCACGGGCGGCGGCAAGTCCATCACCTACCAGGTGCCTGCGCTGGTGCGGGAGGGGGCAGGGCTGGTCATCAGTCCCCTGATCGCCCTGATGCACGACCAGGTCGACGCCCTGCGCGCCAACGGCGTGCGCGCGGCCTACCTGAACTCCACGCAGGCGATCGACGAGCGGCGTGAGGTGGAGCGCGCGTACGTCGCCGGCGAACTCGACCTCATCTACGTCGCCCCCGAGCGGCTGTCGTCCGCGCAGACCACACAGCTGCTGCAGCGCGGCACGCTCAGCGTGATCGCGATCGACGAGGCGCACTGCGTGTCGCAGTGGGGGCACGACTTCCGTCCCGACTACCTCGCGCTCGGCGATCTGGCCGAGCGCTTCCCAGGGGTGCCGCGGATGGCGCTCACCGCCACCGCCACGAAGGCCACGCACCAGGAGCTCACCGAGCGGCTGCACCTGGACAGCGCCGCGCACTTCGTCGCCAGCTTCGACCGGCCCAACATCCAGTACCGGATCGTGCCGAAGGTCGACCCGCGCAAGCAGCTGGTGGAGTTCATCCGCTCACAGCCCGAGTCCGCTGCCGGCATCGTCTACGCCCTCAGCCGCAAGTCGGTGGAGCAGACCGCCGAGTACCTGGCATCCCGCGGCTTCGACGCCCTGCCGTACCACGCCGGCCTGCCGGCCGAGGTGCGCGCGGCGAATCAGTCGCGGTTCCTGCGCGAGGACGGCGTGATCATGGTCGCCACGATCGCGTTCGGCATGGGTATCGACAAGCCCGACGTGCGCTTCGTCGCCCACATCGACCTGCCCAAGTCCGTGGAGGGGTATTACCAGGAGACCGGTCGCGCCGGACGCGACGGCGAACCCTCGGTCGCATGGATGGCCTACGGCCTCGGGGATGTCGTGCAGCAGCGCCGCCTCATCGACCAGAGCCCCGGCGACCGCACCTTCAAGATGCGGATGGGTCAGCACCTGGATGCCATGCTCGCCCTCTGCGAGACCGTGGCGTGCCGACGGCAGAACCTCCTGCGGTACTTCGGTCAGGACAGCGAGCCGTGCGGCAACTGCGACACCTGCCTGGAGAAGCCCGACACCTTCGACGGCCTCGTGCCGGCGCAGAAGCTGCTGTCCACGATCGTGCGGCTCAAGCGCGAGCGCAACCAGGCCTTCGGTGCAGGCCACCTGATCGACATCCTGCGCGGCTCCTCGAACGACCGCATCCGCAAGATGCGCCATGAGCAGATCGCCACCTACGGCATCGGCGCCGACCTGTCGGATCAGGACTGGCGCAGTGTCGTGCGGCAGCTGCTGGCCCGCGGCATCCTCGTCGCGCAGGGCGAGTACGGCACGCTCGCGCCGGGGGACGCCGCCGGGGGAGTGCTGCGGGGCGACACCCCGGTGCCGCTGCGCAAGGACACGATCGGGCGCGTGACCGCGTCCCGCGCCCGCAAGACGAGCGCCGCGGATGCCCTGGACGCCGAGGACCAGCCGCTCTTCGAGGCGCTGCGCACCTGGCGCGCGGCCACCGCGCGCGAGCAGGGGGTGCCCGCCTACATCGTGTTCGGCGATGCGACCCTGCGCGCTCTCGCCGAGCACCGGCCGGCATCCGTCGACGCGCTGAGCGGCATCAGCGGCATCGGCGAGAAGAAGCGCGACGCCTACGGCGAGGCCGTGCTCGAGGTGATCGCGGCGCACTGACGCGCGATTCCGCCATCCGGACCGCATGTGCGCCAGCCTCCTGCATCTGCTCCATCGATCGATGGAGCGGATGCGACGGACTGGAGCGGATGCGCTGGCTCCGATGGCGCGTGCGGAAGCGGGGTCAGCCCGCGTGAACCTCGACCGGACTCAGGCCGCGAACTCCTCCGTGTGCACGTGCACCGTCGCGGCGCCGCCGATCAGCTTCGACACCGGGCAGCGAGCGTGCGCCCGCTCGAGCAGGTCCTGAGCCTCGGCATCCGTCATCCCCTCGGCCGACAGGAACGCATCGACGTGGAAGGCGTATCCGGGCCCGGGCTCGACCGGATGCAGTTCGACCTCGACGCGGACGTTCGTGCGCCGCTGCTCCCGCACCAGCACCTGGGCCGTGCCGTTCAGGCAGGTCGCCCAGGCCAGGGCGAGCAGCTGCTCTGGGTTCGTGGCTGCGGGATCGGCATCCGCCTTCAGCGGCGAGGCGACCGCCACGTCCAGCCCATCCGGCACCCGGCTCCGCCCGTCGACGCCGTTGCTTGCTTCCGTCCGGTACCTGGCACTCACCATTTCAGCCTAGGTGTGGGAGGAGCGAGTCGGCTCCCTGGTTGTGACGTTTCATGACGTCCCGATGCAGATCCCTGTCATGACAGGCAATAGCGTCTCAGTCCATGAGCGACCTGCGCACCACGACGCCCACCAGCATCCGCACCGCACGCGATGTGCACGCCCTGCTCGCCGAGAAGGGCTCGCAGGGTGCGCGCACCAAGGCGATCATCGTGCTGGCGCTGGGCGGCATCTTCATGGACGCCTACGACTTCTCGTCGCTGGCCTTCGGCATCACCGCCGTCAAGGAGGAGTTCGGCCTCGACCCGCTGATGACCGGGTTCGTCAACGCGGCGATCATGGTGGGCTCCGTCGTCGGCGCCATCTTCGGCGGGATGCTGGTGGACCGCTTCGGGCGCTACAAGCTGTTCATGGCCGACATGGCCTTCTTCGTCGTGGCGGCCATCGGATGCGCCCTCGCGCCGAACGAGTGGGTGCTCATCCTCTTCCGGTTCGTGATGGGCATCGGCGTGGGTCTCGACCTCCCGGTCGCCATGGCCTTCCTCGCCGAGTTTTCGCGGCTGCGCGGCTCGGGCAGCCGGTCGCAGCGCGTGAACGCCTGGTCGCCGGCGTGGTACATCGCCACCGGCTTCGGCTACCTGCTGGTGCTCGCGGTCTTCCTGCTCCTGCCTGTGGCGCAGCACGGCATCCTCTGGCGCGTCGTCGTCGGGTTCGGTGCGGTGCCGGCGATCATCGTGCTGCTCGTCCGCCGCAAGTACATGGCCGAGTCGCCGCAGTGGCTCGCCGATCAGGGCGACCTGCGCGGCGCCGTCGACGTGATGCGCTCGCACCACGGCCTCGAAGTCGAGCTGGCGCCGGATGCCGACACCGCCCGCACCACGAAGGCGCGCACCGGTCACTGGCGTCAGTACGGCGAGCTGTTCGCCGCCCGCTACCGCCTGCGCACCATCGCGGCGCTGTGCGTGTCGGTGTTCTCCACCTTCGGCTACAACGCCGTCGCCTACGGCACGCCGCTGATCATCGCGATGCTCTTCCAGCAGGGTCCGCTCGTGACCATCCTGTCCGCGCTCGTCATCAACCTCGGCTTCGGCGCCGCGGGCGGCCTGCTCGGCGTCGGCCTGATCAACCGGGTCGGCGCACGCCGGATGACGATCATCGGCTTCGCCATCCAGGCGACATCCCTGCTGATCCTCGCCTTCGTCGGCATCCCGACCGGCGCGCTGGTGATCATCTCGATCGCGATGCTCGCCGCGTTCGTCTTCGCGCAGGCCGGCGGACCTGGTGCCAACCTGATGAGCTACGCGACCCTGTCGTACCCCACGCGCCTGCGCGGGGTCGGCGTCGGCTTCAACGAGGCGGTCAAGCGCGTCTTCTCGATCGTGTCGCTCGTGTTCTTCCCGGTGCTCGCCG
>Ga0308158_10002737_pt1 | contig 16238 bp, 12 predicted proteins | sample PhyBR2_FD_201038 | JGI IMG/M metagenome (GOLD analysis project Ga0308158, IMG submission 201038) | Phyllosphere microbial communities from UC Gill Tract Community Farm, Albany, California, United States - DLSLB.R2 | ecosystem: Host-associated > Plants > Phyllosphere > Unclassified | place: USA... | reverse complement strand
CCGGCGTCATGTCTGGTCCGCTGGTCCGCTCTTCCTACCGTGCAGGACGGTTGTGGGCCGGAGCGATGCGCAAGAAGGGCCGCGAAATTCCAGAGGCACTCTCCCACATCGAGTCTTCCGGGAACACGCGTCAGGAAGCAGCATCCCTGATCAAATAATGATCGCTTGAACGTTCCGCAGACCACGACCCCGCAGCCCCTGGCATCTCACACGCCATGGCTGCGGGGTCGTCTGCCATCTTGCTAGCGACATATGCACCAAAAAATTTCGCTCGTGATCCAGCGCGACTTAGAACTATCGTCAACATCGCGTAGAATTGAGGCACTATGGCCAAAAACTCCGACAACGACGCTGCTGCGCAACCAAAGCGCGGTTTGTTTTCGCGTAAACCAAAAGCTGAGAAAAAGAACAAAGAACCAGGCCGGCTGAAGCAAATCGGCCAAGTCTTCCAGATGACGCGCCGCAACGACCCCATGGTCGTTTGGTGGATGGCACTGGCTGCCTTGGCTGTAATCGCAGTCTGCTTGGTTATCGGTATCTTGATCAACAACTGGATCACCATGTTGATCATTTCCATTCCGTTGGCTCTTCTTGCGGCGATGTTCATCATGTCCCGCCGGGCTGAAAAAGCTGCCTTCTCCCAGCTAGAAGGACGCCCAGGTGCTGCAGGTGCAGCCATGAGCGTGCTGCGTCGCGGATGGATCCTCAAGCAGGAACCAGTCGCCTATAACCGTCACCAGGATTTGGTCTTCCTCGCCATTGGCCGCCCAGGCATCGTCCTGGTCACTGAAGGGCCTAAGTCGCGAGTTCGCGAACTCGTCGCCTCGGAACGCAAGCGCATTGCCCGTGTACTGCCGAACGTGCCAGTTCACGTGATCCATGCAGGACAGGACGCGGACCAGACCAGCTTGGTTGATGTCAGCAAGGAAATGAAGAAGCTTCCCAAGTCCATCACCAAGCTCGAGGTCAGTGCCATCGACAAGCGACTAAGCACCCTGACTGCAAATCGCCTGCCGATCCCCAAGGGCGTAGACCCCACCCGCGTTCGGCCTAACCGCCGCGCAACCCGCGGTCGCTAGAAACCTCAATATATAAGAAGCCGCAACAGGATTCCCTGTTGCGGCTTCTTCGTTGTCCTGGGCCAATTGAATTATCTGATGTTGACCAAGATGGTCTTCGGTAGCCGATCGTGCAATCCCCGCTGATCCTTATCGGTAACGAAGACCGGGATGGCCAGGCAAAGCAGCAGCGAACGAATCAACCCCTGCAGGGGCTTCACCGCACTGCCGTCCATTGACTGCACTTGAAGGCCAAAGGTCCGATGGCCAATAGTATGACCGGTGAATCCGACGCCAATAATCTGCCCGACGCAAAACAGCAACAGGGTTGCAAGGTCATTGAAGTTGAAGAGCCACCAGCTCAGCAGCATCGACAGTCCCCAGTCGATGCACAATGCTCCAATCCTGCGAGGGAATCTTCCGATTGACCCGGGGCCCTTGTCCGGTCGGCCTAGATCCTGTCCAGGCCACTCCTGCGAGTTATGTTGTGGCGGGCCTTCAAGCCACGAACTGAAGTCTTTTCTTTCCACCGCTACAGTCTATCGAGGGATTCTGTGCATCAGTTCGGGCTCAATTTGCCCTGCCTGAGCCCGCCAAGGCTCCAAGTCAGTTTGTTACGAACTGCATCGTCCCAAATCAGCGCAATACGATACGCCCGAGCCTCACCCTTGTAACAGGCTGGAAACAATAGAGACACCATTCAGAAATGGATTGTGGGTAAGCTCTATACGTAAGCAAGGGAACCAGCCAGCTCATTCTGTCTGATCGTTCTGTTTACCAATTCTCATATCTCACCAGGGAGTCACCTGCACATGTTTACCAGTCCAGAAGAAGTCTTGGCATATATTGCCGATGAGGACATCAAGTTCGTCGATATCCGTTTCACCGATCTTCCAGGCGTACAGCAGCACTTCAACGTGCCAGCAAAGTCTGTAGATGCCGACTTCTTCGTCAACGGCCAGCTCTTCGATGGTTCGTCCATCCGCGGTTTCGCTGGCATCTCTGAATCAGACATGCAGTTGATCCCAGATGTCACCACCGGTTTCATCGATCCATTCCGCATCGAAAAGACCTTGGCATTCAACTTCTCGATCATCAACCCGCGTACCGGTGAGCCTTACCACCGCGATCCGCGTGGCGTTGCAGAGCGTGCCGAAGCTTACCTCGAGTCCACCGGAATCGCCGATACCGCATTCTTCGCTCCAGAAGCAGAATTCTTCATCTTCGAGGACGTTCGCTACGAGTCGAAGCCAGAAGGCGCTTTCTACTCGATCGATTCCGATGAAGCTCCATGGAACACCGGCCGCAAGGAAGAGGGCGGCAACCAGGGTTACAAGACCGCTTTCAAGGGCGGCTACTTCCCAGTTGCACCAACTGACAAGCAGGCTGACCTGCGCGACGCTATCTGCGTTGAGCTGGACAAGGCTGGCCTTGAGGTCGAGCGCAGCCACCACGAAGTTGGCGCTGCTGGCCAGGCTGAAATCAACTACAAGTTCAACACCATGGTTCACGCCGCTGACGAACTGATGCTCTTCAAGTACGTAGTCAAGAACGTGGCAGACGCCTGGGGCAAGTCCGCAACCTTCATGCCAAAGCCTGTCTTCGGCGACAACGGTTCGGGCATGCACGTGCACCAGTCGCTGTGGTCCAACGGCGACCCGCTGTTCTACGACGAAAAGGGCTACGCTGGCCTGTCCGACGTCGCTCGCTGGTACATCGGTGGCCTGCTGAAGCACGCTGACGCAGTGCTTGCATTCACCAACCCAACCGTGAACTCCTACCGTCGACTGGTCAAGGGCTTCGAGGCTCCAGTGAACATGGTTTACTCGCAGGGTAACCGTTCAGCAGGTATCCGTATCCCGATCACCGGTTCGAACCCTAAGGCGAAGCGCATCGAGTTCCGCGCACCGGATGCTTCTTCCAACCCTTACCTGGCTTTCGCAGCCCAGCTGATGGCTGGCCTGGACGGCATCAAGAACCGCATCGAACCAGCAGAGCCAATCGACAAGGACCTCTACGAGCTTCCTGCCGAGGAAGCCAAGGACATCCAGCGCGCTCCGGAGAGCCTTGAAGATGCCCTGAAGGCACTGGAAGCCGACCACGACTTCCTGCTCGAAGGCGGCGTCTTCACCGAGGACCTAGTCCAGACTTGGATCGAGTACAAGCGTGAAAACGAAATCAAGCCACTGAGCCTGCGCCCGAACCCATACGAGTTCGAGCTGTACTACGGTTGCTAATTCCGATCCTGCGCTAGTCGCGGATTAGTTGGTCAAAAGCTGGGCCCCACCCTTTGGTGGGGCCCAGCTTTTTGCTTTCGCTAGCCTGTAGGCCATGGACATTTCCCAGTGGATCGACGCGACGACGGAGAAATAGCCGGCTATCTTGAACCAGTGGCTGAGGACTACAGCAGGGTCCTGCCCCGCAATGTCCCAGGCCACGCCATTTCCAATGACCGCGAATATGCGGACAGCGACGGGCTCTTGCAAGAACGTGGAATCAAGGAGCTAATGCAGCTGTGGACGCTCAACAGGGACTTCGGCGACGCAACCAGCGAGCTGGCGATCCTAGAACTTTCCACCCAAGGGATCATTGTGGCCAATGCGCTGCGCACTAAGGCGCTGAAACCAGCCGAGCGGATCCACGTGGACTGGCCCGATGTGGAGCAACGGCTGAAACCTGCTGCGTCACGCGCCAGACCATGAAATTCGAGCAACGAATGATTGGGCGGCCACGTTTCAACGCTTGAGGGTGAGCGCCCTGCCATACCGCCACCGCGTGAATTTTTGCGCCACCAATAGCAATGGAAATACGACCCGCCACCCGAGAAGATCAGAAGGCGCGGTCAACGAACGGATCTCCAGGAAGACGTGCGCAGCGCTACGCGTGAGAATAAAAGCTTCCTCGCCGCTGACGGGGTGCCCAGGGCGGGTCCTATAGGCGAATCCCACGCGATCAGCGCTGTGTACTGTATCCACCACTTCAATGGGTTCGTCGATGGCTATGGGCCCGAGCACAGCACGGAGCTGGGGTCGTGCGCCCATTCGCACCGGTTCTTGCGGTTGCACGACGAACCCGCTGCGGGTTTTTATTTCCCAGCGCATGAGCGACTCGGCAGCTTCGCTCCACACTAAGTCACCAGAGCCCAGGTAGTGCCGCCGTTGCCAAACCCGGTGGGTGGTGGTTGTCGGGGCCCAATGTTCTTGCTGGATGCGGGTCAGCGACATGCCGAGTCAGTCTTCGAAGCCATAAAAGAGCTGTTCAAAAACGCTTCGGGCATGACGAGTGGCGCGCAGGTAATCTTCCTCTAGCTCTACGCCGAAGTGCGGCTCATAGCCGCACCATCGTGCCACAGCTTCCATATCCCTCGATGAACTTGGCAGGACATCGCTGGAGCGTCCCGAAGTGATGATTTCGGCGCTTCGGATACGCGTTGCCAACCGCCAGGCGACGGCGAGCTGTTCGCTGTCGTCCTCGGTGATGAACTCCAGCTTCGCCAGCTCTTCCAGGGCTTTCAGGGTGGAGGTGGTTTGCAGCGTCTCATGCTTCCACGCGTGCTGGAGCTGGTAGAACTGAACTAGCCATTCAATGTCGGACAGCGAACCGCGACCTAGCTTCAAATGGCGATTGGGATCGGCACCGCGTGGAAGCCTTTCAGATTCAACACGGGCCTTGATCTTGCGGATGTCCCGGATTTCGCTGTCGTCCAGGCCTTTGCCGTAGCGCACGGGCTTGATCAGGTCGATGAAGTCCTGCGCCAGCGCGGCATCACCAGCGAAGGGACGCGCTCGCTGCAGGGCCTGCCGCTCCCAGACCTCAACCCAGCGCTCGTAATAGCTTGCATAGGCATCGATGGACCGAACCAGAATTCCCTGGCGTCCTTCGGGACGCAGGTCCGAATCGACCTTGAGTTTCACTTCAGCAGGAATTGCCGGCTTCAAGGGCTTGGAAGTCCACGAAACGAGCTCGGTCACCACGCGCAAGGCTTGTTCCTGCGCCGCTTGGGCCTCGACTCCGGGAAGCGGGCGCTGAATGAACAATACGTCGGCATCGGAGCCGTAGCCGATTTCCTGACCCCCTTGGCGCCCCATGGCGATCACTGAAATTACGGCGTGTTCGCCATGCTTTTGGCGGTCTGCAGCGAGCAGCACCTGAAGCACGCCGTCGACCATTGCTCCATCAATATTCGACAGGGCCTTGCCCACTTCATCGACCGATAGCAGACCCGCGCCGTCGGCGAGGGCCACGCGCAAGAACTCACGCCGGCGCACCATGCGGATCATCCGAATGGCGCTTTCGGGCTGCTTGGTGCGGTGAATGATCGACTGGTTCTGCTGCAACAGGCTTTCAAGGTTCTGTGGCATCAAGGATGAATCCGAGCCCAGCCACGCGGCCGCGGCCGGTTCATTAGCCAGCAGATCGGTCAGGAAACGGGTGTTGGAAAGCAAGTGGCTCAGCCGCTCCGCCGCCGCGTTGGTATCGCGCAGCATGCCAAGGAACCAATGGGACTTGCCCAGCGACTCGCTCAACCGCCGGAAGCCCAGCAGCCCGGCATCGGGATCGACTCCACGGGCGAACCAGTCCAGCAGAACGGGCAACAGCTGGCGTTGCAGCGAGGACCTGCGGGATACTCCCCCGGTCAACGCTTCAATATGGCGCATGGCCGCCTTGGGATCCAAATAGCCCAGAGCGCGAAGGCGCGCTTGTGCAGATTCGGCGGTGAGCTTGACGTCGTCTGCCGAGAGATTGGAGCTGCTGACCAGCAAGGGGCGGTAGAAAATCCGTTCGTGGAGGGAACGGACCATGCGCTTGGTCTCGTTCCATCGGCGCATGAGCTTCTCTGGACTTGTCGGCTGCAGATCCCCGGCGCCGCGAATCGAGCGTGCCAGAACTCGCTGTGCGCTTTCCACGCGTGGCATCAGGTGGGTCCGCCGGAGCTGGTTCAGCTGAATTCGGTGTTCCAGCAGCCGCAGGAAGCGGTACGAATCATCAAAATTCGTTGCGTCTTCGCGTCCGATATAGCCAATCTCGCTCATGGCGTGGATTGCCAAGGTGGTCGTGGGAATCTGGATATCCGGATCTACACGGCCGTGAACCAGCTGGAGAAGCTGGACGGTGAATTCAACATCCCTCAGGCCGCCCGGGCCGAGTTTGATTTGCCACGCAACGTCGTCCTTGTCGATGTTGTTGCTGACCCGCCGACGCATGGCTTGAACAGATTCAACGAAGCCATCGCGTTCGGAACTGGACCAGACCATGGGCGAGACCATGCGCTCGTAGGAACGGCCGAGTTCTGTGTCGCCGGCGATACAGCGTGCCTTGAGCAACGCCTGGAACTCCCACGAATGTGCCCACCTGCGGTAGTAGGCCTCATGGGAGGATAAGGTTCTGGTGAGCGCCCCGTCTTTGCCTTCTGGGCGCAGATTCGCATCCACTTCCCAGAGCATCGGCTCGGGGCCGGGAACCATCAGGGCGCGGGCAGTATTCCCGCAAATCACGGTGGCAATGGCCGCTGCCAGGTCCTCTTCAATGCCCGGCGCAGAACCGTGGACGTAAATGACATCCACATCCGAAATGTAGTTGAGCTCTCGGGCGCCGCATTTGCCCATGCCGATAATGGCGATGTTCACGCGGTCCACATCAACCGGGTCGTACTGTTCAGCTACCTCAGCGCGGGCGATGGCCAGTGCGCCTTCCAGCGCCGCTCCGGCCATATCGGCCAGCTCGGCTGCGACGTTCGGCAGGATTCGTTGCGGGTTGCCCGAGCCCAGATCACGGTGCGCCAAGGAGAGCAGTGCCATCCGGTAGCTTGTGCGCAATCGTTGCCTGGCTTCGGCACCGGTAACCGAGGAGACCCAATGGCCTCGGCTGGTGCGCTGGGCATCGATGGATGCGAGCATGCTTTGCACCAGGTGCTCGCTGGTGGCCTGCACGAACTCTGCCGATGGCGCAGTGCGGACGGTGTCGAGTGCCTGGGGGCAACGTATCAGGAATTCACCGAGCGCCGACGAGCTGCCCAGTATTCGGACCAGCCCTTGGCAGCTCTCCGGGTCCATGAAGATATCGATGGCTTCAGGATGGCGGTCAACCAGGCGCAGGGCCAACAGCAGGGCCTGGTCAGGATCGGGCGCATGAGCCATCTTGCTCACGATCAATTTCGGATCAATCGGTGCCAGTTCCTTGGCTTGAAGGAATTTCTTGGCCCGTTCTATATCGCTGAAACCAGCGTTGATCAATGATCGCGAGGATACGTCCGGCATGGTGATTCTTGTTTCTCCCACAAGTCGCCGTGTGCGGGCACACGGCGACATTTCTAGAGGATACTTAGATTTTTATTGAGCTCGTAGGGAGTCACGACCTGACGGTATTCTTCCCATTCGGCCTTCTTGTTCGAGATGAAGGAATTGAATACCTGTTCACCGAGGATCTCGGCCATGAATTCGGATTCTTCCATCACACGCAGCGCTTCATGCAGGCTGCCTGGCAACGGCACGTGGCCCGAAGCACGACGCTCCGCGGTGGACAGGTTCCAGACGTCATCCTCGGTTGGCTCTTCGAGCTCGTAGCCTTCACGGATGCCCTTCAGGCCAGCGCCCAATAGACAGGCGTAGGCGAGGTACGGGTTGGCTGCAGAGTCGATGCCGCGGTACTCAACTCGAGCGCTTTGCCCCTTGCCCGGCTTGTACAGCGGAACACGAAGCAGCGCCGATCGGTTGTTGTGGCCCCACGAACGGTGGCTTGGGGCTTCTCCCCCGCCCCACAAGCGCTTGTACGAGTTCACGTACTGATTGGTGATCGCGGTCATTTCCGGAGCATGGTGCAATATGCCTGCAATGAAGGAGCGGGCAACATCAGAGAGCTGGTATTCGCGCCCAGCCTCAAAGAAGGCGTTGCTGTCTCCCTCGAAGAGCGAGAAGTGCGTGTGCATGCCGCTGCCCGGGTGCTCAGAGAAGGGCTTGGGCATGAAGGTGGCATGAATCCCCTTCTGCATTGCCATCTCCTTGATGACAGTGCGGAAGGTCATGATGTTATCGGCTGTTTGCAGCGCATCCGCGTAGCGCAGGTCGATTTCATTCTGACCTGGACCGGTTTCATGGTGGGAGAACTCCACCGAAATGCCCAGCGCTTCCAAAGTCGTCACGGATGCGCGGCGGAAATCTTGTCCTACGCCGTCGGGCACATGGTCGAAGTAGCCACCGGTGTCGATGGGACGCGGGCGCCCGTTGGCATCCAGCTCCGAGGATTCAAGAAGATAGAACTCGATTTCTGGATGGGTGTAGCACGTGAAGCCCATATCGGAGGCTTCGCCCAGCTGGCGCTTGAGAACCTGGCGCGGGTCAGCACTGGATGGCTGGCCCTCTGGCGTCAGGATGTCGCAGAACATGCGTGAGGTCGGCTCGACCTCACCTCGCCATGGCAAAATCTGGAAAGTGGACGGATCCGGCTGAAGCAGCATGTCAGATTCCGAGATCCGGGAAAGCCCGTCAATGGACGAACCGTCGAAGCCCAGACCCTCTTCAAAGGCATCTTCAACTTCAGCAGGAGCCAACGCCACGGATTTCAGTGATCCAACGACGTCGGTAAACCACATTCGCACAAATCGAACATCACGTTCTTCAATGGTGCGCAGCACAAATTCCTGCTGACGATCCATTTTCCACCACCTTTGAATTTCTAATACCGGCACTGATTACGGCCGGTAAGAAAATTGACCTGTGGCAACACTATATCGGTTCCCACCGGGGCATCCAGTAAGCATCGCCCAGTTCAAGTACGATAAAGTCATTTTATGCCTCAACCTTACCTAGGGAATCCTGAGAAAGGCCCATCCCGCATCCGAATTCATCATTTGCAGCAGGCAAAAGATCGCGGTGAAAAATTCGCGATGTTAACTGCCTACGACGTAATGATGGCCGAAATTTTCGATTCAGCCGGCATCGAGATCCTGCTGGTTGGCGATTCAGCAGCCAATACGGTCATCGGCTACGACTCAACGCTGCCCATCACCCTCGACGAAATGGTGGTTTTCACCAAAGCCGTGGCGAATGGCGCCCAACGAGCCATGGTGGTTGCAGATCTGCCTTTCGGAAGTTACGAGCAATCTCCTGCACAGGCGGTTGAGACTGCAGTTCGCCTCATGAAAGAGGGCGGCGCCCAAGCCGTCAAGATGGAGGGCACCGCCCAGTATGCGGAACATGTTCGCGCCATGGTGCTCGCCGGCGTTCCGGTCATTGGCCACATCGGGTTCACTCCGCAGTCAGAGCACGCTCTTGGAGGATTCCGAGTTCAGGGCCGCGGCGATGCCATGGCTCAAATGAAGGCTGATGCACTGGCATTGCAGGACGCGGGAGCCTTCTGCATCTTGATGGAGATGGTGCCAAGCACGGCCGCAGCCGAAATTGACGCTGCCCTGAGGGTTCCGACCGTCGGCATTGGCGCAGGAGCATCGACCACGGGCCAGGTGCTGGTTTGGCAGGACATGCTGGGCCTCGGCGCGCGCCGCACGCCTCGATTCGTCAAAAAGTACGCCGATCTTCGCAGCGTCATAGGACAGGCCGTCAGCGAATACCACCAGGACGTCATTTCCGGTTCGTTCCCCTCGGAAGAGTACGAATTCAAGGAATAGCCCCTTCGTGCCACACGCCAAAGGCGGTGCCCCGAACCAAGTTTTGATCTGGTTGCGGGCACCGCCTTCGCCGTTGCCTACAGGGCAATGGGCCTTTTTGGACTACTCGTCGTTTTCCTCGGCCTCATCCCACGCCTCATTGCGCGCCTGGACTTTGCTCATTGCGGCTTCTGCTTCCGCAGCGGACTCATATGGACCTAATAATTGCGACCAATCTGACTGGGGTCCCTTTTCCACGCTCTTGGTGGAAACGTTATACCAGTACTGGCCTTCACCAGGGGTGCCAGCTGAGCTCATTGGAAACTCCTCAAATCTAGGTTGGTACTTCCATCTCCACGTTAGACCACCACGAGAAAAATAGGTGGAACACCACCCTATGCCACGGCCAATCCTGAGCAAGCCAAAACCCGGGTGAAGCTAGAATAAGTTCTATGGCTACAGCTTCAACCGCACCCATTGGAAACCTCACCGCCGGCACCATCTCCCCCGAGCTTCCGGTCCCGAAACATATCGAGCGACCTGAGTACGTGGGCAAAAAAGAACCGTCGGAGAATACTGCGTCGGAAGTCAAGAGCCCCGAAGTCATTGAACGCATACGCGTGGCTTCCAGAATCGCGGCACAGGCCCTCCAAGAGGTTGGCAAAGCGTGCCAGCCCGGTACCACCACGGACGAATTGGATCGTCTTGGACACGAGTTCCTCATGGACCACAACGCCTACCCTTCGACGCTCGGCTACCGCGGCTTCCCGAAGTCCTTGTGCTCCTCGCTCAATGAAGTGATCTGCCACGGCATCCCTGATAGCACGGTGCTCCAGGATGGCGACATCATCAACATTGATATCACTGCCTACATTGGTGGCGTTCATGGCGATAATAACGCTACGTTCCTGGTCGGTGACGTCGACGAAGAATCGCGCTTGTTGGTTGAACGCACGGAGAACTCGCTGAAGCGGGCCATCAAGGCCGTCATGCCCGGCCGTGAAATCAACGTAATTGGCCGCAGCATCGAAACTTATGCCAAGCGTTTTGGCTACGGCGTAGTCAAGGACTTCACCGGCCACGGCGTGGGCGAATCCTTCCATTCGGGTTTGATCATTCCGCATTACGATGCGGCCCCGGCCTACAACACGCTGATTGAACCGGGCATGGTCTTCACCATCGAGCCGATGCTCACCCTTGGAACTATTGAATGGGACATGTGGGCGGATGACTGGACCGTAACGACCAAGGACAAGAAGCGCACCGCGCAGTTCGAGCACACCCTGCTGGTGACCGACAACGGCGCGGAAATTCTGACTCTTCCATAGCCCCCGCAGGAAAGAGCAAGGCCGGCATTCATCTCCCCGTTGGGACTGAACGCCGGCCTTGCTCATTCTTTATTACATTGTCACTCCGCGGTCAGCGGCCGCTGGTTGCCCTGCGGAGTGTTGCTTCGGCGGTCGCGCAGTCGTCCGATCGCGTTTTCAAAATCAGTCAACGACTGGAAATTGTGATAAACGCTGGCAAATCGCAGATAAGCCACTTCGTCCAAACGCGAAAGCGGTTCAAGGATAGCCAAGCCCACCTGGTGCGCCGGGATTTCGGCCGCTCCCGACGTACGCACAGCTTCTTCCACTTCTTGAGCAAGAATTGCCAGATCGTGGTCGGTAACCGGACGGCCCTGGCAGGCTTTGCGCACGCCGTTGATGACCTTATTGCGCGAGAATGGCTCCACCGCGCCGGACTGCTTGAGCACGCTGAGGCTCGCTGTCTCAGTGGTAGTGAAGCGCCGAGAACACGCGGTGCACTGGCGACGCCTGCGGATGGATACGCCGTCGTCAGCAACTCGGCTGTCGACCACGCGGGAATCAGCATTACGGCAATACGGGCAATTCACGGCACCTCCATCTGTAGCTATCGAAGCATTCTCGGTTATTCATGGTGACGAGAATCCACTCATGTCACCTACCAGTTTAGCGTCTATTGCGCGTTTCGCACTGCGACAGCGTCGCCGTGCGCTGGCAGGTCCTCAGCATTGGCAAGATTGATCACGTGCGCAGCCACATCGCCAAGCGCGGCCTTGTTGTAATTGATCACCTGGATTGCCTTCAAGAAGGTATTCACGTTCAGGCCCGAGGCGTGCAGGGCAGTGCCGTTGGTGGGAAGTACGTGGTTTGATCCGGCGCAGTAGTCCCCTAGTGACACCGGGGCATACGGTCCTACGAAAATTGCTCCGGCAGCGGTAATGCGTGCCGCCGTAGATTCTGGATCGCTGACCATGATTTCAAGGTGCTCGGCCGCATAGGCATTGCAGACCTCGATGCCCTGTTCCAAGTCCTTGACCAGGATGATGGCTGACTGGGTTCCCGACAAGGCCTGGCGAACACGCTCGGAGTGCTTCGTGGCTGCAACCTGCTTGAGCAGTTCGCCTCGTACCGAGCTTGCTAGTTGAGCAGAGTCGGTAATCAGCACCGCAGCGGCGTTGGCGTCGTGTTCGGCCTGGGAGATCATGTCGGCAGCGACAAAGCTGGGATCCGCGCCATGGTCGGCAAGGATCGCAATTTCCGTAGGGCCGGCTTCAGCATCAATGCCGACGACGCCCTTAACCAGGCGCTTGGCAGTGGCCACGAAAACGTTGCCCGGCCCGGAGATCACGTCAACCGGCTCGATCCCGCCACGCTCGTCATTGTCGACCTCAACACCGTAAGCGAAGGCGGCCACGGCCTGCGCCCCGCCCATGGCGTGGACTTCATCAATGCCCAGCAGCTTGGCGGCAGCCAAGATGGTTGGGTGTGGCAGTCCCCCGAATTCTTGCTGCGGCGGGCTGGCCAGCGCAAGGGAAGCAACACCGGCGGCCTGGGCCGGCACGGTGTTCATGATGACCGAGGATGGATACACGGCCAGGCCACCTGGCACGTACAAGCCAACGCGCCGTACGGCAACCCAACGCTGCGTTACCGTTGCGCCATTGGCGTAGTTCACTTCCGTGTCCTGTGGGCGCTGGGCTGCGGCAAATACCCGGGCACGGTCAATGGACTCTTCCAGGGCCAGGCGGACTTGCGGATCGAGTTCTTCAAGGGCCCGATCCAGCTCATGCTGGGGCACGCGCGTGTGGTCCAGATCCACATGGTCAAATCTCTTGGCAAGATCCTTGAGAGTCTGCATGCCACGACTGCGGACGTCATCAATGATCGCCTGCACGGTCTCGGTAGCGGTCTGCGTGTTCATCTCGGGACGCGGCAAATGAGCTTTGAGCTGTGCATAGCTCAGGGATTCGTTGCGCCAGTCGATGGTGGCGAGGTCTGAAAATTCGGTCTCTGGAATTGTGCTCACCTACCTAGCTTAACGCCGATGACCGGGTGAGGTTTTATTGATTACCTCACCCGGTCATTCAAGCCGCCATTATGGGAACTGACAGGTCAACAAACTGGCTGATTTCCGGCGCTACACATCCAGGCAGTGCGGGCCAAGCAGGACCTTCAAGTCGCCAAAGAGCGCTGGATTCGGGTTGACCCGGAAGTTCATCCCCAGGCGCATCAGCGACGTTCCTCGGCTGCCGGTGAGCTTAACGCGCACTTCGGTGTTCCCGCTGTGCGTCCTGAGCACGTCGCCAAGGCGTTGAACCAACGACTCGGTGGCCTTGTGCGTCGGGATGCCGATCACCACAGGGCCGCCATTGGCGTCCTCTGAAATTTCGGGAATCATCATTTCCTGGGCGTTCAACGTAATCGAGCCGTCGTCGCGCCGCTGGACGCGTCCCTTGATCACCACGATCAGGTCATCGGCCAGGATCTCCGCAATCGGCTGGTAGGCCTGTCCGAAGAACATCACTTCCATCGAACCGGAGAGGTCTTCGATTTCACAGCGCGCATAGGGATTGCCGCTCTTCTTGGCGATGCGGCGCTGCAAACCTGAAATCATGCCCGCAATGGAGATGATGTGCCCGTCCTGCGGACCGTCATCCGAGAGAACATGGGTTACCGGCATGTCCGCGTACTGGTCCAGGGCGGACCCCAGTCCCTGCAATGGGTGATCCGATACGTACAGGCCCAGCATGTCGCGTTCGTACGCGAGCTTTTCCTTCTTGTCCCAGTCGGGCAAGTCCGGAATGGCCACGCTCATGGATTCCGAGGCCTCTTCAGAGCCGAGCGCGCTGAACAAGTCAAACTGGTTGGCAGCCTCGTTGCGCTTGACCTGGATAACTGAATCAACAGCTTCTTCATGAATGGCGACCAGCGCGCGGCGCGGGTGCTTCAACGAGTCGAAGGCGCCGGCCTTGATCAGCGATTCAATGGTTCGCTTATTGCAGACGACCGCTGGGACCTTGCCCAGGAAGTCGCTGAAGTCGTTGTAGTGCCCCTTGTCCTTGCGGGCTTCTACGATGCCAGCCACGGCGTTGGTGCCCACGTTGCGAATAGCACCCATGCCGAAGCGGATGTCCTTGCCCACAGGAGTGAAGTTCAAGGCGGATTCGTTCACATCAGGTGGCAACACGGTAATACCGATATGCCGGCATTCATTCAGGTACAGGGCCAGCTTGTCCTTGTCGTCTCCGACCGAAGTCAGCAGCGCGGCCATGTATTCGGCAGGGTAATGCGCCTTCAAATAGGCGGTCCAATACGACACCACGCCATAGGCGGCCGAGTGGGCCTTGTTGAACGCGTAGTCGGAGAATGGCAGCAAAATATCCCACAGCGTCTGCACGGCAGCGTCGGAATATCCGTTATCGTTCATGCCCTGCTTGAAGCCAGCGAACTGCTTGTCCAGCTCGGACTTCTTCTTCTTGCCCATGGCTCGGCGCAAGATGTCTGCTTGGCCCAAGGAGTACCCAGCCAGCTTCTGGGCAATAGCCATAACCTGCTCTTGGTACACAATCAAGCCATAGGTACCACCGAGGATTTCAGCCAACGGCTCTTCGAGCTCGGGGTGGATCGGGGTAACTTCCTGCAGCCCGGTCTTGCGCAAGGCGTAGTTGGTGTGCGAGTTGGCGCCCATGGGACCCGGGCGGTACAGCGCGATCACTGCGGAGATGTCTTCGAAGTTATCCGGGCGCATCATTTTCAGCAGCGAGCGCATCGGGCCGCCATCGAGCTGGAACACGCCGAGGGTATCGCCTCGGGCCAGCAAGTTATAGGCTTCCGGATCCTCGATGCTCAGGGTTTCCAGGTCGATCTCATCGCCGGTGTTATACCGGATGTTCTCCAGCGCATCGGAAATGATGGTGAGATTTCGCAATCCCAGGAAGTCCATCTTGATCAAGCCCAAGCCCTCGCAGGTTGGGTAGTCGAATTGGGTAATAACCTGGCCGTCCTGGATGCGGCGCATGATTGGGACCACATCAATAATCGGATCGGAGCTCATGATGACACCTGCCGCGTGCACGCCCCATTGGCGCTTCAGGCCTTCAAGCCCCTTCGCGGTTTCGAAGACTCGTGCGGCTTCGGGGTCGTTGGCGACCAAATTGCGGAAGTCGCCTGCTTCCGAGTAGCGCTTGGAGTTCTGGTTCTCGATGTCGTTGAGCGGAATGTCCTTGGCCATCACGGCCGGTGGCAATGCCTTGGTCAGGGTCTCGCCCATGCTAAATGGATATCCGAGTACGCGCGAGGAGTCCTTCAGGGCCTGCTTGGTCTTGATGGAACCGTAGGTCACGATCATTGATACGCGTTCATCGCCATACTTCTCGGTCACATACTTGATGACCTCAGAACGGCGGCGATCATCGAAATCGACGTCGAAGTCGGGCATGGAAACACGTTCCGGGTTCAAGAAGCGTTCGAAGATCAAACCGTGCTTGAGCGGGTCCAAGTCGGTAATTCGCATCGCGTAGGCAACCATGGAACCTGCACCGGAGCCACGGCCGGGACCTACACGGATCCCGTGGTCTTTTGACCAGTTGATAAAGTCGGCCACCACGAGGAAGTAGCCAGGGAAGCCCATCTTGATGATGACGTCGAGCTCGTAGTCAGCCTGCTTGCGCGAGGCTTCGGGCACTCCATCGGGGTAGCGGTAGTGAAGCCCCTTGTCGACTTCCTTGATCAGCCAGCTGGTTTCATCCTCGCCCGGTGGGCAAGGGAACTTTGGCATGTAGTTCGCGCTGGTGTCGAATGAAACCTCAACGCGGTCTGCGATCTCCAAGGTGTTGTCACACGCGTCAGGGAATTCTTTAAAGAGTTCGCGCATTTCGCGCGCGCTCTTCAGATAGTAGCCGGTGCCGGAGAAGGCGAAGCGGCTTCCGCCTTGATCATAGGTCGGCTCATCAAGCGTGGACCCCGAGTTGATCGCGAGCAAGGCTTCGTGCGCCTTGGCGTCTGCCTCGTGAGTGTAATGCAGGTCATTTGTGGCGACCAGCGGAATGTTCAGTTCCTTGGCGAGGCGCAGCAGATCCTTGGTGATCCGTCGCTCGATCTCCAGGCCATGGTCCATGATCTCGCAGAAGTAATTCTCCTTGCCAAAGAGGTCCTGCAGTTCAGCCGCCGCTGCCTTGGCCGCGTCATACTGTCCCAAGCGAAGTTTCGTTTGCACTTCGCCTGAAGGGCAACCGGTGGTCGCAATAATGCCTTCGTGGTGTTCGTTGAGCA
>Ga0308158_10002736_pt1 | contig 16242 bp, 18 predicted proteins | sample PhyBR2_FD_201038 | JGI IMG/M metagenome (GOLD analysis project Ga0308158, IMG submission 201038) | Phyllosphere microbial communities from UC Gill Tract Community Farm, Albany, California, United States - DLSLB.R2 | ecosystem: Host-associated > Plants > Phyllosphere > Unclassified | place: USA... | reverse complement strand
CAAGCGATTGTTTACTCTAAAAACGGTAAAAATGTATTTGTACTAAACAAAGATTTATCTATTAGTGTAGTTAATCTTTCTGAAAAGAAAATAATATATAGTATTCAGAATTAATAAATTTCCTAGAAAAGGTAAAAGGGCTATTCTCTAACAGCCGTTTCTCGCAATTGCGAATTTTGTGGTAAGTTCTCGTTTGCGTTTCGCAAGAATTTTTATTTTTAACAGAAAATAAAAAGTTCCGAACTTCGCAACTGACGAGAAGCGGCGGAACCTTAACCAATTTTTAACAATACAACTGAAAGTGAAATTTTCGCCATACATATACGAACCAGACAAAAGTATTGAGGTTTACCGACAAACCGAAAAATAGTTTGAGGACAATCCCGAAGTTAAAAAACGTGTTGAAGAATTAGGATGATTGAATTTTATTCTAATTTGAAAGGCGAATTCATATTCGCTTTTATAAATAAAGACAAAGAGTGGTTAGCTTTTAAATAAAAATATAAGTAATTCGGGATAATTACTTTTTCATAGGAAAGGCTCAACCAAATTGGTTGAGCCTTTTTATAGTTTAAATTTAAAATTATTACTATTTAAAGTTTGGTAATAGTACCATTGTATGATTTCTTATATAATATTGAACTTGAAAATTATTCAAATCGTTACATAAGTTATTTACTTTTCTCTAAAGTGAATTTTTTTTGAAAAGTAAGCAATTGTACTTCCATATAATATTCCCAAGAATGCTGCCACAATAACATCCGTAGGATAATGGACACCGTTGTAAATGCGACTGTATGCGACCAAAACTGCCCAGCAACCTAAAACATATTTGAGCCAATTATATTTTCTTGGTAGTAATAGGATAAGGAATGTCGCTAAACCAAAAGCGTTGGCAGAATGAGAAGATATAAAACCATACTGACCACCTGGTCCGGCTTTGTTTAGATTTATCAAATTTTCCAGAGATGGTTCGTGTGATGGTCTCAGTCTTTTTACCGCATTTTTTATAAGATGAGATGCGGTCTGGTCACAGATCGTGATTAGAAACGCGACTGCTAAAAGGACATAAACACTTTTTCTTTTAAATTCTCTGATCAAGATAAATAGAAGAAATGCATAAAAAGGCACCCAAAATAATTTATCGCTTGCCCAATACATTATTGGGTCAAAAAATGAATTATGCTTTCCGTTGATAAACAGAAATAATTGGGTGTCGAGATCATTGATTTTTTCTAACATAAGACCTTACTTGAACGCTTTGATTCCTGCAAACTTTGCTGCACTTCCAAGCTCCTCCTCAATTCTCAATAGTTGATTGAATTTTGAAACCCTCTCGCTTCGGCAGCCGCTTCCTGTTTTTAAATGACCTGCTCCTACAGCAACGGTAAGGTCGGCAATAGTCGTATCCTCGGTTTCCCCGCTGCGGTGCGATATAAAGCAGTTATAATTATTTTTGTAAGCCAGATCAATGGTTTCCAATGTCTCGGTAACCGTTCCGATCTGGTTGAGTTTAATCAAGACTGAGTTGCCGATTTTCTGTTCGATGCCTTCTTGCAGAATCTTTGGATTTGTACAGAAGATATCATCTCCCACCAATTCTATTGTGCCTCCTAATCTTTCCGTCAATTTCTGCCAGCCTTTCCAGTCATTTTCCCCAAGACCGTCTTCCAAGAGGACAATTGGATATTGAGATGTCCAGCTTTCCCAAAGCTCGATCATCTGTTCGCTGGTCTTTTGTTCCTTTGTACTTTTGAAAAATTCGTAATTTCCATTTTTCCACATTTCGCTGGTAGCGGGATCAAGGCATAAGGAAACATCTTTTCCGGGCGTAAATCCTGCTTTGGCTATAGCTTCCAAAATTACATCCACAGCTTCTTCATTGGATTTAAGATTGGGTGCGAACCCGCCTTCATCGCCAACCCCTGTATAATAGCCTTTTCCCTGTAAAATCTCTTTTAAGGTATGGAAGACCTCTTCACCCATTCGAATACTCTCCTTAAAGTTCGGGGCATTGCGTGGTGCGATCATAAATTCCTGAAAATCGATATTATTGTCAGCGTGTCTTCCGCCATTGATCACATTCATACAAGGTACAGGCATCGTATACTTTGTTTCATCCCTGAACTGGCGGTACAATGGGATCTTGTTGAAGGCAGCGGACGCTTTCGCATATGCAATGGAAACTGCTAAAATGCCATTTGCACCAAGATTAGATTTGTTGGGCGTCCCATCCAGCGAGATCATCAAGGCATCTACACCACTCTGAAGTAGTATCTCTTTCCCGACCAATGCGTCCGCAATAATGGTATTGACATTACTGACTGCTTTTGAAACCCCTTTGCCCTGATAGCGTGTCTTATCGTTATCTCTTAATTCCACGGCTTCCTTTTCTCCTGTGCTGGCTCCTGAAGGAGAGATGGCTCTCCCTGTAAACTCACCATTGATGGTGATCTCTGCTTCAACTGTCGGGTTTCCTCTGGAATCGAGTACTTCTCTTGCGTGTACTTTTGTAATTTTCATAATATTTTTTGATGTATTTAGGTGAATAATATTTCAGAACTGGGTTGAACAAGTATTATTTTAGCTTGTTTTAAATGGTCTTTATTCAATTTTAAAAATTGGTCGATCTTACTTTCATTATCAATAAGTTCAAGACAGGCAGGATTATTCAAAGCAGGAATTTCCGAAATATTATACGTAATAGTCTTATAATTCAGGTAACCTGATTTTGCGATAAATATGTTGGCTTGCTCTATGTTGCTCTCTTTTGCCTTTTTTAACAACAATTCACTTAGTGAATTGTTCCATAGTCTTTTCCAAAACGACTGATCTTTTACAGATGCTCCGTATTCGAAATAAATCCTTGCGACCACTGTTGGTTTATTTTCCATTGTGTTCATTTATTTGGTTTCGTTTATATTTTTTCCCGACTGATTTTGAAATCTGGAATGTTTTGCTTCCCCGATGACCTGTTTACCATAAATGCTGTTATGACCGGAAAGAAGATATGATACCACGCAGGCAATGGCCATATAGATCCCGCTTTCAGCTCCGAAGAGTTCTATTCCCATCAGCATACAGGCTAAAGGGGTATTGGTTGCCCCTGCAAATACCGCCACAAATCCCATCCCCGCCAAAAGACCTGTCGGAAGAGGAATGAATAATGATAAGGCACTTCCCAAGGTAGCTCCGATAAAGAATAAAGGTGTTACTTCGCCACCTTTGAATCCTGCTGCGAGGGTGATAATGGTAAAGGCCATCTTCAATGCAAAATCGTAAGGCGGTAATTGCTGCTCAAAAGATTGAACAATGGTCGGAATACCCAATCCGATATATTTCGTGGTTCCCATTGCAAACACAGCGACGGCAACTATGATCCCTCCCACAAAAGGGCGGAGCGGCGGAAAAGATATTCTGGATTTGAAAAAAGAAGTTACGTAATGGATGACCTTGCTAAAGGTCGCTGCACAAAGGCCAAATAAGATTCCTGCCAGTATACTGTAGATGATTGGCAAAGCTTCCAATTGGGGAACAAGGTCGATATGATAATGGGTGTGTTTAACCTGCCAGAGGTTAGTGACCAGGTCTGCCAGTATTGCTGAAGCAAACGCAGGAAATATCGCATCATATTTTATTCTTCCTATTAGAAATACTTCGAGACCGAACAATGCACCCGCCAAAGGTGTTCCGAATATAGAACCGAAACCAGCAGCAATAGCCGAGATCAGCAGTATTTTGCGCTCAGGTTCAGTTAGTCTGAAAGGTTTTGTGAATTGATCAGCGATTGCTCCCGCCATCTGCAATGCCGTTCCCTCTCTACCTGCGGAACCTCCAAAAAAGTGGGTTGCAATCGTTCCTAAATAAACAAAGGGTGCCATTCTGAAAGGAATAATTTCTTTAGGATTGTGGATGCTGTCAATCAGCAAATTATTTCCTGCTTCAATATCTTTTCCTAAATAGTTGTAGAGCAGGCCGATCAACAGACCGCCAATCGGTAAAAAGGCAATGAGCCACAGATGATTCTCCCTGAAATTTGTAGCCCAGTCTAATGATACCAGAAAGCCTGCGGAAGCAGAGCCTACACATATCCCAATGATGGAACTAATTAAAAGCCATTTAACAATATAAGGAAGAGACGGATATTTCCGGAAAAAGATCTTTGTGTGAAGCTGAACGGTTCTGCTATTGGATCTAGTGTGCTGATTTTTGGACATAATTTACCTGATTAAATGTATTAACATTGTTCTAATCAGGCGTCATCAGCTTTTTTAAGGCGGTTGGGTAAGGAAGAGCACCATTTCCTTTCAACAAATGTACAACATAGTTTTTAGAAAATATCATTGAAAGACATTATAAAAATGTTTTTCAGGGATAATACTTTTTCTTCAGCCATAAACTAACCCTAACCAACAAAATTAAAACAGGAACTTCCACAAGAGGCCCGATCACACCAACGAATGCTTGCGAAGAGTGAATTCCAAAAACCGCTATAGCTACAGCAATGGCTAATTCAAAATTGTTACCTGTTGCCGTAAAAGCGATCGATGCATTTTTGTCGTAAGGTACTTTCAATGCTTTACTAATGAAAAAACTGATGAAGAATGTAAGGACAAAGTAAATTACCAATGGGATGGCAACTTTAACAACGTCCAATGGTAGCTCTAAAATTTTATCGCCCTTCAAACTGAACATCAGTACTATGGTAAACAGCAATGCATACAATGTTACAGGTGAGATAGCCGGAATGAATTTTCTATTGAACCAGTCTTTTCCTTTTAATTTGATCAAGAAGTAACGACTTAAAAATCCTGTAATAAATGGTATTCCCAAATAAATGAATACACTTTCGGCAACATCTTTCATTGGCACAGCAACATTGAAATTTCCTAAGCCTAGTTTTTGTGGTAATACATTTATGAAAAGCCAAACATAGAAACTGTAGAACACCAATTGGAAAATACTGTTTAATGCAATAAGCAGAGCTGCGTACTCCCGATTACCTTTTGCCAGATCGTTCCAGACTATAACCATTGCAATACATCTAGCCAAACCGATCAGAATTAAACCGATCATATAATCAGGCTCATCCCGAAGAAAAATAATTGCCAATACGAACATCAAAATAGGGCTGATGATCCAATTTAGCAGTAGAGATACTGACATTACTTTCTTGTCTTTGAAAGCCATTGGTAGTAAAGAATAATCCACTTTTGCTAACGGTGGATACATCATTAGAATCAAGCCTATGGCTAAAGGAATATTAGTTGTTCCGACAGACAAAGAATTGGTGACAGTAGAAATATTAGGAAAGAAATATCCCAAGCCAACACCCAAAAGCATTGCAAAAAAGATCCATAGGGTAAGAAAGCGGTCGAGGAATTTTAATTTTGCTTGCATCAATTAATTTTTAATCATAGAAAATACATAGAACATCTCATTTGCTATTTCTAAACTTCGTTCTGTATAAACCTCTGCTTGTTCGGGTGTATGATCTGATATTTTAGGGTCTTCGAACGTGATAGGGATTCTTTTTTCTGCGCCTGCAATAAAAGGGCAGCCTCCATCTGCTTGCGAACAAGTCATAACTGCTGCAAATCCGGAAGTCGGATTGAAAGGACTATCGTACTTTTTTGAAAACCCGATGATTGGTAAGGCGTTGTCATCGTACTTAATGGCATATACAGGATTGTTATCATCAGTAATTTTTAATATATTAAAACCCTGGTTCGCCAATGTCTCCGAAACTTTTGGGAACAATGCAGTTTCCTCTGTACCTCCTGAATAACAGTGCACTCCAGGAATATTAAAATAGGCTGATGCTGCCTGAGCCCAGATCTGCGCTAAATGGCTTCTGCGTGAATTGTGGGTACAAATGAAATTGATATCTACTTTTTGCTTATTGTCAACTTTTTGCTGAATAAACTCTATCAATGGTCTCAATGTGTTTTTACGTTCTTCATTGATGTTTTTTGTCTCTATTTTTTCGATAGTTTTTGTTAATGCTGAATACATAATTATTATTTTAAAAGATTATTAGTCTATTCCAATATTTTTACTCCTGCGTTCCATCAATACATTGTCCTTCCAGACACCGTCTTTTTTTCCTATTCTTTCCCTGTAGCCAACGATTCTGAAACCGCATTTGTTGTGTAATTTTATGCTATTGTGGTTTTCTGCAAATATGCCGGATTGTAAAGTCCATATCCCATTGGACTCACTCTGCTTAGTCAATTCCTTCAGCAATATTTTACCGGTACCTTTTCCTCTTGCTTCCTTTGCAACATAAATGCTCACTTCTGCTACGCCCGAATAGACACATCTGCTGGAGACAGGAGATAATGCAGTCCAACCAAGCATTTCGTTATTCTCATATATACTGATCCTGCAGAAATCAAGGTGTCCTTTATCCCAATCTTGCCATATTGGCAAATCATTTTGAAAAGTGGCAATATTGGTAGCTAATCCCTGCCGATAGATTTCTAGCAACTCTGGAAAATTGTCTTTGGTAATCGGCTTTATTTCCATAGCAATTGAATTAGCAACATCCGGAATTTGGCGTACAAGAATTGTTTTGGTTTACACCAACTTCAATTAGATTCTTTTTTTCTTTTTCTGATGGGATGCCACAAGCGTCCTGTGCTAAACAAGCCGTCGTCTTATTTTTTAGAATAAATATTTTCCCATTGAATTCTAGATCATATTTTCCTATAGTATCACTTTGATATTCAACTTCAATATCAAAATCCTCGATTCCTAATTTATCCTCAGAAAGTTTGATAATGTTGAGTAATTTGTTAGGCTTCAGACGATGTTCAAAATCGTCTGCATTCCAAAGCTGAAAATTGACGACCTTCTCTGAACGGATGACACCGCCACAATCAATAAAGTTTTTATTGATCATTCCAACTTCTGTAACGTGAAAATGTTCAGGAACAAAAGCACCATTCTCTAATTGGAATTCAACATTTTCTAATATGGACAAAATTTGTTTTACTTCTGATAATTTCATAACTGAATCTTTATAGCTTAAATGCAATATTGCGATATGTTTTGATAAAAAAATACTAACAGCATTTTGATTTGGTAACAGTTTGTATTATGGCGGAAAAATAAGTGTTTAGAATTTCGATGGTCTTTTCGTCTATACAATAGCAAATGGCGTTTCCGGAGATGTTTCCTTTTATGATCCCTGCATTTTTCAGTTCTTTCAAATGTTGGGAAACGGTTGGTTGAGCTAAAGGCAATTCGTTCACAATATCGCCGCAGATACACTCATTGACTTTCATCAAATACTCAATAATTGCTATTCGCGCAGGATGTCCTAATGCTTTTGCAATTGTTGCGATTTGATTTTGCTTATCTGTAAAATGTTCTGTTTTAGTAGCTCCCATAATTCCAAAAAATATTATATCGCAATATTACAATATAATATTTGCTTCGCAAAATATTTTTTAATAAATTGTCTAAAGAGAAGCTTAGAGATCCAATTCAAAAAGATTCAAATACTAGAAAATATATTCACCGAAGGTTTTTACCTTAATTTTAATCTCCAAAGTAATTTTCCAGCTAAGTGATAATTTCTTTAATGATTTTCCTTACTTGCGTTATATCCATCTTTAAACCTCAGAAAATCTTCCGCCTTTTTAGGATTGTTCTTGATCCATAATTGCATTATTTGAGTGTTTTCTCTCAAAATTGTTATCTCATTTTCATCGTAGATTTTTTTTCCTTCATCAGCAATTTCATTTAAAATATCTTGACGCAATTCACTTTTGGCTTTGATGCTTTCTTTGTACCAATTAGTTGCGAAATTAATGGAGACGATCAGTACTAAAACCGCAAAGACAAAAACTCCAATTCCGCTCCAAATAAATTTCTTCTTCCATCGTATATTCTTTCCAAAACCGTCCAAATAATCTTTAGCTTCTTTTGAAAGAACTGTTTCTACCTGAGTAGGAATACTGTCCAGGAATACAACTCTTTTGGTTTGCTCTACTTTCATAAAGGCTACAGTTTCATTATTGGTCGACTGTCCATCTTCAAGACTGATCTGTACTTCGTTCAACAGGGTCGTATGGTCTTCAATGGCAAACTGAAGTTTGATATTTTGTTCAATATTTTCCTTGTTTGATTTGATCACGTTTTCTAAAAGTTCCATTCCATTACTTTTAGATTCTTTACTTTCATTTTCCATATTTTTTTTAATTTTTGATTATCGTCTTAATTTTCGCTTCTTTTTCCAGAGCTCATCTTCGTCCTGAGAAACATAGGTTGGATTAAGGAAGTCACCTAATAATTTGCCTGCAATTTCTATTAAGCTTTCATTTGTTTCTTTTTTCAAAGGATTACCTGCGTCATTATTTACACTACTTTGACTTAATGATTTTACCAGATCACCAAGGTCAGAATCTATTGAAGAAAGAGAGAATCCAACATTTTTCCGGAAAAAAAATCCGTTTTTGTTTTGACTATTATTAATTTCATTTATCCATATATCTTTAATTTGATTTTTTTGACCAGCTTTAAAGTCTCCGTTATATTGGATCTTCACAGAAAACCCCTTTTGTTGGAGATTTTCCCGAAACTCCTTTAAGTTGTCAGCATTTCTTTGTACTTCCCTAACAGCTTGTTTCATTTTAAATAGAGATTTTATTTCAGAGATTTTCAATTGATTTGAAATTTCAGATAATTTATACCCAGCTTTATAAATCCTTTCTGTCTGAAAATTTTTGTCTTTTTCCATCACAATTCGCATTCCCGAAATCCCGTCTTTTACATTTGAAGACAATTGAATTTCAAAACCTTTTTTCTTCATTTCTGAGATCAGATCATCAAAATTATCTTTTGACCTGATAGCTTCGGTCAAGCTTTTCAGCATCTCAGCTTTTTTTTGAGTTCCAATTTCAACATCGGTTAATAATCCTTTCTCTTTGCAAACTTCTCTGACAGCTTCACCAAATCTCTTTCCGATATCGTGTGCTTTCACAGTGCACCTTCCCGAAAAATCAATCCTATTGGCGACAAAATGAATATGCTTATGTTTTGTACTGTTATGAATATCCAGTCGATATTGATTTTTGTTTGTCAAACCTACTTTTGCAAGAGCTTCTATCGCAATTCGTTTGAATTCTTCATCCTTCAATTTTCTACCGATCTCGTCCGGTTGAGAAATATAACCAGTCAATGCCCATTTCTTCACTTTGGTATTTCTTTCAGCTACGGTTTTCATTTCGTTAAACTGACCTTCAGCAGTGTCACTCAAAAGATAATTCGAAGCAACCATTTCTGCTGTTCCTTTATCGTTTGCATTGTATTCCAAAGCAATTTTTGTAATGGTTCTTGTGGTTGCCGAATTATTCATTTTTCTGAGTTTTAGAATATAAATATTGATGAATCATTTCGATCAGATTTTCAATTCTAGCTAAAATTTCTTTCTTGTTTTCAAAAACATTCCATTCCCGATTTCGTAAAAGGTTGGTGATTTTTTTGAAATGGGCTCCGTATTGAAGTAAGACTTCATCAGTTTGAAATTCATTGATTTTTAGTTCTTTTTCGAACAAAATATTCCGGATATAAGTGGACAATTTTAGCGGATGTTTTTCTTGCTTTTGAAGTAGAATTTCATATTCAGAATTGGTCATTCGTATTGAAATAACTTTGTCCAATTTTTTATTTTCTTTGGTTTTCAAACCACCTTTACGACCTAATTCCTGAAAATATTTTTTTCTCTTTTCCTGAGCAATCTTTGCTTGATTTTCTTTGGCTACCTGGTGTATAAATTCTTGTAAAAAGTCTTTTTCCATTGTATTAATTTTGGCGTATTTAAAAAAAACATTTCTGACGATAGGAAGAAATCAAAAATCCCAATTTTGCAATCAGCGGATACGCTTATTGTAAACTTTGGGTACTTTTTGCACTAACATACCACCACATTTTACCTTTGTTTATTTTACTCACCTTCGCCTTTGTTTCACTTGTCTTTCAGGTGATGGATTTTTGTGAATCATCCAGTCATTCAAATCTTTAAAATCTGAATATAAAACCCGACAATCTTCTGCGTTTTTGTTTTCATTTTTAATCATTTCAACCGCCAGATTTCCGGCTTCGTCATTGTCAAAATAAAGTTCAATATTTTCATAATTTCCTAATGAATTTTTAATATTGTGAATCATCGAAACGGAATTCAAAATGATATAATCAGAAGGTTCTTTTTCTAAAAATTTTTCTACATTTTTAAAGGAAATAAAATCAAAAAAACCTTCGAAAATTCGAAGCGATACCGAACCATTTTTAATGGTTGAAACACCTTTTTTACCCAAACAGATTTTAGAATATTTATTACGGATTTCATAACCGCCAGAATCGTTCTCGAATCCAATTCCGAAATAGTTTTTATCATTCATTCGGTAACGAATTTCGTGTAAGAACTGAGTTTGATTTCCAATTTTTCTTTCTCTTAAATATTCCAAAAGTGCAGGATGCTGGATTTCATTCACATCAAGTATCTCATAATTTTTACTCGGGTTTTCGAACTTCTGATCAGGAATGTTTTGCTTTTGAAAAGAAGAGAAATTCTGATCTTCTGCCCATACTAAAACTTCATTGACTGAAGCGTTCAGATATTTCTTCATAAAGTCGGTATTCGTTCCACCGATTCCTTCTGAAAATAAGTACCAATAGTTTATTCTTTTATTGATTTTAAAAGAGGCTTGGGATTCGTTGGCAAAGGGGTTGAGATACCAAGCTTCTTTTTCATTTTGTTTTGTAGGAAGGTGTCCGAGAGAAAGGAGGACTTCTTCCAACGATATGTTGTTAAATTGTTTGCAGTTCATTGTGTAAATTTTAATGTTTTTATTAATAGATAGTAGTTGTCCTGTCGATGAAAGGCGGATTAGTTTGTCTTCGACTAATTTTTGATGAATTGATGAGAAAGCCTTATAAAAAATTGAATTACAATACTTTATAACCTCATCAAAGTCTCATCATCTCATCAAAGTAGAAATATTCTTCTCATCATTCTCACATCAAAAACCAAGGTTTAAAAGTTTGATGAGGTTTTTGATGAGATGTAACTAATTGATTTTATTTTCATTATCAATTAATTCATCATTTCATCAAATTTTTGAAGAATAAAATTTCTGTCTACTGTAAAATACCGTCCTGTTTTATTCTGTTGGTAAAAACTTCTACTGTAATCGATGTCGTATTTGATGTAAGCCAGTGAATTGTTCTGAGGTTCAAGTTTCCAGTTTTCTTTCAGGAGTTTTCGGACATCGTTTACCGTCCAATACTGTTTACTGAACATTTTAACCAGCATATTGAAAATATCCTGTGGAATAAAATTGATCTTGCTGTCTTCCGTACTTTCAAAAAACTCATATAAAAGTTCGACGATTTTAGATTCTAATTTGTTGTTATTTTTCCAAACCAATTTCTGAAGGGCTTTGGTTCTGATCTGGGAATCAGTGAACCACATCCTTGTCTCCTTACGGCTGTGAAAAGGTCTTTGAATTAAATATCTAAGAAAATAAGGGATTTCTTTATTTAAATTGTGTAGAAATTCAGTATTCTCCATTTTAATCGATTTTACCTTGATGATCCAGAATCGTATCTCATTTTCATCAATCTGAATGAAGTTATCTTCATTATTGGAACAGAGAATAAATTTTCCAAAAAATTCCACTTCTTCACGATCTTTTCCTTTTGCCTCTTTCTTGTCTTTATCGGTAGTGGAAAGATATTTTAGTCGTTCCGTAATCTCCTTTTTGTCAAAGAATACTTCATCAATAGCAACGATCAACATTGATGTCCAATCCGAATTGAACTGACTGCTGAAAGAATCGCCTTTGATGTAAGTCATATTTAGTCCAAAAACGGATTTAAGCCATTTGATGAATGTAGATTTCCCGGTAGATCTTTCCTTGCTTACAAGACAAAGAATCGGGAGGATCTGTGTTGGATATTGCAGTAAGATCTTGATATAATCTAATCCTAGTTCCAACTGTTCTCCAAAAATATGCTCCATAAATCTAAGTGAAAATGGAATCTTCTCTTGTAGATATGTTTGCTCCGGTGTTTCTTTAATCGGCTGATAAGGAATCTCATTGTAAACATTATAGAATCCTTGGATAATTTGTTGGTATTGCAAATGGGATGGTATACAACAGAAACCATCATACTTAGGAACTTTTGAGACATATATCTTTCCGTGATCGCTGATAATGGTCTCACGATTCCATCGAGTCAATATTGAGATTTTATCACCTGAGATTAATGGTTTCTCAATAGTTTTATAGTAGGTTGTCCCTACTCTTAGATATGGGATTTTTTTGCTCATATTTTAAAGGTTTGATTCCGCACAGGAAATATTGAAGGGTGAATTAGAATGCTTGATAAATAAAGTCTCTATCTATCTTCTATACTTAAGTGATTTGACCTCGTTTAAAGCATCCATCAGATCAAAATGGTTGACCCTGTAGAATCTTCCTATTTGTTCTGCTTTAATGTTACCTTTTAAAATATGTGAGCGTACGGTTTGATAATCGAGTTTTAGAATTTCTGAACACTCTCTGATAGAGTATAGTTTCTTTTTCAACTCGATGTCAGGTTCTTTTTTGAGAGAATAGAGTAAGTCTTTCACTTCCCCTAATTCGTCGAGAATGGTTTGGAATGGATTTGTTGTCTGCATAATCTGATATTTATTTGCAGACAAAATTGTATGATTGGAATAACTAATGATGCAATTCTACTCAATTGCGTAAAGTTTAATACTTGATATTAAACAACTTAGATAATTCTTGATAGATAGTTTCCTCAAAATCATTAGGTTTCACAGTTATTGCCCGTGAAAATGTTCCTTTGTCAAAATTGGAATTATATTCGTTTTCCATAGCCTCAATAATAGTGGTGTCTTGAAAATCCGGATTAATAATATGATTGTCTTTTAAGAATCGGTGGATTCTGATGAAGGAAGATTTCTGATCTACGATTAGGTTGTGATTTTCATCTATGAATTTTTTACCCTTTAGAAAAGCAATGAAAATTTGCGAACTGTTTTCACCAATCATAATATCCGATAAGCGAATTTCTCTTTTTACTTTACCTTCTAAAGCAAAATATAGTAAAAGCGTAGTTTCAGCTCCATTCAAAAAATTGCCCTGTAATTTCATCAGGTTGCTTGAGCTTAAAATACTTAATGATTCTCTTCGATATTGCTCTAAACAATATTCGATTTTCTCTTCAAAGTTGTGATTTCGGGAAGCATCTATATTTTTGAAGTGGAAAGTGAAAAAGTTATCTAACTTTTCATATCGAATAAGAAACTCATTTCTTTTCTTATCAGTAAGACTGATTTGGCTGGATTTCTGTTTGGCTTTTTCAATTCTTTTTGACAACATCTTTGAAATTTTTTCACCTTTGATCCAGTAAAAAATCATCATAGGATAACCTACAAATTCTTCCCAAAAATTCCAACGTCCATAAAGTTTCTTTTGATCCATAATCTAAATTAATGATTATTTAAAAACTTCATTCATATAATTGATTTTATCTTCTTCGCTCGGTCGATAGTATGCATTGAAGACCTCCAGACTTGTATGACCTGTATAACTCATTATTACTTTATCCGGAACTCGTTTGTTCTTCATTATAGTGATGAAACTTCTTCTTGCAGTATGTGAGGAAATTCTTGTCCAAAATTCGGCTTTTTGGTCTACCAATTCATCACCATACTTCATTGTCTTCTTTATTTCATCAGTAAATTTTAATTCTTTAAATACCTCCTTAATATATTCGTTCATCTTCTGATTTGTAATGCTCGGCAAATTATAATCATATTTTTCAAGAATTGATTTAGATATACTATTTAAAGGAATTGCTAAATTTTTTGATTTGCTTTTTAAATCAATTACTCTAATAAAATTACCTTCAAGATCGCTCTTTGAGATTGTGCTATAATTACCGAACCTCATTCCTGTAGTGCAACCAAAAACAAATAGGTCACGAACTTTTTCCAATCTTTTATTTTTAGCAAGATCGTACTTGTAAATTAGTTCAACCTGTTCGTAGTTCAAAGCAATTTCGTCAGTAATAAATTTAGCAGGTTTCTTGAAAGCAATAAAATCGTTATTGTAAGTATATTTCCTATTTAAAGCCCAAAGCAAAAAAGTCTTTAGAAGACCAACATTTCTATGTACAGTATTCGCAGAATGCTTTTTTTCTTCAATACAATATTTAAGAAATTTGTTATAGAGCTTATCATCAAATTTTCCGAGAGTAACCTTTATTTTACTATTCTTCTCAAAATCTTCAAGTAAAGTTTTGTTACATTTATAACGTTTTAAAGTCGAATTTGAAATCGAATTTCCTGTATAATCATTTTCCTTCTCATCCAAAAATTCCTGATAAATTCTAAAAAAATCACTTTTTACAGTAATTTTCTTGAACTTTTCATCAAATCGTTGTTTAAGTATATCTACGGTAAGTTCTTCGCTTATATTTTTATAACGATTTACTATCTCAGTAAAAAAACTACTATACCTATCTAGTTGCATTTTCAGACTTCTATGAATTTCAGCTCGCTTAGTTCTCCCATTCAAATCGTTAGGTTGCCTATTTTCAAAGTCCCATTCAGAAGGCTTAATTTTTTCACCAGTAGAATAGATAAAATTCTTATTTTCACTGTTGAAAAAAGTACGGAAGTAAATGAGGGTTTCCTTAGTTTCACTAGGCTTCTTAAGTTTAAAAGTGTAATTCATTGGGTGCCAGTTTGGGTGCTACTTCTTCTATATTTAGATATAAAAACTAATTATATTCACATATACAAATATAGTTAAAATACTGAACAATAGCACACTTACACATTTTAAGTTATGTTAAAATATGTAAGGTTCAAAAACCTCCAACTCCACTTTACAAACAAAAAAACCACTGACATCCAGTGGTTTTTTTGCTTTCTATTAATTAGCCTTATTTTTTGGAGGTACTGTTTTTTAGAATCATATAAGATAATCCCAAGCCTATTCCTGCGAGCAGCGCCAATTTTGTTTTTCTGGTAGGAACCGGAAGAATTGTTTCGCCGTAGATCCGGTGTGGTTTTGGCGACGGCCAGAGTACATTGCCGGGATTTGGCTTTCCGTTTTTGACCTTCATCATAACGCGCATCCCGGCCGAAGTCATATTCATTATTGTTTTTGGAAACATGCCGTAAAGATTTTTCATGACTCTGGAATTGATGTCCGGGAACATATCTTTTCGGGGATTCTTAGCAAGTTCTACCATCTTCGCCGCCGTATCTCTGGGATCTGCAGCAAAAGGTGGGATTTTAAAATCGAGGCCGGAGAATTTAGCCGAATGTGCATTACCCGTAGACCTTTGGATCTGAGGAAACATATTACAGATATGCACGTTTGCAAAATCTGACAACTCGCCCTGAAGCCCTTCCATCATCCCGCGGATACCAAACTTTGTTGCTGAATAAACAGCGCTGTAAGGCGCCGGCATAAATCCACCAATTGAAATATTATTGATCAGAATCCCCTGCTCCTGTTTTTTGAAGATGGGCAGCACCGTATAAGCGCCGTGCATATAACCGAAAAGATTAGTTTTGATCACCTGCTCATTGAGAGGCATTGGAATATCTTCAAATTTCCCGCTAGCCATCACGCCGGCATTGTTTACCCAGATATCTATTCTGCCGTTGAACTGCAGAGCCTCATTAGCCAATTTTTCAACATCTTCTGCTATGGAGACATCCGTAGGAATACCCAAAGCGATTGCACCCAAATCTCTGCAGAGCGCCACCGTCTCGTCTATTGCATCCTGCCCGCGTGCGGCTATAATGATGTTGCAGCCTTCCAAGGCAAAGGCTTCTGCAGCAGCTCTTCCCACGCCGCTACTTGCGCCAGTAATGACTACAGTTTTGCCTACTAAACTTCTAGTTGAAATATGATTTGATTCCATAGTTTTGGTATTTATAATTGAATATTTAAGAAATTATTTTAATTAATAAATTTTATAACTCCTTAACAATCAATTCTAATACCACTTAATTTCACACACATATTAAACAGCAGACATACAGCGTTTTGCGAAAAAGGCACAGAATATGCATTGTTAAAATCAAATAAACAAAATTTAATGTTATGAGAAATATTCTTTGGCTAGTAGCAGTGATCTGCATCGTGGTCTGGCTTCTAGGGATGCTGGGCGTAGTACCTGGAATGAGTACAGGTTATTTAG
>Ga0308158_10002733_pt1 | contig 16248 bp, 11 predicted proteins | sample PhyBR2_FD_201038 | JGI IMG/M metagenome (GOLD analysis project Ga0308158, IMG submission 201038) | Phyllosphere microbial communities from UC Gill Tract Community Farm, Albany, California, United States - DLSLB.R2 | ecosystem: Host-associated > Plants > Phyllosphere > Unclassified | place: USA... | reverse complement strand
ACTCTTCGAAGTTGATATTGGAGAGATGGCATTCTGTTCATCGCTCGTTCTAACATCGGTACAGAGCACCTTTCTGCTATCAAGGTGTTCATCTACATTGATGAGGTCGCGGAGAAAACATGATCACTCTCTGGAAGGCTAGTGAACTGCCCAAAAACCACCCGCTCTTCAAGTTCGCCTTACCTGAGGGCTTCCCGTTTCTAGTGGTCGAGGACGACGAAAGCATTGAGATTCAGGAGCATGTGTTGCTGTATCTTCATGAGAAGTTCGTCAGAGGCAAAGGACGTCGAGGTTGGAATAAGAACACGGCTGAAGCTTACGCTTATGACTTGCGTGATTGGTTTTCTTTCCTCGATGCTCGTGTTTGTGAGGACGAAATTGAAGAGAACAGCAGGATTGGCAAACCTTGGGACGCCGCCACAGAAGACGATTACCTAGACTATCGAGAGGCGCTCCAGGATTCCGTAAGTCCTCATACCAGACAACACTTGCGTCACTCCACGATTCGACGCCGGCAGAGCACCGTTGAGAATTTCTATAAAGAGGCTCAAAACCGGAATTGGTATATCGGTGCGTTCTTGGAAAACTCGGCGTTCAAAAGAGGGCGCATCAGACCAGCCGACAGGGACGCTATGGTGCACTTGCGTGCAGGCTACGATACTACGCGCGAGGGCTCGCCGTATTCTGAAGAAGTTGGCGAGACAGGAGTTGCCCGTCCCCTTAGTATGGCTGAATGGTGCATGATTCAGCGCGAACTGGGGCCACTTCCAAGCGATCCACAAGAACACCATCACTCCTTCCGTGATCGGCTTGCCTGCGAACTCTCTTTGACCACTGGCTTGCGGGTCGATGAAGCGGCGAGCCTGACAGTGCGTCATATTCTTGCGCTCCACACGGACTACTTGTACTTGAGCGAAGAGGACAGAGAGTATGGCTACCTCAAGTTGTACATCACTAAGACAAAAAGGCTTAAGCCTCGCAACGTCCTCGTACCGTGCTACCTTATTCCAGAGTTAATCCGTTACATCGACGAAGAGCGTAAAGCAGCTGTTTCGGCAGGCAAGATTTACTCGTCGAGGCACGACAAAAAGTATAGAGAGCCGGACTCTCTCTTCGTGAACCATGCCAATCCCTTGCAACATGCAGGGAATACCATACGGCCATCGTCTCTATCCAATGCCTTCCGCCAAGCGTGCAAAGCCGCAGGTGTGATGAAGACTGTACAGGAAATTCATACCTTAGAGGACGACCAGGGGGGTGAGTCAGGAGTGAGCGTGCTTCGTCGCGCCGCCGCGCACTGCTACCACGATTTGCGCCACACCTTCGCCGTGACAAAATACTTCGATGAAGTACACAACAAGAACGCCGAGCCATGGCTGCTAATTAAAGAATTGCTGGGGCACGCCAGCGTAGAAACCACGCGAGATATTTACCTAAACGTAGTAACGGTGGAGGAAAAGGGACGGTTCGGTAAAACTTCTTATCAAGCCAAACAGCGCGCTGGAGGTAACGATGATTAGTCGTCGCGGCTCCAATGCATACAAGCTAAAGAGCCGGTCTAAGCACGAAGGTATCGCCTCGCTGGACAAAGCTCGTCACTACCACTTAGTGCACAGGACTGGAAGCATAGAGCTGATGTGCCCTAAAGGGGGGGGTAAACGACTGGCTCGCGTCGATCTCTCGTACCTGTTAGCCTTCCCTAATCTTAGCGAACCAATTGCGCAAGCCATTAAGGAGATCTGCAGGAGCAAGGATTTCGCGTACGCGAGTTGCTCTAGACTGGGTCGCGAGCTGAAGTCTGGCTTCTTCATGTTCTTAGAAAAAGAATCTCTTAACAACATTAAACTGGAACAGCTAACGACATCGCACATTGAAGGTTTTAAAACCTGGCTCGATCAAGCAGATAGGACGAGGGTAGCCATCTATGAGCTCAACACCCGTGAACATCATATGAGTCACCTTCGTAAAGTGGTGGCATATCTAAAACAATCCGAAAAGTGGGCTCCGCAGCTTGCATCAGACTTGCATATAAGGCCGGGAATGTGGGCAGGTCAACAAGGGGGTAGTAAGCCTACGCCGATTATTCACGCGGAGGATTATCAGAAAATCTATCAAGCTTGCAAAAAAGAGATCATCGAAATCACAGGGCTTGTGCAGGCAATGCGTGAGGCCTTGCAGGCAAACCTGAACCATGCGACGGAATTGGCGCAGGATCCAGCCGAGAAAAAGGTCCGTGTTAAACGCGGCAGTGTGGATAACCCATACGAAGATCTCGGCGTACTGCTTGCCATTCTGCACCATCGTTATCCTCGGCAAATTCTTTCCGTAGAATGGATTAACAAGTTAAACGATCGAACATTATCTAGGGCAATAAGAGAAAGAGGAATTGACAATATTATTGCTTGCTTTTATCCAACGGCCAGGAACTTAGTTCCGTTTGTATTAATGATGGCCATACATCTCGATTATAACAAGGCGACTTTAATGGGTAGCAAGGTAGGCGATTATCGTATCTTTTCTGGAAAATTCGGAAGCCCGGAATTTTCTGCAAGTGCGTCTCTTATTGAAGAGGAAGGAGTTGCAGATGCCGCAGCGGAAAGGAAGGAAGAGAAACTGTTTAGAGGTGCACCGGTAAAGAAGCGCTCCCTTTATCGGCCTCAGGAGCGCATCCTGCCTGCCGAGGAGGCGCCCGACAACCCTGCCTTCATTTGGCAATTCCTGGTGGAGTGGACAGCGTGGTTTCGGCCGGCGGCCGCCGCAGAATGGCAAGACCGTCTATTCCTGTACGTGCCCGGATCTAGCTCTGCAAATAAACGGATGCGGGGGTTCGACGGCGACACCGACCCGGGAGCCGACCATAGCTTCAATTATGCGTACAAAGCGTTCTTCTCGAATCACGGACTCAAATATTATTCGTTTAAGCAGTTCCGCCCCACGGGACTGGATATCGTGGACGTCGAGTTTGGCGGCGACATCCGAGCTAAGCAGGGTGCTGGAGGGCATGCAACAATGCAGACCACATACCAGAGCTATACCACCGATGCACAGATTCAACGGGGCGATGAAGCCCTTGCACAGGTATCTGTAGTGCGAGAGCGCTTTCGAAATACGCAGGGAAAATCGGATCCGCGTCGCAAGCCAGATAACGCGGATGTCGGTGCCGCCACGCCGGGCTGGACCTGTAGCGACCCATATTCCAGCCCGTTGTACGAAAAGAATAAATTGTGTATTGGCTATGGACACTGTCCCAGTTGCCCGCTCGGAAGCATGACTCCCAACGACTGCTACTCGGCCGCGCAAGCGTTCAATCTTCTCGATGCCATTGACAAAGCAGTGGAGACTATGGCCCCCGCTGCTTGGGTCGAGCGGTACGGGCCATCAAGAAATGCCCTCACCAAATTCTGGCTTCCACAGGTCCCCACCCACGTACTGGACCAGGTCAGAGAAATGAAGCTCCCGCCATTACCACCATTGGAGTAGCCCTAATGCGTAACGCACGAAAAAAGGTACGGCAGGGCGAGCATAAAACAGAGGCAATAGTCATTGAAATAAGCAATGGAATACCGGCGTATCCTACTGAGGCTTGCTCCAATCCTTGGGTTTCCTTAACCAGCCGTTGGCAGGACAACAAATGGTTCCTAGATAATCCGACGCCTGGAGCCGAACCTTTTCAGTCAGCAATTGATTGGAACATACCCTTCGAGGATGGCACCAATTTACTGTATGCGTGCCATGCTAACTTGCTTGAACAATTCCGGCGTCTTATTTGGTCGCTATTTGCCGATCCCCGTGCTGGCAAGGCGCGCAAGCCAGGTAGCGCTAGGATCTTAAGTATTGGACTTCGTGAGTTGGTCCAGTGGATGGTCAAAAATCGCTATGCCAACATGAGCGAACTCGATGGCGCGGCCTCTCAGCGCTACTTAGACCATTGTCAGGCGCGGCTGGACGGGGTAGCGCAGGAGAACTCGTTAGAAGACCTGCTGGATGAGATTGATCCAAAACTTATCAACGCGGCGTATCAAGAAGAAAATGAGGAAACCTTGCAGGACATGGATGACGCTCTGCAAGTAACTTCGGGATGGGTCCGAACGCGCTTGGAGCTCTGGAGTTGTATGTGGGGGCAGCGCCCCGCCATGCGCGCCGCTGGGATCGAGCCGCTGCCCCAAGAGCCGTTTGGAGGAAGAAAAGTCGGCCGCTTAGCGAAGGAGATGGAAACGAAGGCCATTAAGAACATACCGCCACTTCCCGATGAAGTAGCGGTCGCCATAATGAACGTTGCTTATACGTACATCGAAACGGCCGCCTCAGACATTCTTCGTATGGTCGAAGGCCTGCTAGCCTTGAGAGAAACCTATAGATCTTATGAATCTATCGCCAGACACATGAAGAAGTGGGAATTTTCGTTTGCACCAGGAAGCGACCATCCATGGCATTTGCCAATGGCCCAACTAAAGTCGCCAACAAATTCCTTAAGGATACTCGCGGACGACTTATCTCGAGCGTGTTCTATCATCCTACAGTCCGAGACGGGCATGCGCGCTAATGAGTTGTGCAGTCTTCCAGCAGGCACCGATCTCAAAACCGGCCTGCCGGCCTGCATTGAAATACGGCTGTCAAAGTCAGGAATGCTGGAACTGTTTTACCTAAAAGGCAAGATTTCGAAAACTCGCCCTACGCCAGAATCGGCAACTTGGCTGTTAGCAGCAAGACCGCGCGGCTCAGACGTACTACCCAACTCCGTGAGAGCTGTAGATGTGATTCAGAAACTGTTGCAACCCTTCCGTGACATGGCTAACGCGGAGGTGCGGGGAAGTCTCTTTGTGGTATTCGGTATAGGCGAGGGCTTCCCTATGACTGGCCAAAGCATGTCAGCTTTAACTATTAATACACTATTAGGATGGCAAAAGAGATTCGTTGCTGCTCATGTCGACTGGTCCATTGTTAAGGCGACGCCTGATACGCAGAAGTACATCAACAGTAAGGGCGATTGCCTACGGACGCACCAATGGCGCAAGACTTATGCTCAATTCGTGTTTCAAGTGAATCCTAAGCTGCTACCTGCGATTGCGCGGCAGTTCAAGCACCTGAGCATTGCCATGACTGAAGGTGCCTACATCAACACGAATGATGCGCTGCTGACAGACGTTGCAGAACACAACCTGTACCGAACCACAGACAGGCTGCTTGAATTCGCACGGGGCACTGCCCCGAAGATGGAAGGCCGTTTGGCTCGACTGTTTGAAAAATACCAGGAAGAGTTGGCTACCATCATCCAAGGTAAGAACAACACCGGCGCAAGGCAAGCAATGCTTACTTGGTGTTCGCAACGCAGCCTAAAATTGTTTTTTCATGGCTACGGTGGCTGTATCCCTGGTCTGGCGCCGACGGAAGCGGAATGCCATAAGCGAGCGCAGACCGTGCATTGGGCTAACACAGCGCCCAACTATGCCACCCGCGAGCCTAGTGTTTGTACTGGATGCTTCCTGTTCATGGTAGGGCCGGAATCGGTAGAATTCTGGCGCGATCGTTACGTATCGAACAATACAGCTTACCTACAAGCTGAAGCGCAGGGCAATGGCGACGGCTTCAGGGTGGCTAAGGAGCGTGCCGCTCAGTCAGCGACCTATCTAAATTTCTTGGATGTGCCGTTACCGGAAATCGTGCTAGAAAGGAAAAGTCATGCGAGGTAAGCGCAAGGATTTGCCTGCGAGTTATGAAGACATGGAAAAACGGTTTTTGGAGGCGATCAAGCGACTGAGAGAGGGCAATCCAACCTGTCCAGAATTACAGGAGAAAGCCAAGGCTGGCGTTCTTCGCGTCACCGTGACTGCTGTCGCTCTGGAAGCCGGTAGCCCAGATGAAAGGGGGAGATGGAGAGGGCTGTCCCGTACTCTGATCGGCCACGACAACTGTCGCTATCCTAAGGTACGGGAAGAAATACTAAAAGGTAGAAAAGGAAATTTGGGCGAATATGACCTCAAGAACATCAACAGTAGGCTGCGCGAGAGGAACAGGCAGCTCACAAAGGAGAACAAACTGCTCCTCTCTACCAGCGCAGCTATGGTCATCCGCATGAATGCGCTTGATAATGCGGTTGGGGAACAAATTAAAAGACTGCAGCGCGAACAGCATCGCGGTATCCGCCCCGTGCACCAAGCACCAATTCTGGTCGTAGATAACGTTCGCTCCGAACAGCATGAAGGGGAGTGATTACGACCAACCAAACCGACAGATGTTTTGATAAACGTTGAAGTCCCTTCGAGGGGATTTTCTCGATCGGTGAACTCGCAACTTGAAACCAGCGCCGCCTCTACCCTGCCGAACAGACGGCCAACCGAATTTGCGGAATGAGGTCAACCAACTAAACGTCGAGCCAACCTTGATCTAACGCTCGATGTCTAATGGGTCACATGTTGCCGTCCCACTAGAGATAATCCCATCCGGCTGCGGATTGGACAGAACTCTGCGCTTGCCAAGCAAAAATTTACAGCTAGCACGACTGACTAGTGACCTTGTATACCTTGCCCGACCTTGATCAAGCGCTTTATTGTCGTTTATTAGGAATCCAATAAAGCAAAATAATTTAATCAAAGCAACACTCCACAAGTAGTGAAACTTGCTTTATGCCAAGACCTAGCGTGGGAATTGGATGTTTACCGCGATAGCGCCAGGCTCTTCCGCGACGGAGAAACATGCCGTAAGTCGCCGAAGGTCCGTAACAGATGCTCCAGCTTCACGAAATACTTGGCGTCACGCAGAGAGCGCATCTTTCACCTCCATAACGACAGCTACAGCCTTTTGTTCAGTAAGCCGAAAACGACCACACTGGGAGAGAGCATTGGATACGGTGCTAGCTCGACCTTGTGCACCGACGCCAATGCTTTGTGCTCGAAACGGAGCATCAATTTACGGACACAGATCAAAGGCTGGAGAAAGCCCTAGTAAGCCAGGCTTTTTCATCAGTACAGCGTGGTTGCGAAGATCGTCGTCAATATTCCTACCATGATGTTGAAAACCATTCTTCGAAAAATTTCCGGATCAGCGCTGGAACTGCACGCATCGTTTAAATCAAGAGCTTCTGCCAGTCCTGCGTACGAATAGTTTGCTGCCTAATAAGAGTCGTCACCTTGAAAAACTGAAGGATTAAGTAGGCTATACGCGCTTAGACAGTGAATTCGTGTACCTGTCGCGGTGCGATCGAAACGCTCTATCACGAGTGCCGGGCAGGATCCAATTTCAACAAGTTCGAACGATGGCACGGTGATGCCCGCAAGCTAAGCTAACCTTAGCGTAGCGTACTCAGCGATGGGCACATTAAACTGATCGTCAGGGAGTCCGAACTTGACTATGTGCTCGCAGCCTTCATAGGTGATCAGTGCCTTCGGCCGTACTCCTCCAAGATCGCAGCCTGGGCGCAACTGGCTCAAGCTATCTTGGTCCAAATGCTGTCCAGGTAATTGAACGAAGTCATAGAAGGTGTCGAGCAAACCCGCGCTTAGATCGGAAAGACGTGTGCCAACTTTTGTAAGTTTAGGTGCTCCGAAATTTTCGAGGCATGTCACTACACGACCAACCACAAAACTAGACGACCGGGCCAGCCATTCAATGGGGGAGCTTGGCACAAATTTTTGCTCTTGAAGCAACTGCCTTACTATAAACTGTGTTCCCCACCCATTTGAGACCGAGTCAGACAAAAAATATGTCCCATCCGAATTGGGAGATATGAGGGCGTTGCTAGAGCCTTTTGTGAAGAGAGCAAGAAATGGGTCGCAAAGCTCCGTAGAGCTGGTTGAAAACTGACGCAGTCGAGCTCGGCCATCGTCATCGATACCAAAGCACCCGATCAGGCTTGGCTCATCCGGATTTTCACAATCAAATATAGAACACTTTGTTCAGTCATAGCTATGTAGGACCGATCGGTATTTTTGCCTTTTCATCTTACTTTCATCAATCCCGCTAGAGGAAGCTGGCAAGGCAATCTGCTAAGCCTCAGCCTCTACCTAAGCATATAATGAAGAGGCCTTAAAATTTACGAATTTAACTCCACAACGAAGTTCGGGTTGAACGCATCATTTTCGGCGTGCCCGCCTCTCATCAAATAGCCTAAAGGATTGGCCACGACCCTGCATTTGCCGACGAAATAATCAAAGCTCGTGTGGGTATGTCCGTGAATCCATAGAGATGCGAGAGGAACGAGCTCGTCCATGTTTGATGCGAAAGCACTCGAAACTGGATCTGAAACGTATTCAGGCGCAACAGATCGCCTTGATGGAGCCATGTGCGTAATCACAACTGTCGGGCCTGGGAAAGATTCGAGAAGCTTCATCTGGAGCCATGATCTTTGCTCTGCATGGAGCTGTACAGTGTCCTGTGGCCGTAACTTGCGATAGCCCGCCGATGCTACACGAATCCGCTGGTAGTCGTTCATCACCTTGCCGGCATCAGCCATGACATCGCGTTTGAGGTCCGTACCGAACAGCAAAAAGTCAGTCCACAGCGTCACCCCCAGAAAACGCACTCCTTGCACTACATACTCATCACAGTCGAGGTAATGCACATTCGAATACGTTTGGCACTCGACTCTCATAGCCTTCTCCATCTGATCAAGGGCTTCGCCATAAAACTCGTGATTTCCGGAAACATACATTACGGGGATGTCTCGGAAGGTCTGTGATGCCCAGGCAGGGGCGCGCGCCTTTGTGTGGATGTCTCCGGCTAACACCACGACGTCTGGCCGGCTAGCCCCAATATCGAACCTCGGGGCGAAGTCCCGCCACACTTCGAGATGAAGATCAGACAAAACCAGCAAACGCATTTAGCTTCCTTAAACTTGCGAGTTGTAGACAACCAATCGACACACGAAACTTCGCGAGCCGACCTTCGATATATCAGGCTTGTACTTCAAGAGCTATACCCCACTGGACTAAACTGGAGCTGCACTAGACCGGATTCATAGGCAGCTTACCTAAGCCCAAAGCCGCACAGGCATCCGCCCAGTCGAGCTTGTCGCGCACAGTCACCAGATCCCAATAAATGTCGTCCGGCCCAACGCCGCAGTCGCACCATCCCCCGCGCCGTACCAATTCGGCAAGCGCCCATGCAGGCGCGAGGGATGGTAGAGCTACTCCCTCGCCGCTTCGCATGCCTGCGGCCATTACATCAAACCAGTCGGGCCCTTGTATGTTGACTTCGAATCTATCCACTTGGTATAGCCGGTGCGCACCGCTGACGGTAACAGTTATCAGAAAGGGAATTTGGGTGATCCAACCTGCACGGCGAAGAACCTCAAGGCCCGAAACCACGGCGCTCGGCATCACCATACGAAGTCCCATTTCCCAATCTGGGTATTTGGAAACAATCAAGTTCGCGTAAACCCCGCTTTGCCCACCTAAGCCGCAGACGCGCCCTTGACGGGTCCAACGATAGAGTTCCTGTAGAGCGAACCGCGGCTTCCAACCAAGCCTGAGCGTTAGGTCGGCCACGTGGAACACCCAAGGCAAGCTTTCAAGTAGATCGCGGCGCCGACTAGCAAGCATCGATAACGTCACTCATCATTTGTACGCCCGCTGGACCGAGGCGAAAAGGTGAATTCAAGTCTGCTCATCTAGCCGCCTTTGCTAGCTCACGGGCTAGTACGTGACCCACACGTTGCGCGACGTTCGCAAATCCCAAGCTGGTGCAAGCAAGGCGTGTCGAGTCGACATCAGCGCGTCTATTTGACGGCGTTGGAAGGATCAGGAAACACTCTCGGCAACAATCGATAGTCGCTTGATGCGATGTCATCATCCGAGGCCCCGAAGCTGAGCCCTCCAACGACCTCATCTTCAGCAGTAACGTACAGAGGAAAATCTATCTCACCGTCTTCGATCTCGGTCACGTAGATCTCCTTGACCTGCACGACACACCATTGATGCGCGAGGTCCTTCGCCGAAGGCATGAGCATAAGTACATCTAAGAGCTTCCGCTTTTTGTCCTTATTCACCTGCTGACAGAACGCCAGCACATCCTCATGGCGCCAGAAGATTGTCGTCTGCGACATCCAGGCCCTACCCTGCTTAAGCCCATAGTTTACAAAGACATAAGACAGACCGAAATGGAGTGTTACCGCACGCCACGTTTGCACGCCAGCACCCGAGGAGAACGGGTACCCGGGTAGCAGGTGCTCCTTTTGTGTTGTTAACAAAGCAAACTCCGTGACGGTTATGAACACTATAGATTGTAGCCCTAAAGTGCGCAGCGTGAGTAGATCGTTCCTTTTTAACAGGACGATTTATGAGCTTACTTGGACGCTTCGGAGCTGGACTGCAGTTGGCAAGGAAGAGCCGCGGGCTGACTCAGGAAGACTTTTCAATAGTGTCGAGCCGCACCTATCTCAGCAGCTTAGAGCGTGGTATGAAGTCGCCCACAATCTCCAAGCTTGAAGAGCTAGCTTCAGTGATCGGTATTCATCCTCTCTCACTGCTGGCTCTAGCATACCGTCCTAACACCGAACAGGAGCGCAGAGAACTCTGCGAGCTCGTAACGAGCGAGTTGCAATCGATTCGTAGTACAGCGGATGCGAAGGATGGCTCTGACTAGTCACTTGTCTGGCTAACAAGGACCACAAAATGGTTCAAAAAACGTCACTGGGCGAGTCAACTCGGGCATATGTTCACCGAAAAATCGGGCCTTTGCTTCTAGACTTTGAACTGCCTCGGGTTTTGTAGAGGCTCCGTTGTTGCGAGAATGGAGCTAAGAAGAAGCACCCAAGTATTCTCCACGGGCGTAGCGGTGAATGCCCTGACCCGCACCAGGCTTTGGTCGACCACCTCGCCTGCGCAGGCACGCTGCGATGGCCACTCGCCCGGCTCGAGCCTTCGGCCGGCGGCTTCACCGTCGATGAACCAACCGTGCCACTGGCTGAAGTCGATCTATCCTGGCGCACCGGGCAGCTCCGGCCCGAACATCGCTTCATGCGCAGGGTTACGATGCAGCACGCGCAGCGTGCGGTCCACGACAAGCACGCCCACCGGCGCAGCGCGCAGCACAGCGGCGAGATTGGCGCGCTCTGCCTCTGCCATCCGGGCGTTGCGCAGCGCTTCTTCCCGGCTGAGCAGCAAGGCTTGCTCGGCCAGGACCTGGGCGGTGATGTTGATAGTCGTGTGCGACACGCAGGCCAGCTTGCCGTCGGCATCATAGACGGGTGTGTTGGTGGCGCTCCAGGGCATGTCTTCGAACCAACTTCGCCCATCCTTGTGCATCTCGATCGGATAGCGCTGCACCGGCATCAACTGGGATTGCCCGGTTTCGATGGCGGTCCGAATCGACGCGCCTAGATTGCGCACACCGGTGGCGTCGGGATCGTTGGGGTCGTCGCCGAGCACCTCGAACAGGGGCATGCCAAGCAGGTCTTCGCGGCGTCGCGAGACCGCACGCAGGAAGGCGTCGTTAACCGCCAGGATTTCGAGCCTGTCGGTCGGCGCCAGCAGATACTGGCCGATTGGCGAGCGGTGAAAGGCCGCGTTGAAAAGGGGATCGGAAACCATGACTGTCCGAATGGTAAAGTCATATTGTTAACGATTACACATCAAGCTGGCGCACGATCGCACGATCGCACGATCGCCCGGTCTGCACGGATCAGTGCACAAGTGCGGAGCCTGCCATAGGCCTGCAATCGGCCAGGACCGGACGTATTTAGACCCACAACAGCTTGAGCGTTCCGGTGCCGGGCCTCCAAGGCTCCGCCCACACCTTGCCCCGGGTAGTCAGCAACCCGTACATGTGGCAGAGCGCGCATCGTTATTGATATGCTCTTACAGTAGCCACTGGATGGTTGACGCAGCGTTCTGGGGCGCTGCTCCTTTTGTATCAATGAGAAAGTTGGGCGCAGCGTGGCTCTTATGCTCCAAGCCATGTTCGGGAGGGACGAAGTGCACAGGAGACATCAGCATATCGCTCGTCACAATATTCGCAATCGTGACTAAATGTCTTTAGTGAGGAGCTTGAGCCAATCCAGCGTCCTCATGTAGGATCTGTCACGCTTTCAAACTCAAGTTGCTGACGGAGATACCCATCAATAAGGAATCGAAATGAGCCTATCAGGTCCAGCTGGACAAAATGCGCCTTTGTTAGGCGAAGCTAGGCGACAGGCCACCGATTCCCTCTTGGGATACGACTATCAAATTTGGCGCACGGTGGAAGCCTGGATGCTTCTTCATCCGGGCGACATTCTTTACATCGAATGCGCGGAAGACTACGACATCGCCAGCGATGCCGGCGTCGTGATGGCGCAGGTTAAAAATTCACCGAAAACGATTACCCTGAATTCGGCTGATGTGAAGGATGCCATTCAAAATTTCTGGGTAGCAAGGACGAAAAATCCGAGTCGCGGCAAGCTCAGTTTGCGGTTTTTGACGCGGGGGGAGATTGGCCATGAGCGCGACAAGGAGTTTGGCGAGGAGAAAGGGCTCGAGCTTTGGAGCACCGCGGCCGCTGGCGATGTCAGCGCGGCGAGTCGCTTAGCCACCTATTTGCAAGGAACCCTCAACAACACCTCCTTGACCTCGTTCCTCAATACTTCCCAAGACGGCCAATTAATTGACGAATTGTTCTCCCGAATCGAATGGGTAGCTGGCGAGCCCGGCATTGGGGCTGTTCAGCTCGCGGTTCAAAGAATGACGATACGCCGCGGCGCGCAGGAGCGTATTACGGCCCAAGCTTCCTCCAAAGCCGTCGCAAGTCTCTTGGCCCACTGCCGCGATGTCGCTGTCAGAAAGGATCCTCAGGCCAGGAACCTTACACCGGAAGACTTGCAGCTGATTTTTGAACAGAGCACTACGCTGCCGATTCCCATTACCGACAATATCCAGGCAACATTGACCGCCCTGTTCTCGCCGGGCACCATGCGGTCCTCGTTCCTGGTATCTGTCGTAAGCAACGAGTTGCCGCCGTTACAGCAGCCTTATCTTCCTCGTGCCGATTTTATTGCGACGGTGGCCGGCAGCTTGTTGAATTCGCCAGCTGTCTTGATCGTAGGCTCGGAAGGACGCGGGAAAACGACCGTGGCCAGCATCTTGGGGCATCAGGTTAGCGGAAAGGTGCGCTGGGTCGATTTGACAGCTTACCCAGATGAGACGTCCGTCGCGACGGCTTTGGAAGACACACTCATCGCCGTGCGCGGGGCCGAGCCGCCCAAGTGCGTAATCTTGGACAATGTTCCAGTTGCTCAAGGCGTGGCGGATCATACGTGGGCAATCGTAAGGGCTTTGATAGAGTCATGCCGTCAAGTAAAAGCAGTCTTGCTGTTGACGGCCAAAGGGGTCTCGGACGACGCGGTAGATTCTCGTTTTCGGGCGGCCCAAATTAAAGTTCTGCCAGTGCCTGCGTTGACCCAGGCTGAGATGGAGCAGTTTTTCGCCGAGCTCGGATGCCCGGCAGAGAAGACGGCTCACTGGGCAAAAATATCCCTCATGCAGTCGGGAAACGGCCACCCAAAATTGGTCTACTTGCACGGTTTAGAGCTGCGAGATAGCGGTTGGCCGGCGATCACAGGTACCGCCATCGCCGCCGCGCCGACAAGCATCGAAGAGGCCCGGACACACGCGCGCCTTGTCGCTTCGAAAGCGGTCAATGATATTGATCGGCCGTTTTTGTACGCGTTGAGCATGGCGACGGTTCCCTTTGACCGGGCAGTAGCGCTGAGCGTTGGTGCCGGTCTGTCAATAGAGGCGCCGGGGGAAAGTTTCGACAGGCTGGCGGGTCGATGGATTGAGCATCGGGGCGGCGCCCGGTACAGCGTCACTACGATGCTGAATGGACAAGCACAGAAAATTTGGACTGACGAAAAGGTATGTGAGATTCACCGGGTGTTGTTTGACGCCTTAATCGGAAGAAAGACGATCCCCGCAGACGAGGCCTGGGGCATCTTTGTCCATGCTTTCGCTGGCAAGGAGCCTGAAAGGGTTCAAGGCTTTTTTATAAGTTTGCTGGCCGAGAACTTCGATCAAGCTCCGCAGTTTGCCGAAGCATTGGAAGTGCTCCTGCTTATAGGAAGCGAAATGGCCACATCCGCCATCCCCTTTGACCAGCGTAGTTCTATTCTTTTACGCATCCTGCAATTCAGAATCGCGAGAGTGTGCGCACTCGATAAACTTGCATCTATCGCTGAGAGCTGGGGATGGGAGATCGAGCAGATCCAGGACGAAACGGAAAAGGAGGCGGCAAAGATCATCCGCGGCCTCTCTGTCGCTTGCTGCACTGACGGTGATCTACCGCCATCGCTGGTGGTCGGGGCGATCAAGGATGCTTCGAGGTACCGGGAGCTTCAGCTTGCCCTCGAGACTCCCGATCTACCACCGGTCCCGGGGATCGACGAGAGCATTCCGATCGTTGCCTGGCTGTTCGTTGCGGCTCAAGTGCGATGCCAGAGCGTGGGGGACCTAGATCAATTCCTCGATGCTCTCGATGCGCTTGATAGCCAAACCCGCAGCCAGATGCTGCAAGCCTTTGACGGGCCGTACGCGCGCCTGGGAAGCTCCATGGTGGAAAGCGCGTGGCTGGGCGAGTTAGCGCGCGAGAGTCGGAACTGGTCAACCGTTATTGGCATCCTGGAAAAGACTCAGTCCCTGGCCGAGCAATGGGATTGCGAACGGCTTGTTGCTGCAGCCGTCAAATCACTATCCATCATTTACGACGAGCAACTCGGCGATAGTGAGAAGGCTCTGGAGTCTCTTCGAGCGCACAACTTGAGTGCAGCAGGCTCAGTGATTTTGAAGGATCAAGAGGCGAACGTGCTGTTTCGCCGGGGAGATTCTGAAAGTGCGTTGGGTATCTGGCGGCAAGTTTTAATTGCCGACACAAGTACAGCAAATGCGTCATGGCATGACCGGTTTTCGATGCGCAAAGCCGCGATGGCTGCAGGAAAGCTCGGCTACTTTGATGAGGCTGCCAAGTGGTTGCAATGCGCAGCGGCAGAGGCCAGGCGAATGCCTGTCGGAATGCCCCCTGCGGCGTTCGAGCTGGATGCTGCATATTGCTGGTTCAAGCACGGTGACGGGCAAAAAATGGTGGAATCGTTGACAACTGCTGCTGCAGAGCTCAAGGGCGATTACGACCGCGAGGCAGAGTTCTTCCAGTTCGCAGCGCAGAAGAACCTCGGCAATACCGTATTGTGGTTACAGGGACACTTTCTCGGCGATAACGGACGAGGAACTGAACCGTTCGTTGGCAGCTCAAGTAATCCAGACCTCGATCGAGCAGCCTACCAGATGCTTCCCTCTGGTCCGCCTATCGTTGCAGTGGCCATGATGTTGGACTTGGCCCATGAAGTCGGGGTCGACACGGACGAGTTGAAAGAAATGGCTCGAGATGTGGAGATGTCCAGCAACGCCGTCGCTAGTATTGAGCTTGCAATACTGAAGGTAAAGCGCGCTGTAAAAAGCGGGAAGCTCAGTACTATGGCAAATAGTGTGTACAGCCTGCAAGTCGCGGTATGGCGAAGCGCCGAGACGCGAAAACCCGAGTCGAGCATCATGGCAGAATTGGCAGTGGATATAGACGTCAGCAAACTGCCTTTAAGCTCGTCAGAGATCACGTGGCTGTTTTTGACTGCGCTAACGCTGAGAACAGTCACCAAAGGGTCTCCAGAATCACTAGCCGACGAATGGCGTGCGGATCTGGGGGGACGCCCACGCGCTGACAATTTCGAGGCCACTATCTCCGGCCTGGTTCCATATCTCGTAGTTAGCGATGCGAAGGCCCATTCAGTAATGACGGCAAGTCCTCCTACTTATGCGAACATCGGCGCGGCTGCGAAATTCCTCGCGAGTGACCGGCGCAATCCCCGCGACACACTATATGCGCAGGCTGCCCTTCTGCTCTGGCTTCAGCAATCTCCCGCCAAGATAGTCTTTGCCTACGCATTGGAGACGTTCTATGCAGCCTTCTCAAATCAGTGGCGGCAGCATATTTCCACACCGGCACTGCTTGTGGCCCCGCGCATGACGGTTCCAATGCTCGAGGCCGCGATGAGTGGCAATGGACCGACCGCCAAACGGATACTGGACCTTTTATTGGCAGGGTGCGCGGCGTGCCAGGCCCCTATTCCTCCTGAGCTTGTTAGCGGGTTGGAGAAGCTGTCAAGCCAGCAGAGCGCACTCGACAATTTCTTGGCGCGACAACCATAATGCGCTCACTAAGTGAATCGTCACGGCTTTTCTAAACACTCAAGAGCCGCCAATAGACTCTTTACTATGTCTGCTTTGGGGCGAA
>Ga0308158_10002732_pt1 | contig 16253 bp, 18 predicted proteins | sample PhyBR2_FD_201038 | JGI IMG/M metagenome (GOLD analysis project Ga0308158, IMG submission 201038) | Phyllosphere microbial communities from UC Gill Tract Community Farm, Albany, California, United States - DLSLB.R2 | ecosystem: Host-associated > Plants > Phyllosphere > Unclassified | place: USA... | reverse complement strand
ACGGCAATCACCCACGCGGAGTTCTGGAAGGGACTGGGACACGGCAAGGATGCCTACATTTACGTTTGTAGCGCCCGCCTGACGTCTCCGCTGGTCAACCCTGATATGGTTCCCGGTCATGAAAAGAGTGGCGACGTTGAGCGTCTCTACAAGGCCAACCCCAACGCGGACAGCCTTTTGTGGAAAGACACCAAGGACGTTATCATGCCCAAGACGGATCTCTACAATATCAAGTCCGGCAACAGTGTGACGATCTTGAAGAAGTGGACCATTGAAACCAACATGGTCAGCGACGAGGATCTAGACAATATCGCAGCCGGTGGAGAGCCGGGCGCACCCATTCCAGAACCCCGTCGTCCCAACACTCCCTGGCTTGTAACGAATCCCGGTCTGACCCCCTTCGAGGAAGGGTCGTATATAACGCAGGATGAGTACGAGCAGTTTGGTGACCATCTTGAGGCCAAAAAAGTTCCGCAATGATATATTGCAGCGGGCGGTCAATGGCAGCATAAAGAACATGCGGTTCGAGAAATTGCTCGTTTTTGGGCTATTTCGAAAGTGTCCTGTTTATTCAGGCATAAATAGAAACGTAGAAACGCTGTAGAAAACATATTGCAAACGCGGTTTTGTTTTCGTATAGTGTGGACATAGGGCAGAGGGAACGCTTAGGCGCTTTTACTGCCCTCGCTGCAAACGCCGAGCGCGAAGCGAGGTTCGGACCCGGTGGGTCGGGGAGTTTGCGGTACCCACGGGGGATTAGCTCATCTGGGAGAGCGCGTGCTTTGCAAGCATGAGGTGGTCGGTTCGAGTCCGACATTCTCCACTAAGGCAAACGGTTGGAAATAAAAATTCAACGGTGCGCTTTTTTATTGCTTGACATAACGTCAGGGCAGTATAAGTAGACAGGCAGCACGGAATAGTCCGCGCTACGGTTTTAAAGGAATGTGTTTTCAATGTTGCATCTAGGCACTCATATGGTATGCGGAAAGGTCGGCCAAGTCGCCGCTTCCTTTATCGCGACCGTACTGGGCGCCACATGGTCGCAGCGCGGAGAACAGATTTCCAACCCAGTCGATAGTAAGCGCCCATATACGCTTAATACGGCCGGGGTCGGTTTCCAGGAGCAACAGTGGGGCGGTTAACGCTTTCCCATTCAGCTTTAGGAAAACAGACCCCGGCAGGAAACTGCCGGGGTTTTTCTTTACTCTAACGTGCTTTTAGCACACAGCGGAAAAAGATTTAAAGGTCAGCATTTAGTTGTTGACACAGTAATCGGAAGCTGCTAAACTTTAGATCGGCAGAAGCTTGCTTAGGCATGCAGATGCAGCACGGAGGGAAAGCAATTTTCCTCAGTGGATTGTTAGATAATTTCCAAGATGAGCCATAGCGCAGACTCAAAGAGTTGTCAAGCAATCAAAGTGGTAAACGCGGAACGAGACTGCGGGATAGCCACTCTAAATAAACCCAAATGGGCGTAGCCGAGGATGAAATCGGGGGTTAAATTACCCCGAGAGTAAAAATCAGATGGTCTAGTGATAGGCTGTCTCTTAGGCGAGTTGGGGAAGGAAGTTCCCTGACAGCGGTCAAGCTAGAAGTGCCTAGCAATATAGATCGCATATCACAAACAAAAGGCCAAAACATCGGGGTATAGCGCAGTCAGGTAGCGCGTTCGTCTGGGGGACGAGAGGTCGCAGGTTCGAACCCTGCTATCCCGACCAAGCTGGTTAGTCCAGCATACATTCCCGTATGGTGAAATTGGTAGATACGCTTGGCTGTTAACCAAGTGCGAAAGCGTGGAGGTTCGAGTCCTTCTACGGGAGCCAAGCTGTTTGTCAGCAAGACTACTATCTAGGTGTGGCCCAATCTGGTAAGGCGTTCCCTTCGGGAGGGAGAGACTGGAGGTTCGAATCCTCTCACCTAGACCAAGCATGTCAGTCATGCAAACATGGACACGTTGAGCAATTGGTTGGCTCACCGCACTCTTAATGCGCCGGACGAAAGTCCCTTGTGGGTTCGAACCCCACCGTGTCCTCTTCGGCCCCATCTTCTAATGGTCAGGAAAGCGGGTTCTCAACCCGACAATCGGAGTTCAATTCTCCGTGGGGTCACCAAGCTGTAAGTCAGCAAACATTGCCCCTTGGCGTAGTTGGTAGCGCAGCGCACTCTGAATGCGAAGGTGCCTGGTTCGAGACCAGGAGGGGCATCCATGGACCGGCAGCACAATTGGTCGTGCAGCGGATTCTTACTCCGAAGGTTGTGGGTTCGACCCCCATCCGGTCCACCAAGCTGTTAGGCAGCAAACATTCCCCTGTCGTCTAACGGTAGGACAACAGACTCTGACTCTGTTTGTATTGGTTCGAATCCAGTCGGGGGATCCAAGCTGTAAGTCAGCAAACATGGACAATTAGCTCAGTTGGTAGCAGCGACGGTCTCTTAAACCGTAGGTCCTGGGTTCGAACCCCAGATTGTCCACTCTGGAAGATGATTCAGCCTGGGAACGCTGACGGGGATTGCTAATCCTTTGGATCCGAAAGGATTGGGGTTCGATTCCTCCTTCTTCCGCCAAGCTGTTAGTCAGCAATATGGAAAGTCGTACCGTCGAGGCCGACGGGCTGATGCAAATCATGTAAACGCCCGTTCACCCCTACACGGCGTTTGAGGTTCGAGTCCTTCGCTTTCCGCCACGCTCCTATAGTGATAATGGTAGCACAGCCCTTTGGTAGGGGGCCGGCAGAGGTTCGATTCCTCTTGGGAGCACTGACGAAAGTCAACATCATGCGGATATGATGAAACTGGTAGACTTGCAGGCATGAGAGGCCTGTGCCTTCGGGCGTGTGGGTTCGAGTCCCACTATCCGCACTCCACGCTCTGGTGGTGAAATGGTAGACGCAGCGCACTCAAAATGCGCCGATCGTGAGGTCGTGAGGGTTCGAGTCCCTCCTGGAGCACTAGCAAGCTGGGTCCTAAGAGCGCCCTACTTGAGCTGGATAACGACCAGCAGACATGCGGATATGATGGAATTGGTAGACTTGCTGCACTCAGAATGCAGTGCCCGAAGGGGCGTGGGGGTTCGACTCCCCCTATCCGCACGGTGAGCCGATTGATATTGGGTTATCTTTCTGCAAAAAAGCGAGGCTTGGTTCGAATCCAAGTGCGCCCTCAATGTGGGCGTATAGTGTAGTGGTAGCACCGAAAACATCCAGATCTCCACTTGCTCACCATTTTGCGCCTGTAGTTAAACGGTATAACGTTCGGCTGATAACCGGATATTGTAGGTTCGATTCCTTCCGGGCGCACTCCGCACACCTAGACGAAAGTCGTTTGGAACGACAAGGGTCTTTTAAGCCTTGGTCAAAGGGTTCGATTCCCTAGGTGTGCTCTATGGAAAAGGAAAGTCATCTTGGATATGGCAGTCTGACTGTAAATCAGATCCTTCGGGGAGTGGTTCGATTCCGCCCTTTTCCACCAAGCTGTTAGTCAGCCATATGGGTGTATGATACAGGTAGTCGGCTGGTCTCCAAAACCATGCAGAGAGGGTTCGAATCCCTCCACCCATGCCAAGCTGTAAGTCAGCAATCCACGCGAGGTGGGCGGTACAGGTTATCGCACTGGTCTCATAAGCCGGCAAAACAGGTTCGAGTCCTGTACTTCGCACTATGCAGCCATAGCTCAGTCTGGTAGAGCGGTACCCTGAAAAGGTACGCGTCGTTGGTTCAATTCCAACTGGTTGCACTAGCAGGGACAAGCACCGGTCGCTGACTAGCCTCATAAGCTAGTATTAGATGGTTCGATTCCATCCTCTGCAACTTGACAGACCGATCCTTTGTGCTAGGAAACCAGCATGAAGGTCACTGCTCATAAATGCCCCTGGAGTGGCAAGCTGTTCGAAGATCCGAAGAAATATCGGAAGCATCTTCGATCACTACGCACTGAGCATCAGCTCTTGCGAGCCAAGGCACGGGCAACGGCAGATTTCAAACAGTCGTGCGCGCTTCTATATCAGGCGAACACCACAGATGAGATCGTCGAGTGGCTCAACGAAAACTACTTGCAGGTTGCACTGCATTTTGGTCTTGGTTGGAAAACACGAAAGGGCGTTGTTCCTGGACCGGCTGATCGAGTGAGCTTTTCATTCGAGAATGTCTACTTCAAGGAAAAGTGCTCAACAAGCCACGCGGCCCCCATTGGTCAAAAGCATACCGGTTGGGGACGACTGGGTAGCGGTGACGAGATTGTGATTCCCGAAGAGGGATGGTATGGTCGGATCAGGGCTACCTTTGAGGGCAACGCATACGACTTTTTCGATAGCGACCATCTGAAGAACATTGGTGTCAACACTGGAAGCGGTGGTGGCGGCAACAATTCACTGGCCTACGAGGTAACTCTCTTCACCAAGGACTTTCCAGGTCTGCGGCGACTTTCATTGTTGAACCAACTGGCGATCAACGATGGAAAACTTGGCCTAGATGGCAATGGTGTCGAACGGCAACCAGAGATCAGATCTAGGCGCTGGTAACAAACGGACGATTGGCGCAGCGGTAGCGCGTTCCCTTGACATGGGAAAGGTCACAGGTTCAATCCCTGTATCGTCCACTGATCACTAAGTGATCGCCATGGCGCGTGATGCTAATGGCCGGCAGATAGGTTTTCACCCTGTTGTAAGCGGGTTCGATCCCCGTACGCGCTACTTTGGACTACTGACGGGAACCGGCATACCTACTCCGCTTAAAACGGAGTGTGTCCCGGTTCGAATCCGGGGTGGTCCACTCCATGGAAAGTTTCAGTCCCGGGACGGGATAAGCTGGCTGTAACCCAGTGGCTTCGGCGCGCAGTTCGACTCTGCAACTTTCCACCATGGTCCGTTAGCTCAGCGGTAGAGCATTCCCTTTACACGGGAGCGGTCGGCGGTTCAATCCCGTCACGGACTACCATGCCCTTGCCAGCGGATCTGGCCCCGACCGTGCGAAGGTCGGATTTGGATGAGGTTCAACTCCTCTCAAGGGCGCCACGGAAGTCTAGCCATCTGGGATGACGTCTGCCTCACATGCAGAATTAGGTGAGTTCAATTCTCACGGCTTCCACTTTGCTCTCGCTGGCGGATCCAGCATCGGCCCTGCGAAGGCGGATTGGGTGGTTCGACTCCACCCGAGAGCGCGAGTATTGACAAGCTTCAAACTCCACTGTAAAGTGATTACAACATTCCCTGATAGCTCAGCGGTAGAGTAGCGCACTGTTAATGCGTGGGTCGTAGGTTCGAATCCTACTCAGGGAGCAAGTAGACGAGCCGAAGCACTGAGGGTTATCCTTTTGATGATGACACCCCTCGACCGCATCAACTTGTTCGTCGACTATGTTTGGATAGCCCAGTGGTGAGGCAGGCGCTCGTGAACAGCGTCGGAGGCAGGTTCGAATCCGGCTCCAAACACTTCCTGGGGCCGTTGTGGACTGAAACCATCAGCCGGAACCCACAACTAAGCCCTCGCGAGCAGCCTAATTAACTGCTCAAGCGGCGTGCCCCAGGGACCACACGTTGCCCAATTAGCTGTTCGGTACGGCCGCCGTGTTTTGAGCTCGGAAAGACAAAGGTTCGAATCCTTGTTGGGCATCTAGTTGACAACTTGAACAAAGGTGTTAATTGTGGCTTCCAATAGGAGGTCGTCAATGAATCCCGAGTTTGATGTCAACATCATCCAGCCCAAGCACGTCTCGCTTTTGCGGGAAGTTGCTGATGGCAGGAAGAATTGGCGGGATGGGATCTCGGCACTCTTCCGGCGAGAGCTGGTTGAGTACGATGGCCTCCACGCGGTCAAGATAACGGACCGAGGACGGTTTGCTCTACGGGGCATCTTTCCCGGTGCAATCGTACAAGTCGCCGCCGCCCACAAGCATCCATTCCTTCACGGAGCGGTTGGTCTTGTGGAGTCCCTGGACGTTCACTTTGTGGACGCTGATGGGATTGACCAGTATGGTTACGTTATCAAGCGAGCACGGGCATCGGCTTCGGCTACTGTTCGGCTCGCAGATCGACCCGGTGAGTGGATTTTCCACAATCCGGAATCGTTGGTTGGCTTTCCCAAACTGAAGGCCGAGATAAACGAGTATTGGAGAAACGTATGCTAAGGGGAACTCGAGTTCTCGTGGGGGCTGAAGCCCGTGCGATGATTCAGATGACCGATCTCCTGAGGAGGTTGGTTCACTGAAGCTGGATTTGATGAAGTAATTCTGCCCGCACTGTGGGAACAACAGACCTTCATCGACAAGGCTGGACCGGAAATCGTCAATCAAATGTGGGCCTTCCAGGATAAGGGAGGTCGAGATGTTTGCTTGATCCCCGAGGCCACTGGTCTCATCCAAGAATTGTGGCGTGACAAGTGGAAGGGAATGGGCAAGCCCATGAAGATCTTCTACGTGCAACGCTGCTATAGATACGAACGGCCACAAGCCGGACGCTATCGGGAGTTCACGCAATTTGGTGTGGAGTATCTAGGCGGAAACGCCCAGGACGACCGCCAAGAGGTTGTTGAGCTACTGCGGCGCTGTATGGAAGCAACAGGTGTCAATTGGACGCTCGTTGATGCTGTAAAGCGCGGTCTATCCTACTATGTTGAGGACGGCTTTGAAGCTGTCTGCGACCAACTAGGGGCACAGAAACAGGTAGCCGGAGGTGGTAGATACGCCGAAGGTATTGGTTGGGCCATTGGGCTTGACAGACTGCTTCTGGCCTAATAGACAAGACTTTGGGATGGTTGTTCCAGCATACGCAAGAGTGTATGAGAGGCTAGAGGGTTGCCCTCTTGAAAACCATCCCAAACCCATGGGGACTTAGCTCAGTTGGGAGAGCGACTCGCTGGCAGCGAGTAGGTCAGGGGTTCGACTCCCCTAGTCTCCACTCAACGTAGCAGTTGGATAAGAGAAGATCAGCGCACCTGCTACCACGGCCGGTATTGAGATTCCGCTACGTTGAACCATGGCCTATGACTCAGCTGGGAAAGAGAACCGCCTGTCTAGCGGAATTTGGTGGGTTCGATTCCCATATAGGTCGCGCAGGGAAAGCCGCCGGAACTGGCTTGACACTCTGAGAGCAGAGAACCAAATGGGGCATCCTCTGGGTGTTGGCGCTGCACTTGCACTGCGGTAGGAAGGGTTCGATTCCCTTATGCTCCACTGAACAAACGCTTGTTCTCCATGGTGACCGTGGTGTAGCGGTAACATTTCTGGCCTGTGAAGCCGGAGTCGCGGGTTCGAACCCCGTCGGTCACCCCTTCTAATTGACAGCACGGCAACGTGGTGTTAGTTTGATAATGTTGCTGATGCAGCTTGAGAGGATGGTCTTAAAAAGCCGGTGCCCTTGGGTCGCTATACGGTCGAGCAATAGCGGAAAGATGCCCGGAGGCGTAAGTCTGGTGTGGTTGCTCTGCTGGCGAGAGGATCCGGTTGGCAACAACATGCGGGCATAGCTCAGTGGTAGAGCACTTCGTTGCCAACGAAGATGTCGTGGGTTCGAGCCCCATTGCCCGCTCCATACTCAGTTAGCACAATGGCAGTGCGGTCGGCCGATTACCGATTGATGAGGGTTCGATTCCTTCACTGAGTACTGATCTTGCAAGTCGAGTTACAGCAGGGCAGAGATGCTTTGAGGAAGTTCGCGACTGGCGTGAGGGACGAGTGGGAGGTGGCCAAAAGCCATCGTAAGGGAAGAGACCACCGTGATTAAGCCAGCAAGCCAAACAGACCATGGCAATCCTTCAGCTATATGGTCGGGTTGGTGCAGCCAGGGAGCAGTAAGTTCTCATCGCGTAATGGCGAGGCACACGGCCAGAAATGGTCGGGTAGGTAGATTGTAGCATAGAACAGGATCGCGGCTACAGACGGCAAGATCAAACATGCGGGTATCGTATAATGGTATTACCTCAGCCTTCCAAGCTGATGACAGGGGTTCGATCCCCCTTACCCGCTCATAGGCTCCACCCTCTGATAGCGCCCTCGTGGTTCTCTCAAGGTCCCGTCTCGAGTACGAGGGGCACTATTGGCTACCTAGGAAGAGCTGATAGTTGGGAGTCATCTGCGGGTATGATGTAATGGTAGCTTGACACCTTGCCATGGTGTACGCGGGGGTTCGATTCCCCCTACCCGCTCCAAGGTTCGTAACGAGACGGTCCGGGATTCATGAGTCCCTGGGTACGGCGTGGAGCGAAGGGTTGGCCGGCATTGCATAGAGCTTTGTGACGAGGCAGCCGGTGTCAGGTGTGGATACTGACTACTAATCTTGGTGAGAAAGTCTGCACTACCAGACTTGACACTGGACACAGATACTGTACGGTATTCCTAGTAATAGGAGGTGTTCATTGTTCGAATATAAGACAGAGCAAGCAAGGCTAGCCATTCCCCTCCTTCACCGGAAGATGGCAGCAATGGGCGCTCCCGATCTTAAGAACATTCAGGATGAGCAACATCTGGCTGCGTATATGATGCTGTACATCGCAGCTCGCATATATGCAAATGTCGATACCAACCACTTTGGTGGCCGGGATCGGTATGGTCATGTTGGTGCAGTAATCATCATCCCAGGTGTTGATCAGATCATCTTCTATCAATCCAAAAAGATGAGCTTTGGTTGGTATCATGCCGAACGGGGCGCATTGCGGGTTGCTAGACGGTTTGCCAAAAGGCACGGCTATACGCTCAAGGATTGCATCTTGATCGTCTCGATGGAGCCATGTGTAGGCGATGTTCCTGGAAGGATCGGATGTTCTTGCTCCAAGTTGGTCAAGGAACAGACTTTCTCGAAGGTATATGTTGGTTACAGGGATCGGACTCTCGCCAACTGGTTTGGTAGAATGCCCAAGTGGCCGTCCAATTGGACGCTGATCAATGACAGCTACGTCAATGAAGTAGCGCGTGAGCTGTACGATTTCTTCGGAATTTGGTACGATTCGCGTAAAAAGAAGTAACATGGCCCCATGACGGAATGGGAATCGTGACCGCCTGCAAAGCGGATCTATGTGGGTTCAATTCCCACTGGGGCCTCCAACGTTTGTTGTATCGTGCATCCAAGTCCCGTCTGATGGGAAGAGGAGAAACAATATGGCAAAGTTGAGCAAAGCTGTTCTGCAAAGGCAGCAAAAAGTAGACTATCTCTTGACCATTGGTGAAGACGAGAGCTACGATCTGGACAAGATCATCGCAGAGCACGGCCCTGGACTAACAATCCACTGGGAAAGTGGCTACTATGATGATCCCGGAAGTGTCACCATTCGTCGCATCCGTGAGGAGTCCGACGATGAATATGAGGCACGACTTGAACTGTTCCGTCAGATGGAACGCGACGCTCGGAACACCGTGAAAGCGGCTGCTGAGCGAAAGCTGATGGAAGAGCGGGCAACTTACGAGCGACTCCGCAAAAAGTTCGAGGAAAGTTAAGCGACGCGGGGACACGCTATAGGCGTTCTGGCAAACAGGAACTCACCCACTGGGGAGCAAAAGTCCTGGTCCCCACATTCTTGTAAATAGGTAAAACTAGGAGCAAGCAATGCGGTACTCAGAGATCATAAACGAGAACACGGACCTGATGTCAGCGGACAAGGAAGCAATTCCCCGCATCGTCTATCACGGAACGCGACTTGCGGTCTATGAGGAACATATCAGCAAAACTGGTATCACCCCACAACCTCTGCCCCAAGAGAGAAAGGCTTACGTCTTTCTCGCTTGGAGCAAGGGCACCGCATACAAGTTCGCACCCGGCGGAGACTACAATGAGTCAACGGAGCCCGGTGTGATACTTGAGATCACCCTAACGCCCGAGATTGCTAAGACGATTCGAAGCAAGCTGGGAGAGTTTCTACGGTGCCCAGTGACAGTTCCAACAAGCTGCATTAGGGTCATTGACTACACGAACAAATAACATGCAACTCTGGCAGTGATGGTTCATGCGCCGGACTGAAAATCCGAGAATGTGGGTTCGATCCCCACGGGTTGCACAAGTTGACAACAGTCCATCCAGACAGTAATGTCTAGTATGACTTTTGAACGCTTTGAAGATTATGTGAAGACAATGGGTGGCGCGGCAATCTGCGTTCACCTTTTTATCACACAGCTTCTCTTTGGTTTGATCATGCAGCGGCCGGATTTGGTAAGCCAAGTTCAATGGCCCCTTGCAGGATTGGCTTTGCTCTGGGGTTGGATGGTGGTTCGCCGCTCCCCAGCCACACAGTATGTTCGTTGTCCAACGTGCCACAGTCGAGTGGACGAAAAGACTATTGACATGCCGAGCAAAGAGCCATAAGTTAGTGTCGCGGGGTGGAGCAGTTCGGTAGCTCGTCAGGCTCATAACCTGAAGGTCAGGGGTTCAAATCCTCTCTCCGCAACTTAGACCAAGAATGCAGGATAGCGTTATGCCTAGATTGATATGCTTGGTAGATGGTCACCGATGGGTAACCAGTGGAGGCGGCAGAATTATCTGCAGCGTCTGCCGGAAGCCCCGACCCTGGTAAAAACGCACGGGCCGGACAGTCTGGGTTATCTCAAACTCAAACTTTGAACAAACCCCCAGATTACCAACTTGTCCGTGTTTTTAACTTCAGTGAAACCCATCTTAAATATCCGGTCACCAGAAAAGGAGATCGGCTTATGTACAATGTGGTTCCTGCACTCGACGCGCTCAAGCTCGTTGGCGTAAACGCCAAGGATTGGATCATCAAGGCTGCAAAGTCCAAGACGATCTGGTTCTCGGCTGCTCTCACTGTTTTCGGTGCCGTGGAGGGTTTTCTTCCACAGATGGCAACAGTCCTTGGATCGCACTACGGCGCGGTTATCTCGGTTGTTGGTGTTATCACCGGCTTGCTTCGCTTTGCAACTACGGACGCAATCGCGGACAAGTAATAAAGTCCTGGGCTCCGGCCCAGGCAACATGCCCCGTCCAGCGGATCTGGTGATTGGCCTTCGAAGCCGATTTACGATGGTTCAACTCCATCCCGGGGCTCTTTGCAGTCGTAGCTCAGTGTTGTCCTTCAAGTTTCTGCAGGAACTCGGACATTGGAATGAGCGCCGGTAGCCCGGAGGTCGGGGGTTCGATTCCCTCCTGCTGCACTTTGCATCTATAGATCAGCTGGATAGATCGTTGCCCTCCGAAGGCAAAGGCCGTTGGTTCGAATCCAACTAGATGCGCTTGACAAGCGGTGTAGAGCTGCTAGTTAAAAGATCGATACGAGGGTGGTCCTCTGGGAAATTACCACCTGGAGGAAAGCGGCCCTCTTGGACGAGGCTGGGTGAGGCGACGGGACTGGTAACTCGTTGCAAGAGACCAGATACTCCAAGAGACTCTCCTGCTTTCACAGCCCTTGTATCTTACGCCGGTTTAACTCAGTTGGTAGAGTGCCACCTTTGTAACGTGGATGTCAGGGGTTCGATTCCTCTAACCGGCACTGTGGCCCCCAGTGGGCGAGGGTGGGTCGCCCCCATCTAAAGCGGGTACGCTATGAACATTGGGTACCAACATGCCTTTATCGTTTAGTGGTAAGACAACGGATTCGTAACCCGTAAACCAGAGTTCGATTCTCTGTGAAGGCACCGACCAAGAGAGTTAACGCCGTAGGCCCACTGGGACGCCTTTGGAAGCATGGTATTACTGTTGGGCAAGCCCCTGGATATTTGGATTCCAGAAGGTAAAGGAACCGGGTGTGGAAACTGGTCCTTGGTCGCTTGACACCCTGTACTCCTGATGTTATTCAGGATTCCATGTATAAGGGAACCTTCCGACACGACGACTACGTCCACCCCCGATTGTTGAATCGGATGGGTCGTGAGGGTATCAATCTGCGGATTGAGGTCACTTTTGCCATAAGCAAAGAGTGGAAGGTGACTTGGCTCCCCATCTATGAATGGTTGGCTGAACATCGCGTATCCTACTGGACCTATAGCCCGTTTTCCACGGACTACAGGCGATACTTTGGGTTCGAGAGAGCCCAGGACGCCATGCTGTTTAAGCTGGCGTTCGCATAACGCTCCAACCAATGGATGGAGGCGGTCCTCCTAAGACTGCCCTTGTAGGTTCGACTCCCACTTGGAGCACATACGAATAATGACAGGCTTCTTTCTCTTCCATTATAGGAGAGGAAAGGAGCGCGTTATGGGTTGGTATGGTGATTATAAGTCGGTTGAAGTTGAAGCAGATGTAAGACCCGACGGAACCTACAATATGTTTCCAAACGCTTGTGGTAATGGCTACAAACCACAAACACAGGAAGAGCGCGCATGGCGAAACCATGGAAAGATCGTCCACTCGTTGTTTGATGATCCTGAATCGAGGCGGTGGCGTAGATTTAGTTGTAATCGAATGGCTCCTCTGATTGCTCATTTCAACAGTCAACGTGGGGAAATGATCAAGGGGCGAGTTATTGTACGCGCTGAAGCTTTCAAGCCATACGAACGTTGGGCTTGGGAGGTTCGCGATGTCAAATACTTCATGGTTTCTGATTCTCTTGGGGACGCGATGATGTTCAAACTTGCATGTGATCAGCAGGTTGAAATGACATTACAGCACTTCATGAAGCAGTAGGCATAAGTAGATTGCAACTCAACAGGAGTAACTTTTATGTTCAAGAAGATTTTCAAGTTCATCATCGTCAAGGACCTGATTCAGAAGGTGCTCGCATCGCGCGCAGCAAAGAAGAATCACCCAAAGGTCTAATTGACTTACGGCTAACCAAGCTGTAGAACGAGAACATGATCGGCGGACCGATCGTTTAGGGTTATCGCATTGGAAGCACTGGTATGTGGGTTCGAGTCCCACCTCCCCGACCACATGACGGGGAGTAGGCCAATTGGATGAGCCGGTTTACATCCTATTCAACACTTGTCCGCCGATTATACATGGTCCATTGGAGAAGCGGAGTTCTCGCCACCCTGTCACGGTGGAGATCACGGGTTCGATCCCCGTATGGATCGCTGAATCAAGAACCGATGGCCTTGGGTTATCGAAAACTAGCTGGCCTTAGTGCCGTGTAGGTTCGAGTCCTACCGTCCCGACAACTGACGGGACGTGGCGGAAATTGGTAGACGCAGCTTCAACTATCCAGAGCAAACAACTTGTTCTTGATTCAATCATGGAAGATTAATTGGACTGGGTCCAAACCTGCCTCGAAAACAGTGTGTGCGGCTAATACCCGTATGGAGTTCGATTCTCCAGTCTTCCGCTTATGACATGGAATGATTATCCACTGATCAAGCCCGATACCAAGGGCTACTATATGACCGTCTATTTTGATCCCCTGGCGTGCCGGGAGTATTGGAAGGCCATATGGTATGATCCAAGTGATGATCGCTGGTGGCCCTGGCGTCTAAGCCAGGACAACCCCGAGGTCATAAAGTTTGTACCAGAATCACGGCATGATTACTATGTGCCTTGCGTGATGTGGTATGAACAAAATCATGGAAAGTAAACTGCACAGGGTGTAGCACTGATTGGAAATCAGTTGGGACCGCAAGGTCTGGGGTTCGAGTCCCCTGCTTTCCTCCATCAGGGTGTGAGCTAATTGGTAAGCTGTCTCCTTTGGAAGGAGGACATCGTGGGGGTTCGAGTCCCTTCACCCTGACCAATGCGGCGCTGGCGAAAGCTGGCGTCGCTTTTTCCATGAATGAGCGGTTGCGAACACTGGTGTTCTGTTCTATTGCTACTGAACAACAACAATAGGAAACACAGAACATGGCCGACGGACTGCAGAACAAGAAGATCGTACTCACCGAAACCGTTTCGCGTCTCGCGGTGGTCGAAGGTCGGCTCAAGGCGCTGACCAACATGGATCCCCAGAATCCTGAGACGGCGCGCTTTCAGATGATTCGCGACGATCTGGCCGGCCAGCTGACCGAGGACGAACTCGCAGCATACGAGAAGAGCAAGAACAAGGAGCTCACCCCCAAGGAAAAGAAGGAGGCCGCAGAGCGCCTTCGCTTGGAGATGGAAGCAAATCGCGACAAGCCTTCGATCTAAGCGCGCTGGGGCCCCACGCTGATAGTGTGGGGCCTTTTCGTACCTCTGACTATATTGATCCCGCGGATCATGTCGTATAGGACGTCCACATGGAAACCATCACCTTAGAGCTCGATCACGATCTTCTCCACAAGCTGATGCTTATGGCACACGAGCGTGACATCACGTTGAACCAGCTGTTCAATGATGTCGTGCGCCAGTATATCGATGATATGCCAGATTCGTCTCCCGAATAACCAAAGTCTTTTTGCAAAAGCTCTTGTAATTCATGGTGCCAGTGGTTAAAGCACTCTGCACTATAGAAATACGGAGTCCTCAAAGATGGAAATCAAACCAATCGCGCCCAAATGCTTTGCAGTTCGAGAACTGAATCGCGATGTGGCCACCTTTGACAGACTTGTCAGTACCCTCAGGTCCCGAGGTGTGGATGTAACTATCCTGCCCGATCAGGGTCAGGAAAAGCGTTTCTGTATCGCCTGAATGTAGACGCGCAGAACTCCCCAGTGTTATAAATATATGAAACGGGTTGCAAGACCCGATGTTTATATTGGGAGGACTGTTATGTCTCTTTTGTCGCTTATCGTTCTACTCGCTGTTCTGATCGCTATTGGTTGGGTCGCAGCTTGGGTCGCAGACCGCTTTCTGCCATATCCTGGCAACATGATCGCAAAGGTCATCGTTGGTGTCCTCTTGCTGGTAGTTCTGCTCCAGAAGACGGGTCTAATCGACGGTCTCGGCAGCGTAACGCTCTAAGACGAATAAAGCGGGAAGAGGAAACTCTTCCCGCTTTTTCCATGAGTATTGTCCAACGAGCACCAGCAATGCTAGAAAGCGGCATGGAAAACACATCATGCTAGGCTGGTTCTTTGTTCCAATCATCTGGCTAGTCAGCTGGCTGGAGGGCGCACCACCGCGCACCAGTGCCCAGTTCTGTCTGGTCTTTTTGCAGATCCATTACGTGATCCGAATCTTTGCCAATCTGATCATGGATCGAGATGCCGAGGATGCAAGGGTTGAAAATAGCCGGTTGCATTTTGGCCGTCCATCGTTTCGCTGCTGGGTGGACAAAGAGGGAAAGCTGCACGTGGAAGGCGGAGAGGACCCTGATCATTCCACTCGCTGCCAGAACTCCCTGAGGGATTGGTACAAGACAGAAAGCCGTCTAAAGTGGAATAACTGGATCTATGGTGGATGGATCCTACTATTTGCCCTGATCCTCCATGTGTTGTAAGAACGTCCCATGAGAAACATCGCGCAGCATCCGCTCACCGACGAGGAAATCTTCCAGTGGCTGAATCAGAAGATGGCGGAAGAGGAAGCAAGCCAGAGGGTGGGTGGAATGGACGGACTGATCCTGCAGGCCCTGAAGTCGCGGGTGCAGAACAATCCCTTGGAGCCCGACGAGATCATGGCAAACCTCCACAACTGACCTATGATCCCCAGGAACGTGCTGCTGAAAAGGCACGCGCCCGGGAGCAGGATGAGGAGGACCTCAAGAGCGGAAAAGTCACGCCAGAACAGCTAAGTAAGCGTAACGGCTTCTTTTCCTCCCTAGACCTCCGTAACGCCCGCATCGTGCGTCCACGAGGCAAATTCAAATAGGTTGACACCGGAAAAGGCGCCAGTATATTGGTGACAGTCTTAATGGAGGTCATATGGAATTAACACGCGGCGAGACCTATGATCAGGGTCTTCGCAATTACATGGTGGGCATCTACAACTGGCTCATCCTCGGCGTCCTGATCAGCGCCGCCGGTGCCTATGGTGGCATCGCGCTGGGTCTCCCGGCGTTCTTCGCAGCCCACAGTGGCTGGTTTCTCCTCGCACTACTGGCTCCCCTGGGCATCGTGTTCTTCATGGCCAGCGGCCTGGAACGCGCCAGTGTAACGGCCCTGGCCGTGGCATTCATTGCCCTCACGGCAGTGGAAGGCATGACGCTTTCGCTGATCCTGAGTAAGGTAAGCGGTGTACTGGTCCTGGAAGCGTTTATGATGACCGCAGTGGCATTCGCCGGCTGTAGTCTCTACGGATACACCACCGGAAAGTCGCTGAGCGGTCTGGGAACCATCCTGCTAATGAGTCTCATTGGTCTGATCGTGGCCATGATCATGGGAATGTTCTTCCAGTCAACGGTGTTTCAGCTGATCATCTGCTTTGCAGGTCTGATCATCTTCGCAGCCTTTATGGCCTACGATACGCAGAAGCTGAAGCAGGCATATCATCCGGGCATGAGCAGCGATGAGCGGGCTCGGGTCAGCTTGTGGGGCGC
>Ga0308158_10002731_pt1 | contig 16263 bp, 9 predicted proteins | sample PhyBR2_FD_201038 | JGI IMG/M metagenome (GOLD analysis project Ga0308158, IMG submission 201038) | Phyllosphere microbial communities from UC Gill Tract Community Farm, Albany, California, United States - DLSLB.R2 | ecosystem: Host-associated > Plants > Phyllosphere > Unclassified | place: USA... | reverse complement strand
GACCTGTCACGTCGCCGTCAGATGCTTGACATTGCGACTTCTATGGAAGAAACAGCTTCTTTGGGATCAGGTTTCACCTCAGGTGAAGCTTTGATGATTGCTGAAGAAAGTATTCTACAACTGTCCCAGCAGGAAACATCCAGTCGTCCCGAGTCCGCAAGCGAAATGTTTGATGGGGCAGTCCAGAGGATGGAAGAAGCTGCTCTTATCCCTGAGGGCAGTACTCCTGGAATTCCTACCGGTTTCACTATGCTGGATGATATGACTGGTGGCTGGTTACCAGGTCAAGTTATCGCTTTAGCTGCTCGACCTTCTGTAGGTAAAACAGCTTTAGCTATGGACTTTGCACGAGGAGCCGCTTACTTAGGTGGTAAAAGTGTACTCTTCTTCAGCTTGGAGATGAGCGGACCTGAGCTTATGATGCGTCTAATTTCTGCTGAAGCTCGCGTGCAGCTACAGAACATCAAAAAAGGAACACTCACTGCTGAAGAACGAATGTTCTTGAAAAATGTCGAACCAAAAATTAAAGAAAACAATCTTTTCTTCGACTCAAGTCCTGAGGTTGGATTATCCCATATCAGGTCACGAGCTGTTCGCCAGAAGTTCTCACCTGCTGGTTTAGATTTGATTATTGTTGACTACTTAGGTCTTATGAAAGTTCCTGAGAACAACAAAAACTACAACCGTGAGAACCAGGTTGCAGCTTTGTCACGTGGTATCAAACTGTTAGCCAAAGAGATGGGTATTCCTATCATTTTGCTGGCCCAGCTAAACCGACAGTCTGAATCTCGTATTGATAAAAAGCCAGCTCTGTCTGACCTTCGTGAGTCTGGCTCTATTGAGCAGGACGTAGACATTGCTTTGCTTATTCACCGTCCTGACCAGTCTGACCCTAACATTCGACCTGGAGAAGCTGACCTCTTAGTAGTGAAAAATCGAAACGGTCCTACAGGTAAGATTCCTCTTGTCCCTATGCTCGAATTTGGTAAGTACGTTCAAGGAGATGGACTCATTCAACCTGATTTGGGTCATTATGATGATGCTGAAACAGTCGCCAACGCTGGAGAAGGTCAAGTAGTTTACCCAGCACCAAGTGAGGAAGATGACGCACCTTGGTAAGAAACAAATCCGATAGCACAACACCAACTGTAGAATTACCAGAAAGAAGTTTAGACAACAATGAGTGATAAATCAGAGAGCGATAACTCTCACATCCCTGAGCCTGAAGAACTACATCCTTTAGATGCTCCTGAAGTTGCTGATGAGGAAATGTCTCACAGCGAAATTCCTTTAGTCAAAGGTGAGTCAACCTATGTTCACCCTGCCAAAAAGGTTGATCTTTTGAACTCAGAGAATACTGATTCTAAGGACTCATATGAGCTGCTGGGAGCAGCTGGACCACAAGAGGCTAAAAGTCCCTCAGAAAGCCTTGCAGCTCCGTCTGTGCCTACATTGACTGCTGTTGCTGCAGTTCCCACAGCAGAAGCTACTTTGTCTGGCAAGATTCCTAAGCGTAAAAGATTAGCTCCAGTGAAAACCTACTGGGGTGGTACTGCAATCCTTTCTTCAGCTGTTGTATTCCTTGTTATTCAAATCATCATTGCAGTAGTTCTGGTGTCCTACATCTTATTCGCACAACCTAATGGTTTGGTTGATATCCAAAATGGAACCAGTGATGTCAATGCGATTATTGCTGGCGTTCCTTTACTGTTAGTCTTGTCTCAGGCAACCATGTATTTGGGTTGGTTGGGTTCTATGTGGTGGGTGACCAAATACAGGTCAGGCGTCCAGCTTGGACGTAAATTCTGGACAGCATTTAGAGAAAACTTCTGGATTAAGTTCAAAAAGAGAGACCTCCTTATTGGTGCAGGTATTGCTGCAGTAATGATGGGTTTCCAATTAGTAGTATTGAACGTACTGCCATCTCTATTCCCTCAAATCAACATGGAAGGGGCAGGCAACACCTCTACGTTCGAAGCTCTTGATGGTGTCTGGTTCTTTATTATTGCTTTTGGTATTGGTAGCATCATTGGACCTATCTGCGAAGAGCTGTTCTTCCGTGGTTTCATTATGAGAGGACTACTGAATCACTTTAGCTTCTCTAAAGAAAGTCGTAACATCGATGACTTTGAGAATGAAGCCGGCAAGCGTTCATTCATGCTAAAAAATGTTGTTGTATCCTACCGTGACTGGGCAAGCAAGCACCGTTCGGCTTTGGCAATTATCATCAGCTCTATCTTCTTTGGGTTCATGCATTTCCAAGGCTCTGAAACATTTGGACAATGGCTGGTAGTTATTGTCACTGGAACATTAGGTTTGGTATTAGGTTTCACCACTCTGAAGTTGCAAAGAATTCTTCCTGCAATGGTTGCACACATTCTTTACAACACTACGTCCTTCGTGTTGCTGTTAGTGACAATGAACTCGTAAGCTAAAGCACGAAATAAAGGGCATTCTCTAAAATGAGTCTGCCCTTTATTTCGTGCTAAAATTTACATATCTACTAAAAGGAATAACCTCTGTATGTCTTCAAACTTCGGCTATGTGTCGCCCCAGTCAACTAACAAGAACATCAACTTCTTGGCTGCTGACCAGGACCAAAATTTACTGTCTGTTGTAGGTAAAATGGTTTACTTCGACACTGAGGTAGAAAACCGTGTTTACCGTGCAATCGGTACTGTCACCGAAATTATGACACAGAATCCTTTGTTCAACCCATCCTTCAACTCTGTAGTAGCTAAAGGTAAATACACTCAAGAAATCTCTAAAGACCTTAGAACTTCATCCTTTATTACTCAGGCTGTATTCGTGAAAGAAGTAGGGGACACTGAATGGAAGCAGTCTGGAGCTTTCCTCCCTACCTCCCCTGCAACAAGTTCAACTGTGCATTTGTTGGACGCTGATGTCCTGGAAGAAATGACGCAAGGATTAGAACTGCCAGCCATTGGTACTTTCCGTGGTCTTGATATGCCCATGCCTATTAACACCCCTGACTTTGGTGGCAACCGTGGAGCTTACCATTCAGGTATTCTTGGTAAGTCTGGTTCTGGTAAAACAAGTGGTTACACGTTCACTTTGTGTACCTACATGCGACACGAGCAGCATGCCATTCTGGTAGTAGACCCTCAAGGCCAGTGGGCTAATGAGAATGGATTCATCTTTTCCCCTCAGAAGTTTGCTGCAGCCATGGGTCGAGAAGTCAAAATCATCCGAATTGCAGAGGAAGTCCGCTTACCTAAAGATGTTGAGTTACTCTCTCGATTAATTGACCAGATGAAAGCTTGGTCACGTTTGCGCCGTATGGGTACTGAGAACCAGGCAATTTTCTCTCAAGAAGTTGCGGAGCGTATTATGAGAGAAAATCTTGATGGTGACGCCCGAGATATCTTGACAAAAGTCTTCTTATCTATCGCACGTTCACAGGCAGCAATGCGTCGAGTATATGCTGATGACAAAATTCGTGACATCTTCAAAGACGAGCTTTATGCACTTGCAGGAGAAATTCCTGATAGTTTAGCTGAAGATGATTCCTATGATGGTCCCTCTGAGGAAGAAGTTGAAGATGTGGAATCAAGCTGGGCTTCTATCCTTAAAGTATTCCGTCCTCTTTTGAACTTGTTCTCTTCTAAGAACCTCAATGGTGAACGTCGTCATTCTCTGTCTGGAGACAATGGTGTTCTTTCTGACATCTTCCAGGTGCGTCGTGAAGGGTCGAAGCCTGCTCCTTACGTCATTGTAGACATGTCTCCAAACGTCAAGCTACATGCTAAAAGGGCTTTGAATAAAGATGATGTAGAATCCTACATGGCAACTATGTTGGACAAAGAAGCAGTAAAAGCATTGATTCTCCAGGTATTGTTCTCTGAAATCAAAAAAGCTTCTGAAACTGCTTTCGCCTCATCAGGTGGAAACCTCAACACCCAGATTGTGTTTGACGAAGCATGGCGTTATGCTCCTGAAGGTAAAGCTATTCCTGAGATTGAAGAGCTGGCTAACATGCTGGAAGGATTCGCTTTTGACACACGTAAATTTGGTATTGGTTGGACGTACATTCTTCAGTCACCTTCAGACCTTAAACGAGGTATCTGGTCTCAGCTGACTTACATCTATGCAGCGTACGGTCTTGTTGGTAATGACATTAAAGTTCTTGAAGAACGTTATTCCGATTTGTCTCAAACCGAAATCTATAAGGGCTTCATTTCTCCAGCATCTACAGGTATCTATCCAATGATGATTGTCGGTTCAATCTCGCCTCTTATCTTCACAAACTCTCCTACATTCTTGAACATGTTCACAAGCGCTGAAGAGTTTATTGAAGCAAACAGCAAATGGATTAACCGCATCATCATTTCACGAGGTTTAGGTAGAGTAACAGCTGCATCTGTTGACCCTACCATGACCAGACCTTCCCGTCCTGCTCCAAGAAAACCTGATGCTGAAATCGAAGTGAAGTCATATGTAGTTTCCAAAAACTACAGCATTTCCGAACCTCAATACAAAGCTGAAAAAGCATCTAAACCGTCAAACCCTCCTGTGGATGATGATATGGATGCTCCATTCTGACCTAAAATGTGAACAAAATTAATCGACTAAGAAAGATGATGGTTAGGGATTAGATATGGAAAGCGACATGATTTTATCCCCTCTTGAACAACTTCGCATTGCTCTGGGCGAGCAGACACAGGTGAAGATGCATGTCCCTGTCAATCATTCGCTTCAAGACATCAGTAACGCAGTAGCATCAGTAATGAACTACTTGCTTACTGATGCTTTTGATTTAACCCAAGAAGAAAGCTTCTGGGTTGGATATGAGCTTCAGACTTTACTAAGTCCGGTATCAGCTCTTGTTCCTCGTATGTATCTTGCTGCTGTAAAACAGGAGCTGAATACTAACGAGTACAGTGAGAAAATGTTCTCTCGCAATTGGGATGAAGCCGGCAATGCTCAAACAGAACAAAACAACTCATCAAAGCAGGCTCCTATCAGTGACTGGGCTGAAATGTTGTCTGAGATTGTTCTAGTTAGCTACCCTGACTTGCGTTCCTTCATTGCAGCTTCTGTCATTGGAAGCATCTATGGAATTCTGGCAGAGCTGGGTCTTACCGAAGATTTGAAAACCACACGCAAGAGTCTATACCTGCCTACTGCTATCCGCCACCTTGTTGGTTTACAGGATTAAGTTCTGTAGTTTCTGAGAATACCATTAGCTTCTTCTAAAGAGTCAATCTGACTAAGAAGAGCCTGCTTGGCAATGTCGATGCCAGTGCTTACTTCTTTTGCTCTTCGGTCAGCAATGTACTGGCTGTAAGGCTCCATCAGTGAGTTATCCACAGTATCATCATTAACTGCTTGGACGATACGTTCAGTATGCTCGACTAAAGAGGTTTTCTGATTTGGGTAGTACACAAATTCAATTTTGAGAGCTCTGTCAAACTTGGTCCAGCCAGAAGGTTTGAAGTAGGCTGTGTAAAGCCTGTTCTCATAGGTTGTGTCCCAAGTGCCGCCTAAGTCTTTCAGGAAGTCCAGTTTCTTGTCAACAACTTGACGGGCTTCTCCTGTAAGACCTTTAGTTTTTGTCTGTAGAGAGCTAATTAAGATAGGGTTAGATTCAAGGGGTCTTGGTTGTGTGAATTCGCCAGGAGCTAACATGTGTGATGCTAACTTTCGGTCAGAAATTTGACGGGCAAAGTTGTTATCACCAAAGAGTTCTTTGCTCTGAACAAACGAAGAATCTGATTTTGGTACAGCAATGATACCACTGCTATTATCAGATGGTGGACAAAGAATACGCAACATTGCGTTATTCAATTTGCCATCCTTGTTGAAGTAAAGGAGCTGTTCAAGAGCGTCAGGGTTACTGCTCAGTAATCCGAAAAGGACTTCGGAAGTGTTACCTAAATAGGCACCATCAATAATGGTGTAATCTGTGTCAGCTTGTTCTAGTACGCGTAGTTCTAGTGCAGCCATGATACGCGCACCAAAGCTGGTTTCGCTATCTGAAGTATGAGGAACGATGGTAGCGTAAGCCTCGGAGATGGGTTCATCTCGATATTTAGGCAAGCTGTTCACACCGTCAGCTAATGTAGCTCCAGCAGCGATGAGGTCGCCTCCTGAGAGCTGTTGAGATGCTCGACCACCATCTACTGCGACTAAAGATTTGTCAGCTAATACATGGATGGGAGCGAAAGGGTAGATAAAACCACCCTGCTCGCGTAGTTCACGCTCTTTTTCGTCCAGTAGACGGTTAGGAGCGTGAACTACGCGAGCGTAATCTTCGCCAAGTTTATCTAAATAAAGAAGGATTCCCTCAGCGATGGATGATGATGACATAAATGTTACTCGGAATCCGCGTCGATGCTTTCGAGGTCTTTGATTTCATCAAGCTGGGCTTCACCAGTCTTAAGGAACTTCTCACGAATAAGAGCTTCAAGCTCGTCAGCAACAGCTGGGTTCTCTTTCAAGAAGATACGAGTCTTTTCAGCACCCTGACCGATTACGTCGCCGTTGTACTTGTAGAAAGCACCAGATTTCTGGATAAGTCCAGCTTTCTCTCCGAAGTCACGGATATCAGACTCACGTGAGTAACCTTCTTCTCCTTCTTTCCAAAGGATATCGAACTCTGCTTCTTTGAAGGGAGGAGCAACCTTGTTCTTGACAACCTTGAGCTTGGTGCGGGCACCGAACGCATCAGTACCTTCTTTCAAGTAAGCAGTACGTGCGATTTCCATACGAATTGAAGCATAGAACTTCAAAGCGTTACCACCAGTGGTAGTTTTTGGTGAACCGAACATAACACCAATCTTCTCACGCACCTGGTTAATGAAGATGACAATTACGTTGTTCTTCTTCACCGCACCTGTAATCTTACGAAGACCCTGAGACATCATACGTGCCTGGACACCCATGGTTGCGTCACCGAAGTCACCCTCAAGCTCCTTACGAGGAACCAAAGCTGCAACAGAGTCAACTACGATAATATCCACAGCACCCGAGTTTACAAGAGTTTCGAGAACTTCGAAAGCATCTTCACCGCTGTCAGGCTGAGAGAAGAGCAAGTCGTCGGTCTGAACACCAATTTTTTTAGCCCATTCGGCATCGAAGGCATGCTCAGCATCGATGAATGCCGCACGGCCACCCTGCTTCTGCACCTGTGCCATAGCGTGCAAGGTGAACAGTGTTTTACCTGAAGACTCTGGTCCCCAAATTTCGATGATTCGTCCGAAGGGAAGACCACCTCGTCCCAAAGCAATATCAATTGCGAGGGAGCCAGAAGGTACAATGTCTACAGGGACTTTAGGCTCTTCACCTAAAATTGCAACAGTACCATTTCCAAGCTGCTTTTCCAGTTTAGCCATTGCTAAACGTAAAGCTGCTTCACGCTTTTCGCTTAATGTATTTCCTGCGTCTTTAGCCAATTTCGTTTTTCCGTTCTTATGTGTAGCGTGTTGTTGATGTTTTACATCATGTTAAATTCTATCAGCCTTATCTTACGAAGCTCATTTTAGAGGAAAAGAAAGCTCAGACTCAGCAGTTGTTGTAAATGATGAAAAACCACTCTATGTACTATACTTGTTGAATGCCTGATTCCGTTGAAATGCTCAAAAAGATAGTCCAGCTCAAGCCAGGCGGTGAAGTTCGTACTCAACAAGAAGTCGCCGTCTCAGAAATTGACGATGCTATCAAAACTGACACAAACCTTTTACTCGAAGCCCCTACCGGTTCAGGTAAGGCCCTTCTTATTTCTACTCCTATTCTGACCTCAGTTGGTTGGAAAACTATGGGAGAGCTTGTAGCTGGAGATAAAGTCTATGGCTTAAACGGTCAACTCATCAACGTCACCAAAGCCCATGAGCCTTTTGTAAGTAAAGAACTATACGGATTGAGATTCTCAAATCAAGAAACAATCTTTGCAGATGGCGACCACCTTTGGCACGCTGATGCACTCTACGACTTACCAAATATTGTTGAAGTCGACTCCGAAAGAGTAGAGTCCATTCAATCTAAAGAGTTCTACATCCAAGGCAAAAATGGTGTACAAGCCTTATCTTCGACTCAGTTAAATGATGGTGTGGATAGAAGAATCATCCTCAATGCTATGAGTGCTTGTACTGTCATCAAAGAAACATCTACAACACTTACTGTCGATGCTCAGAGCTTTGCTGAAAACATGTACGTGGAATACTTAGGGCGACCAAAAACTTGGCGCACCACCGAAATGTATGACTTTATCCAAAAACAGGGTGACGATAGAGTTCATTTCAAAATTCCTTTGACCAAACCAGTCATTTTCCCTGAGCAGGACCGCGTTCCTGTTCCTTCTCGATTCTTTGGAGAATGGCTTACTGGTCAGGAAAAGGTGCTTACCAGTGAAGAAGTAGAAACGCTTTTGAAACTGGGAGTGACAACTAACACAACTATCCCTGACTTCTACAAATACAGTAGCTTAGCTGAACGTAGACAACTCCTTGCAGGACTCTTGAAAGGAGAGATGTCTGGTTCTTTCGCTACTAATGTTGACTCTTTAGCCAAAGACGTAGCTTTTCTTGCCCGATCATTGGGTTTGGCAGCTACGCAGATTAAGTTGGACAAAAGAGACTATGAGTTAGGTGCTTCTAACCTGGTACAGGTGTTCAAAGATGAGTCTCATGAGAACGTTGTAAGTATCTCCCGCGTAAAATCTCAGATGGTTCGATGCATCACGGTTGATTCGGAAGATCACCTTTTCTTGGCAGGAGAGGCTCTTATCCCAACACATAACACTTTGTCTTACCTCATTCCTCTGGTAGAAAATGATACACGTGCAGTTATTTCAACAGCGACTAAACAGCTGTCAGAACAGATTGTCGATGTAGACATCAAATTCATGAACAAAGCTCTAAAAGAGCTCAAAACAGGTAAGCGTGCTGACGCAGTGCTGCTCAAGGGTCGAGACAATTATCTATGTCTGTCTAAATTCGAAGATATGAAGCGTTTGGATGACAAAGCTAATTCACTGTTTAGCATTGAAGATGTCAAAGATATCAACCCCGTTTCTGCCGAAGGCCAAAAGATTGCTAAAGAAGCTGCTTTGGTGAGTGCCTGGGCTGAAGATACCAAAACAGGTGACCGCTCGCATGGACCTAACATTTCTGAAGAAACATGGCGTCAGTATTCAAGTACTAATGTCGAATGCCCTGGTAAAGCTTCTTGCCCATTTGGGGATGTTTGTTTTGCTGAAATTGCCCGAGACAAAGCAAAAGCAGCCAACATCGTTATTACCAACCACGCAATTGTGGCTTTGGACTTAGCTGCGGACGGACAACTGCTTGGCGACCGCGATGCTTTTGTATTTGACGAACTCCATGAACTTGACAACTATATGTCCTCAGCTTGGGGCGGTGAGCTTACTTACCGTCGCTTAGAAACTACTTATAAGTTGTTAAAGTCAATTCCTTCTATTGATGAGAAAAACGTTGAAGCACTAAAAACCTTACTTGACGAATATGACAGTGCCTTGCAAAGCATCCCTGTTGGCCTTATCGATAACGATGACACTTCCATTAAATTGGAAAACTTCATTATCAAGCTATACAGCACTGCTACAAAACTCAGCACTGAAATCACCAGAAAAGCTAAAGATGCAAACAGTGACGCCCTCAAGCGAATTTACACTGGAGCTAAAAAAGTAGCGGATGAGTTAGCTGACATTGGTGGAGCTCTTGCAAATCGTAGCATTGAAACTGTTCGTTGGACAGCTGACAGCGAAGCTTACAAGAAACGCAAGAACAGTAAATTTGCTGGAAAGAGTAAACCTAAAGTTGTCGACCGTAAAGAGAATGCCAGCACTATTTCTTTGCATGCTGCTCCATTGAGAGTGGGACCTAAACTGCAGTCATTCTTGACTGAACGTGAAGCCATCATGATTGGTCTCTCTGCTACAGTGACAGTTTCAGGTAAGTTTGATATCCCTCTACATAACTTTGGACTGGAAGACAAAGCTCACAAGACTGTCATCTTGGATTCACCTTTCGATTTTAAGAAGCAGGCTATGCTTTATGTGCCTGACCCAGCTAACTTCCCTATGCCAGTAGGAGAAGACAGGCTTGAACATGCCAAAGCAGTTAAAGAAGACAGTGTTGATTTCATCAAAGCAGCCGGCGGAAGAAGCCTCATTCTTTCCACCACAACTTATGGAGTGAACGAACTGAGCGAGCATTACAGAAACAAGCTCAAAACTCCTATCCTTGCCCAAGGAGATGGAACAACACCCCAGCTGGTAGAAGAGTTCAAACGAGTAGAAGAAGCCTCTCTTGTTGGCACAATGGGGTTATGGCATGGTTTAGATGCTCCTGGTTCTACATTGATTTGTGTCATTGTAGATAAACTACCTTTCCCCAGCCCTTCAGACCCCTTGCTTCTTGCTCGAAAAAACTATGCTGACAAAATGGGACGTAATGGTTTCATGGAGATTTATGTTACACAAGCTGACTGGATGGCACGTCAGGCTTTCGGGCGAGGAGTGAGAGCGAAAACCGACAAAGTAGTGGTGGTATTCTATGATGTTAGGCTTCTTACGAAAAACTACGGACGAGCCATTCTTAATAACTTCCACGGGGTTGGTCTCTACCATGACCGTGAAAAAGTATTAGGAGCATTAGGTAGACTAAGCAAGTCAGTAGAGAAATAAGCCTGTTCTTATCTGGGAATTCCTGCAGACCGATAGGGATTCCCAGATAAGGATTTAGAAAGGCTACCAGTGTCTACTGCTTTATACGATGTAGCAAACGTGCTACCATCATTACTTTCCGACTCTGAAGTAATGAACGGAATGGGTTCGATTGCTTTTACCCAGACAGATGGGAACATCGGACGAATTTTTCTGAAACAGGGAAATATTTATGCGGTTGATAATCTCAATTACGAGCATAACCTTTGGGTTCAGCTCAAATTCGAAGAATACCTCAATCACGGCAACCTGCGTTCTCTAATCCGAAGTAACAAAAGTCAAAGAGATTCCCTCTATAAACTACTTCGGAAGACTAGGCAAAAAAATGATGCTGCAGTAGCTGTTCTCAAAGAGCACTTACTCGGGTCTCTTGATGACATCTACCAGTGGAAACAGGTGCAAGTAGAATGGCGAGCAGGTGAGCAATTCGAGTATGAATCTGCCTCCATTCCAAACCTGCCGTTGAGTCGTCTCATTACTATCACAGTAAACAGAGCCAATTACAAGTACGAAAAGTATCAGGATTGGGGTTTCAAAGATGACAGCCAATTCCTTTACGGCAACTTAGTGGTAGATTTAAAAAGCAGTAAGAAAACCACTTACTCGCCAAAAACGAGGTTAGAAGACCTCATCGTCACCGTGAATAAGTTTATTATCAAAGGCATCCAAGATGGCACTGGGTATTCTCTTTTCTCCATCATTAACACGATTGACGATTTAGCTGATAATTATGAAATCATGATTGAAAATCCTTCTGGCCGTCAAGCGGCTACTATTCCTGTCATTCCTCCTGGTATTGGTGTCATAAAGGAGAAAGTCAACTTCTCCGCGATAGACGAAGACCTTGACATGCAAGAACGATTCAATACAGAGTACAAAGTACCTGAACCAGCCAGGCTTGAAACTCAGGAAACATTTGCGAGTAAAAGCACTGTTCTTGTCGATGAGAATTCAGAAGAAATGCAATCATATGATGACATTATCAATGACACGAGCTCTTTAGAAATTCAACAGGTCCTTCCTCCTTTGGAAAAACCTGAACTTGCTTCTTTAGCTGTCAGGCAAGAGATACCTGAGTCTGAGCTTTTGAAAGAGTACGAAGCTCAGCAAGAAATTGCAGACTTGTACACTCCAAGCAAAGAAGCTTCCAAAGAACCAAATGAGAACCCTGTAGAACTAACAAAGGAACCAAAAACAATGTCATTACCTACTAATCCTACGTCTGACCTGTTAGGTCTTGTAAGACAACTTCAAGATGGTCTGGAAGCTAAGAAACAGACCATTGATAGCATCAACTCTTCAGTACAAGAAAAAGAGCAGCAACTGAAAGACGCTCGTAACGTTGTCACCAAGGTCGAAGATGAATTGGGAAGATTGTTACTCGAAAGAGAGACAACTACATCTGACTACGACCAAGCATTATCTGTAATCACCAACCTCAAGTAACTCATAGGAAATACATGTCTTCCTCCACAGGAATCAATACACAAGAAAACGACAAACAAGGCGTTGACGAGAACTTCGTAAAGATTTTACTTGTCTTAGCCTTCGTTGTTGTGTCCCCTGTGACAGTTATCACTGCTCTTGCAGTCTATTTGATGTTCTCCTACGGAAAAATTAGACGTAGTGTAATTGCTATCTTTTCAATTCCAATTTTCTTGGGTGTTCTAATTTTCATCAAGCCAGCAGTGAATACTTTTGTTGCTTCTTGGACTGAGACTTTTCCTACAATCGTAGACAAAAGCAACCCTGTTGTTGTAGGAATTTTCACTATGCTGGTGCAGCAGTTATGGATTGCTGTTCCTATTGGAATTTTAGTTGGTTTAGGCTTTGCCACCTGGCGTTGGTTCACCCGTGCCCGCTGGAAAGAAATTGAATTCCGTAGGACTCCATGGGAAGTTATGCGGTATAACCGCACTGTAAAGAAAATCAAAAATGACGAAGATACTCCTCTTGACGGTATGACTCTGGGAGTAAGAGTGCGTGATGGTGTTCGTATTGTTCAGACAACACAAGAAGCTGCAGCTCATACCTTCATTGTAGGTGGTTCTAACAGTGGTAAAACTCGTACAGCTATGATGCGCATTCGAGACCAAATTAAACGCGGGGAAGCTGTAGTAATTGTCGATTTGAAAAACGACCCAGAGTTAGCGAACTACGCTAAAATTTGTGCAGTTCGCTATGGCCGCGGTTTCAAGCACTTTACGCTGCAGGATAACACTCAACCATATGAAGGCCCTGCTGAAGAGGGAAATGCTCATTACGACCCTCTAGCCCAGGGAGACCCAACGCGTCGAGCTAACATGGTGCTTGACTTGCGTGACTGGACAAACGCTGATTATTTCAAGAAAATGACAGAAGCATACCTCCAGCTTATGTTCACTGTGCTAATCAACAATCCTCGACCAGAAATTTCAACTCTCGAAGATGCTATTGATTTGATGAGTCCTAAGTATCTACAGGAAAGAGCCCGCGTTCTTGACGGCAACCAAACTTTCGCCACATTAGTACGTTCAGTTGATGCGTTAAACGATGATGGAATTACTGGGGCAATGACTGAAAACCTGAAAACAAACAGGAGTCAGTTTGAAATCTTCCTTCAGGGAATTGCTGGTCCATGGTTAAAGCTTGATAAGAAGGGGAACAACATCAAGCTGTTAGAAACCGCTTATAATGGAGATGTTGTTGTCTTCTCATTAGACTCACAAGCTTATGGCCCGTTATCAGCTAACCTTGCTAACCTGATTATCCAAGACTTGAAGACCGTATCTTCTGAACTTCTTCGAAACCCAGCTGACAAACCTTTCAATGTTTTCATTGATGAGTTCTCCGCCATTGGTTCGGATAACATCGTAGGTCTTATCAACAAAGCCCGAGCAAGTAACATGTCCGTGACTTTAGCTACTCAGACGCTAGGTGACTTGGTAGTCAAAGACCCAAGTCTACGTATGCAAATCATGGGTATCATCTCATCATTCATTATTCACCGTGCAAATACTTTCGAAGACGCAGAAGTGTACTCAGGTCTTACAGGAAACACTACAGTCAACAAAGTTCGCCAATCAGCAAACTATTCTCAGAATCTATTAGGCGGAATCGGTACTGGTGTTGGAACAGGTAACGCTTCTGTTGAAGAAGTAGAACAATGGAAAGTGATGCCTCACGAAATCCAAGATTTGGACCAGGGTGAAATGTTCTACATTAACACTTCTGGACATCGTGTAGAAAAGGTCAAAGTAATTATTGATGACATTGCTGACCCTGTAAAAGGTGGAACAGCTGACGCTTTGGATGAAGTGACCCATCAAAACACTGAATTTGAAGCTGAAAACACGTCAACTTCGACACCAACTCTTACAAAAATGCCCGAATTAGTAAACCAGGAGTTTACTTCACCTACATTGTCAAAGGAATCTTTCGTGAGTGCGAAATCGGAAAATAACAAAAAGAATGCTCCAGCTAAAGGAGAATACGACCCATTTGCTGAAGCCAGAGAATCCAAAAAAGTGGAAATCAACTACGGATTACTTAGAAGCTTCTTCAACAGCAAAAAAGATATAGATATCCAGCAGGAATCTGATATTGCTGATGGTGTAGCTATTCCTACTAATGCCACAACTCCAAAACCTGACTTCACGCCTGTTCCTGCAGAAAATGTTTCTGCATCAAGCACACCCAAATCTACGACTCCAGCAAAACCTCGTTTCCCTGGAGCTGCTCCTGCAGGAAGTAAGCCAGCAGTAAACCCTGGTGCCGGTTTCCCAAACCGTCCTGTAAAACCAACACAGGTTCCTCCTCGTCCAGTAAAACCAGCACCTACGAAAAGCCCATACGAATTTTGATGTACCGATATTATTCAAGCAAGCAGTAGAGATAAACGAAAGTAAAGGCTTCAATGCTCACCTTTGATAATGACGATAATGATGCGGGAATGAGTTTAGACCCGTCACGGAAAGCTCCAGGTAGAACACCTGCTGCTACACCGTCTCCTTTTAGCAGGCCAGTTAGACCTACATCTGTGCCTTCCGCACCAGACACTGCTGCAGAAAAGTCTGAACCCAGAAAGTCTTTGCCGCCTAAAAGTCCTTTTGGTACTCCTGCTAAGCCAGCGGAAAAAACTCCTCAGGCTCCTCTACCTAAGCGTCTTCCTACTGCTCCTGCTAAAAAAGAGTTTTTGCCAGCTAAACCAATCCAAAACAATTTTCAAAACTCCGAACCTGATTATGAAGAACCAGTTGTCGAAGCTGACATCGAAGAAGCTAATTACTTAGAAGATTTACTTGCAAAACGCACTCAGCCTGAACCAAGACAACCTGAGTACTCTCAGCAGCAAACACAAGCTCCTCAGCCAGCTTATACGCCTGCACCTTCTCACCAGCCAGCCGCTGTAAGTACTCCTTATACTCAGCAACCTGTTGCTCTGAGCTCACCTGAAGAGGAGCCTGTTACCCGTAAAGGCAAAGCTGCTAAAAAGTCTTCCAAGAAGGAACCTAAGGCTAAGAAAACAGCTAAAGAAAAACCAGAAAAGGTCTGGGATGGGGATAGGAAAAAAATCCTCTACATTCGATTAGGCGTTGGTTTAGTTGCTGGGGTGCTTTTGATATCTGGGATGAAGTCCATTGTTGCTCCAAACAATGGACCGAGCCCGGCTCAGGTAAAAGCTGCGGCTCAAGAAGCTGTGAATTATACTGGGTTCCCAACCTTGTCTGGTGAGCAGTTCTCTATCGACTTTGCTCGCACCTACTTCAACTATGATAATAACGACGACCGTCGCTCAGAGGCTCTTGCTAACTTCGGTTCTGAAGAGCTCATCAAAAAAGTTGATATTCAACCTATCAGTGCAGGTGAATATACAGCAGCAAATCCAAGTTCATCATATAACGATTACTCAGTTACTCAAAAGGTAACATATGGACCTTATGTAGTATCTACAGATAACCGAGATGAAAATAACGCTGTTTTCACAGTGAAAGTCGGATTAGATAGCGGTGCTGTTCTTTACATGGATGTTCCAGTGAAGTATAACGCCAAGAACTACTCTTTGACCTTGGCTGGACCTCCAAGCTTTGTGAAACCAATTCAGAACACAGGTTCAACTGAAGAAACTGAATATACTGTTGACTTCGGTTCTGGAGATAAAGACATCCAGGCAGACTTCACTCCTGACTTGGAAGCCTACCTCAACGCATGGGCTTTGTCTGATAGCACGATTGTTAACAGGTACTTGTTAGAAGGTGCTACTGATAACGCTAAGAAAGGACTTCAGAAATCTGTTCAGTTCAAATCTTTGGATGAGTTTATTGTAGAACCTCTTGATGAAGCTCGACCTAATACTGCGAATGCTCGTCGTGCTGAAATAACAGTTACATGGTTTGACCCTGCAACTGGCTTAAGTTACCCACAACAGTATCGAATGTTACTTGGTTTGAACCAAGAAAACAACTGGTCAGTGTACGATATTGAAAACTTTGCAATTTTGAACTAAAATTTGGGTACTTTTTTACATAAATGTGAACTTACTGTAAAAAGCCGATAGGTATAACTCAGATATACATCTC
>Ga0308158_10002728_pt1 | contig 16278 bp, 9 predicted proteins | sample PhyBR2_FD_201038 | JGI IMG/M metagenome (GOLD analysis project Ga0308158, IMG submission 201038) | Phyllosphere microbial communities from UC Gill Tract Community Farm, Albany, California, United States - DLSLB.R2 | ecosystem: Host-associated > Plants > Phyllosphere > Unclassified | place: USA... | reverse complement strand
TGTGAGCGAACCCTGTTTTTCCACTTCTTGCACAACGGATAAATGGATACGATCAAGCATGAATAAAATGCATGGTTGGTTTGGATCGTGCCATTTTACGTCATCACTGCGCCTTGCCAGGCGGCCGAGCCAGGCGCCTGCACGACGGTACAGGCAGTCTGTAGCGAGCTCAGCCAATCGTGCAGCATGCCCTATAAGTAAGAATATACAATCCGCAACTTCTGGATCATCGGAGATGCGCAATGGCGTCGGGAGTGGTACCAATCGATAGTGCGCTGGCAGCGAAGCTCGAAGCCGGCCTCAAGGGCCTGGCCTGCGTGGACGGCTCGCTGTGGCAGCGCAGCTGCCGTTATATCGTGACGGGCGATGATGCCGCTGTGCTGCAGGCGCTGCGCCAGGCCGGCTGGCAAGCTGCTTCCATGCTGGGCCATCCGGGTCGCCTCAGTCATGTCTTCTTCGCCGTCGGCGTCAGCGAGAAAGAGGCCGCAGAGGCGCGTGCCGGCCTGGTCGCGCGCAACCGTTTCTATACAGCTATCGCTTCCGATACGGCGCCCCTGGCCGCCCTGATCCGTCTTGGCATGGTATTGGAGGCGGGCGACGATGGCCAGTCGTTCGAGCCGACCGGCGCCGACGTGCCGGACTGGCTGCATTATCTGATCAACGATGCACTGTTTGCCACTTGCAGCGAGACGCGCAAGGACGCCGGTCTTGACAATCGCCCGGCCTGGCATATCGGCCTGCTCGCGCGCCTGCTGGCTGCTGCCGGCCTGCCTGAAGACGGCGCGCTGGCGCTGGTATTCGAGCGCCGCCATATTGCCCCCTACATGCAGGATCGCTGCCTGCAGCGCCTGCTGGCCCCCGATGCGCTCGACAACACCATGCTTGAACAGCCAGACAGGGTGCGCGCTCTGGCGCAGCAGCTGTCGGCGCAGGGCAAGCGGCAACTGGCAGCGCGCATCGGCAGCGCCAGGCTGCTGGCGCCTGCTTTTGCCGACGTGCTCGTGCAGTTGGCTGTGGACAGCAGCAAGACCGTGCGCGCCGAGGCAGCGCCGTATGTCGAGGCTATAGCAACGGCGCAGCAGCTCGAATTGCTGAAGCAGCACCTGTTGCACGGCAAGCCAGCCGAGCGCGTGCAGGCAGCCGAGCTGCTGGGGCGCGAGTCGTCTGCCGCGCGCCGCGCGCTGCTCGAGCAGGCGCTGGCCGGCGAAAAAGGCAAGGCCGCCCGGCAGGCCATCGACGCCGCGCTTGAACGCATGGCGCCGCCTGAACAGGCGCACGCGGACTCAAACGTCCAGCCTGGCGCAACTGAAACGCCGCCACCGCCGCCTGCCATACCGGCTACCCGGCTGGGCGCAACGGCGCTGGCCATCCTGCAGCAAAACCACCGCGAACTGCTCGACCTGCATGCTGAGGAAGCGCGGCAGGAGGTCGAGGAAAACCGCCATCAGAAAAACCGGTACGACTGGGCTCAGCAACGCCATCAGGCGCAACTGGCCATCGACGACGCCACGCTGCATGGCGTGCTGCGCGCGCTGAACGGCGAAGGTGACGAAGCGGAGCGCCAGCTGCTGCACCAGCACGCCATGCGCGAGACGCTGGCCTTGCGTGGCCGCCTGTTCGCGCTCGATGACTTTGGCCTGCATCAGCTCGCGTGCTGGTACGGTCCGGTGCGCCAGCGCTGGTTTGCGCTGTGGAACGATGGACCGTTCCAGGCATGGCTGTCGCGCCAGGACCCGGCCATGGCAGACCTGCGCACCATCGACGCGGCGCTGCGTCAGGCCGGCGCCATGCCGGACCTCGTTGCGCTGGCCTGCCTGCAGCCCGAATGGCGCGGTGCGCCGCAGGACATGCTGCCGGCCAGCGCCATCTGGCCGCTGTTTGCCGAGCAGCCGGCGCTGATCGGGCAGGGGCTGGGCGTGAGCATGGTGCGCGAGGACATTTCACCGCCGCTGGAATTGGCCTGGACGCTGAACGTGCTGGCGCTGTTCCCGCAGCCGCCGCAACGCTGGCATGCACGCCTGCTCGAGCTGGCGCTGGGCGAGGCGAAAACCTGCCGCCTTGAAGCGCAGCAGGTGCTGGAAAAAGTGCCTGGCATCGGCCGGCATGCGATCGCCAGCCTGGTGTCGGGCCGGCAGGAAGTGCGCGCCGTGGCCGCGCGCTGGCTGGCCGATCTGGACTGCCGCGCGGCCGTGCCGGCGCTGGAACAGGCATTGAAAAAGGAGAGCCAGGCATCCGGACGCGCCGTACTGCTGTCGGCGCTGGAGCGGCTAGGTGTCGATATCGCGCCGCGCCTGCAGCCGCCGCTGCTGCTCGAAGAGGCGCGCGCCGGCTTGAAGGCCAAGGCGCCGGCCGGCCTGGCCTGGTTTCCGTTTGCCTTGCTGCCAGCTTGCACATGGGCCGATGGCGCGCCGGTCGAGCCCGATATCGTGCGCTGGTGGCTGCTGCTGGCCTGCAAACTGAAAGACCCGGCTGGCAATGGCCTGCTGGCGCGCTATCTGCGCCTGCTGGCGCCGGCCAGCCGCGCCAGCCTGGGCAGCATGGTCCTGCGCAGCTTTATCGCCCAGGACGAAAGCTCAGGCAGCGTGCTAGGCGAGAAAGGCATACTGGCGCTGACGGCCGGTGCGCCGGGAGCGCATGCGGTGGGCCTGGTGCAGGGTTACATGCGCACCTTCCCGCCCCGCCGCGCTCAGCTTGAAGCGATGCTGACCGGCCTGGCTGCAGGCGGCGACGCCGACCCGGCCGTGATCCAGTTGCTGCTCGACATCGCGCGCCGCCATCGCGCAGCGTCGGTGCAGGACACCGCGCAGGAGCTGGTGCAGCAGATTGCCGGGCAGCGCGGCTGGAGCGAAGACGAACTGTCCGACCGCACCGTGCCCACCGCCGGTCTCGATGACGCGGGCCGCCTCGAACTCGGTTACGGCAGCCGCACCTTCGTCGTCACACTTGACGGCGCCCTTAAACCAGTGCTCCACGACAGCCATGGCAAGCTGCTGAAGGCCTTGCCGGAGCCGCGCCAGGGCGACGACGAAGACAGTGTCAGGGAAGCGAAGCAACTGCTGGCCAACTGCCGCAAGGAGCTCAGGCAGGTGATCGACCTGCAGACGGCGCGCCTGTATGACGCCATGTGCTGCGAACGCCAATGGCCGGCTGCGGACTGGCAGCGCTATCTGCTGGACCATCCGGTCGTCTCGCGCCTGGCGCAGCGCCTCGTCTGGCAGGAACTCGATGCGACTGGCCAGCGCTTGCAACTGCTGCGCCCGGCCGAAGACGCGAGCCTGATCGACGCCCATGACAATGAAGTGGCGCTGGCCGAAGGCAGCGTGCTGCGCCTGGCGCATGGCGCTCTGCTGTCGGCCGGCGAGGCCAGCGCCTGGCAGCGCCATCTGAAGGACTACAGGATCAAGCCGCTGTTCGGGCAGTTGCAGCGCGCCCTGCCTGCCGATGGCGTGAAAGCGGGCGACGATATCGCCGACCGCCTGGGCTGGGTCAGCGACACCTATACCTTGCGCAGTGCCTTTGGCCAGCTTGGCTACCAGCGTGCGCCGGCAGAAGAGGGCGCCATCTTCGATGCGTACTTCAAGGAGTTTGACGCCGCCGGCCTGCGCGTCGTTATCGGGTTTTCCGGCAATGCACTGCCTGAAGAAAACCTGCCGGCAGCGCTGACCAGGCTGCGCTTTGAACGTCTCAGAGGGCCATTCAATGAGCGCCAGGTACGCCCAGGACAGGTACCGCCGGTACTGCTGGCCGAAGCGTATGGCGACTATCTGGAGATCGCGGGACGGTGCAAGGGTTTTGACGCATCTTGGCAAAGCAAAATGCCATGGTAGATAATTAAATAACGGATCAGAACAGGATGACGCATGTTTAAAAAAATAGTGGAAATGGCGCAGCAGGCGCTGGGCACGGATGACTACGCACAGCTGAAAAAAGGCCTGCGCGGCCTGTCGCAGATCGATGAACGCACCTGGGAGCGCGCCTGTGCGTTCGTGTGCGACGGCACTGACGAAAACGTGCTGCTGGACCTGCAGGCCAGCGCGCCGCGCGGCGGCACGCTGCTGGGCAAACCGGGCCGGCTCAATGCCGGTTTTCATACCTACAACATGGACAAGAAGGACGGTGCGCTGGCCAGGGAAAGCCTGCGCCACCGCCACCAGTTCTACGCGCAGTTCGATGCGGCCGCCATAGCGCCTGCCGTGCTGGTACGCCTGGGCAAGCTGTTTCAGGCAGCCGACCAGGGCGACTCGCTCGAGCGCACCGGTGCAGCCGTGCCGCAGTGGCTCGATTATCTGGTCAGCGATGCACTGTATGCCAGTTTTGCCGATACCCGCGCCGACGCTACCGTCGTCAATCGCCGTGGCTGGCATGCCGGCCTGCTCGCTGGCCTGCTGGCGCAGGAGGGCGAAGCGCAGCCCGAACTGGGCGCACTGCAAGTGGTGTTCGAGCGGCGCGAAGTTGACGAATATAGCCGCGAGCGCTGCCTCCAGCACTTGCTGGCGCCCGGTGCGCTCGATGACTTCATGCTGGCACACGCTGCGCAGGTGCAGGCGTTGCCCGCCACGCTGTCGGCCAGCGGCAAGGTCGTGCTGGCGCGCCGCCTGGGGCTGACGCCTGCCTTGGCCGATGCCTTTGCAGCGCAGCTGGTGCGCCTGGCCGTCGATGGCGGCAAGACCGTGCGCGCCGCTGCTGCACCCTGCCTGTCGAGCGTGCCGGCCGAGCGCCGCCTGGCCTTGCTGCAGGACTGTCTGCTGACCGGTAAAACCGAAGAGCGCGTGCAGGCGGCCGAGTTGCTGGGCCGCGGTGGTGCCGCCCATCACAGCGCGGTACTGGAAGAGGCGCTGGCCGCGGAGACGAGCAAGCCGGTGCAAACGGCGATCCGCGGCGCCCTGTCCTGGCTGGCCACGGCCAGCGACGCCAGTACCAGCGAACTGCCCGAGGTGCCGTTGCCGGAGTTGCCGCCGGCCCAGCGCCTGGGCGATGATGTGCTTGAACTGCTGCATGCCAATCACGCGGCGCTGCTGGAAAAATTTACCACCGAGGCACGCGAAGAAAGCGATGAAAACCAGTCCGGCAAACACACGTACAAATGGAAGCAGCATCGCCTGAAAAGCTTCCAGGCGGTCAAGCCGGAATATCTGGCCGGCGCGGTTCGGGTCCTGAATGGCGAAGGACAGAAAGAGGACCTGCAGCGCGCGCGCAACACCCAGTTGCGCGTGGCAGTCGAACACCAGGGCAATGTGCTGGCGCTGCCGCAGTTCGGTTTGCAGCACATGGTGCGCTGGCTGACGGCCACGCGCCATAACAGCGTGCATTTCTGGCACGACGAGCTGTTCCGGCAATGGCTGACACGCCAGCCGCAGGCCAGCGTCGATTTGCGCGTGCTCGACCGCGCCATGCGCGAAGCGGGCGACGACAAGGACAGCGTGGCCATGGTCTGCCTGGGCAATAACTGGTGGGGCGTCAAGCCGCAGCAGATGCTCGCTGCCGACCAGGTCTGGCCGCTGTTTGCCGAGCGGCGCGAACTGATCGAGCAGGGGCTGGGCCTGCGCGCCACTGAAAAGCAGCGTAACGTTCCCGAGCTTGGCGCGACGCTGGAAATCCTTGCCCTGTTTCCGGTACTGCCGGCGCAGTGGCTGCCGCGCATCATGGAGTTTGCGCTCGGCGAAGGCAAGCAGTACCGCGCCAGCGCGCAGCAGATGCTGGCCAGGCTGCCCGATATCGGCAAGCGCGTGGCCGAGTCGCTTGAATCGAACAAGCAGGAAATGCGCATCGGCGCGGCACGCTGGCTGGCCGACCTCGACTACCGCGCCGGCGTACCCGCCCTGTACCAGGCGCTGGACAAGGAAACGCGCGAAACAGCCATTGCCGCCTATCTGACGGCGCTGGAAAAGCTGGGCGAAGACTTGAGTCCGCGCCTGTCACCCGAAGTGCTGCTGGCCGCTGCCCGCAAGGGCCTGAAAGGCAAGGCGCCCAGTGGCCTCGCGTGGTTCAATCTTGATCTGCTGCCGGCGTGCCACTGGCAGGACGGTACGCCGGTCGAACCGGAAATCATCCGCTGGTGGGTCGTGCTGGCCTGCAAGCTCAAGGAGCCGGGCGGCAACGGCCTGCTGCTGCGCTACCTGGGCCTGCTCGACGAGGCCAGCCGCGCGGCGCTCGGTGAAATCGTGCTGCGCCAGTTTATCGAACAGGACACGCGCGGCCCCAGCCTCGACGAAGGCAATGCGCACGCGCAGGCGCATGCCCAGAGCCGCTATCAGAGCTACCAGGACAGCGCCAAACGCTATCCGCAGTATTACAGCGAGCAGGGCAAGCTGACGCTCGAACAGGTGTTCGATGAGCTGCGCCGTGAAAAGCTGGGCGAATACCTAGGCAGTGCGATCGGTGAAAAAGGCATCCTGGCGCTCGCTGCCGGCACGCCGGGCCATGTGGCCGTGTCGCTGCTGCAGGGCTATATGCGCGACCACTACCCGCGCCGCGCACAGATCGAAGCGATGCTCGACGGGCTGGCCGATGGCGCCGATCCCGTGGTGATCCAGCTGCTGCTGGGCATTGCGCGCCGCTACCGTACTGCCTCGGTGCAGGACAAGGCGCGCCTGCTGGTCGAGCGCATTGCGCAAGGCAAGGGCTGGAGCCAGGACCAGCTGGCCGACCGTACCATCCCTACGGCCGGCTTTGACGAAACAGGCAAGCTCGAACTGTCGTATGGCGGGCGGGTGTTCCAGGTTACGCTGGATGCGGCCATGAAACCGGTGCTGCACAACCCCGATGGCAAGGAAATCAAGGCGCTGCCGGAACCGCGCCAGGACGAATCGGCGGACAATGCCAAGGAAGCAAAGCAGCAGCTGTCTATCTGCAAGAAGGAACTCAAGCAGGTCATGACCATGCAGACTGCGCGCCTGTACGAAGCGATGTGCGCCGGGCGCGTCTGGCCGCAGCACGAGTGGACCGAATACCTGCTGCAGCACCCGGTGATGGGGCGCCTGGTACAGCAGCTGATCTGGATGGCCGAAGATGACAAGGGCACGACCTTGCTGCGCCCGGGCGACGACGGCAGCCTGCTCGATGCCGATGACGAGGAAGTGGTGCTGGACCCGGCTGGCCGCATCCGCCTGGCGCATGGCTCGCTGCTCGACGCCGGACAGATCGCTGCCTGGCAGCGCCACCTCAAGGACTACAAGGTCAAGCCGCTGTTCGAACAACTGGCGCGCCAGCTGCCCGACAGCGCCCTGATGGTGGGCCGCGAGATTGCCGACCGCCTCGGCTGGGTTGGCGACACCTTCGGCCTGCGCGGCGCCTTTACCAAACTGGGCTATCTGCGCGGCCAGGCCGAGGATGGCGGCGTCTTTACCGAGTACCACAAGGACTTCAACAGCGCCGGCCTGCGCGCCGTGATCGAGTTCTCGGGCAGCGGCTTGCCCGAAGAGCAGATGGCCGCCGCACTGAAAACCCTGTCGTTCTACAAGCTGCCACGCAACTGGCGCGACGATGCCTGCCTGCTGACCGACGTACCGCCGGTGCTGCTGGCTGAAACTTATGCCGACTATCTGGCTGTGGCCAAAACCTGTGGCGGCTTCGACCCACAGTGGGAAAGCAAAATGCCGTGGTAAGCCAGCCGGCGCCGCCGGGCGGGGCGCTGTTCCAGCTGCTGTGCAGTCAGCAGCGCGAGCTGCTGCAAAAACTGCACAGGGAGGCGCAACTGCGCGGCCTGGCTTGATGTGCCGATGGCGTCGCAGGTGCTGAGCTGGCAAGGGCGCCTGCCCGCTGGCCAGCCGGTGGCGCTGCCCGAAATGCCACCTGTGTGGCTGGCCGAGGCGTATGGCGATTATCATGCGGTGGCCAAATCGTGCGGCGGCCGTGACGAGGGCTGGGTAAGCCTGGCCGCCTTCTGAACAAGGAAAAAATGAAAAAAGTTGAACTCAAGGACCAGCAGGCTGACGAGCACGTGGTGCGCCGCAGCGCCGAAGACCGCTATGCCGGTGAGCTGCAAAGGCTGCGCGAGGCCGATACCGATCCGCGTCCCGAAGGCTGGCAGCTGTCGCCGCGCGCGGTGCGCCGTTTTATCCTGGGTGATGCGGCGCTGCAGGTCAGCCAGAAGTTTTACGGCGACGATCCGCTGGTTGACCGCGCCATCGTGACCTTGATGGGGCATCAGGGCCTGATGCTGGTGGGCGAACCGGGGACGGCCAAATCCTTGCTGTCCGAACTGCTGGCCGCGGCCATCAGCGCCGACTCCGCGCTGGCGGTGCAGGGCACGGCCGGCACCACGGAAGACCATATCAAGTACTCGTGGAACTATGCCTTGCTGCTGGCCGAAGGGCCGAGCCGGAGCGCGCTGGTGCCATCGCCGCTGTTCCAGGCGATGGAAGCGGGCAAGCTGGTGCGGTTCGAGGAAATCACGCGCTGCGCACCCGAAATGCAGGATGTGCTGATCTCGCTGATGTCGGAAAAGCAGCTGATGATCCCCGAACTGGGCGGCGATGCCCGCGTGCATGCGCGGCGCGGCTTCAATATTATCGCCACGGCCAACCTGCGCGACCGCGGCGTGCATGAGATGTCGTCGGCGCTCAAGCGCCGCTTCAACTTTGAAACCGTCAAGCCGATTCGCGACCATGGTTTTGAAGTCGAGCTGGTGATGCAGCAGCTGCAGCGCGAGCTTGACGCCATCGGCGCCAAAGTGGTCGTCGGGCGCGACGTGGTCGAACTGCTGGTCACCACGTTCCAGGACCTGCGCGCCGGCCAGACGCGCGAAGGCACGGCCATCAAGACGCCGGACGCCGTCATGTCGAGCGCCGAGGCGGTCAACCTGGTGTACGCCGCCTCGCTCGAAGCGCTGCATTTTGGCGACGGCACGCTGCGCCCGCGCGAGCTGGCCAACCAGCTGCAGGGCGTGGTACTGAAAGACAACGCCGACGATATCAAGCGCGTGCGCCATTATTTCGATACGGTGGTGCGCGAACGTGGCCGCCGCGACGACCTGTGGAAAGGCTTTCATGATGCGGCGCGCAAGCTGTGGCTGGCATGACAGCCGATACGCTGCCGGCCAGCGTGCAGGCGGCGCGCGCGCAGCTGTTTGGCCCGCAGGTGTTTTTTGCGCCGCTGCGCCACCATAGCCCGGCCTGTGCTGACGCGCTGCAGGCCATGCTGCGCGAACTGCGTCCGGCCGCCGTGCTGATTGAAGGACCCGATGGTTTTACGCCGATGCTGCCGCTGCTGCAGGACGAGCGCACGCGCCCGCCGGTGGCGCTGCTGTCGCAGATGCAGCAGCGGCCGGCCGAAGAAGGCCAGCCTGCGCGCACGCAGTCGGCATTTTTCCCGTTTTGCGACTACAGCCCGGAGTGGGTGGCGCTACGCGAGGGCGCCGCGCTTGGCGCCCAGGTGGCCTTTATCGACCTGCCGTGGCATTCCCGTGGCGAATCGGCCAGACGAGGTGAGCGCGATGGCGAGCCTGAAAGCGAGCAGGCCGACAGCCTGATGGCCGAGCGCTATCTGGCGCACAGCCGCTATCTGGGCATGCTTGCTGCACGCGCCGGCTGCCGCGACCACGATGAGCTGTGGGACCATCTGTTCGAGGTGCGCGCACAGGCCGCGATGCCCGACTGGCGCGCGCTGTTTGGCGACGTCTTTGCCTATTGCGCGATGGCCCGCCTCGACTATGAACCGGCCGTGCTGGAAGCCGAAGGCAGCCTGCCGCGCGAGCGCCATATGGCTGCGCATATCGCAAGCTGGTGCAAGCAGGTCGACGGCCCGGTGGTGGTGGTAACGGGCGGCTTTCATACCAGTGCGCTGATTGACCTGCTGGCGCAGGGAAAACACAAGGCGCCTGCTGCCAGCCCGGCGCCAGCGCCCAGCTGGCTGATACGCTACAGCTTTGAGCGGCTCGACGCACTGAACGGCTACGCGTCGGGCATGCCGGCGCCGGCCTACTACCAGGCCGTGTGGGAGGCGCTGCAACAGTGTCCGGATACCGCGCCTGGCACGGCGCTGCGCGATGTGGCCGTCGAGATGCTGGCCGCGCTCGCTGGCCAGAGCCGTGCACGCGACCTGCAGCAGCGCATTTCCACGGCAGAAGTACAGGCTGGCGTGCTACAGGCAGCGCGCTTGGCCGCCTTGCGCGGCCATGCTGGGCCGTCCCGCCAGGACCTGCTTGACGCCATGCACTCGTGCTTTATCAAGGGCGCCATCGATGATGGCACCCAGGGCATACTGGACGACATGCGCCGCCTGATGATGGGCAGCCGCCTGGGCGACATTCCACCCTCGGCCGGTTCGCCACCGCTGGTGGAAGATGCGCGCGCACTGGCGCGCCGCCATGGCCTGCGCCTGGACGACAGCGAGCGGCGCAATGCGCGCCTCGACCTGTACCGCAAGGAACGGCATCGCCAGCGCAGCCGCTATTTCCATCTGATGCATTATCTCGATGCCGGCCTGGCGCGCTGGCAGTCCGGCCCTGATTTTATCAGCGGCACCGGCCTCGAACTGCTGTTCGAGGAGTGGACCTATGCCTGGACGCCGCTGGTTGAGGCGCGCCTGATTGAACTTTCCGGCGCCGGCGCCAGCCTGGCCGAAGTGGCGCTGTCGCGCCTGCTGCAAGAAGAGCAGAAGCTGGCCGACGCCGGCCAGGCCCGCTCGGCCGGTGGTGCCTCGGCGCTGCTGGTGCGCGCCTGCCTGATCGGCCTGCATGAGCGCCTGCCGTCCTTGCTGGGCCATGTGTCGCGCCATCTGCACGAAGATCCGCAGCTCGCCTCGGTGCTGGCCTGCGGCCATACGCTCGTCACCCTGTGGCGCGCGCGCGAGCCGCTGGGCGTGCGCGACGATCCGCAGGTGCAGCAGCACGTGCAGCAACTGGCGCGCGAAGTCTGGCCGGCCGCGCTGTTCCTGCTGCCGGCACTGGCCAATATCGGCGCCGACGCGGAAAGTGACCAGGTAGCGCAGTTGCTGTCGCTGCGCCAGTTCGGCCGCGCAGCGCGCAGCGCCTTGCCCGAAGAAGAAGCGGCGCAGGCGTTCGAACCGGCGCAGCTGCATGCGCATCTGGCCAGCCTGGTCGCGCAGCGCGATGGCGCGCCCGGCATCTGCGGCGCAGCTGCCGCACTGTTGTTTCTCGATGGCGCCTGGAGCGACAGCGAGCTGGCCGCCTTGCTTGAACAGCGTTTTGGCGCCGGTGCTGTAGCCGATGAAGCGGTGCGTTTCCTGTCCGGCCTGATGGCCGCAGCGCCCGAGCTGCTGCTGACCCAGCCGCAGCTGCGGCGCAGCTTCAACCGCATGCTGGCCAGCTGGGACGAAAGCAGCTTTATTGCCTACCTGCCCGATCTGCGCCTGGCGTTTACCAGCCTGAAGCCGCAGGAAACCAGCGAGCTGGCCGAAGCGGTGGCGCTGCTCAACGGTGCGGCGCCCGACGGCCTGGAACAGGGCGTGCACCATGACGTGACCGAGGACGAGATGCTGGCCGGCAGCCGCCTTAACCAGGCGCTGGCCGACAGCCTGCGCCGCGATGGCCTGGCCGGCTGGCTGGGCGAGACTGAAAATACAATGCAGGAAGAGTCACATGGCTGAAGCTGACAATCCGGATGCGCTGCTGCGGCGCTGGCGCCTGATACTGGGGCGCTACGCCAAACCGCTGGAGAACGAGGGCTGGAACCAGGCTGATGGCCGCATGGACGCCAGCCTCGACTATCTGTATGGCCGCGAGTACGAACGCAAGGGCATGCTGCGCGCCGGCGGCGGCTCCGGTGGCGGCGGTTCGCTCGACCCCAGCCAGCTGCGCGCCATCGACTGGCTGCAGCAGGCCAGGAAGCTGTTTCCGCAGCAGGTGTTCGAGCGCGTGCAGGGCCATGCCATCGAGCGCTATGAGCTGAGCGCCCTACTGCGCGACCCGGCCGTGCTGGCCAGCCTGGAGCCGAACCAGGCGCTGGCGCGCGCGCTGATCGGCATGCGCGGGCGCCTGAGCGCCAATATGCACGATGCAGTGCGCGCCATTATCCGCCGCGTGGTCGAGGAGGTAACCGAGCGCCTGCGCAAGGACTTCGTCAACGCCATCGTCGGGCGGCGCAACCGCTTTCGCCGCACGCAGCTCAAAAGTGCGCAGAACTTCGACTGGCGCGCCACCATAGCGGCCAATCTGAAGCATTACGACCAGGCCAGCGGGCGCCTGGTAATCGCACGGCCGTACTTCAACGCGCGCGTCAAGCGCAGCCTGCCGTGGGACGTGATCCTGTGCGTCGACCAGAGTGGCTCGATGATGGATTCGGTGATCTATGCCGCAGTGGTGGCCGGTATTTTGTCCAGTCTTCCCGGCGTCAATGTGCGCCTGGTGGTATTCGATACCAGCGTGGTGGACCTGAGCCACCTGGCCAGCGATCCGGTGGAGGTGCTGCTGACGGTGCAGCTTGGCGGCGGCACCAATATCGGCCGCGCCGTGCAGTATTGCGAGCAGCTGGTGGTCAATCCGCAGCGCACCGTGATGGCGCTGATCAGCGACTTCGAGGAGGGCGCGCCGCCAGGGCCGCTGCTGGCGTCGCTCAAGCGCATGGCCGAGTCGCGCGTGACCCTGCTGGGGCTGGCGGCGCTCGATGAGCGCGCCCAACCCGTCTATGACAAGGGCATGGCGCAGCGCCTGGCCAATCAGGGCATGCATGTGGCCGCACTGACGCCCCAGCATTTTGCGCAGTGGCTGGCCGAGGTGATGGCATGAGCTGGCAGGAACTCTACCGCAGTTTCGATGACGACAGCCTGGCCACGCTGGCCAATGCCGGCCTGCTGCGGCGCGCCGTGAAGGATGTCGAGGCGGGCAAGGTGGGCTGGCAGGACGAACCTGGCGGCGCGCTGCTGGCCGATGGGCAGCAGGTGCAGCTTGACGGCGGCGGTCCGCAAAAAGGGCGCTGCAACTGTCCTGCGCCCGGCATCTGCAAGCATATCCTGGCCGCCAGCCTGTGGCTGCGCGCGCTGCCGGCGGGTGAGGCCGACGCAGCGCGTGACACCGTCAGCGTGCTCGATGACGTGCTGGCCCAGGATGGCGTGGCGATATGCAAGCAGGCCGGCAAGCCGGCTGCGCGCCAGGCGCTGGCGTGGCTGAAAGAGAGCGCCGAAGCGCAGGTGGAGAGCATCGGCGCACGCCTGCAGATCGCGTTGCCGCTGCTTGAACTTGGCTGCAGCTATCTGCGCGGTGCCGGCTACGAAGGGATGGTATCGGAAACGCCGGCCGGCCTGCGCAAGGCGCTGCATCTGTATGCGCTGGCCTGCGTCTGGCGCGCGCATGGCCGCGAGCTGCCGTGGCCGGCCGGCCTGGCCAGCGTCGCTGAGGAGGCGCCGGCGGGCCTGGCCAGCGCCGAGCTGCTGTTCGTGGCGCAGGTGCAGCGCCTGCTCGCTGAACTGTATGACAACGGCCTGTCGCATGCCAGCGCCATGACCAGCGGCCAGCTGCGGGCGCTCAATATGTCGGCGCGGGCGGAAAGCCTGCCGCGCCTGGCGGCCATGCTGCGCACGCTGGGCGGCACGCTCGATCTGCTGGTACAGCGCGACTACCAGGCCAGCGAGCGTCAGGCGTTTGATGACATGGCGGTGATCCATGCGCTGTGCACGGCGCTGGGACAGGCCACGGGCGACACGCTGCAGCGCCTGCGCGGACGTACGCGGCGCCGTTTTGACGCCCTGGAGGGTACGCAGGCCGAGGCGCTGGAACTGCTGCCGCTGGGTGCCTACTGGTGGGAGACGCGCGGCGGCGCGCGTGGGCTGACGCTGTCGTTCTGGGACCATGCCGATGCGCGCATTGTGCAGGCCGTGCTGGCGCGCCCCGACGGCAGCGACCGTTCCTTCAACCGCGATTCGGCCTGGAACGCCGTCAGCCTGTGGCCCGGGGCGGGTAGCGCCGAGCGGCTGTGCAGTCAGGGCCTGCGCCTGAGCGGCGCGGCCTTGTCCGACGATGGCCGCCTGTCGCAAGGCGGGCAAGTCGAAGCGGCCAGCCTGCCTTTATGGCCGCTTGACGATGCACGCTGGCAGCAGCTGGGCTTTGCCGACTGGTCGCAGCTCAACAGCTTTCTCGCCCGCAGCACGGGCCTGGCCGCCGAGCCGCTCGACTGCGTGGTACTGCGCCCGAGCGCCGTATCGGCGCCGCACATCGATGAAGTGCAGCAGATGCTGTCGTGGCAGCTGTTCGATGCCGGCGGTGAGCCATGGACCCTGACCGTGCCGGCGCTGCTGGAGCAGCAACAGCGCATTACGCGCCTGCAGCAGGCAGTGGACGATGGCGCCGATATCCGCGCGGTGCTGGCGCGGCGCGACCGCGACGACGCCGCGCTGTGGCAGCCGGTGTCGCTGCTGATCGCAAAGAACGGCGCGCTGCGCGTCGTGTCGCTCGATTTTGAAGTTGATCGCGGCAAGCTGCCGTCGGCGCTGTCGCGGTTTTTCAAAAGCCTCGCCGGCAGCCGCAAGACGCCGATGGTCGTTACGCTGCCGTCAACGACGCAGCAGGTGCTCGATGCAGTGCTGGAGGGTCTGGCCTTGCAGGCGCGTAGCGGCAGGCCGCGGCTGGATGCAGAGCTGGCCCGGGAGCTGTCGCTTCATGGCGCCAGTTTGCGCGCACTGGGGCTGGACGTGCCAGCGGCGCTGCTCGACGCTTATCTGGCGCGCCCCGCAGCGGCGCAGGCGCTGCGGCTGGCCCATGTCTGCAGCACTTGCCTGGCGCTGGCGCGCGCTGGCTGAGTGAGCATGCAGCAGTTCAGGTGCGCTTCAGGGCTGCTTTGCCTGCAGGCTGGCCAGGTCGGCCCGGGCTTTTTCCAGCTTGCCTTCGAGCTTGGCGATGCGTTTGGGCTGCTTGTTCGCTTCCTGCGCCAGGCGCAGCGCGCGCTCCGTCTGGTTCACCTTGGCCTGCGCCTTGATGATCTTTTCGTTGTGGCGCTGTACCAGGCGGTCGTCGCGGCAGTTGGCGTTCAGTTCATCGAGCGCGCGTCCCAGGCCTGCAGCCTTGTTGGACTCGCCCATCTGCTGCGCATCACGCAGTTCGCTGCGGATGCTTTCGCGCTTGGCGGCGCAGCCAGTCAGTTCGGTTGCAGCCCAGGCGCTGCCGGCTGTGGCGGCAAACAGGCAGAAGGCGAGGGCCAGTCGGGAATGGCGTTTCATGGCAGTCCTTTTAGTGGGGGGAGCTGATGCAATGTAAGCTGCTGCCCGCGCACTGTCAAATTGCGCTTGTGCGCTGATGTCGATATCTTTGAATGATCCTGATCCCATGTTGAGAAAAATACTGTCGCTGGCATTTTTGCTTCCCCTGTCGATTGCCCTGCCTGCCTGGTCCCAGCAGCATCCTGCGCTGCAGGACGCGAGCGTGGCGGCCGATGAAAAGCTTGCCGGCCTGCACGCCAAAGTCGATGCCGTCCTCCATCGCCCCGACGACCTGTCGCCGGAAAAAGTCGCGCACTTCCGGCAGACGCGCGCGCTGGCAGAAAGTGGCAACGCCGAGGCGCAGCAGGAACTGGCGGGTCTGTATGGCGACGGTGCCGGTGTCGCGCGCAGCCAGGAGCAGGCGCTGGTCTGGCTGACCAGGTCGGCGCAGAACGGCCATGGTCCGGCGCAGGCTTTCCTGGGTGCGGCCTACACGCTGGGCAATGGCGCGCCGCAGGACCGCAAGCTTGGCGAAGCTTGGACGCGCAAGGGCGCAGCGCAGGGTATCGAACTGGCGCACTACATGCTGGCCATGCATTTCGAATCCATCGACAGCAGTCCCGAAGAACAGGCGCATGCGCTGCACTGGCTCAAGTTTTATGCTGACAAGGGATTTATTCCTGTCTATAACGAGATTGGCTACCGGCTGATGGCAACCGCGCGCGACGAGGCGCAGCGCCGGGAAGCGTTTGGCTGGTACATGAAGGCGGCCAAGGTGCTCGACCCGTCGGGACTGAACAATGTGGCCTACAGCTATGAAACAGGGCGCGGCGTGGTGCAGAGCGACGAGGCGGCGCTGGGCTGGTACGAGCTGGCCGCCATTGCCAAAAGCCCGCCAGGCCAGACCGGGCTGGCCCGTCTGCTCGAACAGGGGCGGGGCGGGGCGACCCGCCAGGGGCCGGCGCCAGCGCCGCTGGCGCTGTATCTGCTGGCGGCGAAACAGGGCGACAGGGAAGCAATCGAGCGGCTGGTGCAGGTGTATGAGCATGGAGAACTGGGCCAGACGGCCGATAGTGCCGAGGCGGCGCAGTGGCGCGCAAAACTGCTGCAAAAAACGCAGTAAAAATGCCCGCCGCGGCGCAGACGGCTCGATAGCGGCATGCTATGATGATTGTTGTTATCGATAACAAT
>Ga0308158_10002726_pt1 | contig 16284 bp, 20 predicted proteins | sample PhyBR2_FD_201038 | JGI IMG/M metagenome (GOLD analysis project Ga0308158, IMG submission 201038) | Phyllosphere microbial communities from UC Gill Tract Community Farm, Albany, California, United States - DLSLB.R2 | ecosystem: Host-associated > Plants > Phyllosphere > Unclassified | place: USA... | reverse complement strand
CCACTGCGCCCGCCTCGGCCTCCTTCAGGATGCCGATGATCTGCTCTTCCGAGAATTGCTTCCGCTTCATTCCGTCCGTCCCTTTGAGGGGCCGGTCTCTAGTTCCACCTGGATGAAGAAACGGGGGGCACGTCAGCTGGAATGTAGCGGACAAGATTTTCATTGCTTCGTATTATGTAAAATCCCGTTCGCGCAGCTGTACCTTTTTAGGAACGCGAACTTTGACGAGTGATGCTACATTGTCCGGCAGCAACCGCTTTTCGACAGCCCATGCTAATGTAGCCCTGACCGCGCAAAGATATTTGTCTTTCACTGTACCGGGCGACCGAAGCCTTCCGCCTCTACCGGGTTTTGAAAGCAAGGCGTCGCGCCATTCATCAATGTCTGACACGGTAAGGGCATTGGCGTCATCATGACCCACGAACGCAACGAGCGCTTTCAGCATAGAGCGCCATTCGGCAGCTGTGCCCGGTTTAATGCGTTGCTCCGCCGCATATGCCTCAAAGGTGGCTAGGAGAGGTACCGCAGGGCGTTTGGGCGTGTTGTGGGGTTCCGTTGCCTCCGCAAACGCTACCGGAGGCTTGAAGGGTTTTGCTCGGCGTTCCTCCGATGCGTTCGAGGCATCGCCGTCCATCGCCTTATCAAAGGCAATCAGGCACGCTGGTATGAGCCTCTTGGCATCTTTCCGATCTTTCGTGCCGAGCGACCGGACCCACTCGCGTCTTCCACCAAACCGCTGCCGTTGGGCCAGCGGGATCGAACGCCGGAAATAATAGGTGCCGCCATCACGCTTAAGTAAGTACGCGCTCATCCTTGCCTCGCTACGATTGTAGCAGACAGTCGTTGCAAGCAGCGATTTTCGTAAAACTCTAAGCCTTTTCAATGCCTTAGAGTTTATGGTGCCGCTTACAGGACTCGAACCTGTGACCCCCGCATTACGAACGCAAGAGATATCGCGGATTTCTGCCGATAGCTGACCGTTCCGAACCGGGCCAGGCACAAATTTAGCCAGCGAAATCAGTGAAGCCTCTTGGTCAACACCGGAGTCTCACCGGAGCGCTTTAGGCTGGTCATCCCCATCCCGCCGGGCGGCGGGGCTTCATCACGCACACGCGGGCGCGGCTGTCGCATGCGATTCAGCCAGCCCTTTTGTGCGTCCTGAATACTTCGGTTGGGGAAGCCGAATGTCGTACGCATCAGCGCACGGGACTACCAAGATCATCACCGGCCTTGCGGCCAAGCTCGGGGGCAAGGTTCGCGGCGGCGATCCTGTCCACCGCCATTCGATCGACGAAAACGCGCCCGACGCGCAGCCGTGGGAGCACAATCGGTTTGCCACCACGGCCGAGCGGATCGCGACAGTCGAGACGTTGGTCCAAACCGCTCAGGAATTGAGCGCGCTCCACTACAAGCGCTTCCCCCGGAAGCAGCTGTTCGCGCTGAAGGCGGGGCAGGGGGCACTGGCGGCCGAGATCGAGAGATTGATGGGCATGTCCCCGGCCGAGCGCCCAGTCGGCCGACTGGCGGTAGTCCGTAAGGAACTGGCGGCGATCGACGCCGAGCTCTCCGAGGCCGAGCAACGCTTGCGCCCCGTCGACGTGAATGTGCTTCGAGCGATCCTGTCCTTCATGTGCGGAAAGACGGGGCAGATGTTTCCTTCAGGGGAAGAGATCGCGGCCAGGGCGATCTGTTGCGTGAAAGGCGTATGGCGCTCACTCGCCCGCCTGCGCCACCACGGCTTTATAGATCGGATCAGGCGCAGTCGGAAAAAGGCGGACTGCGACGGCCATTTCGGCCCGCAGCGGGAACAGACTTCCCACGCATATTTTCTGAACCATCGTCGGACGATGGCGAAGCGAATCTACCAGCGCTTTATCCAGCTCCGTCAGATGCGATGGAAGCGGCTGGGCAAAAACACCCCGGCGCCCACGGATGCCACCCCACAGGCCCCCAAAGCCGTTCTAAGGGGCAATTCTCCCTTGGCCAATGCCCTTCACCGGCTAGGCGTATTTGTCGCAAACGCGAGTCCCTGAAAGTCCATGTATCAGAACCTTAAGAGCTAAGTGGATGAGGAGTCGCTATCGCGACACGTTGATTTGACAGCCGACCATGTGGAAATCGATCGCCTGCTAGTCCCCCCTAGCCGAAACGGACCACCCCACGCGCCCTGATGCCAAGATTTGGTGGTCGGGACGGGCGGCTTGCGCCGCCCAGGGCTATCGATGGGGGGAGAGCACGAACCGTGCCACGCCATTTAAACCGATCGCGTGCGGACAGGTCGTCTGGGCTTGCTTCACACCGCATCAGGGTGCATCAAATCGCAACAGGCACCATGGTCGATATTGCAGAATTTCCTGCAATGCAGGCCCTTCGACTGCATCAAATGCGACCCGAGAAGCCTGCGGGCGAGGCGCGGGGGCAAGCGCGGCGCGCCGGGTTGAGGTTTTCAGCGCGTAATTTTGTTGCGCGAAATAAAATTACAAAACTTTTGAAATTTTGTTACAAAATATAATTTTATAACAATTTATACAATTTTGCATGCTTCTCTTGATATGCGCCCCGGGAAGTTCCGGGGCGCGTGCGATTATTCAGAACTATCGGCGAATCGGGTAGTTGCTGATGATCACCTCGCCCACGCGCTTCGGCGCGGCCCCGCCGATCGTGTAGGTGGTTTGCTCGCTGGCGATCATGAACGCCGCAAAGCATTCGCGTACCCCCGGGGTATCGTTGAGCGAGAGCACGAACTTCCCCCGGATACCGCCCAGCTGGGCCGCGAGGCGGGCGAAGTCGTCACGGCTGAACACCTCGACGCCATAGTCGTCCTCGCAGCCCCAGAGGGAGGGTCGAGATAGAACAGCATCCCGGGGCGATCGTAGCGCCGGATGAAATCAGCATAGCCCAGCTGCTCGATCACGACGCCACACAGGCGATCGTGCAGGTCCGCGAGATCCCGCTCCAGGCGCAACACATTGAACCGGGCGGCATTGCTGCTGTCGACGCCATAGCTGCGACCGGTCACCTTGCCCCCGAACGCCAGGCGCTGGAGATACAAGAACCGCGCCGCGCGTTGAATGTCGGTCAGGTGTTCGGCGGGGAGGGCCTGCTGCCGCTGAAATTCGGCCCGGCTGGCCATGAGCCAGCGCATGTGGTCCATCAACACCGTGTAGTGCTCCCGCACCACACGGAAGAAGTTCACCACATCGCCGGATATGTCGTTGATGAACTCGGCCTTCGGCCGCTGTCGCCGGCGCAGGAAAATCCCGCCCATTCCCACGAAGGGCTCGGCATAGCCGTCATGGTCGGTCTGATCGATGATGGGGACGATCCGGCCGGCCATGTTGCGCTTGCCGCCGATATAGCCGGCCGCCGGCTTGGTGGCGGCGATAGCGACGCGATTGGAATTGGTTGACATAACGAGAGCGATACAGTCCATGCGCCCCGCCCGTTGCGCGGGTGCGGGGTGGCCAGGTCGGCCAATCTGGTCATGGCGAGGCTCAGTCTCGTCGTCGGTGCGGGGTGCAACCCGCCCGACCCCGCTCCAGCATCATGGAAACGCGGACAACTCCGACCTGTTGTCGGGTGGGCGGCTACAACATCGTACGGTTGGCGGTATCAATATCCTGAACGCTCAAAGACGTCTTTCGCAGCGCCGAAAGCGGACGTAGGATAATGCATGGCATCAAAGCACCCCCAACCCTATGGTCCTCCGGCACTCCAATTTCCGGTCATTATTGCCGCCCCGGTGTCGACGAGAATTTATGCTAGAGATGAGGGCGATACGTGGGCGGCAACTATCGAGCAGACTAACTCAGGAACATACGACTCCCTGAAGCTAAAACGTATATCCTTCTATTTGGGCACATCGTCGATCCACGGTAGCCCGATGGGATTTGGCTTTGATGGCTCGTTGATTATCCCTAGAGATCAGGAATTAGGTAGCGCTGACGACGCTGTGGATTCATTCAATAAGGTTATGGCTAGCCTATTGATCGGCGGAATACCCGTTGAGCAGGTTAGCGCATCCGATCTTGCTTTCGGGGTATTAGGGGCGACTGGATACTATCGTTATCACCAGCCACTTGGGCCGTCAGCGCTTTTGCGGCAGGCATTTGGTGAGGGTGCCGCAGGTAGTATGCTGGCCATAGACCTGATCAACCCCCCAACGTTCCATCGCGTTGAGGTTGAAAAGGCCTTTGAGCGTGGGCAGCCCGTACTAGATGCGCTGCCTTCTCTCCGTCCTGAATTTTTGCTTATGAGTTTTAGCTATTATCGGAATGCCGAGTATCGAAACGCCCTGATCTATGGGTGGCTTGTCGTTGAACAATTGATAGATATTTCTTGGAATTTTCTCTTTCTTGATGCGATGAATAATTCGATGCGGCAAGCAAGAGAGTCGAGCCTAAAGCACGTTGCTCGCAACGTTTCAGGAAAAATAGAGTTTCTCGTCCAGTCAGATTTGCTTGAAAGAAGCATGTATCTTCATATTCAAAAGGCGAGGAAGGCGCGTAACGAGCTTATTCATTCCGGAGCGGCTCCATCTCGTAACGATGTTTATTTTTGCCTGCGAAGCGTGGCTCACTTGGTCGCTACCATCTGTCGCGCGAAGGCGGTCGCGTTCGAGCCGTCAATTCTACTCACCACCATCGCCAAAAGGCGTTCAAAATCTTCTCAAGTATCGGGCGTTACATCGAACCCTGACTGGTCGAAGCCGGGCTTCTGGCGCCCCATTAAGCCAATACCGGGCGAGGTTCATTTCTCGGGCGATTATGAGCAGATCAGAGACATATGTCTTTCCCCGGTCTACAGAGAAGACAAATCGATCAGCGATTAACAGCTGCTTTTGTCCGCGCTTCCGAAGGGCTTTTATACCGCTTCCCACCTGAAGCAGACAGACTGCTTATGTTAGGCTTTGCCGCTCGTTCCCGACTGTCGCTCATACGGCCGGAACCGCACCGCCTCGAGCCCAAGCCAATCGTTGAGCTCGAGCATCCGCATCATGAGCGGATCGATTTCCGCCTGGTGAAACACGTCCGCCGCTTTGGCCACGTCGCCAAACCCGCCCGTGTTCTGCGGCACGACGCCGAGGAGCACCGGCGGGACGCGGTGCGCCGCCAGGACGTCGTCGCGGGTCGTGCCCTTTACCCCCATGAACTCATCCTTGGCGGCGGCCTCGCCGACCGGGATGACCTTCACCCCGTCCTTGTCACCGCCTGGGATGTGCAGGAAGATGTTTCGGAAGTTGCCCGGCCCCTTGGACTCTGCGATCGCCGCGTCGAGATCGTCAGCATCCGCGTCCGCGAACTTCTCCTCCGACACATACAAGATGTAACCGGCGTGGGAGCCGTTTGCGAAATACCGGCGACGGAAAACGGTCGCCGCCTCGTTGAGCAGGCCGGACTGCAGGGCCGATAGCCATTCGGGCAGGCCATAGATTTCCTGCGCCAGGTCCTCCTCCCAAAGGTGAAAGACGCTGCCAGGCAAGAAGGTGGTTGCCTGGCGATACCCGTCGATCCAGAAATACTCATCATCCCGGCCGCGCCGCGTGTTAATCGCCGGTGCATTGACCAGCGTCATCGCCCGCCCGGCCAGGTTGTTGCGCCGTTCCAAATAGGCGTTGCCCATCGCCAGGAAGTTTAGCGCGAACGCCCCGAAGTTTTTCCGATCGAGCCAGCGCGACGGCTCGAAATGGCGGACCAGCTGGTTGACCTTGTACTTCAGCGCCGAGCTATGATGCGGCGACATGTGACGCGATCGTGCCAGCGCCTCCATCTTGATCGGCGGTTCATACCACCGGCCGTTAAACCGCGCCTCGGCATTACGCAGCAGGTCGCGCCGATCGAGGACGCCCTCCGGCTCGCCGAAGTGGAAGGCCCGCCGGCGCTGGACGGCCGGGGCGCTGGCGCCGATCGGCGGGGTCGCGGCGATCGCGGTGGTGGCCACGGGGTTCGCGCCGGCGCTGGCGATCGTCGGGGGCGTCTGATCCATTACCTCTTCCAATTCTCAGGCGTGATTTGCGATTGCCGGTGTTGACCGGGTCGAGTGGCTCATTGTGCAGGACGTGCATGATCGCCCAGGCGAGATCCGCATGGCCGGTATCCCCGGCGCGGCTGGCGACATAGGTGATCTGCTTTTGCGAGCCGGTGAGCTCGGCGCGGATCGACATGAAGCTTTGCGCGATATCCAGCGCGCCGCTGTCGAATTGGATGCGCCGGGCCGAGAAGACGTTCTTCGCCTTCAGGACCATCTCGGTCTTCACCGCGACATTGTAATCGATGCGGCGTGCGGTCGGGAAGGAATTGCGCACGATCTTCCAGGTCGCGGCACCCATGCCGGTGCTGTCGATGGCGATGTATCCGACATTGTACCGCTCCCGGAATGCCAGGACGAAGGCGGCCAGCTTTTCGAAGTCGCAGCCCTTCAGGCGATGCTTCTCCAGGACGCGGAAGACACCGCCCGGCTTGTCCGGCGGGGCCAGGACGACGACGGCCGCCTCGTCCCCGGCCGCGCTCTCGGCCGGGTCGACGCCGATATGGACTTCGCGATCGCCGAAGGGACGGATGGCATAGGGATCGTAATCCTTCGACCAGGCATCCCAGCTGTCGACCATGGCGCGCCGCATGAGCGCGAAGGGGAACATCGACGAACTGTCGTCGACGAAATTGCACATGAACAAGTTGTCGAAGATGTCGGGCGCATAGCGCTTGCGCAGCCGCTCGATGTCGAACAGGTCGCACCCGCCCGCCTCGGCGTCCATGATGGATACGCGTTGCCGCCATATGCCATCGGGGCCGAGGATGCCGCGTCGCAGGTCGTCGTCGCTGAATTCGAATTTGACCCGCTCGGCCTTGTCCCGGCCGTCATTGTATTTCTCGCCCGACCAGGTGCGATACGCCTGGTGCGCGATCGTCGATGGCGTGGAGAAATAGGTGATGCGGTATCGCTTTTGCGACGCCATGGCGCTGGCCACGTCGTCGATCTGGTCGAAGCCGTAAATCCAGAAGGCTTCGTCGACATAGACGTCGCCGTGATAGCTCTGCGCCGTCCGGTAATTGGTGCCCAGGAAATACAGCTTCGGGCTTTCGCCATTCGGCCCGGTCACGCCCTCCAGGTCCAGGACGATCGGGTCGCCTTCCAGCTTTACACCCGTCACCGACATGACGAAGTCGACGATATATTGCCGGAAATTATTGGCCTGCGCCCGGCTCGCTGAAATGAAGATTTGGTTGTTGCCAGTCTCAAGCATCCGGATGAATGCTTCGCGGGCGAAGTAATAGGTCGCGCCGATCTGACGGCTTTTCAGAATGAACCGCGTCGACATCGCGGTCGACGACATCAGGTCATCCTTGGGACCACGCCATGCCAGCTGATAGGCGAACAGGCCCTGCTCGAATGCAGCCTTCAACTCGCCGATGTGGTCGCTGGTCAGGAAATTCTTGCGGGCCTTTTTCCGCTCGCCCGCGTTGCGGGCCGCGATCCTGGGGTTCAGGTCGCCCTCATGGCCGTCCGGCGCATTGTGGCGTCGGACGCGCGCCTGGCGCTCCAGCAGCCGCCCGAGCGCATCCATGCTTTTCAGGTCCGCCCCGGTGTGGTGCTCCTTCCAGATGAGGAGTTGAAGCCGCGCCTCCAACGCTTGGTCGACGCGATCCAGCGGCGCGGTCTCTTCCCACTTGTCGCGCGATTTCCAGCTGCGGATCGTATTGGCGTTGAGGGATAGCAGCTCGGCGATCTGCTCGCAGTCATAGCCCTGCCAATAGAACAGCTTCGCCTTGCGGCGCGCGTCGAAGGTGGGGGTGGCCAGGATCATCGCCGGTGACGCTAGACGCGGCCGGGGGTGCGACGATCGCCCCGCCTGTTGTCACGCTCTGGCTTACAACATCACCGCGTTGCGATTTGGGGCCTCTCCGCGCCTGTTGCGGGCTCCGGCGCGGCCGACTGTCCCCCTTTCCGGTCGGTCGCGCCACCCTGTTTCCTGTCGGAGCTCGCGAGACCGCCCATGCCCAAGACCCGTATTTTCCGCGTCGCTGTCGAGGGCGATACCGTCGACGGTCGCACGATCGAGCGCAGCTGGCTGGTCGACGCGGCCGAGACCTACAACCGCGACACCTATGGCGCGCGCGTCAACATGGAGCACATTCGCGGCGTCACGGCGGACAAGCCCTTCAAGTCCTATGGCGACGTGCTGTCGCTGTCGACCGAGGAGGTCGAGCTTTCGATCGGCGGCAAGAAGGTCAAGAAGCTGGCCCTGAATGCCGAGATCGAGGCGACCGACGATCTGGTCGCGATGAACAGCGACAAACAGAAAATCTACACGTCGATCGAAATCCAGCCGAATTTCGCCAATACCGGCAAGGCGTATCTCGTCGGCCTGGCCGTCACCGACAGCCCCGCCTCGCTGGGGACCGAGGTCCTGAATTTCGCCCTCAAGCACCCCGGCATGATCCGCACCGGGCCGCAGCCGCAGCAGCCCGGCAATGTCTTTTCGATCGGGATGGAGACGCGCTTCGAGCTCGCCTCGGGCGAGGTGGCGACGCCGCCCGCCGATAGCTCGGCCGGGCTGCTCGCTGCGGCGACCGCCTTTTTCACCAAGCTGACCAAGGGTGTGGGCGGTGATACCGCCCCGGCCGACCCGGTCGTGCCACCCGCGCCGACCCCGCCCGCCAATGACAATGAGGCGCAATTCTCGGCGATCGGGGAGGCCATGACGAAGATGGCGGCCGCCATGACCAAGCTGGGTGAGGAATTCCGCAAGGACCTCGGCACTTTGCGGGGCGAGCATTCGCAGCTGAAGGCGTCGATCGAGACGACCGAGAGCCCGCGCCAGCCGCGCCGCGATCCCGCCACCGGCGGAGCGACGCAGGCCTACAAGCGCGCCGAATGCTGACCCGCCGCCCCGTCCATCCCCGCGCCTGACCCGCCCATTTTAGGACCCGCTGTCCATGAAGAACCAGACCCGCAAGCTGTACACCGGCTTCCTCGAAAACATCGCCGATCTGAACAACGTCGATGACGTGACCGTCAGCTTCGCCGTTGACCCCAGCGTCGCGCAGAAGCTGGAAACCAAGCAGCAGGAATCGAGCGCGTTCCTCGGCCGGATCAATGTGTTCCTGGTCGACGAACTGGAAGGCGAGACCGTCGGCATCGTGTCGTCGGGTCCGATCGCCAGCCGCACCGACGTGTCGACCAAGGATCGCCAGACCAAGTCGGCCACCGGCGAAGTCGCGCAGCGCTATCGCTGCGAGGAAACCGACTACAATACCCATATCAGCTGGGCGAAGCTCGACCAGTGGGCCAAGTTCGATGATTTCGAGGTTCGCATTCAGGGCGTCATCGTCAACCAGCAGGCGCTCGACCGGATCCGGATCGGCTTCAACGGCACCCATGTCGCGGTGGAAAGCGACCTGGCCAAGTATCCGAACCTTCAGGACATGAACATCGGCTGGCTGCAGGAACTGCGCCTGAAGTCGCCGGGCCAGGTGGTCGGTTCCAAGACGGTGAAGGGCGCGTCGGACCGCGTGCCCGGCGTCACTACCCCCGAACCGATCAAGGTCGGCCCGGCGCAGGAATTCAAGAACCTCGACGCGGTGGTCGTCGACGGCGTCGAACTGCTCGATCCCTGGCACCGCGAGCGTACCGACCTGATCGTTATTGTCGGCCGCAAGCTGGTCCACGACAAGTATTTCAAGGTCATCAACCAGGCCGATAAGCCGACCGAGATGCTGGCGGCTGACGTCATCATGTCGGAAAAGCGCCTGGGCGGCCTGCCGGCGGTGCGCGTCCCGTTCTTCCCGGAGAACGCGCTGCTGATCACGACCTTCGAAAACCTGTCGATCTATGTGCAGGAAGAATCGCGCCGGCGTCACCTCGAGGAGAACGCGCGCCGTAAGCGGATCGAGGATTTCCAGTCGTCGAATGACGACTATGTGATCGAGGACCACGGCCTGGCCGTGCTCGTCGAGAACATCACCTTCGACGACACCAAGCCCGCCTGATGAGCCCGTTTCAGCGCCACCGTGCCCGCATGATGGGCGAGATCGCAGCCGTACAGGCGGCGGACCCGGCCGTGCAGCGTCGCGGTGGCGCTGCGACCGAATATGAGCTTCAGCGCGCGCGCCTGGGCGTCGATCTGCGCCGACTGCATGAGCTGCAGTCGGTCGAGCGCAAGATCGAGCTCAAGCGCCAGCTGCTGCCCGGCTATGTCGACTGGGTCGAAGGCGTCATGGCGGCGAACGTCCCCAGCGAAGACGACATCCTGACCCATGTGATGATCTGGCGGCTCGACGTCGGCGATTTCGCCGGGGCCTTGCCGCTCGCCCGTTTCGTGCTTCGGCACGGACTCACCTTGCCCGAGCGCTTTAGCCGCACCGCGCCCACCCTGATCTGTGAAGAGATCGCGGATGCTGCGCTGAAGGCGCTCGGGCAGGACCAGGACTTCGATATCGCGATCCTTCGCGACGTCGAGGTCCTGGTCATCGACGAGGATATTTTCGACCAGGTCCGCGCGAAGCTGGAAAAGGCGATCGGCCTTTGCCTGGCGCGCGCGGCCGACGCGATCGCGCTCGACGCGGACGGCCCCGCCGGTGCCCGTCGCGGTGCCCAGGAACAGGCGCTGCGCCACCTGCGCCGCGCCGTCGAGCTCGACGGCAATGCGGGCGTGAAGAAGCGCATCGAAAAGCTGGAGCGGGATATCCGCGCCGCCACGCCCGCCCCGGAATCGACCAATACCGCCCAGCACCCGGGCGATGAACAGGGGAAGTGACATGAAGCGTGTATCGATTTTCGTCCTGACCGCGACTGCCGCGCTCGCCGTGGCCGCTTGCGGACCGACTGCGCGGGAAAAGTGCGAGGGCGCTAAGGACGTCGTGACGTGCCTGGCCGCTGCAAATTCGGGCGGCGGTGCCGGGGATATGCTGGTCGGTGGACTGGCAGGTGCGGCGATCGCTTCGGCGCTGCACCGCCCGGCCGCGTCGTCGACGGTCATCCAGCACGTCGCCCCGTCGCCGGTCGGCTATCGTAGCGATCGTCGCGCCTATGGCTTCACGCCTGCCAAGAGCGTCATGACGACCACGACCACCCGTCGCGGACTTTTCGGATCGCGTACCGTGACCCGGACCACCCAATTCCGGTCGAGCTATCGCTCGCGCCGATGACCGGCTCGCCCCCCGGCGCTCGGGGGGCGGTTCATAGTCGTGCGATCGGCTTCGGCCGCAGAGCACGGCCCTTGATCCCCACCCCCCGTAAACCGGGGCGAGCCTTCCAGGATCTAGTCCATGTCCTTCGTCGCCGCGCCGCCCGCCCAGGATGCCCCGCCGATCGGCGACGCGGTCGCCGGTGACGACTGGTGGCCCGCCTTGTCGATCGCCGCCTTTCGCGCCTCCATCGACGTGCCCACCGCCGTCCCGCCCCGTCGCGTCGCCGAGGCGCTGCTCGGTGGCTTCATCTCGGTCGATAGCGAGCTTGCCGCATGGCGCGCCACGCAGGAGGCGGCGGGCATCACCCAGCTGCAGGACGTACCCGGCCCGATCAATCGCAAGATCGGCGGGGAGCCGCGCCTGGTCGCGCTCTGGCGGCGGGCGGTCCATGCCTATGCCGCTTCCGATCTGGCCGACACCCAAAGCGACATCAGCGCGACCAATGACGGACGCGCCCGGCATGAAGAACGCGCCTCGGGCGCGGGCGAGCATCAGCGCCAGGCAACCGTCGCCATTCGCGATTTCCTCGGTCGTCGCCGATCGCGGGTGCGGCTGCAATGACCGATACGATCCCCGCGCTTCAGGGGGAATCGCTCGACGCCCTGGTGTGGCGCGTGACGGGCCAGGGCAGCGGCGCGGTCGAGCGCGTGCTGCAGGCCAACCCGGGACTGGCGGCGATCGCCGCCTCCCTGCCCGAGGGGCACCCCGTCTTCATTCCGGTCCTGCCCCGGGCGGCATCGGACCTTCCCCTCCTACAGCTTTGGGACTGACCATGGACAAGCTTTTGCATGAGGTGGTCGACTGGGCGCAGGCGTTCTTGCTCAGTCTCGTCCCTCCGGCGCTCGGCGCGATCGTCAGCCTTTTCTATGAGCCGGGCCTGACCTGGTCGGCGCGCGCTGCGCGTCTCTGGGTGGGCGTCACGATCAGCTATTTCGTAGGCCGGGCGCTCGGCGTCGTCGCCGATTTCCATCCCTATGTGCTGCAGGCGGTCGCCTTCCTGCTCGGCCTGGTCGCGTATCGCGCCGCCCCCGCCTTTGTGGCCGGTGTCGTCAAGGCGGTCGGCGAAGCGCCAGCACTGGTACGCGACCGGGTGATTGGCCTGCTCCCCACGAAAAAGGACACCAAGTGATGGACGCGACGCCATCGGCGCCGACGCGCGCACCCGGAAAAAAGACGCTGGCGGCCGTGATCGGCAGCATGGGCGCGGCGCTGGCGCTTTTCACGATGATCCCCGCCGAGGAAAGCGGGCGTACGGTGAAGGCCACCGCCCGGCCGGACGGATCGATCGCGCTGAAGCACGTGTCGGGCAGGCAATATCTCGATGCCTATCTCGACATCGTGAAGGTGCCGACGGCCTGTGATGGCATCACCGGCGGCATCAAGATGGGCCAGCGCTACACGCCCACCCAATGCACGCTGATGCTCGAGCGGGATCTGGTCGCACACGCCCAGGGCGTGATCGACTGCGCGCCTGTCCTCTACGGTCGGGAAGCACAGGTCGTGGCTGCGGTGTCGCTGGCCTATAATATCGGCGTGCGTCGCTTCTGCGGATCGACCGCGGCGCGGCTTTTCCGCGCCCGGCAATGGCGCGCGGCCTGCGACGCCATGCTGGCATGGAAATATGCGGGTGGCCGGATCGTCCCCGGCCTGGTCGCACGCCGGACCCGCGAACACGCCCTTTGCGTAAAGGACTTGTCGTAATGATCCGCTCGCTTTTTGCGAAGCTGCGCGCCGAGGCCAGCTTCATCGTCCTGCTCGCCGTCGCTGCGGCGGGGGCATGGCTCTATGTCCAGTACCGCCAGATGGCGGCCGATCGCGACGGAGCGGTCCGGGTCGCCGAGAAGATCTGCGCCGGTGCCGGTGTCGAATGGGCGGCGACCAAGGGGGCCACGCGCGGCACCCTTTGCGCCCGCCGCGTCACCGCGCTGGCGCGATACGAGCGTGATGTCGCCCAGCAATCCGCCCAGCTGCTCGCCGACGAAATCAAGGCCGCCAGCGCCCGCACCCTGCGGGACAATCTCGCCGCGCGTGACGCGGCCGAAGCGGCCCGCGCCGCTGCTCTCAGAATGGAAGCCGCCGATGAAAAAGCCGACCATCGTGACATCGTCGATTATGAATGGACTTCTGCTGTCAATGGCGCTGCCGGGCTGCGCGCCCCGACCCGCTGATCTGCCGCCCCCGCCCGTCGTGGTGAAGGTGGACCCGCCCAAGCCGCCCGCCGACCTGCTGACCTGCGCCGATCGTCCGGCCGGATTGCCCGAGGACCGCGACCTGGTCGCACAAATCCCCCGCACGCTACGCGCAGGCATCATACGCCTGGCCAAGGCATTCGCCGCCAACGCGCAGCGCGTCGACCGGCTGACCAACTGGATCAGCCCCGGCACGTGCCCGGCCGGGGCAAAATCCGCCGATGATTAAGCCCGCCTCGCTTCGTGACGCGCTGACCAGGGCGCTGCCCGAATATGCGACCAATCCGCAGAATCTGGTGATCTTTATCGACAAGGGGCGGCTCGTGTCGCGCCTTGCGCCAGGCCTCGGCTATGAATGGCGCTATACGATGCGGCTCGAATTCCGCGACTGTACCTCAAGCCCGGATCAAATCGCGGTCCCGCTCCTGGTCTGGCTCCGCGAGCACCAGCCCGAACGGCTTCTCGATTTCGCGCGCGAGGATAATGCGCTCAATTTCGCGGCGGACATTCTCGACGAGAAAAGCTGGGACCTGGCCTTCGCCTTCGAATTGTCCGAGGCGTGTACCGCGCGCGAAACGGCGGGCGGCTGGGATGTCGAGCACCATGCCGAACCGCCGATCGCCGGGGAACGCCCGATCGGCGGGCCGTTGTCGGGGGTATGGCTGGGCGAGACGCCTCTGGTCCCATGAGCGAGCTTGACGAGATCGCACGCGGACGGGGGGCGGATGCACGCGCCGCACGACGGACGCTGAAGCGGCGCGCCGCCTCGGCCGAGGCGGGACGCGATAGCGCCTTTGACGACTTTTCCCCGCTGATTGGTGCGCTGGAGGATCTGGCCAGCCGCCTTGCCCCGGCCGAGCGCACCAAGCTGACGCGTGCGATCGCCGTCGATCTGCGCGCCGCCAACGCCAAGCGCCTGCGCGCCAATGTCGAGCCCGAGGGCGGCGACATGGCCCCGCGCAAGCGCAAGAAGAACGGGCGGCTCCGGGCCAAACGTATGCGCGATGAAAATTCCCCGTCGCGGTCGGCGCGCAAGTCGGTGCGACAGGAAAAAATGTTCCAGCGGGCGAGCGAGCCGCGCTACCTCCGGCGCGAAAGCACCGCCGGGGAAGCCCGTGTCGGCTTTGTCGGGGCCATGGCCCGCATCATGTCGGTCCACCAATATGGTCTGCGTGACACCGTGACGCGTGATCCCAATTCGCCACAGGTGGCTTATCCGGCCCGCGTCGTGCTGGGCATGACTGCCGACGATCGCCTTCGCATTCTGGACCAGGTCAGCGCCACGATCCAGCCATAAGCCCCCTGTTGTCATGCCCGGCCCGACAACAGCGCGCGATGGCATAGCGGGGCGATGCGCGGCGTAACCGGCGAATGGCCGCGACCACCTCCAGCACCGTCGACCTTTCGCGCCTGGCGCAGCCGACCATTATCGCGCCGGTCGAGTATGACGCGATCTTCGGCCAGATGGTCGCACGCCTCAAGACGATCCTGCCCAGCTTCGACGCGACCGTCGAGAGTGATCCGGCGGTCAAGGTGCTGCGCGTCGCCGCCTATTACCGGATGCTCGATCAGCAGGATTTCAATGAGCGCCTGGTGTCGCGCCTGGTCGCCTATGCCACCGGCTCGACGCTCGACCATATCGGGGCAGAGATCGGCGTCGCCCGCCTCACCCTGATCCCCGCCGATGCCGCGACCGGCGCGCCTGCCGTCATGGAAGACGACGACGATTTGCGCGCGCGCATCGTCCTGGCGCCCGAGAAATTCGCGGCGGCCGGGCCGGAGCTGGCCTGGGTCGCCCATGCCAAGGATGCCAGCGCATCGGTGCTCGATGCCAGCGCCACGTCCCCCGCCCGGGGCGAGGTGCTGATTTCTGTGCTGTCGCGTGACGGCGACGGCAGCGCCTCGGCATCGTTGCTCGATGCCGTCCGCGCGATCGTCACCGACAAGAAAATCCGCCCGCTCGGCGCGCTGGTGACGGTCGCCAGCGCCAGCCTCAAGCCCTTTGTCGTGACGGCGCGGCTTTGGACCTTCGCCGGTCCCGACGCCACGCTGGTCCTGGCCTCCGCCCGCGCCAGTCTGGACGCCTATCTCGCAAAGTCCCGCAAGCTCGGGCGCAATATCCCCCTGTCGGCCCTGTCGGCCGCGCTGACCGTCGAAGGGGTACAGCGCGTCGTGATCGATGCGCCGCTCGCCGAGATCGTCTGTGATCCGACCCAGGCGGCATCCTGCACCGCCATCACCATCATCCACGCGGGCTATGATGAATAGCCTCCTGCCCCGCAATGCGACCCGGCTGGGACGCGCGTTGGAAGCGGGCATTACGCTGCGCCCGGCGGTCGACGCGGCCGCCATGGCCGAGATCATCGACAATCCGGCGCTCGCCCCCGCCTTCCTCCTGCCGTGGCTGGCCTATGGCAGATCGGTCGACGCCTGGGACGCCGACTGGTCCGAGGCCGATCGCCGCGCCGCGATCGCCGAATCGATCCCGATGCACCGGATCAAGGGGACCCGCGCCTCGGTGGAGACGGTGCTGGGCCGCTTCGATCGCCGCGCCCGCCTGGTCGAATGGCATGAGGCCAGCCCGCGCCGACCCGCCTATACCTTCGACGTGATCGTGCCCATGGTGCTGGAGGATGGCACCGCGCCCGGCGGTCGCCGCGCCTCCGCATCTTTCGCCGACGCGATCGTGCGCGAGATCGCGCGGGTGAAGCCGCTGACCGAGCATATGAGGCTGATCCAGGAAATCCGCGCGGCGGGTGCCGTGGGCATCACCGGCGTTGTGCGCGCCTTCGCCTATACCCGCGCCGACGCCACCATGACCATCGACCGATCGCCCGACTGGGCCGCCTATCTCCAGACCGAGGATGGCGAGCCGATCGAAGCGGGTGACGGCACCTTTCTGGACA
>Ga0308158_10002725_pt1 | contig 16293 bp, 34 predicted proteins | sample PhyBR2_FD_201038 | JGI IMG/M metagenome (GOLD analysis project Ga0308158, IMG submission 201038) | Phyllosphere microbial communities from UC Gill Tract Community Farm, Albany, California, United States - DLSLB.R2 | ecosystem: Host-associated > Plants > Phyllosphere > Unclassified | place: USA... | reverse complement strand
CTGGCCGCCGGGGCGGTCAATTTGCGGTACCGGGTGGAGGCGGTCGGCTAAGCGCAGTCGGCGTACATAGCGGAACGGCAATGGTGCACCCGACTGGATTCGAACCAGTGGCCTCTGCCTTCGGAGGACTGCTCCCCCACGCATTTCCGCCGCTTTTTCCCGCTCGTTCGAGCTTTGATCTCGCGAACATGACGTGAACTGACGTTCGTAGCGCGCCCATTATCCACCCAAGTGTCATGAAATCCTCCGGTCGACCGCACGCTTTGCGGCTTTGAAATGGTCAGGATGATGGTGGGCGTAGAGTTCCGTGGTTCGCGCGTGCGTCTGCCCAAGCCAACCTGCCACTTCCCATAGATCGACGCCGCGCTGCGCTAGCCAAGTGCCGCATGTGTGCCGCAGCGTGTGCGGTGTTACGCCAACGAGGGCCGCATCCCGGCACGCACGTGCAAAGCTGCGTTTGATGTCGAGGATGCGCTCGCCGTTTTGATGTAGAACGTATCCCAGATCCGTGCCGCGTCGCTTTGCCAGCCGAAGCAACGTCATGAGACGATCGGGGATCGGGATCACGGCGCGGCCCTTCGCGGTCCGCCGGCGTCCTGGCGGATTAAGGTCGATCACGCCGCGGTCAAGGTCCACCTGTGGCCAGCGCAGGGACAACAGCGCTTCCTTGCGTGCGCCTGTGTGAAGCGCGAGCAGTATGAACAGTGGCAGGTATCCCCGGCTGCTCGTTGCGTAGCTGAGCCCCGCCGTTGATCGCGCGCGCCGCGCGGCCCGGACCAGGGCTGCCGCCTCGCTATGAGTAAGCCAGCGGCTCTTGCCCTCCGGCTTTTCTGGCAAGAATACGTAGGGCGCCGTCGTGATGCGCCCATGACGGTGCGCAAAGTTCACTGCAGCGCGGAGCACGCCCAGCTCTTTGCGGATCGTGCCAGCCGATCGCTCGCGCCACCGACCGTAAGCGCGACACGTTGCCTCGGTGATGTCCCCGACGGTGCTCTGTTGCCAGAATGGCAAAAGTGCTTCGATCGCATAGCCGATCCGCTCCGGGGCCTCGGTTGTCGGGGCGTGCTGTTGTCCGTAAAGATCTAGGGCCTGGTCGATGGGAAATTCGGTCGGAGCACTTGGGCCAATGGGGTGAGACTGCTGCTGGCGGTCGCGGATGAACTCCGCGAGCGCGAGATGAGCTGTTTCGCGGTTGCCCGTGCCAGTGCTCCGCTTACGGGAGCGGCCGGATTCGCTCCACGTGATGTAGAAATGGCCGCGATCGGCGCGGTAGTCGAGCTTTGGACCCTGGTTGGGGCGGGGCATGTCGAAACCTTCGCGTTCTCGATGAAGCGCTCTACGTCAGCGCGGTCAAATAAGTATGCCTTACCCAGCGGCACCGCGGCGAGGCCGCGCGCTCGCATGGTGCGGAGGGTTCGAGCACTCGGTAAGCCGAACTCGTCAGCTACTTGTTGGGCGGTCAAGAGGCGGGCCATTGTACCGCTAAGCCTTCGAGCGAATAGCAAACCGTGTACCGCTCAGCGCAGCTTCGATTGCGCCCTCTTTTGCCTCAGGTGCTTCGATCAAAAAATTCTCGTCTTCGTCAGCGCTTATCGTGACGGTCCCTGTGATCCCAGCTGCAGAGAGCTTCGACCTAATGAATTCTTCGTCGCGCTCGCGGCGGTGCTCATCCGGCGTCTTCAGTTTCCAGACTTTCCGAATGACCCCTGCCACGGGAAGGAACAAACCAGCGCCAAATTCTTCCGGATCCTCGCTGAGAATCGTATCAAAGAACTTCGCGCCCTCACCAAAGGCGATGCGCCACGTCCCGTCATCATCAAGGGCGAGTAGCCAGCTGTACCCGCCGCTGTAGCCGGGCGCGAGAATGTCATAAACCAGATCCGCGTAAATTCGAGCGCATGTCTCCTGACCAGGCCCGATGCCTTCCGCGGCGGCAATCACGCTCTCACGCGGGTCGTATTCATTCGAAATACCCGTCAGGTGATCAATCACCTCGTCTTCATTTTTCGCCGGCCGCTTAGCCATCAGCCAGTCCGAATATGCCATCCCATAAAGACCGTCGGGCCGTTCTTCGCTTATAGGGTGTGCCGGAATTAAGACCGGATTGCCGCTCCGGAAGCGGTGGAGCGCTGAGGCGATGTGTGCGGCCGTCAGATAGTTTGACGGGTGTAGATCATAAGAGGCTCCAAGCCGTGCGGCAGCTTGTAAAACGTCGGCTAAGGACCGGAGGGCACCTATGTTGAGGCCAAAGCGGCGCAATTGACCAAAGATCGCGGCTATATTCACTTGGACAAAGTCAAAGCGCCGATGGCTGCCTTGCCCGCCGCCGCCCGCCGACGCCACCAATAGGCCTTCTCGGCTCCAATAGTTGAGCGAAGACGCATCGATCGACGTTAAAGCGGCGATCTGAGAGCGGGCATACAGCTGTGATTTGGGGTCCATAACTTCATAAAGCACATCGTGCGTATGCTTGTAAAGGCACGTTGTGCGTTTCTCGTCTAGGTTTTTTGGGGCGGGCGGGCGTTAGCAATAGCTACTGGCATGCCCCATGCCGATTTGTTGAGGCTCGCAAAAAGGCCCCGCCGCCGGACATTCCCTCAATTTGAGGTAATTGCCGGGGCGGGGCAGGGTGTCAGCCGGGCCAATGAGACGCTCGCTATAATCTAGTCTCCATTTAATTGGGGTTTGCCAAAGAAAGCCCCCCGGTGGCCTGTCCCCAGATTTGGGGGCGGTGGAAACGCTCCGTGCTGCGCAACGATAGCGTCACGCACGGGGCGGGCAGGGCTCATTCCGGTGGGTGTCCTCAAATTTGAGGAACCCCCGTCACCGTGAAGCTGGACGAGCATCTCACGCGTATCTCGCATCACATTGGTGTCAGACTTGCTATCAGTCAGCAGCGAGAAAAGCCGCGGTAGAAGAGGGGCTCTCACCGTGTGGGATCGCCCCGTCGGCTTAGTTAAAATATCAGAATTCCCGATATTTTCCACGTTGACCGTTCCCGCCCCGACCATCTCGTCGAGGTGGGGCGAGCGCCTGTGCGACGTCGATTAAACAAAGTTGGCTTGCCTAACTGGGACAGGTGCCTTACCCTATTCCTTGCCTGCTGATAGAACCCTGTCGGCATCGGCACCCCTTCCCTGGGCGGCTTAAAGCTGCCCTTTTTTTGTGCGCTGGCTATGTCCCACGCGCTTCACCCCGACGGGAATGATTCCGAGTGGGCCGCCTGACCGATCGCTGCCCACTGTTGCTGACGGGCCAAGGCGCATCCGGCAAGCGCTTTGCTTTCCAATGCGGGAACGCGATTCTCGGGGTTGTTTCCCGTATCGGAAAGAACCGGCCCTCCAATGGAGGAGAGGCTGGTCGGGCCCCCGTGATAGCCGAGCCGCTATTACGGCTCGGCCATCATCCGTCGCCGACACTCCCTCAATTTGAGGCAGTTTGCGGCGGGGCAGGCTCATTGGTTCTCCCCGCTGGGGTGTCCTCAATTATGAGGAGACCGGGGCGGGGCAGGGTGTCAGGTGCTAGTGTCTGCGATGCCGAATAGGTCGCGTGCGAGGCTGGCGGCGAGGGTGCCTAAACCCTCCACCGCGATACCCGCCCGCGCTGTAACGGGATCGCCTTGCAAAGCCTCCGCGAGGAATTCGCAAAGTTGCTCGATCTGGGCGGCTCGCTGCCCCAAGGTCGACACGACCGTGTCGTTGACGCGGATCATGCCTCGCTCCCTTCGGGGCGAGAAGCAGCCTCAACGAAGCCGGGGATGCTGTCGAAACGATGCGAGATTGAGTCCGCGAGGGTGGCGCAAGCCTCGACCGCATCCGTTTCTCGCGCACTGAACCCGCGCGCCACTGTCTCCAAGAGAATCGCCAGTTGAGACACGTCAACCTGCAGCTGCGCGATCCTTGCGTACTGATTTCGCGTCATGATGCCCTCCGGTTGGCTTCCATGAGAATCCGGTCGAGCGTGTCACCAATATCGCTTAGCATCGTCTCAATGCCTTGCACGGCTTCCGCGAGCTGGGTGTCATGCGGCTGCGCTATGCACCCGGCGATAGCTTCAGCATGCCCTAAGCGGCGTTGCAGCGCTTCGAGCGCTTCCCGATCGCCGGGGGTCACTTCTCCGTCTCCGCGTAGGCGTGCGCGACCAGTGTGGCGGCGGCGTCAACCGCATACCTCACAACGCCGTCCGTGGGCTTGCTGCCACTGTCCTCGGCAATCGCGCACCCGAGGATCGTCAGGACGGCATACGCCTCTTCGAGATAGTTGCGCGTGCTGCCGAAAAGTGGCGTGCATCCCGCGATCACGATCTGCTCCCGCTTCATGCGGCACACTCCACCGACAAGCGGAAAGCGCGCGCGGCGCCCATCGCTGTAAGAGTTGCATATGTGACTTCGTCGGTTCCACTGCGGATCATGCGGAGATCAGCACTCCAGCGATCTAGCATCCGCCTATTACGGCACCGGCGCAGTTGAAGCCGCAACAGGGCAACCGGGTCGGCCGGGAATGGGACAATTTTCGAAGGTGCGCACGCAGGCGCGCCCATGTTAGGGGCGTGTGTAGCCATGATCGTTCTCCTGGAACGGTTGTGGTTAGGGCCGGGCGGTCGTTGGTAGCTTCCGTTCGGCTCGTTTCTGCGTTAACGCAGTTACCATGACTGGTCAACAAACTTCGTTAACACGGAAACGCGGCCCTAAGCCTACAGGACAGGGCCATGTTGTCGGGGTTCGCTTGCATCCCGACCAGCTTTCCCAACTTGATAAATGGATCGCGGATCAGCCGGCGCCCCCGCTATCACGGCCAGAAGCTATCAGATTAATTCTCCGCGAACGTTTGGAATGACGGCCTACACGCTATCTTTCGCTCCGATCGGAATGAACAGGCGGACGGCACTCGCTTATACTGGCGTGAGTGAAGAGCAGATGCGACGTTGGCAACGTGAGGGCACCGTCCGTTTCCTCTCGGCAGGGCCGCGGGGACAGCTCATCACGACGCGCGCGATGCTGGACGCCGCCACCTTCGCGCTTTTCGACGGTCTGGAAGCTGACGAAAATTTCGAGTTTGCGGACTAATCGACGACTATAGGAGTAAGTTATGTTTGAGATTGGCCGTCAATACCGCATCACGACCGACAACGGTGTCGATCAGTCGCACTATAGCGCAGTAGTGCTCGAGGTTGATATGCCACTCATCAAGCTGGACCGCCTTGGCAGCTATGAGATCCTGAACACCACCTCACGCGAGTTCGTAAGTGCCAAGCCAGACGATGACGCCGCCCGAGAGGCGGAGCAACGGCATAGAAAAGACTTTGTCGACAGCCTCAGCGTCAAATATCAGCCCGGCAAGGCGCCCGAAACGCTGGTATGAATGCGTCGATGACGTTCAAAACGTGGTGGAAAGCTAGGGAATGGCGCCGCGCCGAGCTTCGCTGGCACAATAAAAACCCCTCACAGTTCACGCCAATTGACGACGTTTGGGTCTTGCGCCGCCTTAGCGACGAAGCGTTCAATACCCAACTCGGAGACGTCGGGAACACCACCGCAGCGCCTTGGCGACGGATTGCCGTAGAACGGGAGATGAGGCGACGCGACGCCTGGGCCGCCCCCGCCGGACGAGCATTCTGGATAAGCTTGGCGGCACTCTCGGTCTCTATTGCCGCCCTCGTCATCTCCACGCTTAGCTCCTAACGCAGAGGTTCGTTATCGACGGTCAAGATCTGGCACGAACTCGCCGCACCAGTCGAAATTCCACGTTATCGGCCAGCCAGCAGCGCCTGCGACGTCGGCGGTGTCTTCGAGTTTGGGCTTGAGCGGACGAAGGCCCACTGGCGGATATCGTCTACATAAACCTGTCCCAATACCCGTTACTTTATAGGGCCCAGATTCCATCGGGTCGCCCACGGGTAGCTCGCACCAAAACCGGCAGTGGCGACACAATACTTCACTCATCAGGTGCTCCCATATTAGCTCCCCACCCTCAGGCGACAGACCGCTTCCGCCGTGGATACCTGCGCTGACTGCCGCGAGCTCGGACGGGTAGCGAGCGCTTTGCGAACAGGTCGAGGAAGCTTTCAGCTGTCCGCTTGTGTTTCAGTGTGTCGAGTATCAGGTCAGCTAGATGCGTGTCGGGGATGTGCAGCCGGTAATGGTGAATGTGCAGGAATGCGTCCGCCGCGACCAAGGCGGCGCGCTTATTGCCTTGGGCGAAAGGATGATTCTGGGCGATACCGAGAAGTAGGAAACCCGCAAGCCTGCCCATATTGCGTTCGCCGTACTGCCAATGCTGTGCAGGTCGGGCGCACGCGCTCTCAAGAAGGTGTTCGCTTCGAACCTGAAAAGGTTCGCCAGTTGCTTCAACGGCACGCTGATTGAAGCGTGCGACCTCCCCGGCAGTCAGCCAACGAGGCTCATTCGGCAAGGCGTGCCATCGTTTTCGGAAAACGGAGCATGGTTCGATCGAAGAGGGCGTCGGTGTCAACGGCCTTTGGCGCGCGGTCGACACGACGCACGCCCTCAGTGCGCTTCAACTTTGCGACTGCGGCGCGGCGCACGTCGGTGTCTGTTGCTGCCATGCTCGCCTCCGTTATCTGCTGACCATCCTGTCAATATAGAAGGATCGCCATGAGTTCAATGAAGGCAGCGTACGGGTATCCCGGCTCGCCTAAGCACTCTTATTCTGTAGTCTAAAATAACCAGAAAACGCATTCTGAGAATCGTTCGCTTCAAACAGGCAGTCGGCATATGGCTCCTCGATGGCATTCCGCGACTCCGCTTCTAAGCTCACTGCTGCAGCTATCGAGGGTATCCGGCCGGCGGTTCCTGGCGTATTTGCTGCCGCCGCGCTGCTCGCTTACCTATTTCAACCGCTCGTGCCGCTTCTTCCAAGCTGGACGGCCGGTTGGGCGGTCTGGACAGGACTTTGTATTTTAGGCGTCATGTCGGCGATAGCTCAAGGTAGTGCAAAGCATACCGGTGCGCAGGCCACATTAGCAATTTCGGGAATAGTTGCGCTGGTCGTCGCTTTCGGTAGCGCTGACGACACGCGCGCGGCTAACGATCGCCGATGCTTCGCTATTCAGCAAGACATGCTTTCGGCTCAGCCACGACGCTCTGACGGTCCGGAGCTGTTTCAGGCCTTGGGCTGCCGCCCACAGGGCGAGGGAAGCGTGTTCGCTCGGTCAACGAAGTTGGAACGAAAGGCTGGTCATCCGCTTCCGGAGGGTGGCAGGCGTTAGGTTCGTTGACGCGTTTGCGGCGCTCCGACATCGCCGAACAGCTGAACCAGCCGCGGGTTCGCGGCAACCAATTTAGCCAGCGTGCCGTCTAAAAGCTCTTTGCTATCCATTCAATAAACCAGGTCGCATTCACATGCCCCTCGCTATTAAAACCGTTAGTATAGCCTGATGTGCTGCGCTAACATCATTTGAAGCTTGGATCCATTTCTTTCAGGCGCCGTTCTAGGGCTATAAATCTAAGGCTGATTTCCATTTCTGCTGCATTTGGAGAGCTCCTTTTGATCGTATCGACAAGACCCGAAGGCCAGTAATCGGTGGATTCAATCATATGGGTAATAAACACTAATAGCTGAAGTGCTATTGCCTTAGTTTTAGCGATGTTCTCAAAAGAGTGTGGCTGCGTTAAACGAGACTCCTCTTTGAAAGATTGAATATAAATTGACAGTTCTTCTTTGAGAGGCAGTAGTATGCTAAGTATGATCTGGGAAATGGGCTCAGGTATGGGAGTTGCACCAATCACCGCCTGAAGGTTGTTTAAAGCGGCCGCCAGTCCCTCCACCGATGAAGGATAGCCATACCCGGTCGCGCTTACCGTACCGCCTGCAGTTACAGTGACGCCTAACAATGCACCGACAAGGTCATCTGTCCGCCGATTGTCGGCTTTCTGATTCTTTAATCTTTCCAGCCACAGTCCGCCGAGGACTGCAGCCCCGGCACCAAAAGCACCGCCAAAAAAACCTAGAGCGTCGCCCGGATCAGATGCAAATCGGGCAGCTATATTAACGGAGGCGGCTCCCACTCCGCTTGTGAACCCCGCAAGAACTATCAAGGCGATTCCGCGCGAACTCCGCAAAAACTCGACGTCGGATTTCGACAGACTTGCACCCATAGCGTTGGCCTAATTGATTTTTGCTTTATCACCCACCTAAGGCGGTGAATGCCGGTGTCAATTTACAGGTATGGCAAGCTAGAGACCAATGCTATCCGTAGGGGTGGCATTCTCAATAAAGCCAGCCTGCCTCGCGATAGGCCTATTGCACGGCTTAGGTCCCCACTATGCGTCGTTGACCTCGTCACTTCCTAGGATCCCCGCCCCCGGTATCCGGGTGCTGATGTACTATTGGGCGGCAGCGGTTGCCTTTTGGTAGTTGCGGTCAAGCGACGCCCGGAAGACGCTTTGAGGCTGCATGCCGGGGTGGCGCACCTTCTGTGCGGCCGGTTTACGTGATGGCAGCCGGGTAGCCCGGCGCAAGGAATTATGTGACGAGCTTGATGCTCTGGTGCTGACCATCGTCAATGGCGATGAATGCGAGCGGTACCGATATTCAGCTAAAGGCTAATGTGACTGCCGCAGCCTATACCTCGGATTCTTCCGGCCATACGGACGTCTTTCGGATCGGTTACTCGATACCTGACACCGCAGGTTGATGAGTTAACTACTGTGCGTTACCCATCCGATTATGAAAGCACTCGCGGCACTACGAACGAAAAAGGTGCTCGTTGAGCCCGGCGCTTGGCATTCTGGCAACGTCACAAAGGCGGAGTTTCCCCTCGCGCACGTTACAAAGCTCAAGCTGTCGAAGGCTTGGCATTGGTGCGTTCACAAGGTTCAGGACGACGAGCGCGAATACCGCGTTTTGGTCGCTTTCGAGCCGATGAAGAGCCAATACTGGGCCTGGCTCGGTGTCACGTACGGAAGCGATCAAGCGGTGATTGCCCGTGTGGAATTTCATGCCTCTCATGACGGCTGGCACTGCCACTGGAAAACAGGGCCTCTTGCAGAGGTATCGCGCGGCGCCGTAAAATCGCCCCACGGTAATGAGCTTCGCCACGGGTGCAGTGGCGAGCCAAAATCTGTTACAAAGTCGGAAGCTTTTGGGCTTGCGTATCGGTTGTTCAACGTTGCCCCTCCAGCTGGAGAGCTTGGGCTATGAAAGAGCAGCTATGCCGTGCGTTTTGCGCCCAGCTACATGTCGAGCGCGTGCCTGCCGGCTGGTCTGTACAGACGCCCTACCGGCTTCCTGATGGCGATCCCGTTATGTTTTTCATCGTTACGGACGAACATAAGATTGCGCATTTGGAGGATGATGGTGCGACCGTTGGCTTGATTGAAGCAGCAGGCGTGTCATTTGATAAACGGGGCGCGCGGTTCAAAGCTTTTCAGGATCTGCTTGACCAGCACGACGCCGCTTACGACGACGACGCGGGTGTGATTCGTACGGCAAGCATGACGCTGGCAGGCGTCGCGGAAGCGTCCGTCAATTTCACAGCGCTTATGTTGCGGGTTCATGACCTCGCCATGCTGACGGTCGAGCGTGTTAAACAATCGTGGAGGGATGATGCCCTGCGCGACATTCACGCGCGCTTCGACGCGATAGCAGAGGTCGAAGAAGACGCCGTTGTCACTGGCCGTGTAAGCGCGATTCCTGCGGATGCTGTAATCAGGTTCCCTAAGGCTGCGCCTGTCGCTGTCATCCTTGCGACGTCGAACGCTAAGGGGCTGCAAGCTCTAGTGCTGAAGATGGAGTTAGAGAAATACCAAGGGGAGGGCATCCCAGTCGTTCTGCTGGTCGAGCGCGCTAAGGATAACCCGTTAGCCGAAGGGACGTACGCGCTAGCCCAATCCCGCCTTAACGGCGTTCATACCTACCGTGGAGCAGAGTTCGACGCGATGGCGGCTATCTCGCGTTACGTAACCAGCAGTGGGACGTTGCAATGAAGCAGCCAGACTATGCGGAAGACGACGCGGAAGCGAGCCGAAGCGACGGTGGCGGTCGATATGCTGTGGCGGCCACGGTCGTTAGCTAAGAAGCATCTCGCCGCACGTAACGACGAGAGCTTGCGACCGGCATTGCCAGGCCGCAACAAGGCGCATACGCGAGGCGTAGACAGATTCCTACAGAATCACTATATGTTCCGGAGATGCCTATGGCCGAAACTTTGGAGCGCCTATCTAAGCCGCGGTGGAACCACGTGGAAAGCGTGGCCAATAGGCTGACGGCTATTTACTCGGCGCCGCCCATTCCCGCGTTGGAAATCGCCGAGTCGAACGGGGTTGACGTTGTCTTTGGATCTTTTGGCAGTGCTAGTGATAAGGTCGCGGGATTTTGCGACTTCGCAAATGCCAAGCTGTATGTGAACGCAGAAGACATTACAGAGCGACAGACGTTTACGATCGCGCATGAGCTCGGCCACTGGATATTACATAAGCGGTATTACGATGCCCACCCGGATGATTACCAGACCTTTCCAAGGTTTCAATCCGTATCATCAACAGACGCATTTGAAAAAGAAGCCAATTTCTTTGCGGCAAATCTGCTTGTTCCAAAACGATTGCTTAAGCCTGTTTTGCACGCATCTGTAGCTCATCTTGCACGAGCGTTTGGCGTGTCGCAAACGATGATGGAGTTCCGGCTTAAGAATGTCAGATGAGCCGTCGGATCCGTCTGATAAGCTCCCTACGGCGAAGGAGATCCTGGCCGAAGTGGGGGCAATGTCGTGGTCTGACGTCACTAGCGAACGAAAATATCTTGACAAATTTAGAGCTAAATCAACTGACACCCAAGAGTCTTATGCCCACCTGCAGGGCCTCCGCGACCATTACAAACATAAGGGTAAGTGGTCGTATTTTTTAATGTTAGTCATGGCGGGAATGATTATATTCCAGTCAGCACTACTCGGTTTAGTCGGGGCGGGTATCTGGGACTTTAGCGCTTATCAATGGTTATTGCCCGCATTACTGGTGCAAAATTTAGCGCAAATCATCGGACTGGCTGTGTTTGTGGTAAAAGCTTTATTTAAAGAAGTTAGGCGGGATTAGGTGTTGCGCTGCAAACCGGCCGTGTCGCGCCGTGCGACTAGCTATTATGCCTTTTACGCTTACAGCCAAGAGTAGGATGCTCTGGTAGCGAGGCCGCCAACCCGCCGATAGGTCAAATTCTTATCCGCGATACCGCAGAGAACGATTTCGGGATGGGCGTCGTTGTCGACCCCAAGCGCAATGCGGTTCGAGCGCTACAAGGCGAGCCGCTGCCGTTTTGCAACGACGCTGACCTTTTTTCCGGTAATCGAATCTTGGCCATCTCTTAGTCAAGTCGCCCGATATTGCTCGGGAAAAACAGTGCGCCGTCGCGGACGAATGCCCCGGCTGCCATCATCTTCTCGACGCCATGTTCAACGATCGCGCTGCGTTCCGCCGCCGTGTGGTCGTCAAAGCGGGGACCTGAAAGTGCATAGCGAACGGCGAGCGCACAAAGGCGGACCGCCTCGGGATCTAGGCTGGCCGGCAGAGTCATGCTCATCGTGTGAGATCCTTTCCATCACGGCCGCGCTTGACCGCCAGTGTCCAAGCCTTGGAACCTTCCCCGGGCCGTTCCTTTGTCAGCGCGTTGCAGTGCCAGAGGCTGCCGCCGTGAGTGACGGTGTCGCCGGTGTCGTAAGCCGCGCCCAGCTCGTGCACTCCGCGATACTTCAGTGTCTTCTCACTGCGCACCACGTCCTGAAGAGCGCATAGCTCTGCCTTCACCGCGCCGAGCTCCTCGAGGACGGGCGCGAGCTTTTGCTGGACGTGCTCACGGATCATCTCGCCAGTGGCCCGACCCATCTCTCGGATCATGTCCGGGCTCACAGCTTCACCTGTGGAAGGGGGATGCCCAGGCGCTTGCGTCGAGCCTCGCGGACAAGGGCCGCGCCGAGCACTTGGCCTTCCAGTAGCTCGCGGGGGTCAGCTTCACCACACGATCGGCGCCGGTGCCTAGCTTGACGACATGGCCCGCGCCGGTCCCAACCCGAACAACGCGCTCGCCTGTCGATCCTAATTTAACGCGCCGATCGACCTGGGGAACGCGCACTGCGATACCGCGGCCGGCCCTGACGGATTTGACGGCTTCGATGATTGCATCAGCCTGCGCCGGAATGGTGACCGCAGACAGCTCGAAGACCTCGGTCTCAGTGTACCGAACGCCGCCGCCCTCGATGTAGCTGTACTGAATGGGGCGGAAGCCCACACTCACGCAGCGGACGAGGCCAAGGGTGATCGACTGCCACGCCTCGTCGCAGCGATCCTTCAGGATGCCCGGCTCCTTCGGATTGGCGATCGTCGCGACAAACGGAATGCCACTCGCGGTCGCCTTGCCGAATTCACAGGTGCCGATCGGCTTGTCGTGCGCGTGCATCCACAGAAACGGCAACGTTTTGGCGAACGTAACGCCAAGCGGCTCGATGATGTCGCCTACCCGGTCGACTGACGGCGTAGTTGCGATGCCCCGGATAATCCGGGTGCCCTCGTCAGCACTCTTGATGCTCAAAACGCTATAGGCGCGGTTCATAGTTTCTCCGATCATGGCAAGTATCGACGTTTGCGACACCACGTAAAAGTTGGGTTCGGGACACTTCGGGACGTTTCGGGCACCCTAAATCACTCAATTCCGTCGTCCATCTCGGTCCCGCGACACAGGTCAATGAGAGCGTACTCAACGCGCCCGCCGCGACGACGGAAGGGCAGGGGGCGGTCTAGCGCCCGCCTATTGCGCAAAGTCTTTGGCGATCGGTTGAGCAGCTTGGCCGCGTCCCGCTCGGAAACATGATCGTCCCAGGTCCGAACGATATGCATGGTCACGCACGCGGCGCGCATTAGCGTGAGAGCGTCGGCTTCCGGATCGGGCAGCGACGCAATGGCATGGCCGCAAGTAGGACAGCAGTCGGGCATGGAGCCTCCGATCGCGAGCTTGGACGTTGATAGGACCCGGCAGCGAGGCCGGGAGGGTCAGTCGACGAGCGGTTGCGCTCGTCGGACTGGCAGCCCGGAGTCACCCGGCTGGCGTGCCAGCGACAGCGGTGAGTAGATCGAGTCATAGAACAGGGGGCTTCGCGTCGTCCCGAGGCCAGCCGTGATAGCGGCCAGCTGCTCGCGACTTACGTTCGGACGCACGCGGCGCTCGTCGACCGCTAGCTCATGTTCGGCCAAGGTAAGCGCCGCAGCGAGCAGGCGGGCCTCCGGCGCGCGGCTTCGGTCTCTTGCCAGGGTAACAAGCCCCGTGACGTTGCCCGCCAACGCGAACGCCGCATCAACGTCACTGCGCACCACGGCCAGGCGGTCTTCGTCCTGCTGGTCGTGCAGCCCTACGCCCTGGTAGATCTCGATTACCGGGATTGTTGTGCGGGTCACTTGCGACCTCCCTGAAGGATGCGCAGTGCGCGCGACGTGGCATCAGACGGGGTAGCGGCCGGGGGAGCGTCGGCAGGCGTCGCCGTCCGCATCGCGATCGAGAGTAGAGCCTTGGCAGCAGCAGCGTTGCCATCGGCCGCGGCGATCGAAAGCGCGACCAAGTTGGCGGCCTGTACGATCGCACTGCCGTTCGCCAGCTCGTGCGCAAACTCGACACGAAGCCTAGTCTCATCGATCAGCAGCGCCGCCGCGATCATAGGCACGTCCATGCCGCTGCCGGCGCACAGCGCTACGCGTCGGCTCAAGTCCGCGTCATTGCCGGATGCGGCCGGGGGCAACGTTGCGTCAGGGGTGACGGGGCGCTCAGCTTCGATTGCCGCTGATTTGCGGGCTGGTCGACCGGCTCCGGATCGGGGTCCACCGTGCTTCGGCAACTTGATTTCCGACTTGATTAGGGACGTATTCAAGTTGGGCTTGCTGGCGCGCTTCGTGGCAGCGCCGTCACCCCCCGCCGCCGCGCCAGAAATGGCGGATTTGCGGGGCTTTTGTTGTTTCGGGCGGCCCGCGCCGCGCCTTGGTCCGCCGTGCGGCATCATCGCGCTCCTCTTGAATAACTTGAATACTTGATTGTTGAAAAACCGCGCCGCGCGCAGGGAATCTCTCCGTGAGAGAGCCAGGGGTCCAGTAGAGCGGAACATGTCCACATCCGGAGTCCCCCCCCCCGGTCACCGCGGCTGCGCCTGGGGCGTAGAGGGCGCGGCCGCCGCGGCCGCCTTGAGGTCGGCTAACCAGATCTGTCGGCGCAGTTGATCCGCGACTTCCTCGCGTTCACGGTGAATCCGATTCCGGTACTGTTTGGCCATGATGATCTCTGTTGCCTTAAAAGTGATGTTTCTCGGATTAGATGATAGCTAAGCCGCCGCTGGCGGCGGGTTGTGGAATGCGTCGATCGCAGTGCGCGTTGCTTCGAGTAATGTGGTTGAAACGGCAGTTTCTTTGCCAAAGATCTCGGCATCGTGTGTAAGTCGAGCAACGGCGAGCAGCATGGTGCGGGCAGCCAGATCGCCATCACCTTGGAGCATTTCAATCACCATACAGAGTACGTCATTCGCGATGTCGCCCAGGGCAAAGCTGTCGTTGTTTTCCTTAACTCCACCCACTCGTGTTCCGCTAAAGCTACCGTGCACCACGTTACTCATGTATCTTCTCCGTTGATGGTTGGGTCAGTTGTGCCGGGCTGAATGTTGAAGGTGCTGCCATCAGCACGGCAGCGCATCGCCAAGCCGAACTTGCGCATGTTCCGATTGAATGCGGCGATGTCCGAGGCCGGTATGCGATCCTCTTCAGGAGCGACGTCAGCGACGATACGCTCCCACGGCCTCACGTTCTGGTCTCGCCGGGACTGCCCATCGATGACCTGCGCCATCGCTTCGAGGCGGTAAGTCTCTTCCCGGCGTGTCGCGACCAACGGGTCAGCAATGGCCCGTATCTGCCCCACTGCCGGCATGAAGCCTCGTTCCGAACGCTTGATCGCCTCATCGATCGAATGCGCTAGGATGTCATGCGGCAGATCCCACAGTAGCCGGCCGGTCTCCTGCAGCCACGCAGCGGCCCGGTCCGGATCCTTTTCATGCCCGTGGGCCATTGCCATGCTGGAAAGCCGCTTCTTCAGCCAGTCACGAGGGCAGGGAGCGAGGGACGATCGATAAACTCGAGCGCCTTCGACGACCTGCCGGCGCTCCTCCGTCGACACGATCGAGAACATTGCATCGGCCGCGTTCCAAGGCGTGCTGCGGAACCGGTTGTCAGCCAAAGTCGACGCGATTGTGGGCGGCAATGTAGGCGTCGCCAGCGGCGCTGCGATTTGTCTGCGATCGTCCAATCGGGCGAGATTGTTCACTTTGGATATCCTTAATTGGGAAGAGGCCGAGCCAGAGCTCACGCGTCGATTGATCGAGGACAGCGCCAGGCGGGTGGCCGGCGTCAGCGAGCTTCCGAAGCTGCTCGATGCTAAGGTTGAGCGCACGGCCCGTTGGTTTCGCGCCCTTCGTCCGGCGCATCTCCAGCCAGCCTTCCCAGGCTTCCACAGGCACCCAATCCGGCAGCTTTACCTCAAACTGAGGAGAAGCCGGTGTGGAACGCGCACGCCTCTTCGGAGAAGACGAAGTCTTCGAAGAAGATTGGTTGTTCTTGGCTATTAGGGTGTCTGTGGGACGGGTCTTGGAAGCGTTTGTGACGGGCGTCGGATTGACGGGCGTCACACGGACGCCCGTCACACTGACGGGTTTGGGATCAGCTAGGACCGGATGAACGGTATAGATGGCAGTATCGTGCCGGCGCTGGCGCTGAGTGATATGCCCAGCGTCAACCAGACGACGGATAGCCCGCTGGACCGTACGTTCGGACTTGCCGAGCTTCTCAACCATGTGCGCGATCGAGGGCCACGCCTTGCCTTCCTTCGCCATGAAGGCGAGGCGGACCAGTACGGCGCGCTCGTGTTCGTCCAAGCCGGGTACGTCGTAGGCGTCCCGAATGAGGTCAAAGCCATCTCTCACGGCCGGAGCCTTAAGAATGACATCAGACGGGATTTGCGGTTCGGAACAGCTATGCTATTTCCAGTTTGCCCGCCCGCCTGGTGAGCCAATTCAGCCCCCGTTCCGGTTGCAGCCGGACGGGGGTTTCTGATTCTTAACCTAGGCGGTGGACGGTAGTGCACCCATTCTGCACCCGCACGACCAGAAGGCCGCTGGAAATTCCGAACTAAGTCATTGGAAAGTTTGGTGCACCCGACTGGATTCGAACCAGTGGCCTCTGCCTTCGGAGGGCAGCGCTCTATCCAGCTGAGCTACGGGTGCCTGAGGCGTGCGCGTAGCAAAGCCTAGTCGGGTGCGCCAGCCATT
>Ga0308158_10002723_pt1 | contig 16306 bp, 14 predicted proteins | sample PhyBR2_FD_201038 | JGI IMG/M metagenome (GOLD analysis project Ga0308158, IMG submission 201038) | Phyllosphere microbial communities from UC Gill Tract Community Farm, Albany, California, United States - DLSLB.R2 | ecosystem: Host-associated > Plants > Phyllosphere > Unclassified | place: USA... | reverse complement strand
GACATGACGACGTGCGCACTCGCGCCGCGGGAGAACCGGATCCGCACACGGATCCTCGCCGGCGAGAAGACGCCCCGCCTGCGCCTCATCGCGGGAGCCGACGGGCCGGTCGTCGTCGCGCAGGCCGGCGGCGTCTGAGGCGCCCGGAGCGTGCGGCGACGTCGAGGCGGATGACGGCGTCGAGCGCGGGCCAGTGCAACGGCGCTGCTCGCACACGCATTCAAGGACGTCCACCGCACCACCATGCGTCGTTGCACGCCCGTACGATGAACGTCCCACCGAACAGGAGCTCAGCCCTGCGTCCCCGGCCCCAAGTTGGTCGAGCTCCTGTCCGGAGTCTACGCGCACTTCACGCGAGAGGGGGGCCGCGCCCGATTCTCCCCTGCGGTTCGCCCCGCGACTCTGTGCACGCCACGGCTTTCCCGCCCTCGCGGCGCTGCTGCGGCTGGCCGGGCTGCTCGCGGCGCCTGCCGCTGCGATGTGCTCACGAGGGTGCGATATCGGGCACGACGACTCCGCCGGGTTCGTCGAGCGTCGACTCGAGGATCGCGAGAAAGCGATGGTCGAGGCTCACGGGGACGTCCGTGCCGAAATCGACGGGAAGTGGTGATGATGCGTCCGAAGGGGCGCTTCGGGTGGGCACGGATCGGGACTCGACTCGCGTTCCAGGGCATCGCGCGACGCTCGGGGTTCACCGGGAACGCTCACCGCACAAGGACCTCGCTCGCGCCCAGAGCTCGCTCCGTTCGACGGTGCCGCGACCGTTGAGCCCCTTGCCGACCTCCGACCGCGCTGCGCACGGGCTCACGTGCACCACGCCTGAGTGAAGGGGCTGCGGAACGTCAAGACCTCGAGCCCGCGCGAGTGGGGACGAGTAGGGTGAGGGGACGCGTGATGGACGCTGTGCGCGTGCGATCGGCACGCGCACAGCGTGCTGACTCCCTCGAGAGCGATGGCGAGCGGTTCATGACGGACGCGTTCTATACGGGGAGCGGCGCTCCCCCGGCGGGTATCCCCGAGTGGGAGTGGGGTGATGACCTCTGTGCGCCCTTCGTTGAGCTGCTGCCGGTCTCCGGTGCATCGATCTCCGTGCTTCGCCGTGACGGCGACGCGACGACGGTGTGCACGAGCGATGCCCTTGCGCAGCGTCTCGACGCCATGCAATTCGCCCTCGGTGAGGGCCCGCGCTGGGTCGTGGCGCGCACGGCGAAGCCATCCTTCAGCGCGGATGTCGCTCGGGAGAGCCACCCGGACTGGCCTGTCTTTGGCGCGGGCCTCCCGACGCTCGGCGTCAGCGCGTTGTTCGCCTTCCCGATTCTGACCGGTCCGGTGCTGCTGGGCGTCGTCGATCTGTATCGACGGTCACCAGGGGCGCTCGATCGCGATGCGACAGCTCGGGCACTCTCCCTCGCGAGACGCGTCGCGGCCCCGGCGGTGCGGGAGGCGATGCGCGCCGCCGCCGATGAAGGGAGCCCGGAGGCGAAGCGGCATAGCCTGCGCCGCGAGGTGCATCAGGCGGTCGGCATGGTCTTCGTCCAACTGGACGTGACCACGGCCGAGGCTCTCGAGCTTCTGCGGGCGTACGCGTTCTCGACGGGGCGTCCGCTCGAGGACGTCGCCCTCGACGTCGTCGACCGGGCGCTCGACTTCCGCGATCTACCCGGCTGATCCCCGGCTTACCATGTCAGGCAAGGAAGGGCGGCACATGACCAGCGCATCCAGAGAGCACCGTCTCAACGCCGCCTTCGTGATGGTCGCCGACTCGCTCACCGATGACTACGACGTCGTCGACCTGCTCCACACGCTCGTCAGCGAGTGCACGGAGATCGTGAACGTGCAGGCGGGCGGGCTCCTGCTCCTCGACGCCGACGGGGAGCTCCAGGTGGTCGCCTCGACCACGGAGAGCGCCGAACTCGTCGAGGTCCTGCAGCTCGCCGCCGGAGCCGGCCCCTGTCTGGACTGTTTCGCGACGGGCGAGCAGGTCTCCGTGCCCGATGTCGCCGCGGCCGCCCGATGGCCTGCGTTCCAGGAGGAAGCACTGCGGCGCGGCTTCCGTTCCGTGCACGCGATCCCCCTGCGGCTGCGCGGAGACACGATCGGGACGATGAACCTCTTCGGCACGTCGGTCGGCGCGTTGAGCGCCCGTGACGCGAGCGCGGCCCAAGCGCTCGCGGATGTCGCCACCATCAGCATCCTGCAGCAACGCGTCTCCGCGCACGCGCAGCTCATCGCTGAACAGCTGCAGAGGGCTCTCGACAGCCGGGTCCTCATCGAGCAGGCCAAGGGGGCGGTCGCCCAGGTCAACGGCACGTCCATGGACGAGTCCTTCACACTGCTGCGACGCTACGCCCGCGATCGGAACCTCTCGCTCCACGCCCTCGCGGAGGCGATCACGAACCGTTCCCTCCCGATCTCGGCCCTGACGACGTCGCACGAGGACGTGCGTATGAGCTCTCGCCGACCCGCCGCGCGCAAACAGGAGTAGCCTGGGAAGCAGATCCGCTCGAGACCCCGGCGCGACGCCGAGAGGAGCGGGATCATGACAGTCCGGAACGCCGGTCGCCCTGCATCGAGCGTGGGCCCGGTTCGCCAGGCCGGCAACAGCGACTACACCGATCTGGCGCGAATGGTGAAGTCCGCGGGGCTGATGCGCCGCAGATACGGCTACTACTGGACGAAGCTGGTCTGCGTGCCCGTGGTGGTCGCCGCGGCCGTCGTGCTGTTCATCGTGATCGGCGACACCTGGTGGCAGATGTTCACCGGGGCGCTCTTCGCCGTCCTCTTCACGCAGATCGCCTTCCTCGGGCACGATGCCGCGCATCGCCAGATCTTCCGCTCCGGTCGCTGGAACGACTGGGTCAGCCTCATCCTCGGAGACCTGTTCGTCGGGATGAGCTACGGATGGTGGCAGCACAAGCACACCCGGCACCACGCCAACCCGAACATGATCGGATCCGACCCCGACATCGATCTTCCCGTGATCGCCTTCACCCCGGAACAGGCCGCGAGGGAGCGGCCGCCGTTCGCGCGCTGGGTCATCTCCCACCAGGGTGTCTTCTTCTACCCCGTCCTGCTGCTCGAAGGGGTGTCCTTGCATGCCTCGAGCGTGTACCGCGTCTTCCATCGGGAACCGCTCGCGCGGCGCCCGGTCGAGATCGCCCTTCTGTCGATCCGGATCCTGGGATACCTCACGCTCGTCTTCCTCGTGCTCTCTCCGGACAAGGGCGCCGTGTTCCTCGCCGTGCAGCTCGGAGTGTTCGGGTTCTACATGGGCGTCTCGTTCGCCCCGAACCACAAGGGCATGCCGCTCGTGCCGCATGACATGCGTCTCGACTTCCTCCGTCGTCAGGTGATGATGAGCCGGGACATCCGCGGGAACTGGTTCGTCGATGTCGCGATGGGCGGGCTGAACTACCAGATCGAGCACCACCTGTTCCCCTCGATGGCCCGGCCCTATCTGAAGCATGCCGCGCCGATCATCGCCGCGTACTGCCGCGGTCACGACGTCCCGTACGTGCAGACGGGACTCTGGGCCTCCTACGGGATCGTCCTGCGTTACATCAACCGGGTGGGCCTCGGAGAGCACGATCCGTTCGCCTGCCCCCTCCTGGAAATGAGGCAGAGCATATGACCGTCATCATCCTCCTCGCCGTGATCTGGGCGATCGTCGCGATCGTCGGGTTCGCGTTCAAGGGGCTCCTGTGGCTTGCCATCGTCGGCATCGTCCTCTTCATCGGCACCGTGGCCATCGGCATCACCCGTCGAGTGATCAACCGCAGCCAGAGACGGTGACCGGACGCGGGATCTGGTCGAACCGGTCATTCCGCGGACCAGAAGTCGTTCGCGGAGGCCTTGGCATAGGTGCGGGCGTGTCGTCGGAGCCATCTCCATGGCGGAACCCGACGCGCAGTTCTCCTGCATCCGCGATCCGTCTCCGTGGACTGCCCTGACGACGAGGCGTGCCCCGGCACGCCTCGTCGGAGCGCGGTAGCGTGGGACGGTGAGCGGCAGCAGCGGAGTGCTCGGGATGAGGCTTCGTCCGGTGGTCACCGCCGTCGTGGCGGGCGGTCTCGCCGGGCTCGTCGCGGTGCTCACCTATGAGGCGATGATCGGTCTGCAACGACTGATCTGGCTCGGCGACGATGGAGATCCGCTGCGAACGATGGTGACCATCATCGCGGGCGGTGGGCTGCTGCTCCTGCTGGGCCGGATCGCGCCGTCTGAGTCGATGGAGGAGCTCCTGCGCGACGCCGACAAGCCGCTCGCGCGGTCACGGCGGCGGATCGGCGTCACAGCGCTGGTGGCGGTCGTGTCGATCGCCTTCGGCGGCGCGATAGGCCCGGAAGCCGGCCTGCTCGCCGTCGTTGCGGAGTGCTCCGTGCTCGTGTCGCGGTTCGTGGCACAGGATGAGGCACATGCGATCGCGCAGGCCGGCAACGCCGGGGCGCTCAGCGGCCTCTACGGCTCGCCGCCGGCGATGGCGATCCTCGACGAGGGCTCCCCGGCGCCGAGCAGGTTGATGTCGTTCGTCGCCGGCATCTCGGGGTTCGGGGTCTTCCTGCTCATCGCCCGCACAGTGTTCGGCGGGGAGGGAGTCGCGACCGTTCCGCTGCCGGCCCCGGAGCCCGGCGCTGCGTGGCTGGTGATCGTCCCCATTCTCGTGGGCGTCGCGTTCGGCATCGGCTTCCGGGTGCTGCACGCGGCAATGAAGGGGCTGTCCGCGAGGATCCGGCATCGGTGGATCGTGACAACGGTGGGCACGTTCTTGTTCGCGGGGATCGCCGCGCTGATCCCGCTGGTGCGGTTCTCCGGACATCATGAACTGGGCGACGTCGTCTCGATCCATGCCGACGGCGGTGCGGGCGAGCTGTGGGTGCTCGCCGTCGCCAAGCTGCTGGCGGTCGTGGTGTGTCTTGCCTCGGGCTGGCGCGGGGGCGAGGTGTTCCCGCTGCTGTTCGTCGGCGCGGCGGCCGGTGCGGCCACGGCTCTGAGCGTGCCGGGGATCGATCCCGCTGCGGCCACCGCCGGTGCGATGGCCGCGGCCCTGACGGTCGGATGGCGGCGACCGCTCGCTGCTCTGCTGATCCTGGTCCTCGTCACAGAACCGGGGGTCGCGCTTCCGCTCGTGCTCGGCACGGGCATCGGGGCGGTGCTCGACCGGGTCTTGTTCCCGACGCGCTCCGGCGACGACGGCCCGGACGTCCCGGTGTCCACGCCGGGGCGAACAGACGGGGCTGATGGGGAGCGACCCGATCGCCGCACGCGGTGAAGACCGCGGCGAGCACCGCTGCCTCCGGATGCCGCCTAGCGTGCCAGGGCCCTCTTCGTCGGGTACAGCCGGCGGGTGAGGAGCGGCCCTCCGATTCCGTGCAGGAGCAGGCTGCTCAGCATGACGACGGCTGTGGCAGCGAGGATCGGAAAGCCCTGCTCGCGGGGCAGCATGCTGAATGCGATGAGCGCGAAGACGATGGATGCCGGCCCCTTGGGGCCCACCGCCGCCATATAGATCCGATCGGGCCAGGTGGTCTTGGATCCGATGAGCGCGAGCAGCACCGGCGCCGCGCGCCCCACGGTGACCGCGATGAGCGCGAGGGCGATCGCCGGCCACCAGTCGAAGCTGTGTGAGAACAGAACGGCGGCGGCCGCACCGAATCCCAGCCACAGCAGCAGGTTGAGGAAGGAGCCCATGTCCTCGACGAGGTGCGTATCGGACGGGAGGCCGTGGCGCCCCTGAGCGAGCCGATAGGCGATTCCACAGATGAACGCGGCGATGAATCCGTTCCCGTGCACGGTGGTCGCCAGCGCGTACGCGAGCAGCGGGAGCGCGAACACGCCGATGCGCGTGCTCTGCACGTCGGCCCACCGGCGTTCGTACGCAACTTTGAGGAGCACGCCGCACAGCGCGCCTGCTCCGAGTCCGACGGCGATGGCGATCAGGATCGCCGGGATCGCGCCGAGGAGGATGCCGGCGACGTCGTGCGTGGTCTCCCCGCTCCTCGGGGCCGCGAGCGTGATCGCGACGAGAAGCACGGGGCTCAGCAGTCCGTCGTTGTAGCCGCCCTCGATGCTGAGCCATCGGCTGACCCGCCCGGGCACCCGGCCGCCGCGTGCATGGACGAAGTCCTTCGAGTAGTCGGCCGGGGCGGCGATGCAGGCGATGATGAGCACGACACCGACGGAGAGCTCCATCGGAAGCAGCACCCCGGCGGCCGTGATCAGGATCAGTGTGAGAGGCAGGGCGATCGCGAGCAGCCTTATCGCCGGCCCGGAGAGTTGTGCGCGCAGAGGGCCGCGCAGCTGCGTTGCGTTGATGAAGAGCAGGAGCGCGAGGATGATCTCCGTGGTCTGCAGCGCGCCGCTCGAGTCGAAGAACCCGTCGACATCGCGGCCGGCCACCCACCCCACGACGAGGCCGACGGCCACCATGAGCATCGGCCCGGTGACGGCCAGCGACTTCAATCGCCGATGCGTGAGCGCCCAGGCAAGCGCCGCGGCGGCGACGACAAGGAGGGGAATCATGCGAGCATCTCCGGCAGGGGCACAGGGGTCCATCCTATTGTCGGCATCGACGGCGCCCGTCGAACGGGCTCGCTCCACGGCTCGTTAGCATGAGCGGGTGGACCTCTCTCTCGCGGTGACCCCGGATCTCCTCGCAGTCTTCGTCTCGCTCTTCATCCTCGAGGTCGTTCTCGGCGTCGACAACGTGATCTTCATCTCGATCCTGGCCTCCAAGCTCCCCCAGGAGCAGCAGGCGAGGGCGCGCAGCCTCGGCCTCACGCTGGCGATGGTCATCCGCGTCGTGCTCGTGTTCTTCGCGGGATGGATCATCACGCTGAAGGAAGACGTCGTCGTGCTGTTCGGGATGGGCTTCTCCGTCAAGGACTTCATCCTGATCGCCGGTGGCCTCTTCCTCGTCTACAAGGCCGTCACCGAGATCCACCACAAGCTCGAAGGAGCGGACGAGGAGCACGACGTGTCGATGAAGCGGATCACGTTCCGCTCCGTGCTCGTGCAGATCCTCGCACTCGACATCGTCTTCTCCCTCGACTCCGTCATCACCGCGGTCGGCATGACCGAGAACGTCATCGTCATCGTCACCGTGGTCGTGCTCTCGTTCCTGGTCATGCTGTTCGCATCCCGGTACGTCTTCACGTTCGTCAACCGGCATCCGACCGTGAAGATGCTCGCGCTGTCCTTCCTCCTACTCATCGGCGTCTTCCGCCCATGGCCTTCGCGATCCTCGTCGAAGCGCTGAACCTCATCGCGTCCTCCCGCAAGGCCAAGCGGGAGAGCCGACGTGAAGCGATGACGCGAGGCCTCTGACGCGTCGCCGTCCTGCACTTCCGCGAGATTCCTCAGGGACCGATGAGACGGGGCGGTTCCTTATGAATCCGCCCAGACCGTGACCAAACCGTTGCTTTCGTTACCCCGCCGTTATACGGTGATCGCACGGTGAAAGTTTGCTGTGGCTCTCATCGCATGTGATTGCAGGACACTCTTGGTGCAAGGGACAAAGGCCGGTCGGAAGCCTCTCCGACCGGCCTTTACTGCACTCGCGCCGGACGTCCCCGCCGGCGGATATCCTGAGGCGATGAGCGATCGGAAGCTTGCCCTCTCGGCATGGGAGAGCCTGTTCCGTGCCCAGCACGAGATCTTCGCCGAGATGTCGAACGACTTCGACGGCGCCGAGCTGTCCGCCGCCGAGTACGACGTGCTGCTCACCGTGACGCGCTGCGCCAGCCACACGGCGCGCCTGCGCGAGGTCACTGCGAACATGCTCATCAGCCAGCCCAGCGTCTCCCGCCTGGTGGACCGGATGGTCGCCCGCGGCCTCCTCGAGAAGTGCCCGGATCCGGAGGACGGCCGCGGTGCCCTCGTGCACGCGACCGAGGCCGGCACGCGCGCCTTCCGCCAGCTCGCCACGGTCCACGGACGCTCGATCGCGCAGCGCATGTCCACGCTCGACGACGATGAGCTGCGCACACTGACGACCCTCGCGGAGAAGCTGCGCGCGCGCTGAGCGGCGACGCCGCCCGGGCGTTGGCGGCGCCCGATCGGCGGCACCAGGCGGCCGTTGGCGGCGCCCGATCCACACATCGGATCGACGCGAGAAGTTCTCCACAGATATCGAATCTCTGTACGAATGTCTGCTCGATCCGCCGTAGAGTCGAGGCATGACCGGACACCTCCACCCGCTGCACGAGGCGCTCGAACGCCTCGATGAGGTGTGGGGCGATGTCGACGACGCGGGGCGGCTGTCCCGCCCGCAGCTGATCGCGGTCACGGAGGCGCTCGGGCTGCTGCATCGTCGTTCCGGGGCGATGCTCGCGGAGGTCGCGGCGTGCGTCGCGCACGAGTCCCGCACTGAGCTGGGTGCCGCGTCGCTCGCCAAGGAGCAGGGGTTCCGCAACGCCGCGCAGCTGATCGCGACGACGACCGGCGCGACCGCGGGCGATGCGTCGCGATTGGTGAAGGTCGGAGAGGCCACGGCGTCGCGGGTGAACCTCCTGGGTGAGGCCACACCGCCGAAGTACCCCGCAGCGCAGCGGGCCCTCGCCGCAGGAACGTTGAGCGCGTCGGCGGTCGCGGCGATCATCGCACTGCTCGACCGGGTGCGGCTGACGCTCAGTGCGGGCGAGACCGCCGAGGCCGAGCGCCTGCTGGTTGACCGGGCCCAGGGTCTGTCGCTCGATGACGTGCGGCGACTGGTCACCCGCGCCGAGGCCTGGCTCGATCCCGACGGCGTCGCGCCGCGCGAGCAGGAGCAGCGCGATCGCACGTCGTTGTCGATCTTCGAGCGCGACGGCCGGATCCATCTCGACGGAGACTTCGATGCCGCGCGTGGAGCCCCGATCGTCGCCGCCGTGAACGGCTACGTGTCGGCGCTGTTCGCCGCGCAGAAGGAACAGATCGACCCGGAAGCGCCCGATGCCGCGCATCGCTCGGTCGCCGCGCTCCGCGCCGAAGCTCTCAGCGCCCTCTGCGCTCACGCACTCGACTGCGAGAACGAAGGGCCCGCACTCGCCGGCGCGAGCGTGGTGGTGCGCATCGACCTGAGCGACCTCACCGACGGCACCGGCCACGCCACGATCGACGGATCGGACCTCCCGATCAGCGTCAGCACCGCCCGCCGGCTCGCCGCCGGCGGAGGCGTCATCCCCTGCGTGCTGGGCAGTGATCACGAGACCCTCGACTACGGGCGCGAACGGCGGTTCTTCACCAGGGCACAGCGTCTCGCCCTCGCCGAACGCGATGGCGGCTGCGCGATGTGCGGCCTCCCGCCATCGATGACCCGGGCCCATCACATCCGCTGGTGGAAGCGCGACGCCGGGCCGACCAACCTCGAGAACGGCGTGCTGCTGTGCGAGAGCTGTCACCATCGGATCCACGACAACGACTGGGAGATCCGGATCGAGGGCACAGGGCGCCGCAGCCGGGTCTGGTTCATCCCGCCCCCGCAGGTGGATCCGGACCGGACGCCCCGGCTCGGCGGAAGAGCCCGATACGACGTGGTCGCATGAGCGGCGGCGACCCTCTCGACCGGCCTTCGCCTGCGTCGACCGGAGCGACGGCGTTCCCTCCGGGAACCGCGCGGCAGACTGGACGAGTGATCTCCGCCGCCTTCGATCTCCGCGCGACCGGCGCAGGACTGTCGTTCGCGGCGGCGCTCGACGACGTCTCGGCCGCGCTGGACCGAAGCAGCGCACTCGTCATCACCGCACCCCCGGGCACCGGCAAGACGACGCTCGTCCCGCCGCTGCTCGCCTCCCGCACGACGGGGCGCGTGATCGTCACGCAGCCGCGCCGGGTCGCCGCCCGCGCCGCCGCACGTCGGCTCGCGCAGCTCGACGGCTCCTCCTTGGGCGACCGGGTCGGCTTCACGGTGCGCGGCGAGCGCGCGGTCGGTCGCGACACCCGCGTCGAGTTCGTCACCGCGGGCGTACTGCTGCGCCGGATGCTGGACGACCCCGGCCTGGACGGCGTCGACGCGGTCGTCATCGATGAGGTGCACGAGCGCGCCCTCGAGACCGACCTGCTGATCGGCCTCCTCGGCGAGGTCCGGGAGCTGCGCGACGACCTGACCCTGGTCGCGATGTCCGCGACGCTGGACGCCGCGCGGATCGCCGCCGTGCTCGGATCCGACGACGCGCCGGCGCCGGTCGTCGAGCACACCGTGCCCGCGCACCCGCTGACCGAGCTCTGGGCGCCGAGCCCCGTGCCGCGACTGGACGAGCGCGGCGTCACCTTCGGATTCCTCGACCACGTCGCCCGCACAGCCGGATCCGCCGCCCGCGACCTGAGGCGCGACGCCCCCTCCGCCGACGTGCTGGTCTTCGCACCGGGAGCGCGCGAAGTCGCCGAGATCGCCCGGCGGCTCCGTGCCGAGGTGAGCGGGTTCGACGTGCGCGAACTGCACGGACAGATCCCCGCCGCGGAACAGGACGCCGTGATCCGCGGCAGGGCCGAGCACGACGCCCCTCGCATCATCGTCACCACGTCTCTCGCCGAGTCGTCCCTCACCGTGCCGGGCGTGCGGCTCGTGGTCGACAGCGGGCTCTCGCGCCATCCGCAGCGCGACGCCGCGCGTGGCATGAGCGGGCTCGTCACGACCGCCGCCGCCCGATCGTCGGCCGTGCAGCGCGCCGGCCGCGCCACTCGGCAGGGTCCGGGAACCGTGATCCGCTGCCTCGACGAGCGCACGATCGCCGCGGCCCCCGCACGTCCCGCCCCGGAGATCGCGACGGCGGACCTGGCCGACGCGGCGCTGCTGCTGGCATGCTGGGGCGCCCCGGGCGGGACGGGTCTCCGGCTGATCGATCCGCTGCCGGCCGACGCCCTCGCCGAGGCACGGGCCGTGCTGCACGATCTGGGCGCGATCGACGCCGACGGCCGCGCGACCGCGGAGGGCCGGGTGCTCGCCCGCATCCCGGTCGACCCTCGCCTCGCGCGGGCTCTGATCGAAGGCAGCGCGCTCGTCGGATCCCGGCTGGCGGCCGAGGTCGTGGCGCTGCTCGGCGGAGACCTGCGCGTTCCCGACGCGGACGTCGCCGCGGCGATCGTCGCGCTGCGCCACGGCCGCGGACCGGACGCGCGCCGGTGGTCGCAGGAGACCGAGCGCCTGCGCCGCTTCACCCCGTCCGCGACGCACTCCCGCGCGGGGAGCGCCGCAGACGACGCGGGGCTCGTGGTCGCCCTCGCCTACCCCTCCCGCATCGCGCGTCGGGTCGAGCGCACCGCCGACGGCGCGACGTTCCTGCTCGCCTCCGGCACACGCGCCGGCGTGCGCGGAACGCTCGCCGGCGCCGAATGGCTGGCGGTCGCCGACGTCGCACGCGCCTCCGGCCGCGCGGCAGCAGGATCCGGAGCCGTCATCCGCGCGGCCGCCGCGATCACCGAAGCGCAGGTGGAGCGCGCCGCCGATCACCTCATCACCGACCGCGTCGAGGCCGAATTCGCGGGCACCCGCGTCACCGCCCGCCGGGAGCGTCGCGTCGGGGCGATCGTGCGCTCCTCCGTGCCGGTGCGGCCCACCGCCGAGGAGGGCAGGGACGCGGTACGGCGGGCCTTGCAGGCGCGCCGGCTCGAGGTGTTCACGTGGTCGGACGCCGCCGACGCGCTGCGCCGCCGGCTCGCACTGCTGCACCACGCACTCGGTGCCCCCTGGCCCGATGTGTCGGACGACGCGTTGACGGCGACGCTCGACGACTGGCTCGCACCGGAGATCGACGCCCTCGCGACGGGGACCTCGACGACGGCGATCGACCTCGCGTCCGCCCTGCGCAGGGTGCTCCCGTGGCCGGCTGCGACGGAGTTCGACGCCCTGGCGCCCGAGCGTCTCGAGGTGCCGACCGGCTCACGGATCCGGATCGCCTACCCGCCGCACGACGACCCCGCGGGGCGTCCCGTGGTGGCCGTCAAGCTGCAGGAGTGCTTCGGCTGGGCCGAGACGCCGCGCCTCGCGGGCGGCCGCGTGCCGGTGCTGTTCCACCTGCTCTCCCCCGCCGGGCGTCCGCTCGCGGTCACCGACGACCTCGCCTCGTTCTGGTCCGGCCCCTACCGGCAGGTGCGCGCCGAGATGCGCGGACGCTACCCGAAGCACCCGTGGCCCGAGGATCCGTGGCAGGCGGCGCCCACCCGGCACACCTCCCGGCGCGCCGCCCGCGATTAGGACGTGCGCCGGCGCAATGTGAGCGGCGCGAGCACCAGGAACGCCACGGCGAAGGCCGCGACGATCAGCACCGGACGCCAGAGATCCCCGTCCCCGGTTCCCGCCGTGACGGCCTGGATCGCGTCGATCGCGTGGCTGAGCGGGAGCCAGTCCGAGATCGCGTAGAGCACGTCGGGCATCTTGTCGCGCGGCATGAACAGCCCGCCGAGGATGATCTGCGGGAACACCAGCAGCGGCATGAACTGCACGGCTTGGAACTCGGTCTGGGCGAACGCGCTCGCGAGCAGCCCGAGCGAGGTGCCCAGCAGGGCATCCACGACGGCCACGAGCCCGAGCTGCCACAGCGGCCCGTCGACGGTCAGGCCGCACACGTACACCGCGAACGCCACCGTCACCACGGCCTGCAGCACCGCCATGACCCCGAACGCCAGCGCGTAGCCGAGCACGAAGTCCGCCTTGCCGAGCGGGGTCGTCATGAGCCGCTCCAGCGTTCCCGAGCGGCGCTCGCGCAGCGTCGTGATCGAGCTCACGAGGAACATCACGATGAACGGGAACAGCGCCAGGATCGCGCCGCCGAACTTGTCGAACACGCCAGTCGAGTCGGTGAAGAGCCAGGCGAACAGCCCGACCAGCAGGCTCGGCGCGACCACCATGAGCGCGATCGAGCGCGGGTCGTGCCGCAGCTGCGTGAGCACCCGGCCCGCCGTCGCGAACAGCCGTCGCCCGTTCATGATCCGACCTCCTCGCGCCGCGCCCGGCGGGTATGCGGCTGCGCGGCGGCCTCGTCGGCCGCGTCACGCGCGATGAGCACGAGGAACGCCTGCTCCGGGTCGGTCTTGCCGGTGTCCGCCAGCAGCTCGGCCGGCGTCGTGTCGGACACGATCCGCCCCTCGCGCATCAGCAGCAGCCGATCGCATCGCAGCGCCTCGTCCATCACGTGACTCGAGACGATCATCGTCGTCCCTGCTTCGGCGATCCGCCGGAAGAGATCCCACAGCTCGGCGCGCAGCACCGGATCCAGCCCCACCGTCGGCTCGTCCAGCACGACGAGCTCGGGCGCGCCGAGCAGCGCCACGCCGAGCGAGACGCGGTTCGCCTGCCCGCCGCTGAGCGCCGCGACCTCCTGCCCGGCGTACGGCGTCAGCCCGACCTGCTCCATGACGCGGTCGGCATCGGCGCGGCCCACCCCGAGCACCGACGCGAAGTAGCGCAGGTTCTGCCGCACGGTGAGGTCGGAGTAGACCGCCGCGCCCTGCGTGCCGTAGGCGACGCGGTGGCGCAGCGCTGGGGATCCCGCCGGCTCCCCGAGTACATGGACGGATCCGGACCGGATCCGCTGCACGCCGACGATCGCACGCATGAGCGTCGTCTTTCCGCAGCCCGAGGGCCCCAGCAGCCCGGTCACCTCGCCGCGGGGGATGCTCAGCGACAGGCCGTCGAACACGTCGCGGCGGCCGCGCCGCACCCGCAGTCCCTCGATCACCACCGCGTTATTCATCATGTGATGAATTATGGATCCGGGAGTGCTGCGGGTCAAGGGATCCGTCCCGCGAACGGTCGCGCCTCCGGGGCTCAGTCGAACAGGTACCGCTGGAGCGTCGGCCCCACGCGCGCCACGAGCTCCTCGACGGAGGCGTCGGCGATCGGCGGCAGCTTCGCGACGTACCGCGTGACGATCATGCCGGCGATCTGCGAGGCGACGAGGGTCGCGCGGAGTGCGGCGTCGGGGGTGTCCAGCCGTGCCGTGATCCGCCCGATCAACTCGCGGGAGAGGAAGCCGACCAGAGGGGGCGACATCACCTTGGAGCCGAGAGCGACCCGGATCATCGTCACGCCGCGCCGGCGCACCTCCGGACGCTCGAACGCCTCCAGCACATAACGCACGACGCGCTCGCCGACCTGGTCGCGCGGCCCTTCGAGGATCGCGGGCACATCGACGTCGGGACGCAGCGGGATGCCGATCACCTCGGCGAACAGATCCGCCTTCGTGCCGAAGTAGTGGTGCACGAGCGCGGAGTCGACGCCCGCGCGGCCCGCGATCGCACGAATGGTCGCACCGTCATAGCCGTTCTCGCCGAACTCGTGCTCGGCGGCGGTCACGATCCGGCCGCGCGATCCGGACTCGCCCTTGGGACGACCCCTGCGCCGTGTCGTGGTCATGCGCCCATCTCAGCACTCGATGACGTTGACCGCGAGACCGCCCTCGCTCGTCTCCTTGTACTTCGTGGACATGTCGAGGCCGGTCTGACGCATGGTCTCGACGACGGCGTCGAGCGAGACGTAGTGCTCGCCGTCGCCGCGCAGCGCGAGCCGCGCCGCCGTGACCGCGGTCGAGGCGGCGATCGCGTTGCGCTCGATGCACGGGATCTGCACGAGACCGCCGATGGGATCGCAGGTCAGCCCGAGGTGGTGCTCCATCGCGATCTCGGCCGCGTTCTCGATCTGCCGGTTGGTGCCGCCCATCACCGCGGTGAGGCCGCCGGCCGCCATCGCGCACGCGGAGCCGACCTCGGCCTGGCAGCCGCCCTCGGCGCCCGAGATCGACGCGTTCGCCTTGAACAGGGATCCGAGCGCGGTCGCCGTGAGCAGGAAGCGGCGGATGCCGCGGCGCCGGTTCGCCTCGGCCAGCGCGTCGGGGTCCTCGATCGCGCCGACGGCGACGAGCGAGGCCTCGGCCCCGAAGCCCAGCAGGGCGCTGCCGACCAGCTCGCCGTACGGGGTGACGGCGTTTCCCGCGCCGAGGCCCGAGTCGGCGAGGAACCTCCACCAGTACATCGCCACAGCGGGCAGGATCCCGGCGGCGCCGTTGGTGGGGGCGGTCACGACACGGCCGCCGGCGGCGTTCTCCTCGTTCACGGCGAGCGCGAACGCGCCGAGCCATTCACCCGGCACGGCGGGGTGCCCCTCGGCCTCGACCTCGTCGAGCTGCGCGCGGATCGCCCCGGCACGGCGCTTGACCTTGAGGATCCCCGGCAGGGTGCCCTCCGCGTGCAGCCCCGCGTCGACGCAGGCGGCCATGGCGTCCCAGATGGCGTCGAGCCCGGCGGCGACGTCCTCCTCGCTGCGCAGCGCCGTCTCGTTGCGACGCGCGAGTTCGGCGATCGTGAGCCCGTTCTCGTCGCACAGCTCGAGCAGCGACGCCGCATCGCGGTACGCGAACGGGAAGCCCGCCGTCGCCAGGGTGCGCGTCTCGTCCTCGCCGTCGCGGCGGATGAACCCGCCTCCGATCGAGTAGTACGTCTCCTGCGCGACATGGATCCCGTCGGCGTCGAGCGCGCGCAGCGTCATCGCGTTCGGGTGGCCGGGCAGGCGGGTGCGCGGCTCGAAGGTGATGTCGTCCTTCGCGAAGACCACGTCGTGGGTGCCGTCGATCGCCAGCGCGGAGCCGTCGGTCCAGTCCGCCCAGGCGCGGCGCACATCGGCCGGATCGCACGTCTCCGGGGTGAGGCCGCGCAGGCCCGCGACGACCGCATCGGGAGTGCCGTGGCCGAGGCCCGTGGCGCCCAGCGAGCCGTACAGCGAGCAGGTGACGCGCGCGACGCGGTCGAGCACGCCGTCGGCCGCGAGCCGCGCGGCGAAGTCGACGCCGGCGCGCATCGGCCCCACGGTATGCGAACTCGAAGGTCCTACACCGATGGAGAACAGATCGAAGGCCGAGACGTACGCAGTCACCCCTCCAGGGTAGTCCGCGCGGCGCGTCCCGGATCCCCTCCGGGACCCGCGGCAGGCCCCGGCAGCGGAAGGACCGCACGGGGATCAGGCGGCGGGCAGCGTCACCACGAACGTCGCGCCAGGCCCCGGCCCGACGGCGATCGTGCCGCCGTGCGCCTCGACCACGGCGCGGGCGATCGCCATGCCGAGGCCGGTGCCGCCGCCCTCCCGCGAGCGCGACGTCTCGCCTCGGGCGAAGCGCTCGAACACGCTCTCGCGCACCGCATCGGGAAGGCCCGGGCCGTCGTCGGAGACGGTGAGGCGCACGGATCCGGCCGTCTCTCCGGTGCGCACCTCGTCGAGCCGCACCCGCACGGTCGTTCCGGCCGGGGTGTGCACGCGAGCGTTGACGAGGAGGTTGTCGGCGACACGGCGCAGATCCGCCGCGTCGCCGCGCACGAGAGCCGGATCCTCCCCGAGCTCCAT
>Ga0308158_10002721_pt1 | contig 16311 bp, 34 predicted proteins | sample PhyBR2_FD_201038 | JGI IMG/M metagenome (GOLD analysis project Ga0308158, IMG submission 201038) | Phyllosphere microbial communities from UC Gill Tract Community Farm, Albany, California, United States - DLSLB.R2 | ecosystem: Host-associated > Plants > Phyllosphere > Unclassified | place: USA... | reverse complement strand
ACTGCGAGTCGGTGGAGCGATCGTAGAGCTTGACCCAGCCCTTGTCCTCGCGGGCGAGGATCATCCGCATGCGGTCGTAGGACTCCGTCAGCACCGCGACCGCGCGGGCGCCGTCCTCGGTTCCGAGGGAGGCCGCTTCGCTGATCGCCTCGGAGATCTCGACGAGGATGGCGTTCTGGGCTGACATGGCGGCGGAGTCTACGGTGCCGATTGCACGCAATCGCGCTCAGTACGGGTAGAGGTCGCTGTCGCGCTGGTAGCGCTCGGCCACCCACTCCGTCGGGTCGATCAGCACCGCTTGACCGACCTCGAGGCCGGAGGTCGGGTCGTCTTCGTCCTCGGGGGCGTTGGCGACCTCGAGGGTGGCGTACATGCAGGCGTCGGCGCGGTCGGGCGAGCCGCCGAGCAGCGTCTTCATGTCCGCCTTCGGGTCGATCTTGATAGCCCCGTCGAGCAGCTTGTACGTGATGAGCATGAGCTCGTCGCGCAGCAGCGTGTCCTTCGGGTCCAGGTCGATCAGCCCGTCGGTCATCTTGATGTTGAGGTGGTCGTGGACTTCGTCACGCCACTTCTTCCAGCGGGTCTTGTCGCTCGAGCGGCGCGCGCCCTTCACGTTCACGACCTGGTAGTGCTTTCGGTCCTCGGCGAACTCGGGGAGGCGCATGAGGTCGGTGGTCACGCCTTCACCGACGGCGGTGCCGTCGACGCGGACCTCGCGGGCGTTGGTGTAGCGCGCGATCGCGTTGATGCGGCGAGCCGCGGTCAGGGTGTCTTCCTTCGTCCACACGCCGGTCGTCTCGCGCTGCTCCTCGCCGTCCATGTACGAGATCGTCTTCTCGAACAGGCGCACGCGGCCGCCGTGGTTGACGTAGACGACCGACTCGTCCTCACCGGTGGTCGCGATGTCGCAGCCGAGCACGGGGCGCACGTCGTCGTCGACCTCGATCTCCGTCTCGATCGCGCGCTGGATGGCCTCCTCCGCGAAGAAGGTGTTGTCGGCGTCGCCGGGGAACTCGCCCTGCACCTTGGCGCGGAAGCGACCGTTGGGGGTGCCGCCGACGCGGCGGATGTACTGGTCGTCGGTGGGGTGCTCTTCGTCGGGCACGAGGTCGCCGCCGGTCATCCAGGAGCGCTCCTTGTGAGCGATCCAATGGCGGGAGGTGAGGCCGCGCATCATGGCGGCCTGCTTGGCCGGCTCGTCGGGGTAGACGATCTCGCCGGTCATCGTCGGCAGGTCGTACGCCGAGATGGTGTGCAGGTTCCAGTCGGCGCCGAGGTCGGTGTTGAACAGGTTGAAGAACATCGTGGCGCGGCGGTCGGGGTTACCGATGCCGACGATCCGCGACTCTTCACCCGTGACGACGGCTTCCGCCGCGGTGAGCAGGTCGTCGGGGAGACCACCCATCTCGTCGAGGCCGACGAGCGTGCGCCGCTTTCGCGTTCCCTGGAAGGAGGAGACGATGTCCTGGTCGGCCGGGCGCTTGCCAATGACGACGGCTTCCTTACCGGAGCCGTCGGGCTTCTGGTAGTTCCACTCGAGGGTCTCGGAGATCCAGCCGAGCGGCTTCTGTGCCTGGCCCGCCTTCGCGCGGGACGCCATGTAGCCCCACGAGTCCTTGAGGTACTTGAAGATGACCGTCTGGATCTGCAGGCGGCCGTTGGCGGATGCCAGGGCGAGGGACTCCTCGGGTGGCCACGCGCACACCCACCAGACGATGAGGTCGGCGACGGTGAGCGACTTCCCGCAACCGTTGGCGGACTTGATCGCGTTACGGATGCGCCCGGTCGAGGGCGTGGCGCACTCGACCATGATCTCGGCCATCTTGTCGTAGTAGCGGCGACCGAGGATGTCGCTTGCCCACGCTAGGTAGTCGCGCTGATAGATAGCTTTGCGAGAGTTCTCCCGGATCTCGTCCATCGCCGCGTCGAAGACGGCGCCGTCGAGGAGGAGGGTCACGCGTCGACCTGCTTCGCCTGGATCTGCTTGCGGGCGTCGATCATGGCCTCCTCCACGATCGCGTCCCAGCGCGCGGGGTCGATCTCGGCGGAGAGGGCACCCTTGATGTAGCCGAGGGCGTGGAGCACTACCTGACCGAGCGTTCTGCCGACGTTCGAGTTGTAGGTCTCGAGCTGGCCGGCGGTGGCCGTCTGGCGCTTCTCGAGGTTCGCGAGCAGGACGTTCGCGTACTGGAGCTGCAGCTTCGCGTTGTCGACGTTCAGCTCAGTGTCGCGCATTTGCATGAGGTTCATGTGCAGGATGCGGATGAGCGCGCGCTCCTTTTGCACGTCCGTCAGCCAATCTCCCGCGTTGAGCAGATCGGTGACGCGCTGGTGCACGCGCGCGGGCGTGATGGCCCCGCCCAGGCGGCGTGAGATCTCCTCGGCGCTGACCTCGGCCGCGGCGAGCTCGATGAGCTGGTCGTCGACGGACTTGCCGCGGTTGACGGGGAGTTCTTTCACGGGCGGGGAGTCTAGGCGCGGGTGCGCGCGAAAAACCCCTCCGCGCGTGGGGTCGCGGAGGGGTTTGTCGGGCTCGGGAACGAATTACTGGCTGGTGCGCGCTTTAGACTCCCGCGCGACCTGTTCATTCTCGATGCTCAGCTCGATCTCGAGCTGCTGGGTGGAGTGCTCGGGGGCGAAGTCGATGCCCTCGTCGGGGTCGAGCTCGTCGACCGGGGGAGCGGCGGGCGGGGCGTAAACGAACGGTGCCCGTGTGATCGCCCAGTCGGTGATGAGATTCATCAGCTCGACGGAGTCGGCGCGACGACCCGAGGGGCCCACGCCGTTGAGGTTGAACAGGTGGTCCGGCGCGTGCAGCTTCCAGATTGAGTTCGCGTGCGCGCGGATGGAGGCGTGCGGGCCGAGCGCGGCGAAGAACTCGGTCACCTGCTTCTCCGACCAGCCCCGGTCCTTGCGCAGCTCGTAGTAGACGCCGGCGAGGATGCGGATGAAGGTCTGGCCTCCGAGCAACATGGTGTCGCGCATGGTGCCCGCGGTGATCTGGCTGTGCAGCAGCGCGTTCACCGGGGGCATCGTCTTCACGAGCAGGTCGAAGAACTCGTTGGTTTCGCGAGCGATCGCGGCCTCCTCGCCCTTCCACGCCTCGTTGTCCTTGCGGGACACGCGACCCTCGAAGCCCTTCCGCATGGTGCGGATGATCTCGACGATCTTCGACGCGGGGATCCAGTAGGGGCTGTTCTTCTGGACGCGGTCCTTGTCGAGGTCGACGCGGTTCACCAGGAGCGGGTGCTCGAGCACCATCGGCAGCGCGCGGTTGACGATCTTGCGGCTGTCGAATCGTGCACGCGTCGACGCGGTGATGCCGAGGGCGTTCTCCGCGATGTCGAAGAACATCTGCTTGGCGTCGTCGACGTCGTCCGTGACCTGTACCTCGACTGCGACGCGCTGGTTGTAGAACCGGTCGCGGGCACGCTCGAGGGTCGCGATCTCCTTCGTGATGTCCTGCACCGCGCGGTCGTCGAGCCCCGTGCGTCGCGCCTGAGCCTTCCGGCTGCGCGCCTTGTCGATCTCGACGTCGAGCTTCTCGAGCGCGACGAAGAAGCCGAGAATGCGGTGCTGGCCGTCGAGGATGTGCACGTCACCCTGCCGACGCTTCGGGTAGGCCATCATGCCGAACGCCGCAGAGGGGATCTCCTGCGCGACCTCGAACGTGAACATGCTGGGCGCACGCAAGATGATGCCCGGCACGACCCAGTTCTCATTGTCGATGAAGTAGCGCGCAAACGCCTCAGCGTGCGGGCCGTTGATTCGGCGGTTTCCCTCGGTCGGCACCGCGGGATCTGGGCGCTGAACAAGGCTCGTGAGCTCACCAGGCGTCAGCGCCAGGCCATAGACGGTGCGGGATCCCTGCGAGTAGCGGGTGGCAAAAAATTGGGTGTCCGTCTGATAAGCCGACGGCGTGAACGTCGTGGGCTGGACCTGGGTGTCCATATCGTCCTCTCTACATCACGAGCGGTCCCGCCGGTCCGGGAAACGTCTCGTTCCGTTCCTGACAATAGTCTATGCTCCCGTTTCGGGGGGACACATACGACCCGAAATCGTAAGAAACCCCCCACCTAACCCGAACAGGAAAGTGGAGGGCCGCGGGGGCTATGACCACGCGTATTCGTGACATCGACGGAGCCAGGGAACTAACGCTCGATGCCACCTCAGTAGTAGGAAGCGTCTTCATTTCGGGCCGGGGGTTCACCCTCGAGTTCGACCGAGGACTGCTGGAGAACGCGCTCCGCAAGGAGTTGGGGCTGGAAATGGTCATCTCGATCGGGGAGCTGCTCGGGGACTCGCCCCTCACTCCGAACGAGATAGACGCATTCGCTCCACCGGCATCTGACGGCGTCCGCGTGTGACGAGAACCGTCGCCCCGCCGAGATCCTCCTGGACCACGACGGGGACGACGTTCTCGACCATCACGCGCTCGCCCGATGCGAACGCTTCGATCATTTCGCGTCGACGTCCGGCTGCTCGAGCACCAGCTCGGGACAGTACAGGTAGTCGAGGCGCTTGCCCTTCTTGTCCCAGTCCTCCATCTGGCTGCGGTTCGCCGCGTTGGCCAGAGCGGCAATGTCTGCGTAGCTTCCCTCGCGCACGACAAAGCCGTCGGGCTGGGCAGGAAGGGCGTCGAAGCGCGTCTGGTCTCGGACCAGCTCCGAGCGGCCGTCGAGGTAGACGGCCCCTCGCTTGCCGGCGGTGAGGCGGAACTTCGGTTCCGTGGCCGTGGGCGCGCTCACGCGGCCGGCTCCAGCACGATCTCGCGGCCCTCGGGCCTCGAAGCGGCGAGGGCGTCTTCCAGGGCGCCACGGTTGAACCAGCCCTGGATGACGCGCTCCTGCGTGCCCTGCGTGGCGCGGGCCGTGACGCGGACCTGCTCCTGGTCGCCGCCCTCGTAGGGCGCCCCGAAATGCAGGCTCGCGACGCCGCTCTCAGCGTCTGCGCTGACGGTGCTCACTCGCTGTCCTCCTCGGGGACGAAGGGGCTGACGCGCATGGTGCGGCGCACGCGGCCGCGCGACAGGATCCGCACGGTGCCCTCGGCGTTGACGTTGATCTCGGCGATGTCGTGCGCGTCGATGTCGCGCTCGGTCTTGATCGCGTCGAGGAGGATGCGGACGGCGTGATCGACCGTGACCTCCTCGGCGATGAGCTCTTCGAGCTCACCGTCCAAGCTGGCCAGCGGGTCGGTGGCGGGCTGCGCTTCGTCGGCGACGATCGCGGGCGTCGCGGCGGGCGTGGAGGGGGTGCTGGCGGCGTCCGGCGTCTCGGGCGTCTCGGCGGCGGGGGTGGCGGGGTTCTTGTCGTTGCTCATGGTCTCTCCTTGTTGTGAGCGGTCAGCGGTGGCTTTGGGGGATGAGCTCGAGGAACTCATCGGCGGGGAACTCGTCCGGCCAGTGGGTCCAGACGCGCTCGTAGCGGCGCCCGGCGAGGTGGCGGGGGAGGAGGGAGGCGTGGACCGTGTTGCGGCACAGGCGCCAGTAGCCCTCGTGGTTGAGGTTCTGGGTCGAGACCTCGCGGGGGTCGATGCCCCACTTCTGCAGGAGCGCCTGCGCGCGTGCGGTGGTGCGCTCCCGGGTGGCGGTCATGGTCATGCTGCGTCCTCGCTTCGTTGCTGTCGGGGCCAGTAGGGGTTGACGACGGCGTTGGGCTCACCGCCCTTGGCCCGCAGCCACTCCTGCAGGGACGCCGACTGCTCGGCCTTCCAGCGGATCTGGGACATATGCGCGTCGCGCGCGCTCATGCCTCGGAGCTTCGGCTTGCGGAACTGCGCCTGGACGAGGCGGCCCGCGGCGATCGCGTCGGACTGCGCTCCGTGGGCTTCCTCTTCGCTTAGTGCGACGCCGTAGTGAGCTGCGGTGAACATCAGTTGACGCTTTCCTTTACGGAAGCGGTCGATGGCTTTGTCGATGACGTAGCCGTCGAGCACGGCGATGCCGTCGGTCGTGAATTGCGTGCAAAACGGGAGGGCTCGGATGTGCGGCGCGTGCCGCACGCGCTCCGCCTCGAGCAGGGTGAGGTCGTACTGGAGGTTGTAGCCCGCGAGGGGCCGCCCGGCGACCAGGCACTCCGCCTCGATGATCGCGTGGAGCTGTGCGATCATCACGGCGGGAGTGGCCGTGGCCTCCGAGCGGGCCCTCTCGGTGGTGAACCCGTGGATCGCAGCCGCTCCGGCCGGGATCTCGACGCCCGGGTCGACGACCCAGTCCATCCCGTACTGCACCTCACCGTTTGCACGCAACGCGCCGAGGTAGGCCGTAACGATGCGGGCGGTGAGCGGGTCGACACCGGTGGTCTCGGTGTCGAACACGAGCGGCTCGATCTTCATGGGTTCAGTCCTCGTGCTTCGGGTGCCAGGGCGCGGCCGCCGGGGCGACCGCGACGGATGTGCCGTCGAACAGCATGGATTCCATCTCAGCACGCTCGTTGGCGCTGAAACGCTTCCCGGGGCCGCCATTCAGCAGCGACTTCACGGACGCCACCTCCTCCGCGGTGGGCGGCGCAGGCGGAGCCCCGAGCGACTCGGTGAAGGAGTGCTCGCTCGTGATCGGGCTCACGAGTGGTCCTCCCCGGGCCGCCCGAACTCATCGAGCATCTCGGGCGCGAAGTGCTGGACGACGTGCTGCAGCGCGATCCCCCCGACTCGGGTGGCGAGGAGCATGACGGCGTGGTGCTCGTCCTCTTTCATCGTCGGGAAGCCGACTTCGAGGGGGACCGGGGTCCGGTAGACCTTGCCCTCGATACGCAGCTCGATGTCGATGGTGGGGAGGTCGATGGAGGCGGTGATGTCGTCGAACGCGTCGGCCACGGTCAGAGCTTCTTGCCGTGCAGGCGCGCGCGGGTCGCGTTGTACGTGAGCTTCTCGTCGATGTCCGCGGCGAGATCGAGGTCGAGTTCGAAGGCCAGGTCGAACGCGCGGATGATGACGTCGGAGAGCTCGGAGCGGAGGCCCTCGGGCTTGCGCTGGGCGCCGTTCGCATCGAACCGCTCGTGCGGCTGCAGGTCGTCGCGGTCGAGTCCGTAGCCGGTGCCGCCCGAGTAGTACGTGACGCCGGCCGGGTGGCCCTTGCGCACTTCCTCGATGCCTTCGGAGGCCTCGGTGACGATGAGCCCGAGCTTGGCCATGACGTAGTGGCGGACGTTCGCGTCGGCGTCGACGCGGGCGGGGGCGTCGACCTCGTAGTAGCCCGCGGCGTAGGCGGCGGCGGCGCGGACGCGTGCGCCCTGGTCGTGGAAGCCCTGACGGGCGTTGCCGGCGCCGATCTGCGCCTGCAGGGCGCGAAGGGTGTCGACGGTGCCCATGGTGAGGGTGGTGGGGTTGCTCATGCGGAGGCCTCGCTTCTGCTGATGGTGAGGACGGAGAGGGTGATCGTGCGATGCTCGACGCGATCGGTGCCGGAGAAGCTGATGTGCTCGACCTCCTCGGACGTGGTGAAGATTTCGAGGGTGTCCCAGATCGCGACGCGGTCGCGGTCGATGACCTTGTTCTCGAGGCTGGTGACGGCGTTGGCGAGCTCGGCGCCGATCGCCGCCGGGGTGGCCCCCTCCGTGAGGGCCACCGAACGGTCGACGGAGACGCGGTGGCTCACTGGCCGGCCACCTTGGGGAGGTTGCCGCGCTTCGTGCCGCGGTTGGCGATGAAGCGGGCGATGCGGTTCGCCGAGCGGGCGGTGCCGAAGCCGAGGATCCGGTCGAACGGGCCGCGGCTGACCGAATCCTGCGGGAGCAGGTCGCCCTGCTTGCGGAACACCGGCGCCTGCACGAAGGCGCGGAGGATGACGGGGGTGGGCTCCTTCGGCGCCTTCGAGTAGAGGCGGCGGGCGGTGTCGGCGTACTGCGGGTTGCCGGTGAGCTCGGTGGCCTGGCGGAGGGCGCGCTGCGTGCGCTTGCGGGCCTTGCGGATCTGGGTGCTCATGTTGGGTGTCCTCTCTCAGACGGTGGTGGGGAGGGGTTCGGCCTGGAAGGTCGATCCCGGTCGGGTGGGGGCGATGAAGGGGTGGCCGTCGATCTCGAAGATGACGGAGGGGGCGCCGAAGCCGGCGGCGACTTCCGCGACGGTGACCTCCTGGCCGAGCAGGAAGTCCATCTGGTTCGGGTGGACCATTCCGGCCCAGCCGTGGCCGGTGAGGGCGACGGTGTCGCCGACGGCGATCGGGGTGACGCTCACAGGATGCCGACCTGGTCGAGCGTGCCGGTCACGAGGAGGCCCGCGATGATGCCGAGGACCGCGAAAGCGAACGCGGTGGCGATGCGGCGGGTCTGCAGGTCGGGCCCGTCGGGGCGGAGGGCGCTCACGCGGCGGCCGCCAGTTCGTCGGCCTTCGCGAACAGGTCGCTCAGGGTGCCCGCGTTGTCGATGACCTGGTCGAAGTCGGCGGGGCCGACGCTGTTCTCGCTCGCGTGGGAGGCGGCGTCGCCGCTCGGGGCGGCGAGTCCGGGACGGTGGACCCAGGCGGTGTTGCCGTCGAGGTCGTTGACCATCCAGACCTCGTTGAGGAAGCGGAGGCCGGTGACGACGACCCATTCGCCCTGCTCGAGCTCCTCGGTGATCCAGGCGCGGGCTTTGTCCACCCAGATGTTCTCGCCGAAGAAGTTGCGGCCGCCGTCGGTGCCGTCGCGCTGCATGAACTCGCGCAGGTCGCGGATGGTCTTGGCGTCGACGTAGCCGAGGCGTTCGAGGAGGTCGGCGGCGCGGTGGAAGCCGGGGCGGATGCGCAGGCGCAGCGCTTCGCGCAGGCGCACCTTGATCCAGGGGTTGAGGATCCGCAGGTGCTCGCGCAGCGGGTCGCTCATGCCGATCTTGACGAAGCCGTGCCTCTCGACGAGGCGGTCGGCGACTGCGTCCTTGCCGGCGCGAAGTCTGCCGCCGAGTCCGATGAGGGTCATGCGCTCTCCTTGAGGGTGTTCAGCGCGTCCCAGCCGTTCAGGATGCGCTTGCCGGTGACGTGGCTGTTGTACGGCTGGTTGAACAGGACGTGCTCCCATTCGGGCTCGAGGCAGCCGGTGATCTCGGGCTTGTCGTCGATGAGGATGGCGCCGCGCACCATCGTCTTGTCGTGGGTGAGGATCAGATCCTTCACCCAGGAGGTGCCGAGGTGGTTGGCGATCCAGTCGACCTTGTCGGAGGCGCACGTCGGGTTGGTGGCATCCGGGGTCGAGCAGATCTTGACGGTGGCACCCATCTCGCGGAGGCGGTAGAGCGCGTCGACACCGCCGTCGATCGGCTGGAGTCCGGCGTAGAAGCCGGGGGTGGCCTGGACGGAGCGCATGCGTCGCTTGTCAGTGTCGACGAGGCCGAGATCCCACCGGGTGAGGTCGAACACGCTCGCGTCTCCGCCGAGCTCGCTGTAGCCCTCGGTCATCCCCTGGTACCAGTCGGCGAGCACGCCGTCCATGTCGACGAGGATGATCGAGTCGGGCGTGACGAGGTTCACTCGTCGATGCCGTTCTCGTCGCCGCTGAGGATCGTCTCGCCCGCGGCGTCCCACTCATCTCGCAGCGTGCGCTGGAGGAGGGAGTCGATGCGCGCGGCCGCGGCCTCGTCGGCCTCCGCCTCGGCGTCCTCCTTGCGGACGCGCAGCGTGGTGACGATGTCCGACCAGAAGCGGTCGGCGTCCGGTTTCGGTCGCCCGCCCTCGAGGATGAACAGGTGAGCGAACGGGCCCTGCTGGTACCCGCGGTACGCGTCGAGGTTCAGCGCGTCGATGACCTTTTCGAGCGTCTCGCGGCGGATCTGCTCCGGGGTCTTGTTGAGGCCAGCGGCCGTCTTGACGGCTCCGACGACCGTGGGCGGGTACGCCTGCGGGTTGAAGAGCTGGCCGATCGGCCCAGCCACCTTCGCAGTGGGCGCGTTCATCGGCTTCGCCTCGGCGGCGGCGAGTTTTGCACGCAATTCCTCGTTGTCCCGCTGGAGGGCGTTGACGTCCGCGAGGCGGACGAGGCGGAGGCGCTGCTCCGCGAAGGAGGCGGCGTCCGTCCATTGCTCGGGCTCCGGCACGACGACGTCGTGGCCGAGGTCGATGGCGTTGTTGACGAGCTCGTGGATGACGCTTGCGAGGCGGCGCTCGTTGTCGCGGGACAGCTCGAGGTCGCGCAGCACGCGCTGCTTGTAGGTGGCGCGCATCAGCAGCCACCTCCGCCGTTGTTGGCGCTGGCGAAGAACGGGATCCAGAACCAGGGGGAGTTGACGATGCTCGGCTGCTGCGGGGCGGGCGGCTGCGGCTGCGGCGCGGGCTTGGGTGCCGGGGCGACGGGCTTGGGGGCGGGGGCGACCGGCTTCGGCGGGGCGATGTGCACGGGCGGGCGGGGTGCCGGCGGCCGGATCGGGACGGTGAAGGGGGCGGGCGCCTGGTGGGGCGCGGCGGCGACGGCGGTGCCTGCCTTGTGGCAATCGCGGTCGCGGTCGCCGCAGGCGGTGAGCCCGAGCATGGCGACGGTGACGATGGTGGCCGCGGCGATGCCGCGGATGGTCCTTCTCTTGGTGTTCACGGTGAGTGTCCTCTCTCAGGTGGTGACGGTCTTCGCGCCCCAGAACGGGGCGGGGTCGGTGGGGGAGTAGAGCTGGAGGGCCCACTCTTCTCCGCTGGTGTCCTGGATGACGGCGGTGCCGTCGGCCCAGAAGCCGGTGACAGGGTGGCGGGTGCCGGCTTTGAGGCCGACGACGCCGAAGGCGTTCCAGCCCTCGCCGGTGAGCTCGACGAGGTCTCCGCGGGTCAGATCCGTCATACGGCAGCCTCCGTCAGATTGGCCGCGGCGGTCTGCTGCAGCGCGAGCTGCAGGTACTTCGCCTGGGCTCGGCGTTCGTCGGTGTTCGCGTCGATGGCGCGGACGATCTCGCGAGCGAGGGTGGCGGCCATGAAGCCAGCGAGCACCAGGAGGGTGAGGGGGAACCACTGCCCGTTGGGGCGGAGCTCGTCGGCGACGCAGAAGAGGAGGCCGAGGATCAGCCAGGTGGTCGCGTAGTAGTTGAGGATCCGGGCGGCGGGCGAGCGCTTCACAGCGCGGCTCCGGTGTCGACCAGGGCCCCGGCGGGCTCGGTGATCGGAATGGCCGTGAGCGCGGCGAGGTAGCGGTCGACGGTCTCTTGGAGCGTCTCGACTTCGATCTTCGCGGCGATGGCGGCGTTCTCGTAGCGCTCGAGCTCCTTGCGCTTGTCCTTGAGGCGGCCCTGGGTGGCGGTGAAGAGGTGGCGCAGGACGGCGTCGGGGTGCGCGCCGTTGACGTTCTCGGTGACGCCGTTGACGGTGATTCTGGTGCTGCTCACGGGGTGGGCTCCTTTTCTGCGGTGGCGGCGGCGACCCATTTGCGGATCGCGACGGGGGATCGGCTGATCCCGAACTGACGGAGGTGGACGCGAGCGAGCTCGCGATCGGAGAGGTCGGGCACGGCGGCGACCTTCGCGATCGCCCACCGCACCTCATCCTCGGACGGGCCGGGCCTTCTCGTCGGCGGCCCCTTGCGGGTGGGGATCGCGCCGCGGAGGGTCGTCGTGCGGTTCTGCTGGAAGTTGCTCCGCGCGCTCATCGGGCCGGCCGTTTCTTGCGCGGTGCGGGCTTTTTGAGCGCGGCCTCCGCCTTCTCCGCGGCGAGGCGCGCCTGGGCGCGCTCGAGGCGGGTGGGCTTGGTCGACAGCATCCCGAGCACTTCGGTCATCAACAGCGCGAGGAACGGCATGAGCGCGGCGAGAGACGCGCCGGTGTAGCGCTGCAGCGCGGGGGCGGCGCCGGGGGTGTCTTCCCAGACGTGGAAGAAGTTGGCGGCCGCGGAGATGCAGGCCAGCACGATCGCGGAGACGGTGAGGATCCACGTCGACTCCCCGCGGGTCTTGCGGGGGAAGCGCGCGAGGGTGAGCACGATGAGCGCGACGTCGATCGACATGGGGACGAGGAAGCTGAGCACGGGCGGCAGCAGCAGCCACGCGCCGACGGCGGAGAGACCCTGCCAGGAAATCGCGATCATCGACAGCGCGACGACGGCCACCCCGACGTTGACCGCGTGGTAGAGCCACGGCGCGTCCCCGTTGAAGCGGGCGCCGGCGCCGGACTTCGGGCGACGGTGGGTGGGCGTCTCCTGCACCGGCGCAGCCGGTTCGCTTGCGGGCTTCGCCGGGCGCTTGCGCGGTGCGCGCGGCTTCGGCGTCTCGAGGACACCGCCGTCGGCCGAGGCATTGGCGCGCGGCCGCGGCGTGTTGAGCCGTTCGAGGACCGGGCTCTCGGGCTCGTCGGGCGTGGACGTCTCTACGAGCGAGGCGGCTCCGAGTCCGGCGAGGCTGGGGATCTCGTACCACTCGCGTTCGCCGTCGACGGCGGGCGGGGTGAGGCCGCTGTACCCGGTGGGGGTGGTGGTGCGCGGGTCGAGGCTGGGGATGGTGGGGGAGCTCACGAGGTGCCCTCCGCGATGTGCTCGGCGAGGTCGCGGTAGAACTGGGCGATGTCCTTGCGGTCGCCGTCGGCGTCGAAGACGATCTCGGGGCCGATGTACGCGAGCTGCGTGTCGCTTGCCGACAGGTAGAACCCGATGAAGAACTCGGCCTGCTTGTCGCTGTTCTGGCGCCCGAGCCACTCGCCGAGCTCTTGGAAGTCGGGGGTGAAGTGCAGCTCCGGCAGCAGAGCGGAAGCGAGCGCGGGGTCGATGGTGACGTGGGGGGAGCCAAGCTGCGTGCTCACGAAGTGACCTCCGGGATCTCGAGGCCGATGATGAGGTCGGGGATCAACTCCTGGTACGCGACGATGGCGTCGGTCAGGGTGACGCGGTCGACTTCGGCGAGGGCGGTGCCGTCGAGAAAGTTCTCGGCGAGGACGGCGCGCGCTCTTTCGGCGAGGTGCTCGCGCAGGCTGGGGGTGCTCATGGTGTTCCTCTCTGCGGGCAGCGTGAAGCGCTGCGGGGGAGTGGGGTCAGGGTGAGGCCGGCGCCTGGCGGGCGACGAGGGCGAGTAATGAAGGTCGCGCCCGGCCATCCAGCGCGCTCGTTCTCGTTCTTGTGTCGATGTCCACGCCCGCCAGGGCGTTCGGAGCCGCCTCGGACCTTGTGGGTTCTGGGTGACTTTCCGGCGGTTCTGTGTGCTACCGGCCTTACACGTATAACCCTAGTACGTGTTTGCACGCTAATCGAGAGCTTTCTCGCCCGCTTTCGTACAACGTTCGGTGAACTGCTGTACGTGGGGGTGCGGGGCCGTCCCGGCCAAGGTCGATCGGGAGGGAGAGGCGGCGCTGCGCCCGCGCTCGAGGCGGCGTGGCGGCGGCTGTGGGGTGCTCGTGGACGTGGAAACCCCCGGCCTTGCTGAGAGAGGAGGCAGCAGCGGGCCGGGGGCGTGCGGCGGAGTCTAGGTGGGGGTGTGGTGGTATACGTCTTCGCTGTCAGTGGAAGATGACGGCGAACAGGACGAGGCCGAAGGCGAGGATGCCTCCGATGATGAGCATGGGGGTGAGGAGGCTGATGGCGTCCTGGGCGAGTGTGGTGGGAGGGTTGCCGGGGCTGGTGGGGGCGGGGACCTGGAGCTGTTCGGTCCAGTCGGTGCCGTCGTGGTAGCGCTTGGGGATCTGCGCCTCGTCGGTCCAGGGCTGGCGGGGGTACTGCGGGTCCGGGTACCAGCCGGCGGGGATGTCGCTCATGCGGTGATCGTAGGGCGGGGACTACTGGGATTGGGTTGCGGGCTGGTGAACGACGCCTGGCCGCGTAGGGGTTTCATAGGATTGGCCCATGGTCGCGGGTTCGTTGCGGGCGTCGTATTCGCCGGAGTTCAAGGCGAGGGTGCTCGCTCGGGTGCTGCAGCTCGAGGGGGAGCGCGGTGTGGAGCGTGGGGCGCCGGGGCAGCGTCAGCGCGGTGTGGTGCGGGAGGTGGCGCGTGAGGTGGGGATGCCGGCTGCGACGCTGCAGCAGTGGCTCAAGCCGGTGGTGCGCCCGAAGCCGCATCGGAAGCACTGGACGGCGCCGGAGGTGCGTGTGGCGGCGATCGCGCGTGTGGTGTCGGGGGAGGCGTCGCGGGATGAGATCGCGGAGGAGCTGAACGTGCATCCGCAGACGGTGGCCAACTGGGTGAAGTGGGCCCGGGAGGGTGGAGAAAAAATCTGAGGGCCCGTGCGCCCGCGGAAACTGGGGGAGGGGAGGGCTTTCGTACGGGTGCAGCCCGGAGGTACCTGCCCCCCTTGTCCTCGAACGGAAATTCGAGTGGTTTCCGATGCCGGCCGCGCCCCCGTGTCGGATATGCATTCGAGCATGTATTAGTGTTGTCGTGCTGCGCGCAGGGCTCGCGAGGGTACTCGATTGCATGCAAATTTCTTGCCCCGAATGCGTACAAATTAGCGTGCAATCGCGTACGATCTGCTAGGCTAGACGTATCAGGCAGGGGGACAAACCCCGGCCCCGAGCAAAGGACATAGGACATGGGCACTACCGCCGACATGATCGCCACCGCGCACGCCACCGCCCCGCATGGATACGTGCGAGTCAGCACGTCTGTCGTGGCCGGTAAGCCCCGGTCGACGTTCGTTGCCGCCGTTATCAGCGTGGACGGTGACACCGTCACCTATACCTCTGACGGTGTCTGGTACTCGCGTGCCACCCGATCCGAGATCGTCGCCTGGGAGCTGATCGACGCATTCGACACTGACGGGCCGTGGGTCTCAATCGTCTTCGTCGACGGTGACGATTACGAAGCCGCCGTGGATGCCGCGAACGATGACGGCGGTTCCGTTGAAGCCGTCGCCGCCTACCTCTCCCAGTGGGACTACGGCGACGAAACCGACGCCGCCCAGACTCGCGACTCCGCCCCCTGGGGGAGCGCCGACACCCTCCACACCGTCACGGCGGGCGGGACCGCGTACGTCCTCAGTGTCAATCACAGCATGGGTTACTACGCCCTCCAGCGTCGCCCCCTGAGCCTCTAGGGCCATGCCTCGCACCCTCACCGGATGGGCCGCATATCTCGCCCTCTCCGCCCTACTCGCCGCGTGCCTCGCATGCGCCCCCATCGCCGCCATGCTCGGCGTATAAATTCACCCCCATTTGTATGCAATTCGGCCCCCGTGGCCCCCACCGAAAGACATAGGAACGATGAACACCACACCCCGCACCCCCGCCCCCATCCGCACACTCCCCGACTTTCCACACAACGTCGTCACCAGCCTCACGCACGTCGAGGGGGGAGAACAATGGGGCGCCCCCGTCCTGTGGCGCGACTACCTCGCGTCCCGCGTGCACGGCGAAACGCACCGGCCCATTGCGGAATTCGCTGTTTACCCCGACGGCCGCGTCTACGCCCGACGGCATCACGCCGCCCGTGGCGTCCTAGACGCCCGCGCATGGGCCGGAATCGTCGCCACCCTCGACGCGGACCCCTCCAGCATTCAGACCGGCGTCATCATGGCAGGAAACCCCGCATGAACACCCCCGCCCCCGCACCCCTGCTCACCGCCCCCACGTTCGACATGGCGCAGCCCCTCGACTCAATCGGCCTCACCCGCGCATTCACCCCCGCGCGCCGCCTGGAAGACGTCCGATACTGGCGCCCCATCCTGAGCGTCGAGCCCCTCCCCGCCGACCGGTTCCGCGTCCACGTCCAGGGAAACGCCGCCGTCTTCCCCATGACGACAGGCCGCACCGTACCCGTCGTCCTGGCCCGCCCCGCACACCGCCGCGCCTACGACGCCGAGCACGCCGAGCGCATGGCCATTCAAGCCGACGACGAGAACGCTCGCGACGGCTACCGCGACTAAGACCCCACCCCCGGGAACCGAAGCACCCGAACGCCCTAGCCCGCGTAGGCGGCATCCGACGTCATGGTCGGACTAGGGCACGGCATCCGCCACATTGCACGCAATCGAGAGGAACACACAGTGAACGCCAACACCAACACCCGCGACAACACCCGCACCCGCACCGCCCGACAGAACACCCTGACCCGCCGCCGCGTGCGTGCCCTCAAGGCCGGATCGCCCGTCACCCGCTCGGGGCGCGTGCGCGCCGCCTAGGCCCCCTGACACCCCCACGGGACACCCCAGACTGAGACCCCCTATACAGTCTGAGACCCCCCGCCCCTCATACCCCTGTATACGCGAATAGTCGCCTAATACAGATATACATTCAAATATAAGACTCATACTGAGATTCACTTTTTCCCGCGGAAACACGCGGCGCATAATACGCATTATGCGAGGCACCCCCCGAAAACGTGGACACTCCCCGAATACGTACACCATTTCGGTATAGAGAGACGGGAACCTGTAAACGGTTTCTGTGTACGTACACCCCACCAATACGGCCCGACGACACCCCCGGAAACCAAATACGTATTAGGCCAAAAAAGCC